>Ga0163163_10004048_pt1 | contig 12502 bp, 10 predicted proteins | sample S65metaG_FD_119766 | JGI IMG/M metagenome (GOLD analysis project Ga0163163, IMG submission 119766) | Switchgrass rhizosphere microbial communities from Kellogg Biological Station, Michigan, USA - S6-5 metaG | ecosystem: Host-associated > Plants > Roots > Rhizosphere > Soil | place: USA... | reverse complement strand
GTCGGGACGGCGAGATTCGAACTCGCGACCTCACGCACCCCAAGCGTGCGCGCTACCAGGCTGCGCCACGTCCCGTCTCCCTGACTTAGTATCCTGCCAAAGAACAATTGTCAAACGACTACTCGAATCTATTTGGATTTGTTCTGATTCTCTTTTTCGAGGAGGCTTAGCAACTCGCGAAGTTCCGCTGCCAATTGCTTCAATCCCTGGCGCTCTTCCGCTGTTCTTTGCACAACCGCAGAGCGCGCGAAACCTGTCGTCTGGCTGAAGCCGTCATTCGCCGACAAATCAAGTTGTTGAGTTGTTGGTTCGCTTGTCTCCTCTTCAGAACCGACCACCTTGAATTTGCCGCCACCACGAAGATCGTTAGTGAGCCTTTTCTTGGCCCCTGCGATTGTGTACTGATCCTCGTAGAGCAGTTCCTTAATTCTCAAAGCCATCTCGACGTCGCGCTTTCGATAGACACGTTGACCGGCACGATTCTTTTGCGGAGCGAGCATTGTAAATTCAGATTCCCAGTAACGCAGCACGTGCGCCTGCACACCGGCAAGTTCACATACTTCGCCGATCTTAAAGAAGAGTTTTTCGGGGATGGCTACAGCAGGACGACTCATTATCTTAAGGACTTGCCGGGAGTTTTGAGCTGGCTTTCGATTTCTGGGAAAGTTTTTGGAAGACTGTCGGTGATCTTGCCAGCAACTTGACAACGCTCGTCATGTTACTTGGCAGTCTTTGGCGTGTCAATACTTACACTTAGGCTGGCTGAGTTGAAACTTTGTCTTAAAGGTATCGGGTGAAGTCATTAAAGATTGCTGGTTGCTGATTTCTGATTGCTGATTTGGTCTTTGGACTTTGGTCTTGGGTCTTAGGGATGTTTTAAGTAAGGCCGGCGCAAAAATAATCAGCAATCAGAAATCAGCAATCCGCTTTGGACTGCCCAAACTTCGCCCGCTATAATCCCGCTTCCCCACGTAAACACTCGGGAGGATTCTTCTAAACAGTGACAACCTTGCCCACGGCGCTTCGCCTGGCCTCTCGGCTCGATGCAGTCGGCTTCTCTGATATCGTCAAAATTCGTAACCGGATCATGGAGTTGCGCTCGCAAGGTGCGACTGTGTATCAGTTCGAAGGTGGCGAGCCTTTCATGCCAACACCCGAGCCGGTCAAGGAGGCAATGAAGCGTGCGCTCGACGAGAACAAGACTCGTTACGCACCTTCATCTGGAATCCCGGAGTTGCGCTCGGTCATCGCCGACAAACTGCGAACCAAAAACCGAATTCCCGCGCAGGAGTCGGACGTGATCGTCCTCAATGGTGGAATGCAAGGATTGTTTGGAGCCTTCCAGTCGACAATCAATCCGGGCGACGAAGTTCTTCTCTTTTCTCCTTACTGGACGCCAATCAAAGATTTGATTGCGCATTGCGAGGCCAAAATTGTTCTCGTACCAACACACGAAGCTCGTCAACTCGGCTTCGAGCAGACTCTGAGTCGTTACACAACGGATCGTACGAAGGCGATCTACTACAACACGCCACAAAATCCGTCCGGCGTTGTGTTTACTCCGGATGAGGCCCACGTCGTTGCCAGGTTTGCCCGTGAACTTGATTTGATTGTCATTGCTGACGAGGCATATGAAGATCTTGTTTACGACGGCGAACACTTCTCCATTGCGTCCATCGACGGCATGTTCGAACGCACGATTACGCTGTTCACCTTTTCCAAGTCGTATGCGATGACAGGTTGGCGACTCGGCTACGCTGTCGCACCAGAACCATGGATGACTGGTCTAAAGAAGACGACGCTTTACTCTTCAAATGGGGTGTCAACTCCAACCCAGTGGGCTGGACTTGCAGCGATGCAACTTGATACCGCAGTTATCGACAACAACAGGAACGAGTATCTACTTCGTCGTGATCTCTTGCTTTCAGGTCTCAATGAACTTGGCTTCACGTGCGAAAATCCTGCCGGCGCTTTTTACGCATTCCCGGATGTGAGTCGCATCAGTCGAGACAGCAGAGAGGCAGTTGAGATATTGCTGAACAGTGCTCAAGTCGCCGCTGTGCCGGGAATTGTTTTCGGGCAACACGGCGAAAGTCATTTGCGCTTCTCCTTTTCAACTTCAATAGAAACGATCGAAGCTGGACTAGATTCATTACGTCGTAACCTCTAAAAGGAAAAACACGTCGGGATGAAAGATGGCGAGAACGAACATGGAAACGCGCAGTCTCCGTCAGTTCCGAATGTTACTACTCGAACTGAATTCGATTTCATCGATCAACTTCGACAGCGTGCGACTCTCCAGGCGCATTCCTCTCAAACAATTCAATTATTAAAGCTTGGCATCGGTGACGACGCAGCCGTTGTTCATTCGAGCGCTGTTAAGGACACTGTTATCGCCACGGATTTGCTGATTGAGGGCATAGACTTTCGTCGCAACACCGCGCCGGCTAACCTCCTCGGACACAAAGCACTTGCAGTTTCGCTCTCGGACATTGCCGCAATGGGCGCTCGCCCGCGCTGGTCACTGATCTCGCTTGGTGTTCCTGACGATGTTTGGCAATCCAGTTTCGCAAATGATTTTTATGAGGGTCTGTTTCATCTCGCGGGCCAATATGATGTCCAACTAATTGGCGGCGACACCTCCCGCACGCCTGAACAAATCGTTATTGACTCAATTGTTATTGGCGAGTGCCCAATCGATCGAGCGATCGAGCGATCCGGAGCACAACCGGGTGATCAGATCTTCGTGACCGGCGCACTCGGTGGCGCGGCAGGCGGCTTGAGACTGATCGAACGCGGCGCACATCTGGCCGATCAGAATTTCAGTGCCAACGAAACCCAGGCATTGGATCACCTCCTGCTTCGCCACTTACAACCGGAACCTCGAATCGGCTGGGGAATGGTTTTGGGCCAGGAACGACTTGCCAACTCGATGATTGATATCAGCGACGGTCTTTCGTCTGATCTGAATCATATTTGTCTGGAAAGCCGAGTCGGCGCGCTGATCCACTCTTCTCTTCTTCCCATCGATGTCCAGGTTGTTGAACTTTGCGGACGCCGTGCGTTGGATCCACTGCAACTCGCGCTTCATGGCGGTGAAGATTTCGAATTGCTGTTTACAGTGCGACCGGACGCAGTCGCAAAATTGCCGCGGCGCGTCGATGGAGTTGGGATCACACACATTGGCGAAATTCGGGACGGATCCGAAGGAGTGAAGATCTCGGAAGGAACAAGAGTGTGGGAACTCCAACCGGGAGGTTGGAAACACTTCTGAGGATTGTCGATTTCTGATTGCTGATTGCTGATTTGTAGCGTTTGTCGTGGCTTAAGGATTCTAGGCGTCAACCGTATCTAGCGTTTCTAAATCAGCAATCAGAAATCAGCAATCAGCAATCTCACCGTTGGCAATCGGCAATCAAACTCGTATCCTCGGTGCTTTCAAAACACCACCATGCTTAGATTCCACAACACACTTTCCGGACGCGTAGAAGAATTCCAACCCATGAAAGACGGCGAGGTTGGTTTCTACTACTGCGGTCCAACTGTCTGGAATTACGGACACATCGGTAACTTTCGTTCAGCCGTGGCCGCCGACATTCTTCGGCGCTACCTGAAATACAAAGGCTTCAAAGTCAGGCATGTGATGAACATCACCGACGTTGAAGATCGCATCATCGCCAAATCGCAGGAAGCCGGTGTCACCATAGATGAGTACACGCAGCAATACGTCGATGCGCTTTGGGAAGATTTTGATGCGCTTGGCTGCGAACGTCCCGAAATCGTGCCGCGCGCCACTCGTCACATTCCCGAGATGGTTACCCTGATCGAAAAGCTTCTGGCCAACGATCACGCCTACAAATCAGACGGATCCATCTACTATCGAATCTCTTCATTCCCTAACTACGGAAAGCTTTCCAAGATCAACTTTGCGGGAAACATTGCCGGCGGTAGTGAACGAATCGATACGGACCGGTACGAAAAGGAAGACGCTCGCGACTTTGCTTTATGGAAAGAACCAGAGTCGAGAACTGAGCCGGCGTGGGACGCTTCGATCGGTCGTGGTCGACCCGGCTGGCATATCGAATGTTCAGCGATGTCGATGAAATATCTCGGCGAGACATTCGACATTCATGCCGGCGGTATCGACCTGGTCTTTCCACATCACGAGAACGAGATTGCCCAAAGCGAAGGCGCCACTGGAAAACAATTTGTTCGCTACTGGATTCACTTCGAACATCTCAAAGTCGAAGGCGAAACGATGTCAAAGTCTAAAGGCAACTACTACACATTTCGAGATGTAACGGCGAAAGGATATTCAGCGGTTGCGATTCGCTATTTCCTCTTGAGTGTGCCTTACAACAAGCAACTTAACTTTACCTTTGATGCGTTGGCGGGAGCAGAGAAAACAGTAGCAAGCCTGCGTGACTTTCGAGCGCGCTTAAGTGAAGCGCGAACAGAGCGAGGCATTAACGACGCATTGCACGAAGTCGCAGAACGCGCACGCAGAGAATTTGAAGAAGGTATGGATGACGACCTCAATACTTCTATCGCCCTCGCCGCCGTTCACAATCTTTCGCGCGACGTGAACACCGCCCTCGCTCGCAAACAAGTCAGGGAGACTAACAAGCAAGAGCTGCTCGAACTGCTTGCTCAATTCGATACTGTGCTCAATGTCTTCGGCGATCAGAAAACCGAAATGCTCGATACCGAAGTGCAGGCACTGATCGATGAGCGGCAGGAAGCGAGACGTCGTCGTGATTTCGGAAGAGCTGACGAGATTCGAATCTCGCTCGCAGATCGTGGGATCATCCTCGAAGATACGAAAGACGGAGTGCGTTGGAAGCGCAAGTAACACCTTTCCATTGCCTCCCGATAGCAATTTCAGGTTGGGAAGGGGACCCTGTCCCCGCTCTTCGTAACTATGATCTTCCATTTCATCCAGTCGGTCTCTCACAAGAGCGGGGACAGGGTCCCCTTCCCAACCTGAAATTTTGTTTCGGATTCAAAAACACAATGTATCCAGAGAGCCAGGGAAGTGATTGTCCGGATCAGGGAGGTAGCGCCTTGAAAGAGATCCAACTGGAAACCGATCGCCTTCTGCTTCGCATGTGGCGGGAAGAGACAGACTTCGAGCCTTATGCAGAAATGTGTGCTGATCCCGAAGTGATGCGCTATCTCGGTGGCAAAGCATTTAGTCGCCTCGAGGCCTGGCGACATATGGCCTTCATCATTGGTCACTGGGAACTTCGCGGCTATGGCCACTGGGCGGTCGAAGAAAGAGCAACTGGTCGTTTGGTGGGTCGACTTGGATTTTTGAATCCAGTTGGCTGGCCGGCGTTTGAGATCGGTTGGACTCTTGGCAGACAGTACTGGGGAAATGGCTTCGCAATCGAAGGCGCTCGCCGTGCACTTGACTACGCGTTCTACGAGCTCGACAAACCACATGTAATCAGCCTGATTCATCCAGAGAACAAAGGCTCCATCCGGGTGGCGGAAAAATTGGGTGAAAAAGTTGAAGGCCGCACAGAAGTGATGGGAATCGACGTTTTGATTTACGGCATCGACCGGCCGGCAAAATAGTGTCGACTGAACTCAACCGCAAAAGACTAATCAACATCCTTCAGCTGGCTTACTCAGGCGAGCGCGCAGCCGGTTTTGCCTACCGCGGTCATTGGCAATCGGTAAGTGATCCTGAAGAACGCGCGCGAATCAAAACTATCGAAGATGAAGAATGGCATCACCGCAAACTCGTCGGTGAAATGTTGGCAAGTCTGAATGCCGGCCCACGTAAACGACTCGAAATTCGAGCAACGCTCATTGGACGATCCATCGGAGTTTTGTGTCATCTGAGTTTCTGGTTTGTACCGATGTACGGCGCCGGAAAACTCGAGAGGGGAAATATCGTTGAGTATGAAACTGCGGCGCGATATGCACGCGACTGCGGCAAGAGCGATTTGATCGATTGCTTGTTAACAATGGCTGAAGTTGAGTGGGAACACGAAAGATACTTTCGTGAACTTGTCCTGCAATCACGTTGGCTCAAGCTGTTTCGCATCTGGCCTGAACCGCCAGCAAAAGAAATGATACGCACCTCGTTCTTCAAATGACTTTGGAGTGCGGCGCCCCCGCGCCGCTTTGTCAGAACGATGCGTTGCTCATGCTTTCATCTGTGCGACTCAGTGAACCAGGTCCTTGAGTTTTGTGTTTCTTCTAACGAATCTCTGTAACAAAGCGGCGCAGGGCCCCGCACTCCAAGGCTAACAAAGCGGCGCGGGGGCGCCGCACTCCAAGGAAGACGTTTATGAGAGCCGTATTTGCCACAATGCTTTTGGTCTTCGCCGCTTTGCCGACCGCGGCTCAACAACCCGAGCGTCGCAAACTCGCAGCCGAAGTCAAAACCGAATTTCTTCACGCGTGGAACGGTTACAAGAAATATGCATGGGGTCACGACGATCTGAAACCGCTCTCGAAGACTTATCACGACTGGTATACAGAGCCGTTGTTAATGACTCCCGTCGATGCACTCGACACGATGATGTTGATGGGGTTGAAAGACGAGTACGCTTCAACACACAAGTACATCGTGGAGAATCTTTCCTTCGACAAAGACATCTCGGTTCAAAACTTCGAGATCACGATTCGTCTTCTCGGTGCTCTGCTCACGAACTATCAACTGAGCGGAGACAAGCGTTTCCTAAACCTCGCCGAAGATCTTGGTAATCGACTTTTGCCAGTTTTTGAGTCGCCTACAGGCATGCCTTATCGGTACGTGAACCTCAGAACCAGGGCAGTCCGTGATCCAGTTAGCAATCCAGCCGAAACCGGAACTCTTTTGATTGAGTTTGGGACCTTGAGCAAGCTGACTGGCAAACCGATCTTCTACGACAAAGCTAAACGGGCCCTTGTTGAAACCTACAAGCGTCGTTCTTCAATTGGACTGGTTGGCGAATGGATAAATGTAGAGACGGGACAGTGGACGAAGACAGACAGTCATATTAGCGGAGCGATCGATAGTTACTACGAGTACCTTTTGAAATGCTCTGTGCTGTTTGGCGATGTAGATTGCAGCAACATGTGGAAGGAAAGCGCTGCGGCGATCGACAAGTACTTGAAAGACAGCACGTCAGCGAGTTCAGAGAACCAAACCATGAAACAGCTTTGGTATGGCCATGCTGACATGAACACCGGCAAACGTGGCGCAACAACTTACGGCGCACTCGATGCTTTCTTCCCTGCGGTGCTGGCGCTCTCTGGCGATCTTCAGAAAGCCAAGGAGCTTCAGGAATCATCATTCGAAATGTGGAAACTGTCTGGAATCGAACCTGAGGAGTACGACTATCGAGAGAAAAAGATTACCGCTGCCGGCTATCCACTTCGTCCGGAGATCGTGGAGTCGACTTACTACCTCTATCACTACACAAAAGATCCAAAATACCTGCGCATGGGTGAACAACTCTGGCGCGACTTTGTAAGGAACTGCCGCACTGACGAAGCTTACGCGGGACTCAAGAGCGTCGTTACAAAAGAGAAGGTCGACTCAATGCAGAGCTTCCTGTTTGCGGAAACTTTTAAATACTTCTACCTATTGTTCGCTCCGGAAAAAACACTCAACTTCGACAAAGTCGTCTTCAATACCGAAGCACATTTCATCCGACGCACTTGGTGATGGCTGGGACCGCAGGCGTCCTCTGAGATATGTCAGTACCACCCGCGGTAGCGGGCGGGTAGGTAGGTAGACTTGCTGATCCCCAAAATCCACTGCGGACCCACCCGCTACCGCAGGTGGTACTGACCTTCTCCTACCGATATTCAACTCCCAGATTTTCAAACAGGAAAGCAAAAATATCTCGAGCCTGCTCAATCGACTTGGTTGTATTGCTTGCTCCATGTGCGGAATTCGTATCAATACGAATAAGGATCGGAGCATCACCACCCTGTGCTGCTTGCAACGCCGCTGCGTATTTGAAGTTGTGCGCGGGCACAACTCGATCATCATGATCGGCAGTTGTAATTAATGTCGCCGGATACTTCGTTCCCGGTTTCACGTTATGAATTGGTGAGTAGGCGTAGAGCGCTTTGAATTCCGCTTCGTTCGCTTCCGAGGAGCCATAATCCGCAATCCAGTTCCAACCAATCGTGAATTTCTGAAACCTCAACATGTCCATCACGCCAGCTTGCTCGACTACTGCCTTGAACAAGTCCGGCCTTTGATTTGAAACTGCACCAACAAGTAACCCGCCATTCGATCCGCCCTGGATAGCCAGTTTGTTCGACGACGTGTACTTGTTTGCGATCAGATATTCCGCAGCCGCAATGAAATCATCGAAAACATTTTGTTTCTGTAGCTTTGTTCCAGCCAGGTGCCACTTCTCGCCGTATTCGCCGCCACCGCGCATGTTGCAAGAAGCGTAAACGACACCCTGCTCAAGCAGTGCGAGCCGAAGCGAGTTAAAGTTCGGCGCTGTCACGATGTTGAAACCACCGTATCCGTAAAGCAGCGTTGGATTGTTACCGTCGAGGGTGATTCCCTTTTTGTAAACGAGAAACATCGGAACACGAGTGCCGTCCTTGCTATTAAAGAACACCTGCTTTGTCTCGTACGCGTTCGGATTGAAACCGGGAATGTCTACCTTGTGAAACACCGAGGACTTCTTTGTAGCAATGTCGTACTTGTAAGTCGTTGAGGGGAAATTGAACGACGTAAAACTGTAAAAGACATACTTGTCGTCGCGCAGCCCCTCGAAACCGCCAGCTGTACCAAGACCAGGAAGCATGATCTCGTTTTCGAGTTTGCCGGTTAGATCAAAAACGTAGGCGTGAGTAGCAACATCCTTGCGCCATGAGGCAAACAATTTACCACCTGCGGTTGCCACGCCTTGGAGAGGCTCGCTTCGTTCAGGCAGAACGTCTTGCCAGTTCTTCGGATCCGGATTCTTGGGATCGACCAGGACCACGCGTCCGTTCGGGGCATCCTTGTCAGTTTCCACTAAGAACATATCGCCGATGTTATCGACGACGTTATAACTCGTGTTTCCGATCTCCGAAACGATTGGAGAAAACTTCGGGTCGCCCTTACCGAGCTCTTTGAAAAAGATGGCGTTCCCCGTCTTGCCTTTACCACGTTCGGAAATACTCAGGATCGCGTAGCGCTCGTCTTCAGTTGTCCCCACGTTGTGGAACCTCTGCGGGTTTTCTTTGTCTTCATAAATCAGGGTGTCCGCCGATTGCGGTGTACCTACGGAGTGATAGTAGACAGTCTGAAACTCGTTCTTGGTTGTGAGTTCCCTGCCTTTCTCTGGTTCGGGATAACGGCTGTAGTAAAACCCGCCGCCTTGCCATGAAAAGCCGCTGGCTTTAAGCCATGTCAGTTCGTCAGACAAATTTTTTCGAGTGGCAACTTCCATCACGTGGGCCGTGATCCAATCGGCTCCGCCTTGGGAGATTCCGTATGCAACGTATTTACCATCTTTCGATAACGAGAACCCTCTTAGCACTGAAGTGCCATCAGCTGAGAACTTATTTGGATCAAGGAAAACCTCTGGCGTTCCGTTCACACCTTTTTGAATGTAGTAGACGTTTTGGTTTTGCAGTCCATCATTCTTGGTGAAGAAGTAAGTGTCGCCGCGTCGAAATGGCGCAGTGATCTTTGGATAGTTGTAAAGCTCTGTGAGACGCGCTTTCAGTCTTTCCCGATACGGAATCTTATCGAGATAGCCAAAGGTGAGAACATTCTCAGCATCAACCCACGCTTTTGTTTCTGCAGAGTTCTCGTTTTCGAGCCAGCGATAAGGATCTGGAACCTTGGTACCGAAGTAATCCTCAACAACGTCGACTCTCTTGGTTGGTGGATAGGTAAACTTAGCATCGGTCTTATCTATGGTTGATGCTGCTGAACGAAAAACAAAAGGAGCGATCGCGAGCAAGGAAAGCATCCCGGCAACGGCCGCGAAAACAAACAGACTGCGCCGCATATTTAATTTCTTATTCATGTTTCTAAGTCTCCGTAAGGAAGGATTCCGCGTTCTCCGTACTCTAGTGCAGTTCAATGGAAAGTTCAAAGGCGCAGAGTGGCACAGACTTCAGTCTGTGGTGCTTAGTAAAAATCTCAGTTGGCCTCAATATCGGGTCCCACAGACTGAAGTCTGTGCCACTCTGAGATTTGAAATTTGGGATATCGAAAGGGCCAGTGCTAGAATCAAAGCGCAATCACTCATGTTCAACCCTCAGCCTCTACATTTCCGACCCACTGAGTCCCGCGCAGACTTGTTCGCGGATTAGTTCTCCTGTTTCAAGTTCAGCACTGATTCTCGGCCGAATCATTATTCCGGCCTCGCGGTAGCTTCACCGATTTACATCGGTTTTTGATAAGGAGTTAAGAAAATGTCGACCAGCGTATTGGCACCACCCCGCCGTCCGGAAATCAAAACAGAACTGCCCGGTCCAAAGGGCAAAAAGATTGTCGAGGCAGATGCCCAGTTTGTTAACCCAGCTTATCCACGTCCATCTTTTAAGCTGGTGGCTGAACGCGCCAGCGGCGTTTGGGTTGAAGACGTTGATGGAAACATCTTTCTCGATTGCAACGCCGGCGTCGCCGTTTGTTCGACGGGTCATTGTCACCCGGATGTCGTCAAGGCAATCCAGGACCAGGCTGAACAACTGATTCACATGTGCGGGACGGACTACTACTACCGCCACATGCCGCAACTCGCTGAAAAGCTTGATGCGATCGTTCCTGTTCCGTCTCCGACGCGAACACACTTTGCGAACAGTGGAACAGAAGCAGTCGAAACGGCGCTCAAACTTGCGATGCATGCGACAGGGCGCGAGAAGTTCATCGCGTTCTTCAATAGCTTCCACGGCAGAACGCTTGGCTCACTATCGCTAACGTCATCCAAGGCAGCACAGCGCAAAGGCTTTAAGCGACAAGCGCTCGATGTCGTTCACGTGCCTTATCCAAACGAGTTTCGAAATCCATTTAATGCTGCCGACTGCGGTGACGGCGGAGCATCACAAGGAGCTCTGAACTGGATCGAAGAGCGACTGTTTCTAACGACAACCCCGCCTGAAGAAGTTGCGGCAATCATTGTTGAAGCAGTGCAGGGAGAAGGCGGCTATGTACCCGCACCTAAAGGTTTCCTGAAGGGCTTGCGTCGTATCTGCGATCAGCACGGAATACTTTTGATCGTCGACGAAGTGCAGTCGGGTATGGGCAGAACCGGGAAAATGTTCGCCTGCGAACACTACGATGTTCAACCGGACATCATCTGCATCGCTAAGGGTATCGGTTCAGGTTTGCCGATTGGTGCCTGTGTTTCGCGTGCTGACCTGATGAACTGGAAACCAGGTGCACATGCGTCAACGTTTGGCGGAAATCCGGTTTGTATCGCAGCGGCACTGAAGACGATTGAGTTGCTCGAGGGTAGCCTCGTGCAGAACAGTGCGGAAGTTGGTGCTTACTTGAAAGCGGGACTCGAAAAGCTAATGCAGAAATACGATTGCATTGGTGATGTGCGTGGTATGGGAATGATGCTAGGAGTCGAATTTGTTGAGGACAAGAAGTCGAACAAACCGGCACCTGATTTACGCGATCGAATCGAAATAGCGTGTTTCGACCGCGGTCTGATCATACTTGGCTGCGGCAACAATTCGATTCGCTGGTCGCCGCCATTGATCCTAACGAAAGAGAATGTGGACGTAGCGCTGGAAATCTTTGACGAAGCAATCGCCGCCTCGGTTTAGTTACTAATTCTGTGTTGCTTTCTCTGCGTCAACTCTGCGTCCTCTGCGCCTCTGCGGTAAATGACTTTGTTAGCCTCACTTCAACCGCAGAGTCGCAGAGGACGCAGAGTTGGCGCAGAGAAGCAATAACTAAAATCGCTGGGTCACTCCCTCAACGCATCTAAACGTGTCGCGCGCAATCAACAGCTCTTCATCAGTCGGAATTACATAAGCCGCCAGTCGACTCGCGTCAGTACTGACTCTTCCTTCGAACCCTCCCTTAGCGGGTTCATTTTTTTCAGCATCAAGCGTTAGTCCCATCCATTCCAACCCTGCACAAATTCGAGCACGAACTTCGGGAGAGTTCTCACCGATTCCTCCGGTGAAGATCACTGCGTCGGCACCGCCTGTCGCCGCAAGGAATGCGCCGATGTATTTCCGCACGCGATAACAAAACACTTCGATTGCCAGATGCGAGCGACGATCATTGTTCTCTTTTTCCTCGTCAAGAAGTTCACGCATGTCGTTCGTCAATCCCGATATTCCGAGTAGTCCGGATTGTTTGTTTAGCAGAGTCTCAACTTCGCCTGACGAGAGTCCCTCTTTCACACTGATGAAGTCGACGATCGCCGGATCGATATCACCGGAGCGGGTTCCCATCACAAGCCATTCGAGCGGAGTCAGTCCCATTGAAGTATCCTGCGAGTCACCATCGCGAATCCCCGCAATTGAACAACCGTTGCCTAAGTGAATAGTGATTACGTTTGTTTGATCGCGTTCAATC
>Ga0163163_10004046_pt1 | contig 12505 bp, 10 predicted proteins | sample S65metaG_FD_119766 | JGI IMG/M metagenome (GOLD analysis project Ga0163163, IMG submission 119766) | Switchgrass rhizosphere microbial communities from Kellogg Biological Station, Michigan, USA - S6-5 metaG | ecosystem: Host-associated > Plants > Roots > Rhizosphere > Soil | place: USA... | reverse complement strand
GGCGGCCTACCTGTCGGCGCTGCGGATCGCGTTGCAGACCTGGCTCGACGACCCGTCCGGCCCGGCGCTGCCGGAGGTCCTCCGCGAGGCGCTGAACGGGATGGCTCAGCGTTTCCGTTGAGCCCACCGGGCGTTCTGCCGCCACGTGAGCGCGCCCGGTCCAACGCCCGGCGGAGTCTCGTACAACGGCACCTCGGTCATGTGTCGATGGGTCAATGGCCGAGCGTACCGCCCAGCCCCGCGTCGCGGGCGCGCGCGACCGCCTGCGCCCGGTCGGCCACCGCCAGCTTGCCGAAGATGTTGGAGACGTGGTTGCGCACCGTCTTCTGGCTGATGTGCAGCCGGGTGGCGATCGCCGCGTTCGGATGACCCTGCGCCAGCAGGTCCAGGATCTCGTGCTCGCGGTCGGTGAGCTGAGGGAAGGCGAGCGCGGTCGCGGCCGGCCGCGGTCGGGCGAAGAAGTCGATGACGCGCTGGGCGACGGCCGGCCCGAACATGGCGCCGCCGCCGGCGACGACGTGGACGGCGTGGCGCACGTCGACCGGGCTGGCGCCCTTGAGCAGGTACCCGTGGGCGCCCGCCCGCATCGCGGCGAACACCGAGTCGTCGTCGTCGAACATGGTGAGCACCAGGATCCGCACGCCCGGGTGGTCGTGCGTGAGCCGGCGGGTCGCGCCGACGCCGTCGAGCTCCGGCATGTTCAGGTCCATCAGCACCAGGTCCGGCCGAAGACTGTCCACAAGGGACAGAACCTCGGCACCGGTGCCGGCCTCGCCGACGACCTCGACGTCGTCCTCGACCTCCAGCATCGCGCGCAGCCCGGCCCGGAACACCGGGTGGTCATCGGCGATCAGCACGCGCAGGCTCATCCGACCGGCTCCAGGATCGGTAACCTCGCCAGAACACGGGTTCCGGCTCCGGGGGAGTCCACCACGAACGTGCCGCCGAGCTCCTCGGCCCGCTCCCGCATGGCAGCCAGGCCCACGCCGTCGACGCGCGGTCCGGCCATGCCGCGCCCGTCGTCGTGGATCTCCACCTCCAACCCCTCGGCCCGGGTCATCCGTACCCGGCAGGTCTGCGCGTCCGCGTGGCGGGCCACGTTGGTCAGCGCCTCGCAGGCGATCCGGTACGCGGCCGCCTCCACCGCGGCGGGCAGCACGCCGAGGCCGTCGGCCGGCAGGTCGAACGCGAACGCCAGCCGGCCCTCGAACCGGGCCGCCTCCCGTTGCACCGCCCGGACAAGTCCCAGCTCGTCCAGGGCCGGCGGCCGCAGCCCGTAGACCAGGCGGCGAATATCCCGGACCGCCTCCTCGACCTGACCCTGCACGGTCTGCAGCTGGGCGACCGCGCGGTCCGGGTCGCGCCGGACCAGTTCGCCCGCCGCGTGCAGACCGAGGGTGACCCCGGCCAGGGCCGGTCCGAGCCCGTCGTGCAGGTCCCGCCGCAGCCGCCGGCGCTCCTCCTCCCGGGCGGTGACCATCGCAGCCCGGGAGCGTTGAAGGGCAAGGGTCAGCCCGACGGCGTGCACCGCGACGCCCGCGTGTCGGGCCAGGTCGGCGAGCAGGCGGCGGTCGGCGTGGTTGAACGCGTCGCCGGCCCGGGCGCAGACGAGCAGCCGGCCGACCACCTCGTCCTGGTACGTCATGGGGAACTCGTCGGGCTCGCCCACCGGTCGCCCGTGCTCGGCCGCGACATGCGGGCCGTCCGGCTCCTCGGTTTCGATCGCGACGTAGGGCAGGCGGAGCGCGTCCGCGACCGAACCGACCAGGCCGGGCAGGACGGTCCGCGGCTCCGGGGCGTGTTCCAGCAGCCGGCCGAGCTGAGACAGCGCCTCGTACGGGCGGGATCGTTCGCCGTAGAACAGGGTGTCCACCAACCACTGCACCCGGGTGCGCAACGGCTGCAGCACCGCGGCCGCGAGCACGGCCGCGAGCACCTGTGTCCACAGTGCACGGTCCACGCCGGCGAGCACCTCGGCCAGCCCGACCACCCCCACGTACACCAGGGCCACGAGTCCGGACAGGATCGTGTAGACCGCGGCCCGGTTGAGCACGATGTCGAGGTCGTAGAGCCGGTACCGGAGCACCGCGACCCCGAGCGCGATCGGCAGCAACGGCAGCAGGATGGCGAACCCGACCTCGCCGAACGCCGGCACGGCATCGTGCACGGCCAGTGGGACGAGCAGCGGCGCCAATCCGGCCAGGAACCACTTGAGCTGCTGCCGCTCGTCACCGCCGCCGCGAAAGCCTGCCGAGCGGCGATCAGGTCGAGCCCGCCGCCAGCGCAGGACAAGGGTGGCCAGGCCGGCCGCGACCGCGATGACCAGGCACACCACCGACATCAGGAGCAGGGCCGGCAGGAACGGGCGGACAAGAGCCACCGGGTACGGGTTGCGGACGTCGCCGAGCCCTTCGATCGGCTGGTCGTCGAGTGCGTTGGCCAAGCTGCCGCCGAGGGCATAGACCCAGCCCGCCCACACCGCCGGCCGCCAGCGCGGCGACAGTGGCCGACCGTCCGGAAAGACCTGCGGCAGCACGCCGACGAGCATGCCGATCGCCAACAGCGGCAGCCACATCATGATGTACGCGGCGATCCGGCCGCCGGGCAGGGATCCGGGCGCGACGAGCAGCGCGCGCCGGGCGTACTCCTCGGCCGAGCCGAGCAAGCCCAGCGCGAGGCCGGCGGCGCTGAGCAGCCAGCCGACCCGGTTGGCTGGCCGGCGGACCACGACCAGGCCGCCGACCGCGGCGAAGGCCATCGTGCCGAGCCCCGACCAGGCCGACCGGAGGTGCCCGTCCAGCCCGGCCAGGACAGCATCGCCGAGGAAGAGGGCGACGGTGACACAGACGATCGCGAACGCGATCACAGTGCGCAGGCGGTGGCCTCGCATCTTCACCTCCATCGACCTCGAGAGTCCGGAGCCGGGCCGCTCCGGAGGGAGCGGCCCGCCCGGCTGGCGGCTACGACGACATTACGGTGTTGCCCAGGACGAGCATCACCACCGAGAGTCCGATGGCGGCCACCCCGACGCCTGTGGCCCAGCCGGGCAGGGACCGGGACCGGTCGGTACGGGCGGCGCCACCAAGGAGCGCCGCGGCGGTCCCGAGCACCACGGGGAGGCCGGACCAGGACGCTACCGGAACCGCCACCAGGCCGAGAATGCCAAGCGCCAGACCGATTCCGGCCCACCGGCCCGGGCGGGTCGACGCGCCGCGCAGGCCGGGCGCCACCAGCGCCCCGTAGAGCACCACGATGGCGCCGGCCATGACCGCGATGATCGCCGGCACCGCGGCCTCCTGGTCGGCCTTCGGATGCGGGTCGCCGTAGGCGCCGTACCACGCGATCGCCGCCGACGCGGCGAGCGCGACCACACCCCACCGGATGACGCGAACGTAGGCGCCGGTCCGGCTCACCGCCGGCGTCTCGAGCAAGTCAGTCATTGCGTACCTTCCCTCTGGATGTCGTTGCTGTGTCCATAGGGTCGGCGCCGCCGCGTCCCGGCGTCATGGGCCGCGCGTCCCATCGCGGCGGGAGGTTTATGCCCGACCCTCGGCGAGGCCCAACGCGCCGGCGAGCTCGGCCCGGCTGGTGATGCCGAGCTTGACGTAGGCGTTGCGGAGGTGGTTCTCCACGGTGCGCACGGACAGGGTCAGGCTGCGGGCGATGTCCGCGTTGGACCGGCCGGCCGACGCGGCGACCGCGATCTCCCGCTCGCGGACCGACAGGACCACCATCGCGCCGCCGGACCACCACGGCAGCGGGGTGAGCGCCCAGCGCGAGACGAGCCGGTCGCGACGGTGTGCGGCCGGGTTGCGCCGGCCCGGCGGCCCCGCCGTCGCGGATGCGTCGGCCGCCTCGGCCGCGAGCTGATAGGCACCCATCCGCTCGTACGCGTGGGAGACGGCGAGCAGTTGGGCCGACGATCGCCTCACCCTGGCGTCCAGGTACTGGCGGTGGGCCTGGGCCAGCGGCGAGGCGAGCGCGATATCCGCCGCGAGCCGGTGACCGGCGCGGGCGCCGCCGATGCGGCCGAGCAGGAGGGCGACCTCGAGCGCGGGCCAGACCGCCCCAACGGTCCGGTACGCCTGCGCCAGGTCGGTGAGCTGGCGCACCGCGCGCGAGGTCTCGCCGGCCACGGCCAGCACGAAAGCCTCCGCCCGTTGCTCGTCCTCCTCCAGGTAGAGCGGCATCGTGGCCTGCCGGAACGCGGCCGCCCGCTCGAGCTGGGTCCGGGCCGAGTGCAGGCGGCCGAGCGCGGCCTCGGCGACGGCGAGCTGGCACAGCATCCAGTGCCGGGTGGCGCCGGGCGCGGCCTCCGGGCCGAGCAGCAGCGCCTCTTCGAACGCATTGGAAGCCTCGGCGTACTGTCCTCTGTGGACATGAACGCCACCCTGGGCGGCCGCGCCCAGGCTCACCGCCTCCGGCCGTTCCTCCGCCACGCCCCGGTCGGCCAGGTCGCGGGCGGCCGCCTCGGCGCCGGCGTGGTCGCCCAGGCCGAGCCGGGCGCCGATGGCCCCGAACCGCAGCGCCAGGCGGATCTCGCCCGGCGCGTCCGGCCGGTCGTGGCGCTCCAGCAGTGCGACGCATTCATCGAGCCGGCCGATCTGGTAGTAGGCACCGGCGATCTGGTGCACGGCCCATCCCAGCGGTCCCGCCACCTCGACCCCGGACAGGGTCGGGTCGTGGGCGCACGACCGGGCCGCCTCCTCGTAGTCGCGCCGCAGGATGGCCAGCTGGGCGCTCAGGAGAAACCACTGTGGACGGTCCGGGTTGGCCTCGGTCGCCTCGTCCAGGTACTCGATCGCGAGGTCGCGCCGGCGCAGCCCGCGGACCAGGTTGCTGACCCGCGCCGCGGCGAGCTCGACGTCGGCCGGCCGCTCGGCCGTCGCCGCGGCGAGCAGGGCCTCGACCTCCTGATGGCGGGACTGCAGCGACAGCGCCCGGGCGCGCAGCGTTGCCCGTTGCGGCGAGGTCGACGGCAGCAGGTCGGCGAACGAGCCGGCCAGCCCGGAGTCGAAGCGGGCCAACGCCTGCTCGGCCGCCGCGATGAGATCGCCCGGTTCCGGCCGGTCGCCGGCGGCGACGCGCAGCGTCACCCGGCGCAGCAGCTCATCGGGGCCGGAGAGCACGCCGGCGAGTGCTCGACGCAGTCGGCGTAGCGTCACCGGCGTCGACGTACGCAGCAGAACCTCGCCGTAGAGCGGATGCGGCAGGCTCACCTCGGCCCCGCTCGCCGACGGCAGGAGCAGTCCGCGCTCGCAAAGCGACTCGACGAGGCGCGACTCGGTCAAGGCCTCGAGGACGTCGGTCGAGAGTGGCTCGGCCAGGGCCACCAGCGCGAGCGCCTCGCGCTCGGCCGCCGAGCAGCCGGCCATCCGGTCCGAGAGCAGCCGGTCCAGGCCGCCGTGCGACCGCAGCGATCCGTTCCAGCGCCACACATTCTGGTGCAGCGCCAGCGAACCGTCGCGTTGGGCCGCGGCGACGAGCTCGGCGCAGGCGAGCGCGTTGCCCGCGGTGAGCCGGTGGAAGCGGCTCACCGTGTACCGGTCGACCGGCCGGCCCAGCATGCCGTCGAGAACCTCGGCGAGCTGCCCTACCGTGAACGGCGCGAGGTCGACCGCGACCGCCAGACCGTCGCGCCACAGCTGGGAGACCGCGTCGGGCACCGCCTCGCCTGAGCGGACAGTCAGCAAGAGACGGGCCTTGCCGGCGTGCGCGAGGTGGTGCACCACCGCGGCCGACCCCTCGTCGAGCAGATGCGCGTCGTCGACGAACAGCAGCGGTACGGGCGCACCGTCGCGCGGGTCGCCGGCCACCTGCGCCGCGACCGCGCGCAACAGGACGACCGGTGTTGGCTGGGCCCCGACCGACGAGGTGTCGACATACGCGGCGAAGGCCCCGAACGGGATGCTGGCGCCGGCCCGGGTCGCGACCACCCGCCGGGTCGGTCCGCCGCGGGCCTCGAGGTGGTCGGTCACGCTGCGGGCCAGGTGCGTCTTCCCGGCCCCGGCGGCGCCGATGAGTACCGCGGAACCGTTGCGGTTCAGGGCAGCCCATACCGAAGCGAGCTCGGCGGTGCGGCCGGCGACGGCTTCGGGAGCGGGCGCCATGAGGGCCCGGGGCTGCGGCACGGCGTGCAATGTAACGCGAAGGCGATCTCGCCGGACTCCCCGAAACGGCCGGTGACACCGGCGAGATCCGTTGTCCTCCACCACGTCACTAGTGGCCCGTGAGGGCCGGAACCACGATCTGGGCGACCTGGATCGCGCCGGTCTTCGGGTCGTTGCCGTGGAACCGTACATCCGAGACGTACTCGTGGAACACCGCGTCGCCGCCCAGCTCGACGCCGAGCTCGGCGGAGGTGGTGTACCACACCGCGGGGTTCGCGAAGCCGCTCACGGCCTCCCCCTTGGACTTCAGGAATTCGAACGCCGCCCGACCCGTGGGGTCGTACTGGATGAAGAGCGCGGAGCTGGCGAAGCCGCCGTCGTCGCGGATGAACGAACAGACCGAGATGGGGCCGGACATGCTGGTCTCCGTGCGGACGACGTGGAAGCCGGAGATCCGGGCCACGTCGGCGATGGAGATCTTGCCGCACAGCTGTTCCGGTGTGACGGCGGTAGCGGCGGCCCGGGTGGTCGCCGGTGTCGAGGTCCGGTTGGCCGCCGGCCCGGAACCGGTGGCCGCCGGCGGCGGGGGCTCCCCGGGCCCACAGGCGGTCAGGGTCATCGTGAGTACGGCACCGGCGATGGCCAGTGCCGGCGCAAGGGTTCGTCGCATCAGGCCATGGTCGGCAGGGCCGGCGCGCCGCGCTTGAGTGGTGAGTACCTAGTTATCGGCGATCTACTTCACACTCGGCCCGGACAGGGTGGACATCGTGCCCGCCGCGGGTGAGGCTAACCGGATGCCGCCGCCTCTCGCTCGATGCCCGCGACGCGAGACGCCGCATGGCCATTGACATCACCGGCCGCGACCAGTGGCAGGCGTGGCAGGACGGTGTGTTCCCGGCGGTCGAGCGCGTGCGGGACGGCGTGTGGTCCATCCCGGTCCCGATCCCCGACAGCCCGCTGCGGTACGTGCTCGTGTACGCGCTGGAGTGCAGTGACGGCATCGCGTTGATCGACGCCGGTTGGGATGACGACCGCTCCTGGCGCACGCTGGTGGCGGGCCTGGGTACGGCCGGATTCGCGATCACCGACGTGCGGGCGGTCCTGGTGACCCACTTCCACGCCGACCACCTGGGCCTGGCCGATCGGGTCCGCGAGGCGTCAGGAGCCTGGGTGGCGCTGCACGAGCTCGACGCGCGGGAACGGATGCCCGAGGGCCAGGCGCCCCGCATCGCGGCCGAGATGCGCCGTCACCTCGAGGGGCACGGAGTGCCGGTGACGACCGCGCGCACCATCGTGCGCGGCACGCCGATCGACAAGTTCACCCAGCAGCCGCACATCGACGTGATGCTGTCCGACCAGGAGACCGTGCGCCTGCCCGGGCTCGACCTCACGGTGGTGTGGACGCCCGGCCATAGCCGCGGGCACTCATGCTTCTACAAGGCCGACGGTCAGCTGCTCTTCTCCGGCGACCACATACTGCCCCGCATCACCCCGCAGGTCTCCGTGTTCCGGCAGGACGAGGGTGATCCGCTCACCGACTTCCTGGCGTCGTTGGACCGGCTCGAGCGGTACGCGGTCGACGAGGTGCTGCCGGCCCACGAGTACCGCTTCCGCGGGCTGGCCGCCCGGTTGGCCGACATCGCCGAGCACCACACCCGCCGGCTGGCCGAGCTGTTCGCGGCTGTGCGGGCCGCGCCCGGCTCGACCGGCTGGCAGCTGTGCAGCGCGCTGGCGTGGTCGCGCCCGTGGGCGGCGTTCGACCTGATGAACAAGCGGTTCGCGCTGGCCGAGACGCTGGCGCACCTGACCCTGCTGGTGTCGCGCGGCGAGGTCCGGTCCGGCGTCGTCGACGGTACGGCCCGGTGGTATCCGTCTACTGTGGACGATTGAAGTTCGGCGCGCGACCCTCGATGAACGCGGTCCGGCCCTCGACCACGTCGGGACCGTGCAGAGCCAACGCGGCGGTGGCCCACTCCTGGTCCAGGAAGTCGCGATAGGACGGTGTCCGCTCGGCCATTGCCAGCAGGCGCTTGGTGAGCGACAGGGCGTCCGGCGCGCCCTCGACCAGCCGCCGGGCCAGCTGGAGCGCCTCGGCCAGCGCGGTGCCGGTCGGAACGACGCGGTTGACCAGGCCGAGTGCCTCGGCCCGCGCGGCCGGCAACCGGTCGGGCAGCATCAACAGCTCGGCCGCCCGCTGCGGGCCGATGGCACGGGTCAGGAACCAGGCCGACCCGCCGTCCGGCACCAGCCCGCGCTGGGTGAACGGGGCGAGGAAGTAGGCGTCGGCACCGGCCACGGTGAGGTCGCAGGCCAGGGCCAGGCTCCAGGCCACACCGACCGCGCCGCCTTCGACCGCCGCGATCACCGGTTTCGGCATCCGGTGCACCAGGTCGAGGGCGTCCTGGATGACGGCGAGGCGTTCGGCCGGCGCCCCGACCCCGCTCCCGCTCGACGCCCCGACCGCTTTGAGGTCGGCACCGGCGCTGAAGAAACCGCCGGCGCCGGTGACGACCACCGCCCGTACCCGGTTGTCGTCGGCGGCCGCCCGGAACGCCGAGCCGAGGTCCGCCATGGTGGACCCGGCCATCGCGTTGCGGCGGGCCGGCCCGTCCATCGTGATGACGGTGATGGCGTCCGAGTGTGAGTCGACGACGACGCGGGTGGTGTCCATGCGGCGGTCCTTCCTCTCCGGTGAGGCAGGCTAACCCACCGTCGGGCGTGTCCATGGAGGGGCTTGGAAGCACCGGCGCGCGGACGTAAACTTAGCACCGCAAGGTAACGATGGTCGCCTATGGAAGGCCGGTGCCGCGATGCGCTTCGTCTCCGAGGAAGTCAGCGATGGCGTGTCGGAGCGCCTGTTCGAACTGGATGTCAACGGCGACACCGTCCCCGGCGCGATGTGGACGCCCGCCGACGCCGCCGGAGGGCGTCCGCTGGTCCTCATGGGCCACGGCGGCACCCAGCACAAGAAGGTGGACACCCTGCTGGCGCGGGCCCGCAGCTACGTGCGGCACTTCGGCTACGCGGTGGCGGCCATCGACGCGCCCGGCCACGGCGACCGGATCACCGCCGAGGAGCAGGCCGAGCGGTCGGCCGCGATCGCCCGCCGCATCGCCGAGCGCCGGGCGGCCGACCCGGAGCTGATGCGCGAGATGGCCGCGCGGATGGTGAAGGCGGTTCCGGAGTGGCAGGCCACGCTGGACGCACTGCAGAAGGTCGGCGTGATCGGGGCGGACGGCCCGGTCGGTTACTGGGGCGTGTCGATGGGGACCGCGATCGGCGTGCCGTTCGTGTCGGCCGAGCCACGGATCACCTGCGCCGTGCTCGGTCTGGCCGGGCTGGCCCACGGCAACGAGGCGATGGCCTCGGCCGCCGCCAGGATCACCATCCCGGTCGAGTTCGTGCTGCAGTCCGACGACGAGATCGTGTCCCGCGACGCCGGGTTCGCTCTGTTCGACGCGCTCGGGTCGACCGAGAAGACGCTGCACCTCAACCCGGGCGGCCATGTCGGCATCCCGATGTTCGAGCGCGACAGCTGGGAGCGGTTCTACTCACGGCACCTCGGTTCCGCCCGCTGACTCCAGGGCAGCGTACGGTGGCTGCATGGCCGAGCTTGGATTGTTCCCGACCACCCTGGTGGGCAGCTTCCCCCAGCCGGAGTGGCTGATCGACCGGGCCCGCCTCGCCGGGCGCTTTCCCCCGCGCGTGCGCGCCCGCGAGCTGTGGCGCGTCGCCCCCGAGTACCTGGCGCGGGCCCAGGATGACGCGACCCGGCTCGCGATCCGCGAGCAGGAGAACGCCGGCCTCGACATCGTCACCGACGGCGAGATCCGCCGGGAGAGCTACTCCAACCACTTCGCCACCGCGCTGGTCGGCGTCGACATCGACAACCCCGGGACGGCGCTGGATCGCAGCGGCCATCCCAACCCGGTGCCGCGGGTGGTCGGCCCGATCAGCCGCCCGAACCCGGTCGAGGTGCGCGACCTGAACTTCCTGCGCGAGCACACCGGCCAGGTCGTCAAGATGACCGTCCCCGGTCCGTTCACGATGTCGCAGCAGGCACAGGATGACCACTACGGCGACCCGGAGCAGCTCGCGTACGCGTACGCCGACGCGGTGAACGCTGAGATCCACGACCTGTTCGCGGCCGGGGCCGACATCGTGCAGGTGGACGAGCCGTATCTGCAGGCCCGCCCGGAGCCGGCCCGCAAGTACGGGCTGAAGGCGCTCAACCGGGCCCTGGCCGGCGTCACGGGCACCACCGCGGTGCACCTGTGCTTCGGGTACGCGGCCATCATCCACGAGCGGCCGTCCGGGTACTCGTTCCTGCCCGAGCTGGCCGACTGCACCTGCGACCAGGTCTCGATCGAGACCGCACAGTCCAATCTGGACACTTCCGTGCTGACTGCGCTGGACGGCAAGACCATCCTGCTCGGGGTCATCGACCTGTCCGACCCGACCGTGGAGTCCGTCGACACCGTGGCCGGACGGGTGCGCCGGGCCCTGCCCTACGTCGAGCCGCGCAACGTCGTCATCTCGACCGACTGCGGCATGAAGTACCTGCCGTGGGAGTCGGCGGTCGGCAAGATGCGGGCGATGACCGGCGCGGCCAAGGTCCTGCGCGACGAGTTCGGCGGGCGCGGGTGACCGCTACGATTCCCGGGCTGCTGCTGGAGACGGCGGCGCGGCGGCCGGAGGCGACCTGGATCCGGACCGACGACGGTACCCAGACCTTCGCCGGTACGGTCGGTCAGGTCGCGCGCTTGGCCTCCCGTCTCCGATCGGAGGGGATCGGCAAGGGCGACCTGGTCATGGTCACCGCCCGCACCACGCCGCCGTACCTGTTGTGCTGGCTCGCCTTGGCGTCCATCGGCGCGATCACGGTGCCGACCGACCCGTCGGCCACCGAGCAGGAGCGGGCCGGCCTGATCGACCAGGTCCAGCCGAAGGCGCTGATCAGCGACTCAGACGTGCCCCTGGCCGCCGCCTATCTCGACATCGCGTCCCTTGTGGACGATTGGCGGGAGCCGCTCGACGACGCGCTCTCGTCGGACGTCACCGAGGACGACCTGGCCGTGTTCATCCCGACCTCCGGCACCACCGGACGGTCCAAGCTGGTCATGCAGACCCATCGCGCGTACGCGTGGGCGGGCGTCGGCTTCCCGTACTGGATGGAGCTGACCGAGCAGGACCGGATGATGACGTCGCTGCCGCTGTTCCACATCAACGCGCCGGCGTACTCGTGCCTGGGGTCGCTCGCCGCCGGGGCGGGGCTGGTGCTGCTGCCGCGGTTCTCGGCCAGCGGCTTCCTCGACGCCGCCCGCCGGCACGGGGCGACCGAGTTCAACGCGATCGGCGCCATGCTGGAGATCCTGTGGCGCCAACCGGAGCGGCCCGACGACGCGGACAATCCGCTGCGGCTGTGCTACACCGGACCGTCGCCGGCCAAGGAGTGGCAGGAGGCGTTCGAGCGACGGTTCGGGCTGCGGGTGGTCTGCGGGTACGCGATGTCCGAGTCGCCGTACGGCCTGATCTGGCGGCACGGGACCCGGCCGTTCGGCACGCTGGGCTGGCCGCGCCAGCACCCCACCCTCGGCACGGTCAACGAGGCGCGCGTTATCTCCGAGGACGGCGCCGAGGTCGAGACCGACGGGACCGGGGAACTGTTGCTGCGCAACCCGACCGTCACCCGCGGGTACTGGGGGATGCCGGACGAGACGGCGGCGGCCATTGTGGACGGTTGGCTGCACACCGGCGACCTGGTGACGGTCAACGACGACGGCACGTACACCTTCGTGGCGCGCAAGAAGGAGGTCCTGCGGCGGCGTGGCCTGAACCTGTCCCCGGCCGAGGTCGAGGAGGCGATCGCGGCCCACCCCGACGTGCTCGAGGTGGCCGTGGTCGGGGTCTCCTCGGAGCTGACCGAGGAGGAGGTGAAGGCCTTCGTCGTGCCACGGGACAATGTGGACCTCGACTTCGCCGAGCTGCGGGAGTTCGCCGCGGAGCGCCTGTCCGCGTTCAAGGTGCCTCGGTTCTGGGAGGTCATCGACGCGCTGCCCCGCACACCGACGGCCCGGGTGGCCAAGCACCGCCTGCCGGCCGGGCACACCGGCAACGAGTACGACGCGTCCAACGACGGGAAGGGTGAGCGATGACCGGGTACGCGACGTCTCTGGGCGCCTCCGACGAACACTCCATCACCGTGCTCGGCCAGAACCTGGCCGAGGACCTGATGGGGAAGGTCGGCTTCGGCGAGCTGGCGTTCTGGCTGGTCGCGCTGCGCCGGCCGAGCGCGGGGGAGCTGCGCCTGTTCGAGGCGGTGCTGGTCGCGCTGGCCGAGCACGGCCTGACGCCGTCGGCGATCGCGACCCGGCTCACGCTCACCGGTGCGCCGG
>Ga0163163_10004041_pt1 | contig 12513 bp, 11 predicted proteins | sample S65metaG_FD_119766 | JGI IMG/M metagenome (GOLD analysis project Ga0163163, IMG submission 119766) | Switchgrass rhizosphere microbial communities from Kellogg Biological Station, Michigan, USA - S6-5 metaG | ecosystem: Host-associated > Plants > Roots > Rhizosphere > Soil | place: USA... | reverse complement strand
TTCTCCAGACTCCAGCGCGCCGCGCAGCGTGTGCCCGCCGATCCGCTGCTCTCGGTCGTGATGCCCGTGTACAACGAGCAGGACACGGTCGAGGAGATCATCCGCCGCGTCCTGGCGGTCAAGATGCGCATCGAGCTGATCGTCGTCGACGACGTGTCGACCGACGGGACGCCGGCGATTCTCGATCGGCTGCAGAAAGAGCTGGGCTTTATCCTGCTGCGGCAGCCGCGCAACGGCGGCAAGGGCGCGGCGCTGCGTCGCGGCTTCGCCGCCGTGACCGGCGACATGATGATCATCCAGGACGCCGACCTCGAATACTCGCCGGAGGAGTACACGCTGATGACGCCGCTGATCACGTCGGGGCGCGCCGACGTGGTGTTCGGCTCGCGCTTTCTCGGCACCCACCGCGTGTTCCTGCTGACCCACTACGCCGGGAACCGGCTGATCACGCTGCTCACGAACGTGCTCTACAACACCATGCTCACCGACATGGAGACCTGCTACAAGTTGATGCGCATCGACGTGTTGCGGTCCATGGAGCTGAAGTCGAACGGCTTCGGGATCGAGCCCGAGATCACCGCGAAAGTCTTCAAACGGGGCTACAAGGTCTACGAGGTCCCCATCAGCTACGACGGACGCGGTTACGAGGAAGGCAAGAAGATCACGTGGCGCGACGGCATCGTCGCGCTCTGGGTCCTGCTGAAGTACCGGTTCACCGAGTAAGTATCGGGGTATACTGGGGTTTCACTCATCGCCGCAAGAAAACCCATCGCCGCAAGAAAGAAGCAGGTCTCGTGGTTCAGCGTCCGCACGGCACGAATCCGTTCGAATTCGTCGTAGTCTCGGGTCTGCGCGCCGCACAGCTGATGCGCGGGTGCATTCCCCGCGTCGAGCGCGCGCACAAGGTCATCACGACCGCTCAAATCGAAGTCGCCACCGGCAAGGTCGCCCGCATCCCCGTCGGCGAAAACCCCGTCATCGTCGCCGAATAGCGCCCTACGCGCCGCCCTTGAGCTGCGCCGCCGTCATCGTCTCGATGGCGTGGAGCAGCCTGGCGAACACCTGGATCTGACTGTGCAGCAGGGCCGGATCCAGTTTCTCGATGCATCCGTCGGCCGGTCCCGCGAGCAGGTAGTTCGGCTGCGGAATGTAGCCGATCGTCGGGATGCCCGCGCGCGACAGGCTGCTCCCCTCGCCAAGCCATCCGCCGTTGGCCGGATTCACCACGCCCGCGCGATCGGGGCTGCCCTGCAGCGCGTCGACCAGCGCCCGCCCCATCGCCTTGTCCGGCGTGATGGCCACGCTCCACTCGTTCTTCCCCGTCGCCGCGTATTTCATCGCGGCGTTGTCCATCCATTCGCGGCAGCCGAGGTGCTCGACGGTGACGGCGGCCACGGCGCGCTTGATGATGTCGGGATGCTTCTCGATGACGCCGCGGATCGATGGCACCCACGGTCCGGCGAAATGCCCGGTTGTCAGCGGGAACACGAGCGTGCGCTTCCGCTCGCCTCTCGGTATCTTCGCGAAGTACTTCGCGAGCGCGAGGATGCCGAGCGCGCCGTTCTCCTCGGTCGCGTTCGGGCCGTCGGTGTGCGTGTTGACGATGACGACCTCGTCGGTCGCGCCGGGCAGCGTCGCAATCAGGGTGTCGGTCGGCGTGTCGGGAAACGTTTCCGCTTCGAGGACGACCTTCGCCCCCGCGCCGGTGCCGAGCGCGCGCAGGCGCGCCAGCGTGCCGCGGCCGACGTACAGACCGGGAATTCCCTGCGGCGGACGCGAGAATGGCGTGTACTGATCCTGCGCGTTCGCGTCGGACACGTCGGTCCAGCCAAGGATCACCGCGACCGCGCCGGCCTTCTGAAATTGGGTGAGGTCGTTGACCGCGCCGCGCGCGGGCCGCATCGAGTCGGGGAATTTCTCGCCCGGCGGATTGATGCCCCACGGCTGGTAGACCTTGGCCCACTCGCGCGTGTTGGTGGTGAAGTCGATGAGCGCGACCTTGCCATGCAGGCCGGTCAGCGTGAAATTCGGGTTGCGGCCGGCGTAGACAATCTCGCCGCTGACGCCCGCCGCCGATGTCTGTCCTGAGTACGGGAAGTACGACGTCACGGGCGCGTTGAAGTCGACGGCGCCTACGAAATTCGAGGTCACCTCGATGCTCCAGCGCTTCGCGTCCCAGCGCGGCAGTGTGTAGCGATCGCGCGCGACGTCGCACCCGGCCTTCTTGAACTCGGTGGCGAGAAACTCGACGAACGTCGTATGGGCCTTGTTGCCGGTGTACTTCGGCCCGAGTCCGGCCATCCACACCTGCTGATCCCACACCTCTTTCTGGCTCGACAGCAGACCTGGCTGGAAGGCGCGCTCCGCACCAGCGGCGCCGGCCAGTTGAACCAGACGCGTGCCTTTCGGACCGGCGACGGCGAGCGCGGACATCGACGCGGCCCACTGCATGAAGCGACGGCGTGAACAGGTCATGGCAGGCGAATACTAATGTAATCTGCCCGCAGCGGACAGGAGGATCTATGTGGATGCGCGTCTATGTCGTGGTCAGTTCTCTGGCTCTCGTGGTCCTGAGCACCGCCGCCTTCCGCCAGGCCTCGCGGCCGCAGAACCTGGGCGAGATCACGGTCGAACGGATCAACGTCGTCGATGCCAACGGCACGCTGCGGCTGGTGATCTCGAACAAGGATCGCCAGCATCCCGGCATCATCGGCGGCGTGACCATCGACAGGCCGCGACCGGTGGCCGGCCTGCTCTTCTTCAACGACATGGGTGACGAAGTCGGTGGCCTTGCGTTCACCGGCCAGGACAGGGACGGTAAGGGAGCGGCGAGTGGCACCTTCACGTTCGACCAGCTTCATCAGGATCAGACGATCGGCCTGCGCTACAGCGAAGGGGACGGCAAGCGCAGGGCGGCGCTGGAGGTGTGGGATCGGCCCGATACGCACCTCGGCGATCTGGTCAGAGCTCTGAACGCGGCAAACGCGATCGCGGATCCGGCGCGGCGCCAGGCTGCGGTCGCGGCGGCACGACAGGCGGCACCCGCCGGCCACACGCGAGTGTTCGTTGGCAAGGACGTCGATCGGTCCGCGTCGGTGGCGCTGTCGGACGCGGCGGGGACGCCACGACTGAAGCTGACGGTGGATGCCGGCGGCGACCCGCGCATTGAGTTCCTGGACGAGAAGGGGCAGGTCGTGCAGCGACTGCCGCAAGGGAAATAGCGATGCGCGCGGTCCTGCTGTTGCTGCTGTTCGCGCTCGACCCGGCGTTCGTCAAGACGACAGTCGAGTCGATCGGCGCGATGATCAGCAAAGAGTATTTCGATCCCACGGTTGGCGCTGCGGTCGACACCGCGTTGAAGCGATCCCTGGCCGAAGGGCGGTATGCGGACGCAGCCGACGATCAGGCGCTCGCGACCTTGCTCAATCGCGATCTGTTCGCGGCGACCCACGACAAGCATCTGAACCTCGAGGCGCGGCGCGACGTGCCGGCGGAGCGGGAGCGTTCCGTGGAGCAGGCGGACGAGGCGCGAGCGGTCACGGTGCGGCGCTCGAACGCGGGCGTCAGGCGCGTCGAGATCCTGGCGGGTAACGTCGGCTACTTCGAGCTCACGAACTTCTTCCGCCCCGAGGAAGCGCGCGATGCGATCACGACGGCGATGCAGCTGCTCTCACACACCGACGCGCTGATTTTCGACATGCGCGCCAACGGCGGCGGCTCGCCGGGCACGGTCGCCCTGCTCCTGGGCTCTCTGCTCGGTCCCGACGTACCGCTGTACGACATCCTTCACCGCGCCCCGGAACCGGCCGATCACTACGCGACGGAAACCGCGCCGCGAGCGGGGCGCGACGTCAGGCGGCCCGTGTACGTCCTCACGTCGGCCCGCACGTTTTCGGGCGGCGAAAGGTTCGCGTTCCTGCTGCAGGAGCGGCACCGCGCCGAGATCGTCGGCGAAGTGACGGCCGGCGCGGCCAATGCGGGGCGGCCCTATCGCGTCAACGCCAGGTTCAGCGTGACGATCCCGAATGGTCAGGTGAAGAGCGCGGTCAGCGGCGGGAACTGGGAGGGTGCGGGCGTGACGCCGGACGTGAAAACGCCGGCCGCCGATGCCCTGAACGTCGCGCATGCGCGAGCCTTGCGCCAGCTCGTCGACCGGGAGCTGCCGGGGCCGTGGAGAGACACGCTGGCGCGTGCGCTCAGGAACGTCGAAGGACGCGAGCGTTAGGGGCGGGCGCTCTTGCCGAGCCGCACGCTGGTCGCGCGTGGCCCGCTGACGCGATCCTCAATCAGCTCGAAGGCGACCCTGTCGCCTACTGTCAGCTTGTTGAACGTGCCAAACGTCGTGTCGCTTCGGTGGAAGAACACCTCGCGGCTATCAGCATCCCGGATAAAGCCGTGGCTCTGACCAGCATGGATGCGAATGACTTTGCCGCTCGTGGGCCTTCCGGTAGGCGGCTGCGGTTGATTGGGTTTGCCGGGACGGGTGGTCGCTTTGGGCCTCTCGTTCACACCCTAATCATGACACAGTACGGCTAGTTCCTGCCGGGCAGCGGTCCTCTGAACGGCTGGCGGCCGAAAACCCGAGCCCAGCCGTGCATGTGAACGGAATGGCCGGTCAAAGTCTCATGCTCCGCCTTCCTCCGGCGCGCTTCGGCGGTCCGCGGGTAGTGTGCTTTCATCAGCGTCGGCTGCTCGTCGGGCGGCATGGTCCCCACCGAGGCAATCAGCACGTTGCGCATCTCTTCGAGGGTTCGGCCTGACGCGTCCGCGGTCTCGCGAAGCCGCTGGCGCACCTCGCGATGATCCACGTGGAAATCGCTCAGAAGCGCTTGCAGAATGTCGGCGCACTCCGCGCATTCGAAGTCGTTGGGAAACTTCTGCCCCATCAGCGGAATTGTAGCCCCGCGGGGAGCCCATCTTGCATGGCAGAACGCCCGGAGATTCATCACTATGGCCGAGGTCCTTGCGCAATTTCCCGAACTGCTGACCGTGAGCGACGGCTCGAAATATGTCGCACGGGCGTGCGGCGCGCCGAACACGGATGGCTTGTGGGAGGGATGGATCGAATTCCTGCCCACCGACGGCGGCCGGCCGCTTCGCTCGTCGCGCGAGACGACTCAGCCGAACCGAACGGACGCGGAATACTGGGCCTCGGGCCTTACGGCCGTCTATCTGGAAGGGGCACTCGAACGCGCGCTGAATCCATTGGTGCGGAAGGTGGTTGCCCCGCCGAAGGCAATGTTCAATGGGCCGGCTCCAGACGTCACGTTCACAACCGTACCGCCGGCCGGACAGGACGCCGTCCTGGATCCGTTTTCGGTCTACGAGAAAGGCGAGAAACTCCTTCGCCAGGAATTGAGCGCCCTCGCGGCGTGGCACCTGGTGAATATCGCCCTGGCCTACCGTCTGAGCGATGAACCGACGCCGGTGCTGAACGCCCTGCCCGCGCCCCAGCTCGTCGAGTTGATTGTGGCCGGCGTCCGATCGCGTGCCGACGCGCGAAAGTAACCCCGACCCGCTAGGACACCGACGCAGTCGCGCGCTCCGCGAGGCGCCCCACGGCGTTCCGCTGCCGCGCGGCACCTTCCGCGCAAGCACCCGCCAGGCAATCCGGGACCGTGCGCTGACGCGCGCGATCGGTAGCACACCGGCAGGGCGCAACGCGGCAAGGAGAAGGCTAAGTTGGCATACTCTGTCCCCGATGACATTCCAGCAGCCGGCCGAATCGATTCGGCGCCGCTACGACGCCGGCAGGAAACTCCGCGCGCGGCTGCCTCGCGACAAACAGGCTCAATGGGCGGCCCCGTCCCACCGGGCCGATCCCCTGGCGACGATCGCGACGGTCAATCAGGGCCGCGTCGCGAGCCTGCAGTCGGAAAAGTACCGGCGGATGAGAAAGTCACCATTCGCGTTCTTTCGCGGCGCCGCGGTCCTCATGGCGTCGGACTTGTCGACGCTGCCGTCGACCGGACTCACCGCGCAGTTGTGCGGCGACGCGCACGTGTTCAACCTCGGCACGTATGCGTCACCCGACGGCCAGTTGGTCTTCGACATCAACGACTTCGACGAGACCACTCCCGGCCCGTGGGAATGGGATGTGAAGCGTCTCGCGACCAGTCTGGTGCTCGCCGGCCAGGATTGTGGTCAATCGGAGGCGCGGTGCGCGGAAAGTGTGCGCGCGATGGTCGCGTCGTACCGCCAGCATCTGCGCGAATTCGCCCGGATGCCGTTCGCGACGCTCGGCCGCCATCTGATCACGCGCCGGCGCGACTCGGACGTGCTCGACCAGATCTTCCAGGACGCCGGGCGGGTCACGCCCGATCGGAATCTCGAGAAACTCGCCATCCGGACGAAGGGTGGCTTCCGGTTTCACGACAAGCCGCCCGACCTTGAACGCGTGTCGTCGCGCACGGCGACCGAAGTGGCGAATGCGTTGAAGGACTATGCCCTGACGTTGACCGCCAGTCGCCGGCGGACCTTCGGACGCTACCGGCCGGCCGACGTGGCGTTCAAACGCGTAGGCACCGGCAGCGTCGGCACCCGCGACTACGTCGTGCTCCTCTTCGGCAACGACGCGAATGATCCGCTGTTCATCCAGGTGAAACAGGAACTGCCGTCGTGCTGTGCGCCGTATCTCCCCGCGCCGCGTCCCCGCTTCACGCACCACGGGCGTCGCGCCGCCGAGGGACAGCAGATGATGCAGACCGCGTCCGACCCATTCCTCGGCTACACACGGTGGGGCGGCCACGATTATCTGGTCCGTCAGCTGGCCGATCACAAGGCCGGAATGGAGCCGACGGAGCTGAAACGCGGCGTGCTCCTCGACTACGCGCGGCTGTGCGGCGAGGTCCTGGCCAAGGGTCATGCGCGCACGAGCGACGCCGCGACGCTTGCCGGGTACGTGGGCGGCTCTGTAAAGCTCGACAGGGCCATCGCGGCGTTCGCGGTCGCTTACGCCGAGCAGTCGACTCGAGATTACCGGCGATTCGTCACCTCGCTTGGCAAAGCCGGCCGATCGCTCGACCAGGTGTGAAGATCGGATTTGCGCATCGCCCGTTTATGAGTCACGATGCGTCATGCCCACGATGATCGCGATCGGTGTCGGGTCGGTGCTGCTGCTCGCCGTGGGTGTCTGGGCGTGGATGAGCCGCGAAAAGGGCCGCTCGGACACCGATCTGGGCACAATCAGCGGTCAGTGGATCAACGAACACCGATCGCAGGAGCGCCAGTCGGATAACCGATAAAAGGCGAATCCCGGCGCCTGGACGATCCTCCCCACCCGCACGTGCCGACGAGACGTCGGCGAACTTTCTCGATCATCGCCGCGATTATTGCCGGTCTTGTTTTTGCACCGGTTCAGTCGCGCGCCGCTCCCCCCGGCCCGCCTTTTCACAACATACGCAGGATTGTCGGCGCGGAATCATCGCTGAGAGGGAGACTCGTGCACCAATTAACAGAGGAACACTTTCGAGAAAAACCGATATTTACGAAATTCGGCTTCACGCGTCTGCTCGAATGGCTGGATGACGGCGTCGAGTCGAACGGCGAACGGTATCTGGAGATTCGCCGGCGGCTGGTTCAGTACTTCGATCGGCGCGATCGTCCCAGCGCTGATGACCTTGCCGACGAGACGCTGAACCGCGTCGCGAGAACGCTCGAAGAGGCCGGCTCGATTGCGACGCGTCCGCCGGCCCGCTATTGCTACGTGGTCGCGCGCTTCGTGCTGCTCGAGGATTGCCGGCACGGCCGCCGGCATGTTCGACTCGACGAGGAGGCGCACATCGATCGACCGCACGCGCGCCACGTCATCGCCCTCGACGGCGAAGCACAGCGGCTGGCAAGCGAGAACCGGCTCGAGTTCCTCGATCGCTGCCTTCAACAGCTTCGGCCGGATCAGAGGGACCTCGCCATCGAGTATTTTCGCGACGCCGGACGTCGGCGAATCGAGCGTCGCCGCGAGCTCGCCCAGCGGCTGGCCATCACGATGAACGCGCTGGGCATCCGCGCCTGCCGCATTCGCGACTCGATCGTGCGATGCGTCGAATCCTGTCACCGTCGCCAGCCCCAGTGACGCAGTCGACGTCAGCCGGCCGGCTTGCCTCAGCGCGCGCCGTCGAGGCCGGCCCACTCACCTGACTGAATGAAGCCGGCCCAGTAGAACGGATGGCCGCGGTTCGCGCGTCGCAGCAGCGCCAGCTTCGCCTGCCGCAGCGCGTCGCCGCGTCCAAGCCCGGCGCCCAGACCGGTGTAGTAGGCGACGATCGTGTCGCGGGCGATGAAGTCGCTCACCGGCCAGAGGCTCATCACGAGCGTCTCGGCGCCCGCCAGCACGAATGCGCGCCGAAGCCCGTACACGCCTTCGCCGTTGCGGACTTCGCCGATGCCGGTGTCGCAGGCCGACAGCGTGACGAGCTGCGTGCCCCACAGATCGAGGCCTGATGCTTCGAGCGCTGTGAGAATGCCGCCGCGATCTCCATCGTGCGTCAGGTTCGCTCCGGCAAGCGCCAATCCGGATCGCAGGAGGGGATTGCCGGCGTCGCCCGTCGAGTCGTCGAGGAAGAATCCATGCGACGCGATGTGCAGGATGCGCGGCCCCCGCACGGCCTGAAGCGTGGCTTTCGTCGCACTCGCACCCGTGAACAGCGCCGCGTCCGGAAAGAGCGCCTTGATCGCCCGCGCCTCCATACCGGTGGCGCTCAGGGGCGCGAAATACATCTCGGGTGGCCGACCGCTCTCCGCCGCCGGCGGCTCGCCGAATCGCGGGTCGGCGACGATGACCGGCCGCGTCGGGATCGCGCGCGTGCCCTGCATCCGCAGGAGATCGCGGCCGGTCGTCAGATAGCTCGTCGCATAGCGTTCGATCAGATAGCGGCCTTCCTCGTCGATCAGCGCTTCGAACGGCACCAGATTGAGATCGCCGTCGGGAGAAACGAGCAGCCGCGTCGCGGCGCCGAGCCACGGACGCAACGGCCGCATCACGCGATCGTCCACCGCGCGCGCCCGCGCCGTCACGCCGCCGTCGTGGGGATCGCGCAAGGACTGCCGCAGCGCCTCGATCGCCTGGTCGATCGCGGCGGCGGGACCGAGATCGACGCCGTGCGGCACCGCCAGCTTCCGGATCACGTACGCCGCATAATGCGGCGGGCCGTAGGCTTCCGCATTTCGCTCGGCGGTCGGGTCGAACGGACGGAACACCGCGAACTCGAGCAACGCCGCCTCGTCGGGAATCGCCGCCCGCACGGCCTCGAGCGTCACCGGCTGCATCTGCGCGCGAAACTCGGCGCTATGGTCGCTGAGCGTCGCCTCGAGCTGTTCCTTCCGGGCCTCGAGCTGCGCGAGTGCGCGCCGCCGTTCCTCACGCCGTTCCTCGTCGGCGGTGCTGAGCGTGAGCCGCGCGAGCTCCGCCATCGCGTCGCGGAGCCGATCCAGCAGCGCGCGATCGGCCGGCGCGACGACCCGCTGCCGCACGGCCGCGAGCGCGTCGACCATGGCATCCTGGACGCGCCCTTTTCGCTGAAGCAGGACGAGCGCCGCCAGCGCGCCGGCATCCTGACTGCCGGGCGCGCGATCGAGGTGGAGCGAGATTGTGCGGTCCGTACGCTCGGACACGCTCGCGACGAACGCGAGCTTCTGTCGCTCCGACCCGACGGCCAGGTTGAGCGCCAGCTGTTTTTCGACGATCGCGTCGGCGCGGCGCTGGGACGCAATGGCATTCGTCAGATCGCCGGCCGCCGCATACGTCTTGGCGATGTTGCCGACCGATTTCAGCGTGGCTTCCCGATACGGACCGGCCGCATGCTCCCAGATGTGCAGCGCCCGAAGATGGGTCTCGAGCGCCCGCGTGTAATCGCCGGTTGCGCGGTAGATGTTGGCGAGGTTCGTCAGAATGTGCGCGACGTCCGGATGGCCGGCGCCCACCATGCGCTCACGGATCGCCAGCGCCCGCGTGTTGTAGGCAATCGCCGTGGCGTAATCCTTGCGCTCGCGCGCGACGATGCCGAGATTCTGCAGAGCGGTCGCATTGAAGTAGCTGTCCGGCCCCGTCACGCGCTCGCCGAGCGCCAGCGAGCGGCGCAGGAGGTCTTCCGCGCGGCCATAGTCCTGTTTCTGACGATACACTTCACCGAGATTGTTCAGCAGCTCTGCATACTGAACGCTATCGGTGTCGCCGGTCGTCTCCGAGACAGCCAGCGCGCGGCGGACAATCGCCTCCTCCGCTTCCAGATCGCCGGCGTCGTCGCGGAGGTTCCCGAGCGTGATGAGGCCGCTCACGAATCTCGGATGGTCAGGGCCGAGTGTCCGTTCGATGACGTCGAGCGCCTGTCGCAGCAGCGCCTCCGCCTTGCGACGCTCGCCCTGATGCTGATAGAGCGCGGCAAGCTCGGATCGCATCGCCGCACCCGACGGATGATCGGCGCCGAGCATGCGGTCGGCGATCGCGATGGCGCGTTGATACAGGCTTTCCGACTCGACGTCGTGCGCGAGCTTCCGGTCGAGGCCGGCGAGCTGCGCCGCGGCCGCTGCCGTCTGCAGATCGTCGGCTCCCCATGCCGTCTCGGCAATCGTCAGCGCGCGCAGCAGCAGCTGCCGCGCCGCGTCGAAGCGGCCGGCGGTCTCCAGACGATCGGCAGTCGCCCGCAACCGCCGCGCCTGCTGACGCGTCCGGTCCGCCTCGGTTGCCGCGCGACGGACGATGACCCGAATCCTGTACCCGCCCGCGTCGACGTTGTCCGGCGGCGCGGCAATCGCAATGGTGTACACGCCGCGCGCGGCCGCCACCAGCTCCACCTGCTCCTGGCCATGGTGCCGAATCTCGTCGTCGAAGTCCGCGATAGGCGCGTTCGCGGCATCACGGGTCTGCGCAACCAGATCGATCCCGTGCTGCTCGACGATCACGCGCAGGTACTCGCCCTCCGACAGCGTGACCCGATATTGATGATCGTCGCCCCGCTCCAGGCGGCGCTCGACGATCCGGCCATCTGGTAACGGTGAGACGTCGGGCACGCGTCGCGCGCGTATCGGCGCGGGCGCCGATGTGAGGGGGTCACCAGACGTTGCAGCAGAGGGCGCCGCCAGCGCCCCGACGATCGCCGCCACGGTCCAGACCGACGTTCTTCGCATCGCGTGAAGCTCCGCTTGCCCCCTCCGCTATGGCCGAGTGATCTGAAAGGTATAGCTTGCGAGGGTTTCCACCCGCCCGGCGGCGTCGAGACCCGCGACTTCCAATAAGTAGTGCTGCGATGCCAGCACGGCTGCGGGAATGGCGATGGAGACGAACGACGCGTCCCGCACCGACCGCGCCGGTACGTCACCACTACCCCACACCGTCCGGCCGCTGCCTGGATCTTTCAGGTCCACGCGGTAGCGGGAGAAGTCGTTCGATTCGAGCCGCAAGTCGACGTCGACCTGCGTGAGCGCGCTCGAGACGGCAACGGTCGGTAGCGGCCCACTCGCGCGCGTTTGCGGCATCAGCACCAGGGCCAATTGCGGCGGCGTCGGCCCGGATGCCACCGCACGGCCGCCCGCGGACGATCCGCGCGCCGTCAGCGCTGTCCGGGCGCTCCCGAGCGCCTGCCGGGTCTCGCCCACTGCCGCGCGAGCCTGCTCGAGTTCCCGCGCCAGCGCTTCACTGCGGCGGTCGCTTGCCGCACTGGTGTGGCGCGCCTGGTTCAGGCCCTCTCGCAGGCGAACGTCTTCGAAGAGCAGCGCGCCGCACGCCGCCAGCAGAAACAGCGACGCGGCGACCGGCCAGCGGAATCTCGTCCGCCGCGGCGCGACGACGGTCGCTGGAGGCACCGCCGCGCGGTCGATCGCACCGAGGAATCGCTCGGCGAACCTCACCTTCTTGCGGCGCAACGGCGACGAAAGGTAGAACGTCTCGAACCGCGCCAGCGTTTCGCCGGTAAGCGTTCCGCGGACGTACGCGTCGACGAGATCGGTTTCGGCCACTCGTAGCCGCAACGCCAAATCGTCGTCGACGATGCCGGCTTCGTCGAGCCATTCAGCCTCTTCGTCGGGCAGAAGCCCCAACAGGTAGCGGACCAGGTGCTGGTCGTCTGGCTCGACGATACGCAACTCAGACATGGTTTCATCCCCCGGATGAATGCACCTGGATAGGACTCAATACCCCAAAACCTTTCATCCGGCGGCGATGAAAGGTTCCTCGGCCATTCGTCCTTATGAAACGGAGGGTTTCTGCGAATGAATTGTGCGCATCTGGACCGGAATCCGGCCGTCTCTGTCGAGGGCCGTTGACGGTGAAGAATCGTGTACTTGCGGGATTCTGCGCCTTCTTTCTGTACGCGCCCGTACCCGGTCGCGCGGCGTCTGAGCCGCGCAACCCGCTGCGTGTCAGCGTCGACCTGATGTTCGACGCGTCCGTGACGAAGGTCGTGAGGACGCTCGTTAAACAGGAAGCCGCGGCTATCTGGAAGGCACACGACGTCGAGCTCGAGTTCCGCGGGGCCGACGGCGCAGCGGCGGTGCATCTCGAGGCGTTCATCGCGGCAGACC
>Ga0163163_10004037_pt1 | contig 12522 bp, 9 predicted proteins | sample S65metaG_FD_119766 | JGI IMG/M metagenome (GOLD analysis project Ga0163163, IMG submission 119766) | Switchgrass rhizosphere microbial communities from Kellogg Biological Station, Michigan, USA - S6-5 metaG | ecosystem: Host-associated > Plants > Roots > Rhizosphere > Soil | place: USA: Michigan... | reverse complement strand
GACGGTCAGGCTGACGCCGTTGAGGGCCACCGATCCTTTCGGCACGAACATCGGCGACAGCGCCTCGGGAAAAGCCACGTCGAGCCAGTGGGATTCCCCGTCGGGCCGCACCGCGGTCACCGCCCCGGTCGCATCCACGTGTCCTTGCACCAGGTGGCCGCCGAACCGGCTGTCGGCGCGCATCGAGCGCTCCAGGTTGACCCGCCGTCCAGGCGCGAACGTCCCGAGTGTGGTGACGCGGGCGGTCTCGGGCCCGATGTCGGCGTTCCAACCGGTAGCGTCGCACGCCGTCACCGTGAGGCAGACGCCGTCGACAGTGACGCTCTCCCCCAGCTGCAGCTGCGCGGCGAGGGGTGTGTCGAGCCGCAGCCGGTAGCCGGAGGGCACGGCGTCCACCCGTGAGACCGTCGCGACGGTTTCAATGAGGCCGGTGAACATAACCTTCAATCAGCACATCGGGGCCCAGCAGGTCCACGCGGCGCTCGATGAGCTCGGTGGAGATGAACCCGCGCCCCTCGAGGAACGGCACGCCCTCGCCACCGAGCGATACCGGCGCCACGTATAGCTGCACGGCGTCCACCACGTCCTCGTCCCACGCGGCGGCATGCAGCGCCGCGCCGCCTTCCAGGACCACGCTCTGAATGCCGAGCGAGCCGAGCAGCTGGAGTCCTGAGCGCACGTCGCCGCGCTCGGCGGCGAGCACCGTCACCCCGGTGGCACGCAGCGCATCGAGCGTCACGCCGCTGTCGCGCATCGCCGTCGTCGACGTGAGCACGATCACCGGCCCCGCCGCCAGCGTCGAAAAGAGCCGCGCCGTCGGCGTTACCCGCAGGCGGCGATCGAACAGCACGCGCGTGAGCGGGCGCTCGCGGTAGACCTCGCGCACGGTCAGCAACGGATCGTCCACGAGCACGGTGCCCGACCCCACGGCCACGGCATCCACCTGGGCGCGAACGCCGTGGGCATGCCGGATCGACGGCAGCGAGGTGAGCTGGGTGCGGCGCCCCGGCGCCGCGGCGATGCGCCCATCCAGACTCGTCGCGGCTTTCAGGGTGACGAACGGACGTCCCGTCCGCACCGCGCTCAAGTACGGCTGATTGAGCCGCACGGCCGCGTCGTGCTCGACGCCCACGTCGACGTCGATGCCGCGCGCCCGCAGCGCCTCGAAGCCTCGCCCCTGCACCAGCGGAAACGGATCCTCCATCGCCGCCACCACGCGGCGGATGCCCGCGGCGATGACGCGCTCGGTGCAGGGCCCGGTCCGTCCGGTGTGCGCGCACGGCTCGAGCGTGCAGTAGAGCGTCGCGCCGCAGGCGGCCTCGCCAGCTTCGTCGAGCGCATGGACTTCCGCGTGCGCCTCGCCAGCGCGCTCGTGCGCCCCCTGCCCCACGACGACGCCGTCGTCGGACACCACGCAGGCGCCCACCAGCGGATTGGGCGCGGTGCGCCCCAGCCCCCGCCGGGCGTGCTCGATCGCCCGCCGCATCCAGCGCGTGTCGTCTACCACGTGACGCCGTCTACCATTTGGCCTGGAAGAGCGCGTCCACGTACTCGTCGGGCGAGAACGGGATCAGGTCGTCGATGCCTTCGCCGACGCCCACGTACTGGATCGGCAGCTTCAGATCGTGCGCGATGGCCACCGCCACACCGCCCTTGGCGGTGCCATCCAGCTTGGTGAGCACGATGCCGGTGACGCCGGCCACCTGGGTGAACTCCTTGGCCTGCTGGAGTCCGTTCTGTCCGACGGTGGCGTCGAGCACCAGGAGCACTTCGTGCGGCGCGCCCTCGGCCGCTCGCCCCGCCACGCGCCGGATCTTCTCCAGCTCGTGCATCAGGTTCACACGCGTGTGCAGCCGCCCGGCCGTGTCCACCAGAATCGGGTCGCGGCCGCGCGCCTTGCCCGACTGGATCGCGTCGAAGACGACGGCGGCGGGATCCGATCCCTCCTTGGCGCGCACGATGTCCACGCCGGCGCGGCCGGCCCACACTTCGAGCTGCTCCACCGCGGCGGCGCGGAACGTATCGGCGGCGCAGACGAGCGGCTGACGCCCCTCTTTCTTCATCAGGTTCGCGAGCTTGCCGATCGTCGTGGTCTTGCCGGTACCGTTCACCCCGACGATGAGCGTCACGTGCGGCGAGTGCCCGTCCGCGCCGGCGGCGCGCGGCACGGCGTCGAAGATCTCCCGGATCTCCTGCTTGACCAGATCGCGCAGGCTCTCGCCCTGCCGCGAGCGGTTGCGCACTGACGTCACGATACGCTCGGTGGCGGCGACCCCGATGTCGGCGCCGATCAGGATCTCCTCGAGCGCCTCGATGGTATCGACGTCCACCTGGCGGGTGCGCTGCTCCGGCGCGTCGGCCTGCTGCACCAGGTCGTCGAAGCGGTCGAGAATCTGCTGCTTGGTACGGGTGAGCCCCGCCTTCAGCTTGTCGAAAAACCCCATAACCCCCTAGCCTGCTTCCGCCCGCTGCGGCCGCTCCATCAGCTCGCCGACCGCGGTGCGCGGATCCTTGCGGCCCGCCAGCAGTTCGGCCACCTGTGTCGCGATTGGTAGCTCGACGCCGTAGCGCGCCCCGAGGTCGAGCGCGGCGCGCGTCGTCCGCACCCCCTCGGCCACCATCCGCGTACCGTCCACGATGTCCTGCAAGGGGCGCCCGTGCGCCAGCTCGATGCCGACACGCCGGTTACGGCTCGGCGCGCTGGTGCAGGTGAGCACCAGATCGCCCAGCCCGCTCAGTCCCGACAGCGTTTCGCGCTGCGCGCCCGCGGCGCAGGCCAGACGCGAGATCTCGGCGAGCCCGCGCGTGATGAGCCCGGCCAGCGCGTTGTGGCCAAGACCGAGCCCTTCGACCAGCCCCGCCGCGATGGCAATCACGTTCTTGAGCGCGCCGCCGATTTCCACGCCCACCAGGTCGCTCGTGCCATAGAGCCGGAAATAGGGGGCGCGAAACTGGGCCTGCACCGCCTCCACCGCCTGGGCATCACGCGACGCCACCGAGACCGCCGTCGGCAGCTCGCGCGCCAGCTCGGAGGCGAAGCTCGGTCCGGACAGCACTGCCACCGCCACGTCGGGCCCGAGCTCCTGCTCGAGGATCTCCGACACGCGGTAGAGGGTGTGCTGCTCCAGCCCCTTGGTGGCGCTGACGACGATCGCGCCGCGCGGCACGAACGGCTTCGCCAGGCGCGCGATGTCGCGGGTGCCGTGCGACGGCGCGGCCATCACCACGACTTCGGCCTGGTCGAGCGCTTCGGCGATGTCGTGCGTCACCCGCATGGCCGGCGGAAAGCGCACGTCCGGCAGGTAAACGGCATTGATCTGCCGGAAGCGCATGTCGGCAATCAGCCCCGCGTCGCGCCCCCACAGGCACGCGTCGTGGCCGACGCGCCCCAAGTGCACGGCCAGCGCCGTACCCCAGCCCCCGGCTCCGAGTATCGCGACGTGGTGGATATCAGCCCCCTCAGGTGAGTTTAGTGGCAGAGTGGGCTGAGTGGGCAGAGTGAGCGGAGTGTGTAGTGCTTTCCCTACTCTGCCTACTCCGCCTACTCTGCTTACTCCGCTCCTAAGTGCCGGCGAACAAGGTCGAGGGCCGCCTGAGAGGCTTGGAACTTGACGAGCTCGCGGTCGCCGAAGAAGCGGTAGCTGCGCGCGGTCGTCCCGCCGGCGGACGCGAGCGCCACCACGACGGTGCCGACCGGCTTCTCGGGCGTGCCGCCGCCCGGGCCGGCGATGCCGGTGATGCCGAGTCCGAGATCGGCACCGGCGCGCGCGCGGATCCCTTCGGCCATGGCCCGCGCCACCGGCTCGCTCACCGCACCGTGCCCGGCGATCAGCGCCTCGGGTACGCCCAGCAGCGACACCTTCGCGTCGTTCGCATACGCCACGACGGAGGCACCGACGTAGCGGGAGCTGCCCGCCACGTCGGTCAGGCGCGACGTGACGAGACCGCCCGTGCACGACTCCGCGGCAGCAATCCACAGCCCGCGCGCCGCCAGCGCCTCGCCCACCACTTCCTCGAGCCGGCGGCCGTCGGTGCTGAAGACGTCCTCGCCGATGACGCCGAGCGCCTGCGCCGTGGCCCGCTCGAGGATGGCCGCGGCCTCCTCGCGGGAGGAATGGCGCGCCGACAGGTGCAGCTCGATCTGCCCGAGCGTGGCGAGGATGGTGGCCGACACCGGCGGCGACGCGGCCGCCCACTCTTCGTAGAGCGGGTGCAGCGCCTGGTCCACGTGCGATTCGAACCGTCCGGCGATGCGTAGCACCCGCCGCACGATGGCCACGCCCGACGCGCGCGCACGCAACCGCGACGCCGCAAGCGCCGTCATCATCGGCTTCAGCTCGCGGGGCGGGCCCGGCAGCAGGATCACCACCTGGGCGCCATGATCGATCCACAATCCCGGCGCGCTGCCGTTCGGGTTGTCGATCACATCTCCACCGGCCGGAACCATCGCCTGCCGGAGGTTGTTGAGCGGCATCGGCACACTGAGCCCGCGCGACGCGTAGCGGCGCTTCAGGTGCTCCACCAGGCCGGCGTCTTCCGCGAGCGCGCGGCCGAGCAGCTCCGCCGCCGCCTCGCGCGTGAGGTCGTCATCGGTCGGGCCGAGCCCGCCGCACACCACCAGCAGATCGACGCCGCTGAGCGCCGAACGCAGCACGTGGCTCAGCACCGCGCGGTCGTCGCCGGCCACGTGCTTCGACGCCACCTCGATGCCGACGCCGTTCAGCTGTTCGGTGATGAAGAGCGAGTTGGTATCGAGCCGCGCCGTTTCGAGCAGCTCGCTGCCGACGGCGACGATCGACGCACGCGCGAGCACCGAAGGGAGGACCGCTGTCATACGAGCCATCCGGCCGGTGCGATCCACGCCAGCCCTCGCATCAGCAGATGACCGTAGACGGCCGCCATCGCGTCGTCGGCCATGATGCCCAGCCCCCCGTGGAGCGACTCGAACTGTCGCGACGGCCACGGCTTCACCACGTCGAGGACGCGGAAGACGAGAAAGCCGGCGAAGGCTCCGAGCGGCGTGACCGGCAGCCAGAGGAGCGTGATCAACATCCCGACGACTTCGTCGATCACCACCGGCCCCGGGTCGGTGCCTCCGAGCGCGCGTTCGGCGAGCGACGCCGCCCACACCCCGGCCGCAAACAGAACGGCAATGAGCAGCGGCTGCGCCCACGCCGCCTCGACGCCGCGAACCAGGTAGAAGAGGGCGACGCCAGCGGCCGACCCCACGGTCCCCGGCGCCACCGGCGCGAACCCGATGTAGCCGAAGGTGGCGATGAGGAGCCCGAGTCGACGCATCAATGGTAGGGAGAGCGCCCGGCGCTGGACTCAGCGAGGCGACAACGCGACCACGCGCGTTCCCGACGCCCGGTCGTGCGCGCCACGCCGCAGCGGGTCGGCGATCGCGGTCAGGAACGGTGCGCCGGCGGTGGCGATCGACAACAGCTCGAGCACCGCGCGCCGCAACGCGCGCCCGGCGTCGAGCCCGCCGCCATCCTCCGCCACCACGCGGATATGGGTGGCCATCTTGCCGATGGTCTGACCGCCCGCGGTGGTGAATGCGCTGAGATATGCCACCTTGACCGAAAGCAGGAAGGCAGCCAGCGGCAGCCACGGCAGCACGCGCCAATCGGCGAACGTCAGATCCGTCAGGCGCAAGGTGAAATAGATCACCACGAGATCGATGCCCAGCAGGATCCCGTGATCGATGATCGCCGCTGTCGCACGGCGGCCGAACGGGCTGGCCTCAGCGACGGGATCCGCCGGGAACGACGGCCGCCGAAACGTGGCGATCGGCACCTCGAACGGCGCCGCGGCCGACTCGCTGTCGTCCAGCACGACGTCGTCGTCTTCGCACTCCAGCACATCGTCCGGCTCTTCGACGAACTGCAGGGCCGCATCCTCGTGCAGGGATCGATCGGGCGACGGCGTCGGCCGCAGCCGCGGCGTGTCGGGCGTGCGCCGCACCGCGAGCGGCGGACGCGGCGTGGCCGGCAGCCGGACGAGCGGCTCGTCGTCCACCGCATCCGGCGCGAAGAGCGGCAGGACCGGCACGTCGCTCGAGATCGCAGTGGCCACGGGCAGAGGCACGCGCGCGGCTGCGGGCAACGGTTTCTCGTCGACGGCGAGCTCCGCGGGGCCGGCCAGCGTCATGGCCGGCTCCTCGAGATCCGGCACGTCGCGGAACCGATCGATGTCGGGGCCCGTCCAGCTCCCGAGCGCCGGCGACAGATCGAGGGCGAGCCCCGCCACCGCCGGCTGGGCCTGCCGTGTCGGCAGATCGGAGGGCGCACCTACCGGGTCGTCCTCGGCCATCCCCAGCAGCGAGAAGTCGTAGCCGCAGTTCTTGCAGCGATCGCCGGTTTCGAAACCGATGTAGAGACACTTGGGACACTTCATCGGGCCGCCTCCGGTGTGGAATCGAGCACCTGCATCTCCGCCAGCACCTTCCGTTGAATCTCCGCACGCAGCGCCTCGGCCGCGGGGCGCTGCGCATCGGCCACGTCGACCGCGTCGAGGAGGCGCAAGGCCTCGACGTCATGCCCCTGCGCCCGCAGCGCCTGCGCCTGCGCCAGCACGCGATCCGACGCGCGCGCCACCGGAAGCGGCTCGGCGGGTGCCGGCGCCGCCGCCGGCACCGCGATCGGAAGCTCGGCCACGAATGTGGCCACCGGACGGGCCGCCACCAGAATCACACCAGCGACGCCTACCGAGACGGCCGCGGTGACCACCCAATTCCAGAGGCCCGTCGTCGCCGCGGCGCGCGGCACGGCCTGGCCCACGGGGACCACCGGCCCTGGCAGCAGCTCGCTCCGCTGCAGCCGCTCGAGAAACAGGTGCGCCGTGTCGCTGTGTCCACCGCGATCGACCGCGCGCGTCAACAGGGCGCGCGCCGTGGACAGATCGCCGGCATGGTAGGCGGTGACGCCTTCGTGCACGAGCGCCTCGAGCTCACGCTGGCGCTCCGCCACCAGGCCGCGGGCTCGATCGATATAGGCCTTGGCCCGGCTGTTGCGCCGGTCGAGGAACGCCACGCGGGTCCAGACGTCGATTGCCTGCTCGTAGCGTCCGGCAAAATACTGGTCGAGGCCGGCCAGCAGCAGCTGCTCGACCCGGCTTTCGCGATCTCCCCCCTCCGCGTCTTCCGCGAGGTCGCGCGGCGCGGCGTGGGGCACTTGGCGCGGTCGATCGGACATTCAGTTGCTGCGGGCGATCGGGGGGTTCGCCCGCTGGCGATTATCCGGCAACGGGGCAGATCGGTCAATGAATTGCGCGCCGCAAAGAACGCCCGCGCGGCATCTGGTAGACCGGCTTAACGCCGGTTCGCGGACTGTGATACAAGCAAACGCGGCTCGATGTCGATCCTCGAACACACTCTGGCGCCTCGGGTGGCGCTGCTCAAGCCCACCGCGGTCAACACCATCCTGGCCGATGTGCGCCGCGTGCAGGCCACCGGCGCTTCCGTCGTCTCGCTCATGCGCGGCGAGCCGGATTTCCGCACGCCGGACCACATCGGCGACGCCGTCATCGCGGCGGTGCGGGCGGGCCGCACGTCGTATCCCGACAACCGCGGCGAGATCGGCTTTCGCGAGGCGGTGGCCGCCAAGCTGGCGCGCGACAACCGGGTCGAGTACGACCCGGGCACCGAGATCCTGGCCACGACCGGCGCCACGCTCGGCTTGGCCTGCGCCCTGACCGCCGTCGTCGGGGACGGCGACGAAGTGCTGCTGCCGGACCCGATCTACGACGCCTACCACTCGCCCATCGCCCTCGCGGGCGGGCGGTCGCGAGCCGTGCGCGCCTCGATCGTCCAGGACCGCTTCGAGCTGTCCGTCGAGGCCCTCGAGGCCGCGGTCACCCCGGCCACCCGGGTGTTGCTGCTCAACACGCCGTGGAATCCGGTCGGGACAGTGTTCCGGCGCGACGAACTGGAGGCGGTGGCCGCCTTTGCCCTGCGTCGCAACCTCCTGCTCATCAGCGACGAGATCTACGAGACGATCGTCTTCGAGGGCCGCCGGCACATCTGCCCCGCCAGCCTGTCGCCCGAGCTGCGGGCGCGCACGATCGTGGTGAACAGCCTGTCGAAGACCTATGCGATGCCGGGCTGGCGGGTGGGCTACTGCGCCGCGCCGGCGGCCATCATCCAGGCGATGTTCCTGGTTCTGCAGCAGTCGAGCCGGGGACCGGCCACGTTCATCCAGGACGCCGCGGCGGTGGCGCTGACCGGCACCCAGGAGCCGACGCTGGCGATGCAGCGGGAATATGCCGCCCGCCGCGCGCAGGTGATCACGGCGCTCCAGGGCATTCCCAACGTGCGCGTGCTCCCGCCCGAAGGCGGCTTCTTCGCCATGGTGGACGTGCGCGCCACCGGGCGGACGTCGAACGACGTGCGGCTGCATCTGCTCGAGCAGCACGGCGTGGTCGTGGCGCATGGATCCGCGTATGGCCCGGGCGGTGAGGGCACGCTCCGGGTGGCCTTTGCCAGCGGCGGCGACAACCTGGCGCGCGGGCTCGAGCGGCTGCGCACGGGGCTGTCGAATCTGTGACCCTGCTGAAAGTCGAAGCGCTGCCGCCGCTCGCGCAGGCCGACCCGTCGCGTGTGGACGCCGGCGCCCTCGAGCGCGCGATCCGCGAGCACACGACCGCCGAGGCGCGCTTCGACGCGGTCTCCCGCGCCCTCTACGCCACCGATGCCAGCGTCTACAAGCTCCGGCCGCTGGGCGTCGTACTGCCACGTACGCGCGAGGACGTCGTGGCGATCGTCCGCATCTGCGCCAAGGCTGGCTGCCCGCTCACGCTGCGGGGGGGCGGGACGTCGCAGTGCGGCCAGGCGATCGGCACCGGCCTCGTGGTCGACACGTCGAAGTATCTGAACGCGCTGCTCGAGCTGAACGTCGCCGAGCGCTGGGCGCGCGTCGAGCCCGGCATCGTCCTCGACGAACTCAACGCGCAGCTCCGCCCTCACGGTCTGCGATTCGCGCCCGACGTCTCCACCGCCAGCCGCGCCACTGTCGGCGGCATGATGGCCAACAACTCCAGCGGCGCGCGGTCGGTCTACTACGGCAAGACAATCGATCACGTCCTCGAGCAGGACGTCGTCCTGTCGGACGGCTCGGTGACGCGCTTCGGCCCGCTCTCGCCCGAGGCGCTCGAGGCCGCGTGCGCGGGCGACAGCCTCGAGGCGCGCTGCTACCGGACCGTGCGCGACCTGGCCCGGACGCACGCCGATGAAGTGGAGCGCCGCTACCCCAAGGTGCTGCGGCGCGTCATGGGCTACAACCTCGACGAGTTCACCCGCGGCGACCGCCCGTTCAACCTGGCCAAGCTGCTCGTGGGCTCCGAGGGCACGCTCGGCGTCGTGCTGGCGGCCCGGATCAACCTGGTGCCGCTGCCCAAGGCCAAGGCGGTGCTGGCGATTCAGTTCACCGAGCTCCTCGACGCGCTCGGCGCCGCGCCGCTCATCCTGCGCCACGGCCCGTCCGCCGTCGAGGTGATGGACGGCTTCATCCTCGACTACACGCGTCAGAGCGCGGCGCTGACCGCGATGCGCGACAGCTTCATCGAGGGCAATCCGGGCGCGCTGCTCTGCGTGGAATTCTACGCCGACGACGCCGCGGAGCTGCCGCCGCGCCTGCAGGCGCTCGAGGCCGACCTGCGCGCGCACGGCTGCGGCTACCGCTACGTCCACGCGCTCGACCTGCCGACGCAGGCGCGGGTCTGGGGATTGCGCGAAGCGGCGCTCGGCCTCTCGATGGCGATGAAGGACGACGCCAAGTCGCTCTCGTTCGTCGAGGACACCGCCGTGCCGCCCGAGCGGCTGCGCGACTACATCGATCGCTTTCTCACCATCGTGCGCGGCCATGGCACGACGGCCGGTGTCTATGCGCACGCCTCGGTGGGCTGCCTGCACGTGCGGCCGGTGGTCAACCTGAAGACCGAGGACGGCGTGCGGAAGTTCGAAGCGCTGGCCACCGACGTGGCCGACCTGGTGCTCGAATTCGGCGGCGCGCTCTCGGGCGAGCACGGCGACGGCCTGGTGCGCAGCCCGTTCATGCGCAAGATGTTCGGGCCGGTCATCTACGACGCCTTCCGGACCATCAAGCAGACCTTCGATCCGGCCGGCCTCCTCAACCCTGGCAAGATCGTGGACGCCGGACCGATGACCGCCAACCTGCGCTTCGGCGCCGGTTACGTGACGCCGCGCCCCGACACCGTGTTCGACTACAGCGAATACGGCGGCTTTGGCGGCGCGGTGGAGATGTGCAGCGGCGTGGGCGCGTGCCGCAAGACGCTCGAGGGCACCATGTGCCCCTCGTACATGGCCACCCACGACGAGCAGCACACCACGCGCGGCCGCGCCAACGTGCTGCGGCTCGCCATGGCTGGCCGCATGGGCGAGAGCGGTCTCGACGATCGCGGCGTCTACGACACGCTCGATCTCTGCCTCGAGTGTCGCGCCTGCAAGGCCGAGTGCCCGGTCGGCGTGGACATGGCGCGCTACAAGAGCGAGTTCCTCTTCGGCTACTGGCAGCGCCATGGGACCTCGCTCGAGGCGCGCGCGCTGGGCAACGCGCGATCGCTGGCGCGCCTGGGGAGCGCCTTCGCGCCGCTCTCGAACGCGGTCGCGGGCAGCGCCGTCGGGCGGGCGATGACCGAGCATCTCCTCGGCATCGATCGGCGGCGCCGCTTGCCGCTGTTTCAGCGCCGGACGCTCGAACGCCGCGTCTCGCGCCGGGCGGGCGCCACGAGCGGACCGCTGCTCTTCGTGGACACCTTCACCAACTACTACGATCCGGAGATCGGCGAGGCCGCGCTCGAGGTGCTCGCGGCGGGCGGCGCGGCCGCCACGCTCGCCCGCAACGGCTGCTGCGGGCGGCCGCAGATCTCGAAAGGGCTGCTCGACGACGCGCGGCGGCTCGCCAAGGCGAACGCGGACGGGCTCTACGACGACGCCGCCGCCGGACGCCCGATCGTCTTCTGCGAGCCGAGCTGTCTGTCCGCGGTCCGCGAGGACGCGCCGGCCCTGCTGCGCGGGGAGGCCCGGCGCAAGGCCGAGGTCGTCGCGAGCGCCAGCGTGCTGTTCGAGGACTACGTCGCGCGCCTGAGCGTGCCGCTGCCGCTCGTGGCCGGCCCCGCGCAGGTACTCCTGCACGGGCACTGTCACCAACGTTCGATGGGGCTGGTGCCGCCGGCCAGGACGCTGCTGGCACGGATCCCGGGCGTGACGGTCGTGGACGCCGAGGCCGGCTGCTGCGGCATGGCCGGCTCGTTCGGCTATGGCCGCGATCACTACGAGGTGTCGAAAGCCATCGGCGAGCGCCGTCTCTTCCCCGCCGTCCGGGCCCGCGATGCCAACACCGTCGTCGTCGCCGCCGGCACCTCCTGCCGCCATCAGATTCACGACTTCACCGGCGCCGAGGCCGTGCACCCGGCCGTGCTGCTGCGGTCGCTCCTTCCGCAAGGGCCCCGTACATGAACCTCGCCTGGCTGTCGTTGGGCGCGCTCGTCCTCGCGATGATCGTGAGCTGCGTGTCCGAGATGAACGTGGGCGTCCTGGCGCTGGCGCTGGCGTGGCTGGTGGGCGTCTATGCGGGCGGCCTCGGACTCAGCGACGTGCTCGGCGGCTTTCCGGTGCAGCTCTTTCTCACGCTTGCCGGCGTCACGCTGATGTTCACGCAGGCGCAGTTGAACGGTACGCTCGACCGCGTCGCGCACGCCGCCGTGGGCGTCTGCCGCGGCAACGCCGGCCTGATTCCCGTGATGTTCTTCGCGCTGGCCTGCCTCATCGCCTCGATCGGGCCGGGCAACACCGCCACCGCGGCGATGATGGCGCCGATGGCGATGGCGGTGGGTGGCCGTGCCGGCATCCCGCCGTTTTTGATGGCCATCATGGTGGGCAACGGCGCGCAGGCGGGCGCGCTGTCGCCGTTTGCGCCGACCGGCATCATCGTCACCGGCCTGATGAACAAAATCGATCTCAGCGGTCACGAACTGCGTACGTATCTCGCCAACCTGATCGCGCACGCCATCGTCGCGTTCGCCGGCTACCTCCTGTTCGGCGGCTGGCGGCTGTTCAAATCCCGCGACTCGCGGGCGGCGGAAGCAGTGGCCGGCACCGTGGAGTTCAGCGCCACGCACGGCCTGACCCTGGCCGTCATCGGCTGCGTGCTGATCGCCGTGCTCTTCCTCAACGCCAACATCGGCATGGCGGCCTTCACCGGCGCCGTGGTGCTGTCGGTGCTGCGGCTGGCGGATCACGAGCCGGCGATTCGCAAGATGCCGTGGACGCCGATCCTGATGGTGTGCGGCATGAGCGTGCTGGTGGCGCTGCTCGAGAAGACAAAGGGGCTCGACCTGTTCACGGCGCTGCTGGCGTCGATTTCCACCCCCGGAACGCTCACCGGTGTGGTCGCGCTGGTCACCGGCCTGGTCTCGGTGTACAGCAGCACGTCGGCGGTGGTACTGCCGGCCTTCCTGCCCACCGTGCCCGGCCTGATCGCCCGCCTCGGCGGCGACGCCTTC
>Ga0163163_10004036_pt1 | contig 12523 bp, 8 predicted proteins | sample S65metaG_FD_119766 | JGI IMG/M metagenome (GOLD analysis project Ga0163163, IMG submission 119766) | Switchgrass rhizosphere microbial communities from Kellogg Biological Station, Michigan, USA - S6-5 metaG | ecosystem: Host-associated > Plants > Roots > Rhizosphere > Soil | place: USA: Michigan... | reverse complement strand
CGTCACCAGGCGGACCGAGGTAACCGTCGGGGCGCTGCTGAAGAGCGCGCGCGTGGAGCGATGGCGCCGGGTGGCGCTGGCGTCGGTGAAGCAGTCGCGGCGGGCGGTGCTGCCCGAGATCCGCGTGCCGCTGACGCTCGAGAACGCGCTCACCGAGCCGGCTGCCGCGCTGCGGATGATGCTGGTCGAACCGACCGCTGACGCGCGCGCCGAGCCGATGTCCGCGCTGCAGGGAGCGCCCGCCCCTTCAGATGCGACGCTCTTTGTCGGACCGGAAGGCGGCTGGGCGGAGGACGAATGGGCCTCCGCTGCGGCCCACGGCGTGCGCCTCCTGTCGCTGGGTCCGCGCACGCTGCGCGCGGACGCCGTGCCGATCGCCGCCATCAGCGTGCTGCAGTTCGTCTGGGGCGAGAGTTGAATCCTGCAAGTCTGAAGTACGAAGTCTGAAGTACGAGCGAACCACCCACGTCGTACTTCGGACCTCGTACTTCGTACTTTGAGCTCTACTTCAAACTGACCTTGAAGTCCTTCGTCTTGACGTCGCCCTCGCTGAGCACGAGACGCGCGGCGCCCGTCCGATGCTCGTCGAGATACGCCGGCTCGAACCACTCGCCCTGCTGCGCCGGATCGACGGTCGCGACATAGTAGTCGCCCGGCGGCAGCCCGCGCAGCCGGTACTTGCCGGTCTGATCCGGCCGCGCCGTCACAATCTGTCGCGACTGCGGGCGCCACAACGACGGGTCCGCCGGAAACGCGAGCACCGTGAATTCCGGTACCGGCGTCCCGTTTTCCGTCGTCAGCGTGCCGTTGATCTCGCTCTGCTTGTCGGTGAAGACGACGCTCACGTTTGCGAGCGACTCTCCGGCCCGCAGCTGAAACGGCGTGTCGGTGATGTCGCGGCCACCGGCCGTCACCGACTTCAGGATCCAGGTTCGCGAATTATTGCTCGGCCGGATGAGATGCGCGCCAGCCGAGACGCCGTTGATCGTGAAATGCCCTTCCTTGTCCACGCGCGCGGTGGCCTGCGGTCCAAAGTCCGACTGATCGGTTGATGGGGCCGTGATGCGGAACTGCGTGATGTCGGGAACGGTGGACGCGCCCGGCAGGAACGACACCGTGCCGCTGATGGTGGCGCCCGAGGAGAGCACGACCGTGACGCCGGACAGATCGTCGCCGCTCACGCTGATCGGCTGCGCCGCGAACTGCGGCGTTTCCGAATCGTCGCCGCGCGCCCGCAGGATGTAGCGGCCCGGCGCGACGTTGCCGATGGTGAACGATCCGTCCCACTGGATGCGGCCGCCGAAGTTCATGCCGATCTGGCTGCCGCGCGCGCCGCCCGCGTCGGGCATCAGATTGATGTTCCCGCTCGTCACCGGTGTGCCGTCCGGGTTCGAGACGATGCCGCTGATACGCGACACGCGTACGAGCTGCATGTTGAAGCTGATGTCGAGGACTTCCTGGCTCAGGCCGACGGTGACCGGCTTCGCCTCGTTCACCGACGGGACGCCGGGATAGTACGTCGGCGCGTAATTGACCTGCTCCTGCTCGGGCGCTCCGCCGGGTCCCGCGCCCGGACCGCCGAAGCGTCCGCCGCGTCCGCCGAAGCCGCCAGGCCCGCCCGGGCCGCCGAACTGGCCGCCCGGACCGCCGCCGCGCGCGATCGCGTTGACGTAATACTCGCCGGGCATCAGCCCCCACACGCGGTACTGGCCCTTGTCGTCGGTCTGGCCGTTGCCGGCGGGCGCCAGCCGCCGCTCGCCCTGCTGATACTGGTAGCGCATCACGCGCACGATCACGCCCGGCATCGCGTCGCCGTCCTCGTCGAGCACGTGACCGCTGATCACGCTCCCGCGCGGCAGCTGAAACTCGATTCCTTTCAGCTGCTGGCCCTCGGCCAGCTGCAGCGGCGTGCCGGCCTGCAGCGGCCGCCGCTGGCCGTACGAGAGCGCGACGAAGCCGGACTTCGACACCGTCAGCGTGTAGCGCCCGGCCGGCAGTTCCGTCAGATCGAACACGCCGCTGTCGTCGGTCAGCATGCCGCGTCCGCCGGGGAGCTCCACTGCCGTGGCGAACACACGCGCGCGCTTCACCGGCCGTCCATTGTCGGCCGCCAGCACGCGTCCGCTGATCCGGCCGGCCGGCACCGGCGGCACGTCCTTCGGTTGCGCCGGCGTGTCGCGCGCCGGCTGTCCCGGGCGCTGCGCCGGCTGCTGCTGCGCGCCAGCCGCAATCGTGAGCGTGACGAGGAGCGTGGAGAACACACACGTGGCAAGGGCGCGAACCATGTCGTCCTATTAGACCGGAAGCGGCGGCGTCTGGTTGATTGTCACGGTTTTTTCACGGCAAGTCCGACCCAGCCGTCTTCCTCGCGCTCCCAGCCGATCTCGGCATCGCCGAATGCCTGCCGGACCTCGTCGCGCTCGCCCGACTGAATGCCGCTGAGGATGAGCATTCCGTGCGGCCGGACGGCCGTCAGCAGGGCACCGGCCGAGCGGATAAGCAGTGCCCCCGTCAGGTTCGCGGTCACGACGTCGGCCGCGGGCAACGTGCGCGCGGCGAGGTCGATCGTCTCGAATGTCACGTGCCGCGCATCCGGGTTCAGTTCCAGGCTTTCTCGCGCCGACTGAATCGCGTCCGCATCATTGTCGATCCCCAGTGCGCTGGCGGCGCCCAGGAGGTCCGCCGCAATCGCCAACACCCCGGATCCGGTCCCGACGTCGAGGACGCTGCGGCCGTTCAGGTCGAGGGTCTGTAACGCGGCGAGGCACAGGCGAGTGGTGACGTGATGTCCCGTGCCGAAGCCCATACTTGGGAGAATGACGACCCGAAGGGCTAAGGGCTGAGGGCTAAGGGCTAGGGCTGAGGGCTCAGGGCTGAGGGCTGAAACCCGAGCACTGATAGCCGCCCACGGCGGCGCGACGGTGATTCGGCCGACGGTGATCGGCTTCAGGTTTTCCTGCGACCGCCTGGCCCAGTCATCATCCGGGACGTCGATGGCGGTGACCTCGAACTGCTCCGCGAGCGCGCGCTGCGCTGCGTCGCGCTCGGTGGCCGTGGAGAAGAACACGCGGACCGAATGGTCGCGTTCTTCGACCGCCGTGGGACTCTGGTCGTCGACGATCGCGAGCAGGATGTCCGCGTCGCCGGTGCGAACGTCGATCGCCGGGTACGACTTCACTTTTTAGCCGAACATGTCCTTCACCCGGTCGAACAGGTTGCGCTCGTCCTGTTCGTCCTCGCCGCGCGCCCGCGGCTCGAACTTGTCCTTGGGCAGCGCCCGGGCGAGCTCTTCGATCAGCTTGCGCTGATCCCTCGTCAGCTTTCGCGGCGTCTGCACCTGGACGGTCGCGAAGAGATCGCCTCGCCCGCGTCCGTTGACGTCCGGCATTCCCTTGTTCTTCAACCGCAGCGTTGTGCCGGTCTGGGTGCCTTCGGGCACCTTCACGGTTTCGCTGCCGTCGAGCGTCGGCACCTGAATCTCGCCGCCGAGCGTCACCGTCGTGAAGTTCACGGGAATCTCGCAGAAGAGGTTCATGCCGTCGCGGCGGAAGAACGCGTGCTCACGCACGTGCACGACGACGTAGAGGTTGCCGGGAGGTCCGCCGGCGGAGCCGGCTTCGCCTTCGCCGATGAGCCGCAGCTGCTGGCCGGTGGCGATGCCCGCGGGAATCTTGACCGTAATCTTACGGTCGCGCGCGATGCGTCCCGCGCCGCGGCACTCGGTGCACGGCTTCGTGATGATTTTGCCGGCGCCGCGGCATTGAGGGCAGGTCCGGGCGACGGTGAAAAAGCCCTGCTGATAGCGGACCTGTCCCTGCCCCTTGCACTGCGGACAGCTGGCCGCCGTCGATCCGGACGCAGATCCGGAACCGCTGCATTTTTCGCAGGTCTCCTGGCGGGGTATCTGGATCGACGTCTCGGCGCCTTTCGCCGATTCCTCGAACGCAATCTCGAGGTCGTACCGCAGATCGGCGCCGCGCTGCGGGCCGCCGCGCCGCCGGCCGCCGGCGCCGAACAGATCGCCGAAGCCGAACATGTTCCCGAGGATGTCCGCGAAGTCGCCGAATTCCGCGAAGACCGACGGGTCGAAGCCGGCGCCGCCGGCCGTCGCGGAGCTGACGCCCGCGTGGCCGAAGCGGTCGTAGAGGCTGCGCTTCTGCGCGTCGGCGAGGATGGCGTAGGCCTCCGCGCACTCCTTGAATTTTTCCTCGGCCAGCTCGTCGCCCGGGTTGCGGTCCGGGTGAAACTTCATCGCGAGCCGTCGATACGAGCTCTTGATCTCGGTGTCGCTCGCGGTCTTGGTGACCTCGAGAACTTCGTAGTAGTCGCGCTTGCTCACGCTTTGGCCACCTTCACCATCGCCGGCCGGAGGAGGCGATCGTGCAGCATGTATCCCTTCTGCAGCTCGCCGATCACTTCGCCCTCGCGATGCTCGGGGCTCTCCTCGTGCATCACCGCCATGTGGACGTTCGGATCGAAGTCGGCACCGATCACGTCCATCGCCTTGACGCCCTGTCGGCGCAGCATGTCGTGGAGCTTGGCGTGGATCAGCTCGACTCCCTTGCGGTACGCGCCGCCTTCGTCGCCGCTGACCGTCAGCGCGCGGTCGAAGTCGTCGACGACCGGCAGCAGCTCCTGCAGAAGATCGACGACCGCCTGATCGCCCTGCTCTCGCCGCTCGCGCTCGATCCGCTTGCGGTAGTTGTCGAACTCGGCGCTCTTGCGGAGAAACTTGTCCTTGAAGTCGTCGCGCTCACGCTGCAACTGCGCGGTTTCGCTGCTCTCGGGGGCGGCGATGTTCTCGGGTGCCGCCACAGAGGCGTCCGATTCATCGATCACTGGTTCGTCAGCCATTCATCAACTCTCAACTCTCAAGTCTCAACTCTCAAGTCTCAACTCGCGTTCAACACTCGGCGTTAGTGTGCTGAGCCTTGAGACTTGAGAGTTGAGACTTGAACATTTCTCAGTTAGGGTCCCGCAGCAGCCGCGACACGGCTTGCGCCGCGCCGTCCACGGCGGCAATTGCGCGGGAGTAATGCATACGCGTTGGTCCGATCACGCCGACGGTGCCGGTACCCGATCCGTCGTCGTAGGTCGACAGGACCAGGCTGAAGGGCCGCAAGCTCGGGTCGAGATGTTCGGCGCCGATGACGACGATCAGTCCCGGGCCGTCGATGTACTCGTTCAGCAACTCGAGCAGCTTCTGCTTTTCCTCAATCATCTGCAGCAGCGCCTGCAGCGTCTGCACCGTCAGCCCCGTCGCATCGTCGAGCAGCGAAGAGGCGCCCTCCACATACATCGGTCGATCGTCCGGCAGATCCGAGAACGTCGACGTGGCCAGCTGCAACGCTCGCCGCCGCAGCGCGTTGTACAACGATTGCTCGGTGTTGATGCGCTCCAGAACCGCTTCGCGCGCCCGGTACAGCGGCAGGCCGGAGAATTGCTCGTTGAGATAGTTGGCGGCCTGACGCAGATCGTCGGCGCCGAGCGGCTCGGCCAGCTCGATGACCTTCTGGATCACATGGCCGCCGCTGGCGACGATGACGACGAGCACGCGCATTGCGCTCAGCGGCACGAACTCGACGCGGTCGAAGACCGCCGCTTCGTGCGCCGGGCGGACGGCGAAGCCGACGCCGCGCGACGCTTGCGACAGCATGTGCGAGACCTGCGGCAGCAGTGAATCAAGCAAACCGTTGGGGCTCTCGCGACGCAGGCGGGCTTCCACCGCGGTCGCCGAGCGGTTGGGCCGTTTCGTGTCGAGCAGCAGATCGACGTAGAACCGATAGCCGCGATCGGTGGGGATGCGGCCGGCCGAGGTATGGGGCTGCTGGACGTAACCCTCTTCTTCCAACCGCGCCAGGATGCTTCGGACGGTGGCCGACGACACGCCGAGCCCAGCCGCTGTGACGAGCAGCGACGAGGCGACCGGCTCGCCGGAGGTGATGTATTCACGCACCAGCGCCGCGAGCACCCGCTTGGACCTATCTGCGGCGTCTTGTGACATTTAGGGTTGGCAGTCGCTGCCTGTGACTGCCAAATGATTATACCAGCTTCGCCCGGTTCGCGAGCGCCTGGGCCGCTTCACGCGCCTGAGCGGCGATCTCGGCACGGTCGACGCGGACCGGCGCGAACTCATCCACCAGCAATTCCCCATCGACAACCGTCGCCCGCACGTCGCTGCCCCGGACGGCATAGACCAGGGTCGAATACGGATCAGGTCCGGGCGCCAGATGCGGCCGATCCCGATCGACGACGATGACGTCGGCGCGCTTGCCGACTTCGAGCGATCCGATCTCGTCCTCGAGGCCGAGCGTGCGGGCGCCCGAACGCGTCGCCATCCACAGGACGTCGCGCGCCGGCAGAATGCCAGGCGCCTTCCGCGTCGCCTGCAATACGGCCGCAAGGCGCATCTCCTCGAACATGTCGAGGCGGTTATTGCAGGCCGCGCCGTCGGCGCCCAGCGACACGGTGATGCCCCGAGCGCGCATTTCGGGCACCGGCGCGATGCCGGATCCGAGCTTGAGGTTCGATCCCGGGCAGTGCATCACCTTGATGTCGTGGTCGGCGAGCAGTTGCTGATCCCCCTCGTCCACCCATACACAATGCGCCGCACACAGGCGCGGCGAGGCGAGCCGCACACTCGCGAGATACTCGATGTTGGTGCGAGCGCCGGTCTGTTTCTGGACGATCGCGATCTCTTCCCGAGATTCCGATGCGTGTGTGTGCACCAGCGCGTGGTGTTGAGTCGACAGACCGGCGACCGCCTCGAGCAGCTCGCGCGAGCAGGAGACGGCGAAGCGCGGCGCGAACGCGGCGTGCAGCCGCCCGTTCGCCGCGCCGTCCCAGCGCGCGCGGATGGCGACGCTCTCGTCGATCGAGCGCTGCGTCTCCTCCTGAAGGCGCTGCGGCACCTGGGCGTCGAAGTCCATCATGCACTTGCCGATCGTCGCGCGCAGCCCGCTTTCCGCCACGGTCTCGAAGACCACATCCGTGTCGTGCACCGTCTCCATCGTCAGGACCGCCGTGGTGCCGCTGCACAGCAGCTCGGTCGTCGCCAGCCGCGTCGCGGCACGCAATGACGCGGGCGTGTGCGCGGCTTCCATCGGCCACACGCGCGACCGCAGCCAGTCCATGAGCGCGAGGTCGTCGGCGTAGCCGCGAAACAGCGTCTGGCACAGGTGAATGTGGGTCTGGATCAGGCCGGGCAGCACGTAGCCGCCGCGCGCTTCGACGACGCGATCGTGATGGCCGGCGAGGTTCGGCCCGATCGCGGCGATGCGGCCGTCGCGGATCGATACGTCGCCGTCGATGATGTCCCAGGCGTCGTTGAGCGTGAGGACGAGCCCGCCTCGGATCAGCAACGAGGAACTCTCAACTCTCAACGCTCAACTCTCACTGAGACTTGAGAGTTGAAAGTTGAGACTTGAGAGATGGCGGTGTCCAGCGCATCGATGACGAGTGTGTCTTTCCGTGTTTAACGGCGATGAGCTCCGCGAGAATGCTGACGGCGATCTCCTGCGGCGTGACCGCGCCGATGTCGAGCCCGATCGGTGCGTGGACGCGCCTCAGCGTCTCCGGCGGCATCTGCGCGGCCGAGAGCTCGTCGTAGATCCGGGCCACCTTGGCGCGGCTGCCAATCAATCCGAGATACCGCAGATCGCGCGGCGCGAGCGCGCGCAACGCCTCGAGATCGTTGGTATGCCCGCGCGTGACAATGACGACGTAGGCGTGCGCGGGGATCGAGGCGCGCGCGATCCAGGCGGGGATGTCTTCGACGACAATCTCCGCGGCGGTGGGGAAGCGCTCGGCGTTCGCGAACTTTTCCCGATCGTCCGCGACGTGGACGCGGAAACCCACCTCCTGCGCGATTCGCGCGAGGTGAAACCCGACGTGGCCGGCGCCGACGATGTAAAGCTCGGGCGAGGGCTCGATCGGTTCGATATAGACGTCCATCTGGCCGCCGCAGATCAGGCCGGTCTCCTGCGCGAAGTCATCGTCCAGCTCGTAGTGCACGAGCTGCGGCGCCCGGCTGAGGATCGCCTCGCGCGCCTTCCCGAACGCGTCGTTCTCGTAGCAGCCGCCGCCGATGGTCCCGACGATCCGGCCGTCACCGAAGACGAGCATCTTCGCGCCGACGCGCTGCGGCGTCGACCCGGTGGTCGCCACGATCGTGACGAGCGCGGCCGGTTCCCCGCGCTCGAGCGCATCCGCGACAGCGGCGAAGACTTCGCGATTCATGCTGTAACGGATTATAGGCTGGTGGGGCAGGGAGGGCAGCCCTACCCGCCCTACCCGCCCTTTTTGATCACCGATGCAGCTCACAGAATTCTTTGGGTTCCGTGCCCGCGATGAACGATTCCGGAATGACTTTCGGACAGTTCGGCGTGGCGAGCTTGCCGTTCTGCGCGTCGATGTCGACGAAGACGATCCCTTCGGGCACCGTAAACGGCACGCTGGCGCGGCCGGCCAGCGCGTTCCTCATGAACTGCGTCCAGATCGGCAGCGCGGCGCGCGCGCCGCTCAGGCCAACCGGCTGGTTGTCGTCGAAGCCGACCCAGACGACCGTGAGCAGTTCGGGCGTGAAGCCGACAAACCACGCGTCGCGCAGGTCGTTGGTGGTGCCGGTCTTGCCGGCGGCGTCGAGCGTGAAGCCGTTCGATCGCGCGCTCGCGGCGGTGCCTTCGTTCAGCACGCTCCGCATCATGTTCGTGACGAGGAACGTCGTCTCCGGCTTCGCGACCTCGCGCGCCACGACCGTGCTCTTTTTCGTGACGTCCTCGCCGCCGCTGGTGATTCGGGCGATGTGCTGCAGCGAGCGCATCATGCCGCCGTTCGGAAACAGCGTGTAGGCGGTCGCGATCTCGTACGGCGTCGCCTCGAAGACACCGAGTGCGATCGACGGATACGCCTTCGGCGTCGCTCCGACGCCGAGCTTCTTCCAGAACGCCGCGACGCGGTCGTAGCCGGCCGCCTGCGCGACGTGAATCGTCCCGAGATTACGCGAATGGGCGAGCGCGCGGCGGAAGGTGATCGGACCGTCGTACTCGTGCTCGTAGTTCTCGGGGGTCCACACCTGGTCGTCGAACTCGAAGGTCTCCTGTTCGTCGTTCGTGATCGAGGCCGGGGTCACGTCCGTCCGTCCCTCCGCGAGCGCCTGCTCGAACGCGGCGAGAAAGACGAACGGCTTGAAGACCGATCCCGGCTGTCGGCGCGAGACGATGGCGCGGTTGTACTGGGACTGGTTGTAGGAACGTCCGCCGACGAACGCCAGGATCTCGCCGGTTCTCGGATCGAGCGCGATCAGCGCCGCTTCCGCCTTGCCGCGCTTGCGTTTGGACAACAGGGTGTCCACCTGCGTCAGCCCGGCGCGGACGGCATCCTGCGCGACGCGCTGGAGGTGAAGGTCGAGCGTCGTGTACACGTCCACGGCCTGCGTGGTCGTCGTCGTCAGCCCGGGATACTGTTCCGCGAGCGTCTGGCCGACGAAGTCGACGAAGTACGGCGCTTCCGCTTCGAGCGCGCGCTGCACGACGATCAGCGGCTCGTGAATCGAGCGGTCGGCCACTTCCTGCGGCACGTAGCCGGCGTCGACCATCGATTGCAGAACCACGTTGCGCCGTTCCTTGCACCGCGCGGGGTTGTTGAACGGGGACAGGGCCGACGGCGACTGGAAGACGCCGGCGATCGTCGCCGCTTCGGCCAGCGTGACGTTGCTGACGTCCTTGCCGAAAAACAGCCGCGCCGCTTCGGGCACGCCGACGATGCCGAACGACCCGCGCTGCCCGAGCGTCATGTCGTTCAGATACATCTCGAGAATGGCGTCCTTCGGCGCGCGCGTCGTGATGATGAAGGACACCCAGATCTCGAGGAGCTTGCGCCGCAGGGATTTCTCGCGCGCCACCTGCAGCGTCATTCCCGGAAACATTTTCGGCAGGAAGACGTTGCGCGCCACCTGCTGGGTGATCGTGCTCGCGCCCCGGTCGTACGCGCGCTTGCCGCGCATGTTCGACAGCACCGCGCCGACCATACCGATCGGATCGAAGCCGGGGTGCTCGTAGAACCGGCGATCCTCGATCGCCAGGACCGCCTGCTGCATCCGCGCGGGGATCGCCGCCAGCGCGACGGGCCGGCGCTTCTCCCGCTCGCCGCCGAGCGCGGTCAACACCGGCGCGTCGAGCACCACGCGTTCGCTCGGCTTCGCGCCGACCTCGATGCGCAGGACGCGATCGGCCACGCGCGGCGGCGGCACCTTCTTCCCTTTGGCAACCGGCCGCGGATCGGGCGGACGCTGGAACACGACGCGAACGGCCTGGCCTTGCAATTCCGGCACGCGCGGCATGATGGCGACCGCGCCGGCACCGATCGCGAACTCGCCCGCCTTCTCCAGATGATCGCGGTGGGCGTAGCCGAGCTCGTTCAGCCGATCGACGAGCTGCTGTTCCGTCATCCCCTGTCCGCGTCGCAGCTCGAGCGGCCGCGCGAGCACGCGCGGGAACACGGTGGAGCGCTCGCCGTGCAGGCGCGCGTCGATCAGCCGTGAGAACCGGACGTAGTAGTACGTGGCGGCGAGGCAGACGAGGATGGCGGGCACGGCAAGGATCGCGGCAGCGATCCGCACCCAGCGCTTCCGCCAGATCGCGACGACGCGGATCCTGATCGGTGCGGTCTTCGGGTTCTTGCTCGGAGCCACTTTTGGACGGGCTTTGGCCAGCCTAACCTTCCCAATTCCGGTAGTGTCCGCCCTTCAGGCGAACCAGGAGCCGGCGCGACTCGTTCAGTGGTCCGGCTAAAGCCGGACACTACCGTCTGTTGTCGCGCCCCCTAAATAGTAACAATCCAATGACGTCCGAGATCGAGCGGCAGCTCCTCGTCCAGACGATCGACGAGTGCCGGGCCGTACTGGTTCAGGAAGGAGAGGAACCCGATCGTGCGCTCCTGCGCATGGCCGCCGGGAAAGGCGAGCGCCCGCGCGTGGATGAACTGGCGGCGCAGCGTTTCGTCGCGGCGTTTGGCCGCCTGGATCATCTTGCCGTGCAGATTCTGCAGGTCGCGCTGCATCCGCTCCAGCGTGGAGCGCGCGGCCCCTTCGAGTGTCGGATCGAGCGCCGGCATCGCCTCGACGACGCGCGCCATCTGCGCTTCGATCGTCTTCTCCGCGTCCGTGAACGATTCCTCGACGACGGGCGGAATCTGCGTCTTCAGCAGGTCGTTCAGCGCCGCCTCGTCCTGCGCCTGCAACGCCTCGAGCGGCAGCCGGTACTTCGTCAGGAACCGCAGCGCGGCCGAATCGAGGATCGTCGCCGTGCCGCGCGGGTAGAAGAGCGGCATCGGCACGCTGAAGTGCTCGTACACGCCGCGGAGCTGGCCGAGATAGGCGAGCTCGTTCGGTCCGGCGACATAGCAGATCGTCGGAAAGAGCGTGTCCTGCACAATCGGGCGGAGCAGGACGTTCGGACTGAACTCGGCCGGCTGCGTGGTGGCCTGCTCGACGAACGCCGGCGCCGCATACTGCTGATCGCCGACGACAAATCGTCCGTCCTGCTGACGGATGGCGCGGCGGCCGCCGTTGAGATGAAACAGCGCGACGCTGTCGTCCTGGGCGTGGACCTGGGCGTGATAGCCGCGCGCCGTCAAATCGGAGCCGGCGAGCGCCGCCAGTTTCACCGTCTGCCCGGGCATCGACAGCTCCCGGGCGAACACTTGACTGACGAGCGGCTTTGACGCCGCGTCCGACGAGTCGTAGACCACCAGTCCGCGGTCGCCGAGGACCTCTTCCATCCAGCGGCCGAAGGCGTCGGCCATGCCGACTCCCGGCGTGTAGGCGCGGCGCAGCCCGGCGATCAGCGGCTCGCGGAATTCGGTCGGCGGCAGGAGGCGTTCGATTTCGTCGAGGGCGTCGAGGACAGTCTGGTCGAGGGCGATGGTGGCGACGGGGGAAGGTTCGGCGCCGGGACGCGGCGGCAGCGACACGCTGCGCGGCGCCTGCGCGGCGTCGAACACCGTACACGACCGGACTTCTTCCCAGTCGTGGTCCTCGGCGTCGATCCAGAAGATGGCGACCGCAGGGACTTTGTGGTCGCGCGACACCTGTTCGGCGAGCTTGATCGCCGTCAGCGCTTTGAAGAGCGTGAACAGCGGCCCACCGAAGAGCCCGGCCTGCTGGCCGGTGACGATCGCCACCGTTTTACGGTCGGCCAGCAGCGTGCCGGCCGCGCGAGCACGCGCCGGCGCACCACGTCGCGCCTGCTGGTTGGCGATGACCGCGGCAATCTCGTCGCGCCGCCGGTCATGGCCCTGGGTCCGTACGATCGCGTCGGCCCACGCGCTGCGGTCGGCCGGATCGCCGGAGAAGAACGGCGCAACCGATCCGAAGTCGTACGCGTAGTCGGCCGCCAGCCGCCGGATCCACGGAAACCTCCGGACGTCGACCGGAATGCGCACGGAAGGCCCGTCTGGGGTTGAAGTTGAAGGCTCGGCTGAGTTGACCTGCACCGGAACGCCTACTCTCTCAAAGCGCCGCGCG
>Ga0163163_10004035_pt1 | contig 12527 bp, 12 predicted proteins | sample S65metaG_FD_119766 | JGI IMG/M metagenome (GOLD analysis project Ga0163163, IMG submission 119766) | Switchgrass rhizosphere microbial communities from Kellogg Biological Station, Michigan, USA - S6-5 metaG | ecosystem: Host-associated > Plants > Roots > Rhizosphere > Soil | place: USA... | reverse complement strand
TCGCATCCCCTCCGCATAACCCGTGACCGAGGCGCTCGCCATTCTCGGCGGGTACCTGCTCGGATCTCTCCCGTTCGGCTACTGGGTGCCGCGGCTCGTGCGCGGCGAGGACATCCGCACGAAAGGCAGCGGCAACGTCGGAGCGTCGAACGTCTTCCGGGTCTACGGGCGCTCGCTCGGCATCCCGGTCGCGCTGCTCGACGTCGCGAAGGGCTTCGCCGCGGGGTCACTCGGCCTGTGGCTCGGGGGTGACCTCGTCGGGGTGCTCGCCGCTGCCGCCGCCATGGTGGGTCACGCGAGACCGGTCTTCTTGCGCTTCCAGAAGGGCGGGAAGATGGCCGCGACGGCAGGCGGCGCGACATTCGCGCTCGCACCGCTCGTCGCGATCGTCTGCGTCGCGATCTGGCTCGTCGCCTTCGTTCTCACACGATTCGCATCGGTCGCGACGATCGTGACCGCGGTCGCGCTCGGTGTGCTCGTGATCGTCTTCGACTACTCGTGGCCGATCGTCGTGTTCGGCGTCGCCGGCGCGGTCGCCGTCATCGCGCTGCACCACCAGAACATCCGCCGGCTCTTTGCCGGCACCGAGCACCGCTTCGAACTACGCAGACCTCGCGCCAGCTAGCTGTTGAGCCAGGCGGCGAGCGTCGTCTGCTCGGGTGTCGGCAGACCGGTTGCGAGCTCGCCCCGAAGCTCTCCGACGGTCCCGAAGCGCTCGGCGACCACGTCGTGGACGTGGATCGTCTCGAAGTTGACCTGCTTCGAGAGCAGGAAGTCGTCGTCGTCGAGCTGCGGCAGCGTGTCGAGCGCGTCGCGGAGCGCGTGCCGCACGGAGTCCTCGACGAAGCGAGGCTGCAGGTGGGCGTGCTCGACGACGAACAGCTCGTCGGGTCGCTTCAAGAGGTCGTGGATCGGGGCGCTCATCGACCGCTCGGCGATGTCGACGAGGACTTCGGCGTCGAGATCCTGGTCGGTGCCGACGAACAGCGTCTGTCGGCCACGCTGGTTGTGCGTCGCGATCGGGACGAGCTGGAGGATCCGCTCGATGTCGTCGGACTCGAAGCCGGCCTCCAGGAGCCGCTCGGACGCGCGATTGCGGACGAGCCCCTGGGCGCACGGGCACGCGTTGATGCCGTTCGCCTCGACACCGACCGCGCGGCGTGTGCCCGACTCGGACGCCGTGGCGATCCCGCAGAGCGTGACCATCTCCTGCGTCGCGAGGCGAGTCACCGGCGTGCGCCGGTGGATCGGCCATTGGGCACGGATCCAGACCTCGGCGCGCAATGCGCCCTGTCGCTCGACCACGTTGATCGCGATGTGCTCTGCGAGCACCTCGACGAGAAGGGCTTCCTGCTCGACAACGATCTCGATCGCATCCTCGAAGAGCTCGGGGAAGCGCGACATGTGAACGCCCTTCTGGTTCGCCGCCAGGTCGACGGTGCAGTCGATCACGGCGGCCATGACGGTCTCGGCGTCGCCGCGGCGGATGCGCACGGCTTTCTGCACGCCGGACACTCCCGCCCGGGAGAGCGCGAGGGCGATCTCCGGCGGTGACGCCTGGAGATCTTCGTCGAGCCTGACAACATCGGTCACGTGGGTCACCGTAGCAACGCCTCCTAGCGCAGAAGCCTCGAGAGCCGGCGGTCCTTCAACATCCGGCCGCCGGTCTGGCAGCTCGGGCAGTAGTAGATGGTGTGTTCCTCGAAGTCGACACGTTCGATGTGAGTGCCGCACTGCGGGCATTCCTTACCGAGCCGGTCATGGACGAGGTACACCTCCGCGTCACCTTTACCCCGCTCACGTAATTCCAATGCGCGCGTGAGGTCGTCGTGGATTGCGGTCGCGAGGCCCTCGACGTCCGCGTCGGACAGCTCGGTCGACGCCTTGAACGGCGACAGACGGGCGCGGAGCAGGATCTCGTTCGCGTGGGCGCGACCGATTCCGGCGATCGCCCGCTGGTCGCGAAGGAGCGGATGCAGCTGCCGTCGCTCGCGGTTCAGGATCTCCCCGAGAGCCGACGCGTCCAGCTCGAGGGCGTCCGGCCCGAGGTGGCCGAGGTCGAGGTCGAGCTGCTCGGGCGTCACGAGCCAGACGCCGGCGCGCTTCTTCTTGCCTGCTTCGGTCAGGACGAGCTCGCCCCCGTCCGTGAAGCGCGTGCGGAACATCGGCGTCTTCGGCCCTTTCGCCCCGGGCGCGAGGTATCGAAGCCGTCCCGCGCTCATGAGATGCACCCGGAGTACGAGACCCTGGCCCTCCACGGGGAACAGGAGGTTCTTCCCGCGGCGGCGTGCCCCCTCGAAGCGACGGCCGTCGAGCTCCTTCAGCGGGGGCGCGAAGGTCTTCAGCGTGGCGACGTGCGCCGGCCCCGCCTTCTCGATGGGCGCGCGGGCGACGAGCGGGTCGAGCTCCCGCACCCAAGCTTCGACCTCCGGCAGCTCAGGCACTCAGTGACGGTACCGCTTCCTCCAGCCCCGTCTCCGCCGCGAGCTCGTCGTCGACGGGCTCCGGCATGTCCCGGAGATGTCGCTGCGGAGAGAACACGATCCAGAGGACGGCCGACCCACCGCCGATCGCCCCCACGACGATCGTCGCGCGCAGGCCGATCCAGGAGGCGAGCGCGCCGCCGGTCAACGTCCCGAGCGGGATCGTCCCCCAGACGATGAAGCGCATCACCGAGTTCATTCGGCCCTGGAGCCGCGGCGGGCAAATGGCCTGCCTGTAGCTCACCTGGACGATGTTGTAGACGACGACCGTGAAGCCGAAGATGAGCTGCGCCGTCACGAGCAGTGGGACTGCGGCGTTCCCGGACGGCGCGACGGCGTAGAGGATCATCGTCGGACCGAAGAATGCCGCCATCACGATCGTCGTCGGCCCGATACCGAAGCGCGACGAGATGCGCGTCGCCGTCAGCGCCGCGGCAAGCCCGCCGAGCGCGCCCAGCGAAAAGACGAACCCGATGAGCCCGGGCGAGAGATCGAGCTCGCGGACGGCGTACACGAGGATGATCGAGAACGAGACGCTCGAGAAGAAGTTCGACGTCGACGTGCAGCCCGCCTGCGCGCGGAGGTTCGGGTTGGAGAGCACGAAACGGAGACCCTCCTTGAGCTCCGTCCACATGCTCGACTTCTTCCCGTCGCTGCGTTCGACCGTTGGGGGCGTCTCCTCGACCGCGCGGATGCGGAATATCGCAAGTGCGGAGGCTGCGAAGCTCACGGCATCGAGCAGAACGGCGTAGGGGGCGGTGAACACTTGGATGAGGACACCGCCGAGACCCGGCCCGCCGATCTGCGCCGCGCTCCGTGTGATCTCGAGCTTCGAGTTCCCCTCGATGATCTGGTTCCGCTCGACGAGGGAGGGCAGATACGACTGGTACGCGACGTCGAAGAAGACGGTGCAGATGCCGAAGAGGAACCCGACGACGAAGAGCTGGCCGAGCGTCAGGGCGTCGAGGACGTAGGCGATCGGGATCGAGCCGAGGAGAAGCGCGCGGACGACGTCGCCGGCGATGAGGATCGGCCGGCGGCGCATGCGGTCGACCCAGACGCCGGCTGGAAGCGTGAAGATGATGAAGGGGAGGAACTCGACGGTGGTCAGCGCCGCGACCTCGAAGGCGGTCGCGTCGAGCACGAGGATCGCGGTGAGCGGGATCGCGAGCTGCGAGATCTGCGAGCCGAACTGGCTGATCGTCTCGCCGGTCCACAGACGGAGGAAGTCACCGTGACGCCACAACCCTCCGCGCGGCCAGAGGCTACGCATGCTTCACCGGCGGAGGCGGCAGCGGCGTCGGAGCTCGGAAGAGCGCGTAGGCGAGCGCGTGGCTCGTGCCGTCGGGCTCTTCCGCACGCTGCAGATCGGCGACGAGCCGGTTCAGGCGCTGCTCGAAGCGGCGCCGCTTCTCGGGCGTGAGCCGGACGTGGATCAGAGCCGACGAGTCGTTCTCGTCGGGATCTCCGGCGGCGATGAGCTCGTCGGCTGCCTGTCGCAGCATCGTCGCCGCGAGCACGCCTCGCTTGAGCTCGTCGGGCATTCCCTCGTCGCCCTTGAGCACGAACAGTCGCGCAACCCGCCCGTAGTACTTCTCCGTCAGCGCGCGCACCTTGCGCGTGCGGACGACACGGATCAGCCCCGCCGCCTCGAGCACTTTCAGGTGGTGCCCGACCGTTCCCTTGGGCGCCTCGAGCACGGTTGCCAGCTCACTCGTGCTTGCCGCGCGCTCGCGCAACATCATCACGATGCGCGCGCGGGAGGTGTCACCGAGGGCGCGAAGCTGCTTCGGATCCTCGACGACGAGGACGTCGTCGAGCTCGTAGTCGGGATAACGGGCGATGATGGCGGAACATACGGGAAATCCCGACCATTCGCAAACCTGGGCAACGGACCGCCCTTTCGTAGGCTCCCCGTGTGGGCCCGATCGTGGTCGAGGTCGTGCGGGGAGACGTCGTCGAGGCGCGGCATCGCGTCCATGCGGTGGGTGTCTTGGAAGGTGAGATCGTTGAATCCGCTGGCGATCCCCGCCTCGTCGCCTTCTTCCGCAGCTCGGCCAAGCCGATCCAGGTGCTCCCGGTGGTGCGGGCGCGGCCCGACCTCACCGATGAGGAGATAGCGATCGCCTCCGCCTCCCACTTGCACAGGCCAGATCAGCTGGAGCCAGTCCGCACACTCCTCACGAAGGCGGGTGCGACGGAGGCCGATCTCGAGTGCGGAGGCGCTGCTCCACTGGAGCACACGTGCTCTGGGAAGCACGCGGCCATGCTGCTCCTCTGCCGCGAGCGCGGATGGCCGATGGCGGGGTACCGGCTCGAATCACACCCCTGCCAGCAGGAGATTCTCGAGCTGGTCGCGGCTGCCGCGGACGTCGACAGTGACGCGGTGTCGACCGCTACGGACGGGTGCGGTGTTCCAACCTACGGCATGACGCTGGAGCGGATGGCGTCCACCTTCGCTCGATTCGACGCGACGGACGCCGGACGACGGGTCGCTGACGCGATGCGACGCAACCCCCAGCTCGTCAGCGGAGACGTGCGGGTCGACACCGACCTCATGCGACTCGGGGACGGCTGGGTCGCCAAGTACGGGGCGGAGGGGTTGCTCTGCGGAGTCCGCGACGGACTCGGTGTCGCCTTGAAGGTGGACGACGGCGCGCCTCGAGCCCTGCGGCCGGCCCTCGTTGCGTTCCTCGCCCGACTCGGGCTCGAGTCGGGCGCGCTTTCGGACGCTCCGGTCGAGAACTCGCGCGGCGAGGTCGTCGGCGAGCTGCGCGTCACCAGCTAGGCACCACGCGTTAACACAGTGGTCCTCTTCACACGTCGTCCTTTTCGGACTACGATCCGCGCGCTTTTGGTGGTGACGGGCCGGGGCGGCAGGCGGGCCGGCTCAAGTGAGTGCAGTGCGGTAAGGCCAGTACCCGTTCGAGCGCGAGAGGAGAAAGCCCACCCATGCTGTCCGTCGATATCGCCCTCCCCGAGGTCGAGGAGCTTCAACGTCTGGTCGAGCAAGGCCTCGAGAAGGGGTTCCTCACGTACGACGAGATCGTCTCCGGGCTCGACGAAGTCGAGCTCACGAAGGAGCAGATCGAGGACTTCTACGCGTACCTGATCGACCATGCGATCGAGCTCCACGAGGGCACCGAGCACAAGGAGTTCCCGCACGCCGAGCCCGTCCCGGCGGAGGAGGAGAAGGCAGAGCCAAAGCTCGACCTCTCGGTGGAGCCTTCCCTCGACTCCCTGCGCCTCTACCTCCGCGAGATCGGGAAGGTCCCGCTGCTGACCGCCGACCAGGAAGTTTCGCTCGCGAAGCTCATCGAGCGCGGCGACATGTCGGCGAAGCAGCACATGATCGAGGCCAACCTCCGGCTCGTCGTCTCGATCGCGAAGGGCTATCTCGGGCGAGGTCTCTCGTTCCTCGACCTCATCCAGGAGGGGTCACTCGGCCTCATCCGCGCGGTCGAGAAGTTCGACTATCGCCGCGGCTTCAAGTTCTCGACCTACGCGACCTGGTGGATCCGCCAGGCGGTGACTCGCGCGATCGCTGACAAGGCGCGCACGATCCGGATTCCGGTGCACATGGTCGAGAAGCTCAACAAGGTCGTCCACATCGAGCGCCAGCTCGTTCAGCGACTCGGGCGCGAGCCCCTCCCGGAGGAGATCGCCGAGGAGCTCGAGATCGACGTCGAGGAGGTCCGCGAGATCCTCCGGATGTCGCAGCTTCCGATCTCGCTCGAGAAGCCGATCGGCGAGGAAGAGGACTCGTCGCTCGGCGACTTCGTCCCCGACGAGGCGGCCGAGTCGCCGTTCGACACCGCGTCGCTGTCGCTTCGCCGCGAGGACGTCGAGCTTGCGCTGGCCGCGCTTCCCGACCGGGAGCGCCGGGTCATCGAGCTGCGCTACGGGCTCGACGGGTCGCAGCCGTGCACGCTCGAGGAGGTCGGACAGGCCTTCGGCGTGACGCGCGAGCGAATCCGCCAGATCGAGAACAACACGCTGAAGAAGCTCGAGTCGCTCCCGGAGGCACAGGGACTCAGGGACTGCGTCTGACCCAGGACAGAGGAGCGTCCGTCCCACACGCCGCGGCCGCGAAGCGGCGGCCCATGGGGATCTTCGCCCGACCGGAAGTCATGCGGTAGCACACTTCCGGTCGTGGGCACGATTCAGTACGTAGGACACGCGACGGTCTTCGTCGATCTCGACGGCGTGCGGTTGCTCACGGATCCGCTGCTCCGGAATCGCGTTGCGCACCTTCGTCGCGCGAGCGGGATCTCAGCGCGGGCTCAGCGAGGGGTTGACGCCGTGCTCATCTCGCACGGCCACTACGACCACCTCGACCTCCCCTCGCTCGAGAAGCTCGGAAAGAAGCTCCCGATCGTCGTTCCGCGGGGGCTCGGCGGCCTGCTGCGCAAGAAGAAGTTCGAGTCCGTCCTCGAGGTCGAGGCGGGGGAGACGCTCTCGATCGGAAACGTCCAGATCCGGGCTGTGCCTGCCGAGCACGACAGGGGTCGCGCGCCGTTCGGCGCGTCGGCCGATCCGGTCGGGTATGTCGTCTCGGGCTCGTCCTCGATCTACTTCGCCGGCGACACGGACCTGTTCGACGACATGGCCGAACTCGGGCCGGTCGACGTCGGGCTCATCCCGATCTGGGGCTGGGGCCCCGGGCTCGGCGGCGGTCATCTCGATCCGGAGCGTGCGGCCGAAGCGGTCGCGCGCATCGGCCCGAAGACCGTCATCCCGATCCACTGGGGCACGTACTTCCCGATCCATCTCGGCCTGACCGGCAAGCCTCGTTTCGTCGATCTACCGCCATTGCAGTTCGCCGCGGCGCTGAAGGAGCACGCGCCCGACGTCGAGCTACGCGTGCTTCGCGTCGGCGAAGAGACGGACGTCTAGGCCGGGAGCAGCTTGGCTGTTCCGAGCGCGGACACGGCGCGCTCTCGGAGCTCGCTCGCGACCTGCGACACGTCGGCGCCGAACGGCGCGTAGGCGACGACGCTGAGCCAGGCCGTCTTCTCCGTGAGCGAGCCGACCTGCACGTAGATCGTGAGGCTCTCGCCCTGCGGGGTGCCTGCGGCGGCGTCCATCACGACGCGGCGGGCCTCGTCGAGCGGTGCGTCGAGGCGGACGGGGAGCTCGACCGTCACGAGCCGTCGTGGGTCGTCGACCGAGCGGTTCACGATCGTCGTCGAGACCATGCGGGAGTTCGGGACGAAGATCCGGCGTCCCTCGTCGGTCGTCAGCGCCGTATAGCTCAACGAGATGTCGTCGACGATGCCCGTGTGGTTGTCGACCGTGACGCGGTCGCCGAGTCGTACGGGCTGCGTGAACGCGAGCATGACTCCCGAGCCGAGGTTGCCGAGCGGGGTCGTGAGGGCGAGCCCGGCGATGACCGCGAGGACGGCGCTCGATGCGAGGAACGCGCTCGCGACCTTCTCCGTCGCCGGGAACGTCGACAGAACGCTCCAGGCACCGATCAGCCCGATGAGGGCGATCGCGACGCGGAGGAGGAAGCTGAAGGTCGTGCGCCTGCGGGCGGCGACGGAGGGATCGCGCTCGGCGAGTCGCCTCTCGTAGCGGTCGAATGCGGAGCGCAGCGCGATGCGAACCGCGATGAGCACGACGATCCAGATCGCCGTGAGGAGCAGCGCTTTCGCGAGGTTCGAGTCCACGCCGGGGTCTTCGGCGCGGAGCGCTGGGAGCCTGCCTCAGCTCCGCCCGAGAACCTGGGCCTTCGCTGCGGTGAACTCCTCGTCGGTGAGCTCGCCAGTCGAGTGGAGCTGGGCGAGCGACGCCAGCCGCGCCGCGACATCGTCGGCGGCCGGAGCGACGGGCTCCGCCGCGCTCGGCGCGCGTCGCGACTCCCACCAGCTCGACATCCGCGCGCGGGTATCGGCGATGAACGTCGAGCTCGCATCGGGGAACTCGGCGAGCGTCTGCCTCCGCGCCAGCTCGATCCACGCTGCTCCGAGCGCAACGAGCAGGATGAGGACGAAGAGACGCGCGAAGTCGAGCACCGCCGTGTTGAACAGGAGAAACAAGACGACCACCGCGAGGACGCCGTACCCCCACACGCGGTTCTGCAGTGCCGGGGCGAGCCATTCGCGCGACGTCAGCGCGCGGCGGCTGGGACCCGCGAGCCAGGCCGCGATCACGAAGAGGAGCCCGACGACGATCATGAGCCGGAACGATCCGCGCATGAGCTCCGTGAGAATGTTCCACGCGTTGTTCGCCGCCTGCCGGTCGTCCTCGCGGGAGACGAGCGAGCCGACGACGTAGTTGCGGGTCAGATTCGCGGCGAGGAGCCCGAGAAGGCCAGCCGCGACGAGGACCCAGCCGGTGCCCCGAACCGCGCGTCGGCGGTCCCCCGAGAGCCATACCGCGAGAGCGAACGCGACGAGGGTCAGCAGCGGGAGGACCCACGCGAGCGTCTTCAGGAGCTGGAATCCGTTCTGCGCCGTGTCGAGCTCGTCCGCTCGGAGGATGACGATCCGGCCGGCATCCGCCGGGATCTTGTCCGCGACCTGCTGCCCGATTCCGATGCGATCGGCAGCCTCGTCGATGATCGCCCGGAGATTGAGCGTCACCTCGCCGTTCTCCGTCGACACGCGCGTGCCGCCACCCTCGAGCACCTCGACGAGCGTTTGATGCGTCGCCCGCAGCGTCGCCTTGAAGAGCTGCTGGAACGCCGGTTGCTCGAGCGCGCGGTCGACGATCCGGTACGAGGCCTGCCGCAACCCTGCCGTGGCGGGCCCGGCGAGGCCCTGGTAGTCCGCCGGGAGCTGCTTCTCGACCTCGGCTTGCACGTCGACGTTCGCGAAGAGCTCGTCGACAGTCCTGTTCGCGACCGCGCTGCGGATCGCCGGGTCGTCGAGGAGCGAACTCGACGTGTTCGTGAAGACATTCGTGTTGAGTGCGACGCGGTTGATCCAGATCGCGAACGACGAGAGGAAGAGCAGGAGGCCTGCGATCACGAGGACGACCCAGACGCCGGTCGCCCGCCCGCGGCTCTGCCGGCGGGCCGCCTCGGGTACCGGCGTGGGCTCGGGCTGCACGCTCATCCGACGTGCAGGACCCTAGTCCTCGCCGAGCGAGAACGCCGCGTGGAGCGTCCGGACCGCGCGCTCGACGTCGCCGCGTGGGACGAGGCAGGAGACCTTGATGGGCGAGGTCGAGATGAGGCGGAGGTTGATGCCCTCGTCCGCGAGCGCACGGAACATCTGCGCCGCGACTCCCGGATGCGAACGCATGCCGGCGCCGATGAGCGAGACCTTGCCGAGGTCCGTGATCTCGGTGGCCTCGAGCGTCCCGATCGACTCGTCGGCGCGCGCGAGGGCGCGGCGCGTAGCGAGAACGTCGTCCTTCGGGATCGAGAACGAGAGCGACGCGAGGCCGTGAGCGACGTTCTGAAGGATCGTGTCGACGTTGACGTGCTCCGAGGCGACCGCGTCGAAGATCGCGGCGGCGACGCCGGGGCGGTCCGGTAGGCCCGTGACGTCGAAGACCACGTCGTCCTCCGAGTGGGTCACTGCGGACACGATCGACTGCTCCCGCACGCTCGCATCCTCGATCCAGGTCCCGGGCTCGGTCGAAAAGGTCGAACGCGCATGGATCCGGACGCCCTGCCCACGCGCCAGCTCGACCGCGCGGAGCATGAGGACCTTGGCGCCGGACGACGCCATCTCGAGCATCTCCTCGTACGAGACGGTGTCGAGCTTCCGCGCGTCGGGGACGATGCGCGGATCGGCGGTGAAGACGCCGAGGACGTCGGAGTAGATCTCACACGACGCCCCGAGCGCGGCGGCGAGCGCGACGGCGGTGGCATCCGTCCCGCCGCGGCCTAGCGTCGTCACGTCCATCGTGTCGCGCGAGAAGCCCTGGTAGCCGGCCACGAGGACGATCTGCCCTCGGTCGAGAGCCTCGATCACGCGCACCGGCGTGATCTCGCGGATCTTCGCCTTCGTGTGCACGGGGTCGGTGATGATCCCCGCCTGCGACCCGGTGAACGAGACGGCTTCGGAGCCGAGGTCGTGCACCGCCATCGCAACGAGCGCGCATGCGATCCGCTCTCCCGTCGAGAGCAGCATGTCGAGCTCGCGCGGATACGGCTCGGGCGAGACGTCGTGCGCGAGCGCGAGCAGCCCGTCGGTGGTGTCGCCCATGGCGGAGACCGTGGCCACGACGCGGGCGCCGCGCGAACGCGCCTCGACGAGTCGAGCCGCGACGTTCCTGATCTTTTCCGGGTCGGCGACCGACGAGCCGCCGAACTTCATGACGACGGTGTCGGCCGGCTGGGCGTTCGCGCTCACTGGGGGATTGTGGCTTCTCCGGCACCCGACTCGGCGTGAGGGCTACCCTCCGCGCGTGCCGCGGAAGGTCATGCTCATCGGCCTCGACTGCGCCGAGCCGTCGCTCGTCCTCGAGCGTTGGCGCGACGTGCTGCCGACGATTTCCGGGCTCATGGAACGCGGCTCCTACGGACGCCTCACCTCCGTGATCCCGCCGATAACCGTGCCGGCCTGGTCGTGCATGATGTCCTCGAAGACGCCGGGTGACCTCGGCGTCTACGGCTTCCGCAACCGGTCGGACCACACGTACGACGGTGCGTTCATCGCGATGTCGACCGCGATTCGCGAGCCGCGACTGTGGGACTACGTGACGCGCGCCGGCGGCTCGTCGATCGTCCTCTCCGTACCGGGCTGCTATCCGCCGAAGCCCTTGAACGGCGTGATGGTCGGGTGCTTTCTCACACCGTCGATCGAGTCGAAGTACACGTACCCGGCGGCGCTCAAGGACGAGATCGCCGATGTCGTCGGTGAGTACCTCTTCGATACGAAGGACTTCCGCACGGACGACAAGGAGTACCTCCTGCGGCAGGTGTACGAGATGACGGATCGCCGATTCGCGCTCGCCGAGCACCTGCTCGAGACGAAGCCCTGGTCGCTGTTCGCGATGGTCGAGATGGGCCCGGACCGCATGCACCACGGGTTCTGGAAGTACATGGACACGGAGCACCGCAAGCACGAGCCGGGCAACCCGTACGAGACGGCGATCCTCGACTACCACCGCCACGTCGACGGACTGCTCGGGAAGCTTCTGGAGCACGCGGACGACGAGACGGTGGTCTTCGTCCTGTCCGACCACGGGGCGAAGCGCCTCGACGGCGGGATCCGGATCAACGAGTGGCTCCGCCGCGAAGGCCTGCTCGCAACGCTCGCCGAGCCGAACGGCGTCTCGTCGCTTCGCGACGTCGGGATCGACTGGTCGCGGACGACGGCATGGGGCGAGGGCGGCTACTACGCACGCGTGTTCCTCAACGTGACCGGCCGCGAGCCCGAGGGAACCGTCGCTCCGGAGCAGTACGAGGAGGTTCGCGACGACCTCGCGCGCCGCATCGCCGCCATCCCCGACGATGCGGGCAATCCGATCCCCACGGCCGTGTACAAGCCCGAGGAGCTGTACGGTGAGCCGAAGGGCGTCGCTCCGGACCTGATTGTCGTCTTCGGCGACCTCTTCTGGCGCTCGGTCGGGACGATTGGTGGCGACGAGGGGGTCCAGACCCTCGAGAACGACACCGGCCCGGACGATGCGAACCACGCTCAGGACGGGCTCTACGTCGTGGCGGGTCCGGGCATCGACGTGTCCGGACGGAACGACGCGCACCTCCTCGACATCGCTCCGACGGTGCTCGAGATCCTCGGGATCGAGGTTCCGTCAGACCTCCGAGGGCGCAGTCTGCTCCCCGGGCTCGCCGCCCGCTGACGCTGCGTCAGGAGCTCACGGATGTCTCAACTGCCGTCGGGCAGGCTCGCGATGCCAGGTCGACACTGAAGCGTCGGGCGTCAGTCCAGCGGCCGGACGTCGGTCGCGATCGCCGCGGACGGGGCGTCACTCGGCTCGGCGATCGTCACCTCCAGCTCGAACCGCCGTCCGTGGACGGGACCCCAGGGGCTCGTTCCCGACGGGCACCACACCTCGAGCGAGGCGGAGCCGTCGTCCACGACGACGAGCGAGCCGTCCGTCGAGCCGAAGAGGCTCGTCACG
>Ga0163163_10004033_pt1 | contig 12528 bp, 4 predicted proteins | sample S65metaG_FD_119766 | JGI IMG/M metagenome (GOLD analysis project Ga0163163, IMG submission 119766) | Switchgrass rhizosphere microbial communities from Kellogg Biological Station, Michigan, USA - S6-5 metaG | ecosystem: Host-associated > Plants > Roots > Rhizosphere > Soil | place: USA: Michigan... | reverse complement strand
GATGCTCTGGCGCTCGGCCATCCCAATCTGGCCAGCGAAATCCTGCGCGATTCTGCAGTTCAACCGGGTGCGCCTGCGCAGATGCGATACGTGGCCGCGCTCGCGGCCGCGCGCATCGGCGCGTTGCGCAGCGCGCAGGCGCTCATCGACGGTTTGCTCGACGACGCTGATGCTGGCGAGTTACGCAGCGATGCCCTGGCGCTGGCCGGACGCATCGCCAAGGACCGCTGGGCTCGCTTGCCGGCCGGCCCGCAGCGCGACGCAGCCGGATCGCAGGCGATCGATTGCTACGAACGCGCATGGGAGCGCACGCGCGATCCGTTTCCCGGAATCAACGCCGCGACCATGCTGCGGCTGACCGGCCAGGTGCCGGCGGCCTCCGAACTTGCTCGAGCGGCGCGTGCCGCCGCCGAGACATCTGAAACTATGGCGGCGCATTGGCGCGAAGCGACTCTGGGCGAGGCCGCGTTGTTGCTGGGTGAAGGCGAAGTTGCGGCGTCCCATTATCGCGCTGCCGTCGCAGCGGCGCGTCACGAGGTCGGTCATATCGCCAGCATGCGCCGGCAGGTACGCTTGCTGAGCACCAGCGTGCACATCGACGCGGCCGTCTACGCTGCGCTGGAAGTGCCGCGCGTGGTCGTATTCACCGGCCACATGCTCGACGCGCCGGGACGATCGTCGCCGCGCTTTCCCGCCGCACTCGAATCGGCGGTGGCCAATGAAATTGCTACGCGCGTGGCAGCTATGGGCGCCGGGTTCGGCTACTGCTCCGCTGCCTGCGGCAGCGATCTGCTCTTCATCGAAGCACTGCTGGCACGCAAGGCCGAAGTGCACATCACGCTGCCATTCCAGCGCGACGACTTTGTCGCCACGAGCGTGGCCTTCGCCGGACAAGGTTGGGTCGAGCGCTTCGAGCGTGCGCTGGCGCACGCCACGAGCGTCACATTCGGCGTGCGCGAGCGCTATCTCGGCGATGACTCGCTGTTCGCATATGCCGGTGGGCTGATGCAAGGCGCCGCGGTTTTGCGCGCACGCGAACTGGAGGCCGAGCCGCTGCTGCTGGCAGTGGTCGATGAAGCCTCGCAGCGGCGCTCCGGCGGCTCGGTGGACATGCTCGCAAGTTGGCAGGCACTCGGGTTCCGCGCCGAGTGCATCGATATTTCCGCCGCGCGCTCAACGTATGGCGGAACACTTCGGGCAGACTCGACGGATTCGCCGCCACCCGTCCCGGCGGCCGCGGTACGCACGGTCGCGCTGCGGCGCGAAGTGCGCACGATGCTGTTTGCGGACATGGTCGGCTACAGTCGGCTTTCCGAGGAGGACACGCCATCGTTTCTCGCGCACTTTCTCGGCGCGATCGCCGACATCGTCGCCCAATTCGCCGTGCCGCCGGACTTCGTCAATACCTGGGGCGACGGCCTGTTCATGGTGTTCAACGAAGTCGCCGACGGGGCCAAGTTCGCGCTGCAGCTGCGCGATTCCGTCGCACGATGCGACTGGCCCGCGCATGGTCTTCCACAAGGCACGAGTATCCGCATCGGCATGCATACCGGGCCGGTGTTCCACGCGTTCGACCGGCTGATCGGCCGCGACAATTATTTCGGTTCGCACGTCATCCGTGCCGCACGTATCGAACCGGTCGTCGCGCCCGGCGCAATCTACGTCAGCGCGGAACTTGCGTTCATCCTGGCGACGCAAGGCTCACGCGAATTCGCAACCGACTATCTGGGCAATGTGCCCCTCGCCAAAGGCCATGGCAGCGGCATTTTGTATCGCCTGCGTAAGGTCGACGACGCGGAGTAATGCGCGAGTGAGAGTTCGTCCGGCGAGATGCGTCCTATCGCCGTAGTTAAAAAACGATGAACAAGTCAAAACCATTCGCGAAGATCTGATCCGGCACTACTTCGATCAAGCGCAGCTGTTGCGGCGCACCGGCGAACGTGTTGCCGCTGCTGTCCGGTCCGCCGCCGGGCAGCGACGCGCGCACGCCGCATAATGCGAAAGCGGTCGCGGTCAGGATCGTGTTGCTGATCGTACACGTGTCGGGAGTCCAGACATCGAAGACGACCGCGTGGCCATCGCTGGCGGTCGCGCTCAGGGTCAAGCTGCTGCCGATTGCCATGGTTGCCGGCGGCGCAAAGTTGATCGAGCGCGCGCTCAGAATCGCGACGGGTCTGTAGTTCTTGGCAGGCGCATCGTTGTTGCCGAGCTCGCCGTCGCTGTTCAACCCCCAGCACTGGATGTGGCCGATCGTATCGAGCACGCAGGTGTGATATTGGCCGGCGACTATGTCGGCCAGACCAACACCCAAGCTTAAAACGTCGCTGGGAAACGGGTCGCCGCCCCCTCCGCTGGTGCTCCTCTCCCCATTACCGAACTGGCCGTAGAGGTTGTAGCCCCAGCACTTCGCGCCGCCGGACGCGAGCAGTGCGCAGCTGTGGTAGCCGCCGGCGGCAATCGCCGACACACCGCCGTCCAGGCCGATGACATCGACGGGCGTGGGTTCGATACCGCCTGCCGCATAGCCGAGAGCGCTGTATTCGTCCGAGCCCCAGCACTTCACGCCGCCGGTGATCATCAGCGCGCAGGTGTGGTATTCGCCAGCGCTGATCGCCGCCACGCCGCTGGTCAAGTCGACGACATCTGTCGGATCGGGGTTGGACCCATATCCATAGGCGCCGTCGCCGAGCTGACCATAGACGTCGGCGCCCCAGCACTTCACGCCGCCCGTGATCATGAGCGCGCAGGTGTGGGATCCACCAGCTGTGATCGCTTGCACGCCACTGGTCAGGCCGGCGACATCCGCGGCTGCCGGGTTCGGATTGTAGCTATAGGCATTGGTGGCATTGCCGAGTTGCCCGTTGAAATTCAATCCCCAGCATTTGACTCCGTACGCTGTCGTCAGCGCGCAGGTGTGCGAGCCACCAGCCACGATTGCGGTCACGCCGCTCGTCAATCCATCGACATCGGCAGGCACCGGGTTTACAGCCGCGCCCGCCGTGAGGCTATTGCCGAGTTCGCCTTCGCCGTTGTAACCCCAGCACTGCACGCCACCCGCGGCAGTCAGGGCGCAAGTATGGGTTTTACCCGCCGTGATCGCTGTCATGCCGCGGAGCAGCCCGGTGACATCGGACGGAGCAGGGTTCGGGTTGTAAGTGCCCTTGTTGGCGTCGTTGCCAAGCTGGCCGTTGTAGTTGCGACCCCAGCACTTCACCCCGCCTGCCGCGGTCAGCGCACACGTGTGAAATCCGCCCGTAACGATCGCTCCGACACCGGTACTGAATCCCGTGGCATCCGCAGGCATAGGGGCGGGGTCGTACGTACCGGTATTGGTCGCACTGCCGAGCTCACCATCGTAGTTGTAGCCCCAGCACTTTACGCCCCCCGCGACAGTCAGCGCGCAGGTGTAAGTCGCGCCCGCTGTGATTGCGACGACATCGCTACTGAGGCTTACATCGAGCGGAGCCGGATTGGGAGCATAAGTCGCCGGAATGGCGCCATCGCCGATCTGGCCGTAGTAGTCGTAGCCCCAACACTTCACTCCGCCTACTGCCATTAGCGCGCAGGTGTGATATCCGCCGGTCGCGATTGCTGTCACGCCACTGGTCAGGCCCGCAACATCGGCGGGCAGCGGGTTGGCGTTGTATGTACCATTGTTTGTGTCATTGCCGAGCTGGCCATAGTCATTCAAACCCCAGCATTTCACCCCGCCGGTTAGCGTCAGCGCGCACGTGTGATAACCCGACGCCGTGATTGCTTTCACGCCGCCGCTGAGACCGGTCACGTTTAGGGGCGTGGGATTGGCGTTGGAAGTACCCGTATTCGCGCTGTTGCCGAGCTCGCCGTCGTAATTGTAGCCCCAGCACATCACTCCACCCGCGGCGGTCAGCGCACAGGTGTGTTGCCAGCCCGCCGCGATGGCCACGACGCCGCTGCTCAGCCCGTCGACATCTGCGGGTACAGCATTTGTCGGGGTACCCACAGAGATGCTGTTGCCAAGTTCGCCATCGTGGTTGTAACCCCAGCACTTCACTCCTCCCGCCGTGGTCAGCGCACAAGCGTGATATCCGCCCACGGCGATCGCCGCAGCGCCGCCCGTCAGGCCGGTGACATCCAGCGCTGCAGGATTTGCATTGCTGGTACCTGAGTTGGTGCTGTTGCCGAGTTCACCCTCGGCATTGCGGCCCCAGCACTTGACTCCGCCCACATCGGTCAGCGCACAAGTGTGATCTCCACCCGCCGCGATCGCCGCTACGCCGCCGGTCAAGCCGGGAACGTCCACTGGTGCGGGGTTTGGGTTGTAGGTGTCCGTATTGGTACTGTTGCCGAGCTGGCCCCACAAGTTCTGTCCCCAGCACTGCACTCCGCCCACAGAGGTGAGCGCGCAAGTGTGATATTGGCCCGCCGCGATCTGGGTCGCGCTCGTATCGAGCAGGCTCGGCAGTTGCGCATGCAGCATCGCCGGCGCAGCAGCGCCGATGGCAACAGACAGCAGACCGCCGAGCCGAACCAAGCGTGATTGCCGCATACCCCCCCAAATCTGTGCGGTTGCCAGCCATGCGACTATACCGCGAACGGGATTCGTTGAACGAAACCGATCCGCTCCGTGTATCGAACGGCGGTGCGACCTGCCCGCTCGATCCGTTCAGGGTCGCCGCTCACCCAATTCGACTGTGTCGATCAACCACAACGGATCTCGTACGCGGGTGGCGAAGCTGAAGCACACGTCATGCGTTCCGGAAGTACCCGAAATCGGTACGTCGATGGTCTCGACCTCGGCATGATCCGTGCGCAAAGGCACGGCAAAAGCTACCGGCCCGTTGCAGTCGTCGAGGCGCAGTTGCAACTCATCCGCGCCGTTGGTGGACCTGCGCGTCACCACTTTGCCTTCGTCGTGCCACAACTGGAAGTAGTATGGGATGTGCCCCGCCCGTACGCTGATGCGTGCAACGCCGTCGAGATCGACGCGCGGAAAAACCCAGCACGGATTCATCAGGTCCACGCGATAAATCGGCCCGCTGCCGCGTCCGTCGTTGTCTGCCTCGATGCGCAGCGGCAGCCCGTTCGCGCAAGGCTTGAGTGCATCGCTGTCACGCTCCAGCGGACTCTCAGCTGCCGGCGCGGACGCCCGCGCGTAGGCGACGCCCGCGCTGCGGTAGCGCGCAAGCTGCGCTGGCAAGCGTGCCTGGAACGATGCCCAGTCGTGCTGCTGCGGCGGCGACCAGAGCACTTCCGCCAGCGCCGCAATGCGCGGGAATGCCGCGTGTTCGGTGCGTTGCGCGTCGGTGAGATATTCGCTCCACAACGTCGCCTCGGCGCCGAGCACATGTGCCGCCTGCGCAACATCGAGTTCCGGCGGCACCGGGTCGAACGCATAGACATCGGCAAGCGAGACGACCGTCGGACGCCCTGGCGGCTCATCGTGCCCGCCGCTTTGCAGATGATCGAAATACATCACGGGCGATGGCGCCATCACCACATCGTGGTTCTGCTTCGCGGCATCGATCGCGCCTTGCGCGCCACGCCAGGACATCACGCTTGCATTCGCCGGCACGCCGCCTTCGAGAATTTCGTCCCAGCCGATGAGCTTGCGGCCATGCGCGGCCAAATATTTGCCGATGCGCGCGGTAAACCAGCCCTGCAGGGCCGCTTCATCCTTCAGGCCGAGTTCGCGCATGCGTCCCTGCACATGCGCGGATGCCTGCCACTGGTCTTTCGCTGCTTCGTCGCCACCGACATGGATGTACGGCGACGGGAACAGTTCCATGACCTCGTCGAGCACGCCCTGCAGGAATATAAATGTGGCATCGTCCACATTGTAGAGGTAGGTATTGATGCCCCAATCGTGCGAAACACCGGGGTTCTTGCCCGTCACGCCGAATTCGGGATACGCCGCGACCGACGCCTGCGCATGGCCCGGCATTTCGATTTCCGGCACGATCGTCACATAGCGTTCCGCGGCATAGCGCACGATGTCGCGAATCTCGTCCTGCGTATAGAAGCCGCCATAACGCGGCCCGCCACCGGGCGGAGTGCGCCAAGCGCCGACGTCGGTCAGCTTCGGATATTTCCTGATCTGGATGCGCCAGCCCTGGTCGTCGCTGAGGTGCCAGTGCATCACATTCAACTTATGCAGCGCCATCTGATCAATGAAGCGCTTGATGAAGTCAGGCGACTGAAAATGTCGCGCCGAATCGAGCATCACGCCGCGCCAAGCGAAACGCGAATGATCGGAGATGGCCACGACGGGAATTCGCAACGGTGTGGTTGTGTCACTCGCCGTCATCAGTTGCCAAAGCGTAATACTGCCGTAGAACAATCCGCGCGCGGTGCTTGCGGTCACCCGCACGCGCCGAGGCGCTACGGACAACTCGTAACCATCGCCATTGCCGTCGTCGCGGACTTTGAAATTCGGGTCGAGTCCAAATGTGATCGAGTCGTCGGCTTCGGGAGACAACACCCGCAAGTCCAGATGCAGATCGCCGGCAAGACTCTGGAAGTAGCGCGCCACGCCCAGGGCCTGGGCGTTATCGGAGCGCAGGATCAGCGGCGTAGCGCGGCGCAGCTCGAAATAACCCGGTGTGCGATCAACCGTGGCGGGAATTGGGATCAGCGACAGCGACATCTTGCCATCGCGCTCCACCTGTTGTGTGGCGCAACCGGCCAATAGCAGAACCAGGACGAACGTGGCCGGTCGCAACATGCTTGGCATTCTACGCATCGTGGGACTCGCAAACGCCGGAAATTGCTCCTGCATTTCCGGCATACCGGCCGTCCATGGCATCGCCGGAAATTGCTCCTGCATTTCCGGCATACCGGCCGTCCATGGCCATAAAAAAAAGCGGGTTTGGACTCCGCCAAACCCGCAAGGTTGGAGCGACTCGACTCCCGCCAGCGCATCCCCGGCTCGCATGCAGATCCTTCTGCCCGAACGATGCGCCGGTGTCCCGGGAACCGCGAATAAGCCGCCTGCGCGCCTTCTTCGCGACTCCTGATTCCGCTAGAACTTGAAGTGCACGCTGAAGTAGTACTGCGCACCGTTTTCGTACATCGACCGCGGCTGATCCCGGTTCAGGGCGTAATACTTGAGCTTCGGATTGTTCAAGTTCAGCCCGTCAAGCGAAAAGCTCCACATGTCGTTGAGCTTGTAGCCCAGCGATGCCGATACCGTACCGACGCTGTCCTGCGAAAACGCCGTGGAACGATCCAGTCCGCTGAAGAACGACGAGCGATAGGTATACGACACACGTGCATTGAAATGCTCGTCTTCGTAGTAGCCGCCGATGTTGTACGTATTCTTCGAGGTACCGACCAGCGGGCCGCCACCCTCTTCGCTGCCATCTGCATAGGTGTAGTTCGCCGCGATTCCGAAGTTGTCGAACAACGGCTGCTCATACGCCAGCTCGAAGCCCTTGACCGACCCACTGCTGTTGACCGGAACGCTCAGCACGTACGGCGCGTCGAATCCCTGCGGATACGTCGAGCTGAACGTAATGAAGTTGCGCGATATGTGGCCGAGCCCGACATAGCTGGTCAAGTCGAGATAGAACACACTTGCCGACAACAGCGAGCGCGGCGCGAAGTACCACTCGAGCGACGCGTCGAAGTTGTTCGAACGTACCGGCTTGAGGTTCGGGTTACTGCCGCTGCCCGAACCGGTGGCGCCCGGCGCCGCGGGCGGACTCAACGAAATCGGCCCGGCCAACGCGGAGTAATCCGGGCGGGTCATCGTCTTGGACGCCGCGAAACGCAACAGCAGATCGTCCTGCAAGTCGAACTTGATGTTGCCGCTGGGCAGGATGTCATTGTAGGTGTTGTCGAACCGCGTCGGCAGATACGGACCGAACGCCGACGTGGTGATCGCGCCCGGCGTAGTGCCATCGACGGCGACGTTGGCGACGATGTTTTCTTCCGTGCGCACGAAGCGCACGCCGACGTTGCCGCTCCAGCCCTGCCCGTCGAAATCGGCTTGCACGTAAAACGCCGAATCTTTTTCCTTGAGCGAGTAATCGCCGTTCCAGTCGGCGCGGGAAACCGGATCGCGATTCGTGTACTTGGCGTCGAACGCAGCCAGTTGCTCCGGAGTGAACATCCAGATATTGGTCGGGAATCCGTGGCCCAGATCATCCCCGAAATCCGACGGATAGAAGCTCAGCGGGGATGGCCAATTCGCCGGATTGAACGGCGATACCGACGGATCGCTGCAGAAATACTGCGAACCCCAGGCGAAAGCGGAACCATCCCCGCACATGGGGCCTTGGCCGATGACGTTTTCCGACCTGCGCGTGTGATCGGCATAGCGTCCGCCGAATTTGAGGTCGGTGAATGCACCGCTGCCGATCGCGTAGGCGCCATCGAGCTTGCCCCATTTCTCCTGGTCGCGCACGTCGATGTTCTGATCGCCGAAGATCCAGTCCAGCGAATGCGCGCCGGTATTCGTGGTTTCCGAGCCGAGATTCCACGACGCGGCCGTGTCGACTCCGTGCAGGTTATACGCAGCGCCGGTGCCGAAGCCGGTATCCCATTCGGCGACGTCTTGCGTCGGCGTCTTGCCGCTGCCCTTGGTGTCGCCGAGCTGGCCCTTGAAACTCAGGGATTCAGTCGCGCGCCAGTTCACGTCAAGATTGATGTAGCGCGAATTCGAGCTTTCGTCCGGACGTGAAATCTGATCATAAATGCCGTATTGACGCGTCGGATCGGCAGTGAAATTGGCCGATACCAGCGTGCCGTTGCGCACGACATAGCCCGGATCCGGCGCCTGACCCTGCCCGCCATTTATGAAATGCGAGCCCCACAACATGTAGTTGCGGTTGTAATTCGACGCATCGAGCTTCGACGAAAAACCGCTGAGATCGAAGCTGAGGTTGTCGGCCGGCGCCCACTCGAAATCAAGCAGGCCGCCCTTGCGTTCACGCTTCTGTTCGAACAGCGCCGAGCCGAGCAGGTTCGGATACCACACGTTAGCCAGATCTGGATGCGCCTGCGCCATCGGGCTGTCCGGCGCGATTTGGCTGTAGCCAAGCAGTTCCTGGCCGTCGCGCCGCAGATGGCGGTTCTCCGCGAACAGTTGCAGCATGAAGCCGAAGGTCTTGTCGTCGTTTTTCCAGTTGACCAGGCCGCTGAACTGCGGATCGGTCTTGTCCGGACGTTCGGCATAGACGCCGCCGACGTTTGCCATTGCAGTAAAGGGATTCGTGAATTCCAGCGGCTTGCGTGTCTGGATATCGACATAGCCGGCAACGCCGCCTTCGACGTCGCTCGCCTGCGCGGTCTTGTGAACGACGACCTTGCTGACGATTTCCGACGGCAGCAAGGTATAGGTCACGCTGCGGCCGACCGTGCCGGTCTGGTTCAGCACGAACCAGTCGCCCGAAGACACGTTATGACCGTTGATCAGAGTCTGCGTGAGGCTCGGATTTGTACCGCGCATACTGACGCGGTCGTTTTCGTCGAACCCGCCTTCGTTCGCGCTGGCCGAACTCGTGGTCACGCCGGCGACGCGCATCAGCGAATCGGCGACGTTCTTGTCCGGCATCTTGCCGATATCCTCGGCAGTGACCACGTCGACATGCGTGTCGGCCTGGCGTTTGTTGTCGAGCGAGCGCTTGAGGCTGTCGCGAATGCCGATGACGACGATTTCCGAAAGCTCCTGCGGATCGGTCGCCTTGCGGTTCGTGGTATTCGCGGCATCCTGCGCCGCATCGGCGCCGGTGACAGGCGGCGCGGTTTGTGCGTACACGGCCTGCGCCAGGCACAGGCTGACCAGAATGCTGGCCGACAGCGTGGTTCTACGATACTTTTTCATGTGACACCCCTCTAGTCTGTGTGGTGCCGGTTCGCCGCTGCTCGCGGCTACCCGGCGTTCCGGGGACAAGTTCCAACGCGATTTTGTACATCTATCTTTTTTTAACTATTCCACTTCTTTACAAACCAAAATCATTCCTTGCCGTGCCGCGCGAGGTACCAGCCGGCGGCACCGAGTACGCCGAGCTGACTGTGTTCCACGAGCATTACGGGCACGCGCTCAAGTACCGGGCGCATTGCGCCCTTGTCGAGAAAACGCTCAAGAAAAGTGCTGCTGCGCAGGTAGTCTTTGATGCGCGGCAGGATGCCGCCGGCCAGATACACGCCACCGCGTGGCCCGTACAAACACACCAGATCGCCGATCACGCTGCCCATCAGGCCGCAGAACACATCGAGCGCTTCGCGCGCCGCAGGGTCGGTGCCGTCGAGCGCCGCCTGGGTCACCGCTGCCGGCTCTCCGAGTATTGCCTTGACGCCACGCAACTCGCACAGTGCGGTGTAGGTATTGACGAGGCCCGGCCCGGACAACAACCGTTCGTTTTCCACGTGACTGTCTTTGCGGCGCAGGATGCGCAGGATTTCGATCTCGCGATCCGTGCTCGGCGCGAACGCCGCATGGCCGGCTTCGGTCGCAAGCACGACACAGCCAGTCGCCGTGGGAATCCGCACCGCGGCGCCAAGACCCGTGCCGGGGCCCACGACGAGCGTCGGCGCGCCGCTCACGCCGCTGCGTGCGGGTGTCAGCGGCGTGGTATCGCCGGCTTCAAGATATTGCGTGGCGTAGGCCGCGGCTTCGAAATCGTTGACAAACTCGAGCGAGCGCAGGCCCAACTCGGCGCGGATCGTGCCGAGCGACACCGTCCACGGCAGATTCGGATTGATGATGACGCCGTCGAGCACATAACCCGCACAAGCTATCGCGCCACTCTCGACAGCGGTGTCGCCGAGTGTTGCGACGAACGTCTGCAAGATCGCCCCAAGACCGGGGAAATCGGCGCAGGCATATTTCTCGTACTGTAGAACCTGCACCGGTTTTTCCGAGCCGTGCTCGATGCCGACCAGCGCGACGCGCGCATGCGTACCGCCGACGTCGGCCGCAACCAGCCGCCGCGGAGCTGCAAGCGGCGTGATATTGCGTGTAGCGGATTGACTCAACACCGGCTTTGGCACGCTGCGAATCTCCTCCTCCCCATGGCCGCAGCAGCAATGGCGGCGACCCGAATGCGGCGGGACTCTGCGCGTAAATGACAACGTTGTCAATAGGGTTTGAAAGAATCCCGGATTCGAACACTGTGGCGCCACAACATCGAGCATGCCTCAACAATTCAGAAGCCATACTACAAATTTCCAATACAATATTGTTACTTAAAGATATTTACCTAATTTCTATCGCGTGAATTGCACTGCTGCAACGCATCAATTGCCAGTCGCTCGACACGTCCGAGTAGCAGCCATAGAACAAGTGCTTGGCCACAGTTGCGTGTTGAGGCAATCTATGACAACGTTGTACCCAAATCCCGCCGGAGCAAAAGCACCATGCCAACCCCGACCAACACCGCCGCGCGATCTAGCAATCTCGTTGCGATCGCGATCATCGGCGCGCTGTTCTTCATCATGGGCTGGTTTACCTGGATCAACGGCCCGCTGATCTCGTTTGTGCAGTTGGCGTTTGAGTTGAACGTGGTCAACGCATTTCTCGTCACGTTCGTGTTCTATCTCTCGTATTTTTTCTGGGCCCTGCCCGCTTCGTTGATTCTCGACCGCACCGGCATGAAACGCGGCATGGCTCTGGCGCTATGGGTGATGGCAACCGGCGCATTCGCGTTCGGCGAGTTCTGCACGCGACGCTGGTATCCGGGCGCGCTCGGCGGCCTGTTCGTGATTGGCGCGGGTCTGGCGATTCTGCAAACCGCGGCGAATCCGTACATCAGCATCCTCGGTCCGATCGACAGTGCCGCGCAACGCATAGCGGTAATGGGCATCTGCAACAAGATTGCCGGCATCCTCGCGCCGATCCTGCTCGGCACGCTGGTGCTGCACGGCATGGGTAATATCGCTGATCAGGTGGCTGCGGCCGATGCGCAAGGCAAAACGCAGATCCTCGACGCGTTCGCTGCGGGCATCCACGCTCCCTACCTGTTCATGGCTGGCGTGCTGGCCGTGCTTGGCGCCGCAATATTGTTCTCGCCGCTGCCCGATGTGCGCGCCGAACACGACAATACAGCCGCTGTCGGTTCGGAAGAGAGCCTGTTTCAGTTTCCGCATGTTTGGCTCGGCGCGCTGGCGATCTTCGTTTACGTCGGCGCCGAAGTCATGGCCGGTGACGCGATCGGCACGTATGGCCGCAGTTTCAACATTCCGCTCGATGAAGCGAAATTCTTCACCTCGTTCACGCTCGGCGCGATGTTGGCCGGCTATGTCGTCGGCTTCCTGGCTATTCCGCGCTTGATTTCGCAGCAGCGCTACCTGGCGTTTTCCGCACTGCTCGGCATGCTGCTGGCGTTCGCGGCATTCCTGACGCACGGCTATATTTCGGTCGGCTGCGTCGCGGCGCTCGGCTTCGCGAACGCCATGATGTGGCCGGCGATATTCCCGCTCGCCATCCACGGCCTGGGCCGGCTGATCGAACGCGGCGCGGCATTGCTGATCATGGGCATCGCCGGCGGCGCGATCATTCCACAAGCCTTCGCGTACCTGAAGCAGTCGTACGACTTCCAGGCCGTG
>Ga0163163_10004032_pt1 | contig 12528 bp, 9 predicted proteins | sample S65metaG_FD_119766 | JGI IMG/M metagenome (GOLD analysis project Ga0163163, IMG submission 119766) | Switchgrass rhizosphere microbial communities from Kellogg Biological Station, Michigan, USA - S6-5 metaG | ecosystem: Host-associated > Plants > Roots > Rhizosphere > Soil | place: USA: Michigan... | reverse complement strand
TCGGCAGTCCGTTGTTCACGTGGAGCCAGATCGCTACCGGCCATCCCACCAGGCACAGCGCTGCCAGCCCCAAGAAGACCCAAGCAAAAATCTCTCCCAAGCGGTTCAAGCCCGGTTGTCCTTTCTGTCGGCAAAAATCCGGCCACTCTGGATGGCGCCGCTGGTCGCGCCTGCCATTAGGTGCACACAGCGTTGCACTTCAATAAATTGGAGGTCGCATGGGAGCTGTCTCCGCCGTCTGCAAAAAGAAAAAGGCCGCGGGGCAGCGGCCTTTCTCTAGCGCCGGATGGTCCTCAAGAGGTCCACGCCCAAGGCAGGAGGTTGGGGGAATGCCCAGGGAGACTCTTCGTAAGAACCGATCCGAGGACCACGATGCATGCACTCTGTTTCAATCGTGTTTCGTAAGCGGGGAAACGGGTTTCGTCGGAGGCGAAGCCCTTGCCCTGTGGTGTTAGCGCAACACTTGAACTGACCTGGTCGTTTGCCCGGCTATCCCTATGGCACTTCTTCCATCTTCGCCCACGCCTTCCATTGCATCGCCGTCGCGCGGACAACTCTCGGGGCCACACCATAGAGAAAAGGAGCGATCCCCTTATTGGGTGGTAGGACTCACAACCCCCAATCCCTTCTTCCGTCTCACGCTTCACCGCCCGTGCTTCCGGGCTCTTGAACTTAATGGGCAGCGTTTGGGATGAATGTTCGGGGCCGATCTCAGCGCGAAAAAATTCCGGGCGGTGGCGCTTCAGGATACTGAGTGCGCAATCGCATAGAAGCGGGCGGCGCGGATTGCCCCTCGGTTTCGTCCGGCCTTGCCGTCCGGGGGGAACCGGAGATCGGTGGTTTCTTGGGAGGAAGCCCAACGGTCTGCGGATTCTGTAGTTTACGTGCCGTCTTGATTTTCTTCTTTGGTGCCTTGGGGGACTCTTTTGGGATTTTCTCCGACGCAACCCCAAGAGGCGACTCTGGCGCGGTACCGGGCAACCCTACGCCTTCGTTCGGGAAGTTCGCGGTATCGAACCAACGGGAAATGCTGGCTTTCAGGTCATCGATCGCAGCGCACCCCCCGATACCGAAGCTCGCGGAAAGGGCGATCGAAACGAGCGCAACCCGAGCACGGGCACGCATTGACCTCGCGATCGTTGGCGTTGCGGGCTCCATCGTTGACGTTGGGGCGGGCGCGAGGATGCCACCGCAGGGTTGCCACACTGTTAATACGGTCCCGCCGGCAGGCTTGCGCGGGAGAGCATCCGCTCCACCAGAATCGTCTCCTTGCCTGCAAGATGGGCCTGGAGGGGATTGTCTTTAAGCGGCTGGGGTCGCGCTACAGGTCGGGCCGGTCGCCGGACGTGCTTGGCAACATCCCGGACCTTTGCTGCGTCTCCAATAAACGGGCACCATCTGAAATTGCGAGTGATCGGCGGTTGGGCGTCGTGGTCGGTAGACCGGTTAGGCCGCAGCCTGCAGGATTGGTCGGCTTCCTGTCCGAGCTGCACGCACTCAAGATCGATCTATTCCTGCGCCAACAGGGGCTCGACACCACGACGCCGGCAGGCAAGGCGATGTTTCAGATGATGGGCGTGGTTGCCGAGTTCGAGCGCGCCATGATCCAGGAACGCGTCCGCGCCGGGCTTGCGAGGGCCCGGAGCGTGGGGAAGCGTCTTGGTCGGCCTCCGATAGCCTCCGCGCTGGAGAAACGAATTCGTGAAGCTCTGGCGACTCCTGGGCGGCCTGGCATACGGGTCATTGCCGAGCGGTTCGGCGTCAATCCATCGACAGTGCAGCGCATCAGCCGCCCTTTCGACGGCGCAAGCGTCGCCGTGGCGTAGCCACTAGGGGCGCGAACTAAGGGCTTAGTCGTGTATACCCGTGCGAAGTCGCTCTGTCCCTGCGATTCGCCGGAAATGCGATGTCCTAGGCTCGAAGCGCGGCAGAATGCGGCTGACGGTCGCTGGCGAGATTGGCACGCGCCAACCGACCGCGCCGCCCGCTTCATCGATGATCGCTCGCATTCCGTCAGCGGCCGCTTCTCGATCAGCACCACGCGCGGCCAGCACCACGTGCCGAGCTCCACGCTGGACGCTTCCTGCGTGACGAGAAAGCATCGAGCGGCCTGCCGCTGCAGCCGACTGACCTTCCTTCGCTTCTGACCGAACAAATAGCCCATTTCAGCCCATTGTTAGAGACGACGCGACATGCGACACGCCGATTTACAAACGGTGTCATAACCCCGGCTCGCCTATTAACGCCTTCGCCTCCTTCAGATCGAGCGTCTCGAACCCTTCGGTGAACCAGCCGTAAACCGGAGCGAGCAGTTCGCGAGCTTGCTGCGGCTTTCCTTGGTCGCGCCACAGGCGCGCCATACTCATCGCGGCGCGCAGTTCCCAGGATTTTGCTTGCTGCTGACGCGCAACTACGAGCGCGCGCTCGAAATAGGCTTCTGCTTTTGCCGCATCTGGCTCCGGCGACTGCAGTGCGATTTCACCGGCAATGCGATTGACCTCGGCCTCGCACCATCTCTCCTTGGCAGTTTCCACCGCGGCCATCGCTTCGCCAATGCAGCGCCAAGCCTCGTCAAACTGGCCGAGCCCCGCATGGGCCCTGGACAAATGTGACAAGAAGAATGGCAAATACACTCTTGACCCGGTTGATTGATATGTCGTGATCCCCGAGGTGATCATCTGGATTGCCTCGGAGGCCTTGCCGGACAGCGCTAATACGCAACCTTTCTGCATCGTTCCCAGGGCCTTCCATAATGCTGCGCCCTTCTCGTCCGCCAACCGGACAACTTCATTGGATTGTGCGTTTGCTGCTGCATATTTTGTGCAGAGGATATTGGTGAACGATGTATGTAACTGTGCATACATCAAAGTCCCAGCGTGACCACTCTCGCGCGCATGCTCGAGCGCGTCATCAGCGTCCGCGAGTGCTATTTCGGGGTAACCGAGCATCCAGCGGGCCAGCGCGCGATAGACAAAGATTGACACTCCGAGGTCTTGGCCAAAACGCGTCGCCAGCGGCCGATGCTTGGCAGGATCGTAAAGCGCGAACGCCTCATTGAAATGCACTCGGCCCTTGGGGATGTTTCCAGTTAACATCAGCGAAGTACCCATCAGGCGATGTCCGATCATGAGTGGAACGATCTGCCCTTGCTTTTCCGCGAGCGCCACAAATTGCGCCGCCAACTCGCGCGTCTCGTCTCCGTTGAACGCCACATAAGTTGCTGCCCAGGCGCCATACAGGACCGAGAACAGCAGCAGTGGATCTTCGGGAGGTTCTCCTAGCGCTTCCGCTCGTTCGATAAACTGACGCGCCTGTTCAACAGCCGCCTTGGGCTCAGGCGCCGCATAGCCTTTGAGGTGCATGAGGGCGTTAACGAGTGCGATCTGCAGCTTGATCTGTTCGCCGCGTAGGACAGGCGTGCCGGACAAGGTCGCAATCTGGTCGAGGGCCCGCGTGAGTTGCTCGGCGGCTTCGACCAGCGCCGACCGCGCCAGCGATCGTTGGCCCGCTTTGCCCCAAAGGCCTGCGGCTTTCTCGATCAGGCCGGCCTCGGTCCAATGTCGGGCCAACAATTCCGGTCGGCTCTCGGCGGTTTCCGCGAATTCTCTCGCGATGGTTTCGGCGATGCGGGCATGCAGCGTGCGGCGCGGCTCGCGCAGCAGCGTCGCGTAAGCCGCGTCCCGCACGAGGGCATGCTTGAACAGGTAGGTCGCATGCGGGGGCACGCCCCGTCGGAACAGCAAACCGGCCGCGATGAGACGGTCCAATGCCGATATCAGTTCCGCCTCCGGCTGGCGCACCACCGCGGCGAGCAAGGGATGCGAAAACTCGCGGCCGATTGCCGTCGCGATCTGTGCCAGCTCCTTGGCCGGGCCGCCGAGCCGATCGAGCCGTGCCATGAGCGAGGCATGCAGGCTCGGGGGGACCCCTAGTGCCGGGGACGGAATCGCGGCAACCGCGCGCACGGCGGCCGTCTCGCTCCCTGCCTCCACCACCGCCTTGGTCATCTCCTCCACGAACAAGGGGATACCGTCGGTACGCTCGATGATGTCCTGCCGAATGTTCGCCGACGGCAGCCTGTTGCCCACGATGCGGTCGATCATGGCGCCCACCTCGTGCTCTGCCAGTCGATTGATGATGAGGGCGGTGACGTAAGGCCGTCCAACCCACGGCGCGTCGAATTCCGGCCGGAATGTTGTTAGCAACAGCACCCTGAGTGTCCGAATTTGGTCTACGGCTCGACCAAACACTTCCAGGCTGGTTGGGTCGGCCCAATGCACATCCTCCAAGACCATCAGCACAGGGCTTTCCCGCGACAGCGTCTCCATTTGCGCCGTAAGCGCCTCCAGCGTTTTTTGCCGACGCTGCTGCGGCATCAGTTCGAGGGCGGGATACCGGCCATCGTTCGGCAGCGAAAGCATCTCGGCAATGAGTGCGGCGTCCTGGATCGAGGTCGAAGTCTGCGCGAGCAGGGCATCGAGCTTATCGAGTTTCTGCCGGGACGTATCGTCGTGTAACAATCCGGCGGCACGTTCCATCTGACCGATGATCGGATAAAACGCGCTGTCGGTGTGCTGGGGCGAGCAGAAATAGCGCAAACGTGTATGCGGTTCAGGAGCAAGGCTTTCTAGAAGATCAGCTGTGAGCCGCGATTTGCCGATGCCCGCTTCGCCGGAAATCAGCACGACCTGACCCTCGCCGCTCTTCGCCCGCGACCAGCGCCGCAACAGCAGCTCGGTTTCTTCCTCGCGCCCGACGAGGGCAGTCAGACCGCTCGGATGCAGTGCCTCGAAGCGGCTTTCGACGGTGCTCGCCCGCAGTGCCACCCAGGCGCGCACCGGCTCGGCGATGCCCTTAAGGTCTCTGGCGCCAAGGTCCCTTAGCTCAAAGAGGTTGCCGAGAAGCCTGCGCGTCGCTTCGGCAATGACTACCGTGTTTGGCTCGGCAATCCCCTGCAGACGCGCCGCAAGGTTTGGTGTCTCGCCGACGATGCCGCGTTCCTGCGCTTCGCCCGATCCAATCAGATCGCCCACAACGACCAGCCCAGTGGCGATACCGACACGGGTTTGCAACGAAGTCGGCGTCTTAAGTGCGATTACGGCCGCGATCAACTCCAGCCCGGCACGCACCGCCCGCTCGGCGTCATGCTCATGCGCCTCGGGGTAGCCAAAGGAGACAAGCACGCCGTCGCCCATATACCGCGCCACGAAACCGCCGAAGCGGCGCACGGCTTCAGCGGCGCATTTCTGATAGGCCGACATGAGCTCTCGCAGGTCTTCCGGATCCATCCGAGCGGAGAGTGCGGTTGAACCAACGAGGTCCGAGAACATCACCGTGACTTGCCGGCGCTCGGCGGAGTCTTGGGTCTTCGGCTGTGCTTCGACAGCGGCGGCTTCACTTGTTACCGGGCTGGCGCCGGTCAGCTCGCTGATGGCCGCGAGCATTTTGCGCCGATGCCCAAGCAGCACACCGATGTCCTTGAGATCTTGATCGGTCAGATAGCGCAATACCGAGATATCGATCCCGTTTTCGGCAAAGCGCACGGTGTACTCGGACAGGCCGAGCTTTTCGAGCCAGTCTGCGATCTGCTGCATCGTGATCCCTCTCCCACGGCGGTCTAATCGTGTTTCTGGGAGGGCGAGAGGGAGTTTATCGGAGAATTCGCCTGCGTTACACCACGAGGCCATCCCCTGGGCCCCCGATGAAATGGCCGCACTATCGTAACCTGCGTAACCGGCCGCCGACGCCATCCAAGGGTCGCGGTCCGATTCTGGTGCGGATCAGGCGCGCTTTCATAGCGAGCGCTGAAGTGCAACGAATTCGTGCTCTGTCGACTCCTGGGCGGCCTGGCATACGGGTCATTGCCGAGCGGTTCGGCGTCAATCCATCGACAGTGCAGCGCGTCAGCCACCCTTTCGATGGCGCAAGCGTCGCCGTGGCGTAGCCGCTAGGGGCACGAAGTGAGGCACATGATCCCCCGGGGGGCTACCGCTATCTGCCATTAGAAAAGCCTGAGGCCCCGGCCGCCAGGATCGTTTTCGGCGTAGGCAAGACGACCGGCCGACCGGGCACTAAAGTGGCTTGACCGCAACCTTGCGGAATTTGATAACGCCCGCGCCGTATTGCAGCGTGAAGTGCCCCTCTTCGAACATGCCATTCCTGATGTCGACGGTTTTCTGTCCGTTGAGCACCACGACGAGATGCCGCCCATCAGCGGTGATCTCGAAAGTGTTCCACTTGCCGGCCGCCTTGGGCATCGGGTTCACCTCGGCGAAATAGACGATTGAGCCGGTGCCGTAGCTCGGGTCAGGACGCTTGTCGAAGATGTTGACCTCGTAGCAGGTCCTAGCGCCGATGGCAGTGGGGTCTTTGCATCGGATGAAGATGCCACTGTTGGCTTCCTCGTCAGCCCAGAACTCGGCGTTGATCTGGAAGTTCTTGTACGAGTTCTTGGTGACGAGGTGGCCGCCTTTACCCTTATCTGCGACGAGTGCGCCGTCCTCGATGCGCCAATTAGCCTCTCCTGTGCTGTTCCAGTCGCCCATGGTCTTGCCGTCGGTCAGCGTGACCCAGCCCGGGCCGGTCTGGCCGACCGCCTGCGGCACAAGCTGAATTGCGGCGAAGCCGGCAGCGAGCAGCGCAACGGTAGTCGAAAGAGCTCGTATCATGATGTTGTCCTCCCGGTATCACGTTTCTTTCATTTCGATAGTCGGGCTTGAATGCAATGAGCGCCACGGATGGTAGCAAGCGGAGAGCATCGGGGGAAGGCGCTGGGATGTTTCACAGCGCGGCGCGTAGGCGAGCTTTACGCCAATGCGAGTTCTTCGCATTTTGACCCGACCCGGACATCGGCCGATGGGCACACGCACTGTGCTGGGCTTCCCCCCAATTGGGGGGTACAACGTGGTGGCAATAACCACCCCCATTCAAAACAATTCAGGTCGCCCTAAAAGACTCGCCCGCCGCCCTGTGGCAGGCTGAACGTGCGGTAGACCGACTCTGGAGGGGGAGGTCCGACATGAGGCGTCGCGAGTTCATCACGCTGCTCGGCGGCGCGGCAGCAGCATGGCCGCTCGCGGCGCGCGCGCAGCAGCCTGCGGTGCCGGTGATCGGATTTCTCAATCCCGTATCGCCAGACGGTTTTGCGGATCGTCTGCGCGGATTCCGCCAGGGTCTGAAGGACACCGGCTATATCGAAGGCGAGAATGTAGGAATTGAGTACCGCTGGGCGGAAGGTCAGATCGAGCGGCTTCCGGCGCTGGCGGCCGATCTGGTTCGTCGTCAGGTGAGCGTCATTGCTGCCTTCGCTGGTGACGCAGCAGCACTCGCAGCCAAGGCGGCAACCACAACGATTCCTATCGTCTTCCTGAACGGCGTTCATCCAATTAAAACTGGCCTCGTTGCGAGCTTAAATCGGCCAGGAGGTAACATATCAGGAGTAAGCCTGCTCGCGGGCACCGTGAACGCAAAGCGACTAGAACTGATCCACGAGTTGGTGCCGCAAGTTGCGTTAATTGCCGTTCTTAGCAATCCACACATTTCGGAAGTCGAGGCCCGGTTCAGCGATCTGCAGGAGGCGGGGCGCACCTTGGGCCTACAACTCCTTTTCCAGAGCGTTAGGAGCCAGAGCGATCTGGAGATGGCCTTCTCAACTATTGCCGACCAAAATGCAGGTGCGCTTTTCGTCGATGGGAATCCGTTCTTCGTCAGCAGGCGCGATCAACTCATTGGGCTCGCGGCACGCTACTCGCTACCTACGATGTATTTTGAGCATGAATTTCCCTTGGTAGGTGGCCTAATGAGTTACGGACCCAGCTTTGCCGAGGCGTATCGCCACGCCGGCGTTTACGTCGGCCGGATCCTTAAGGGTACGAAACCGGCCGATCTGCCTGTTCTGCAACCTACCAAGTTCGATTTTGTCATTAACCTCAAGACCGCCAAGGCGCTCGGCCTCGAATTTCCGCCGAAGCTGCTTGCGCTGGCCGACGAGGTGATTGAGTGAAAAGGCGCGAGTTCATCACGCTGCTCGGCGGGGCGGCGGCCGCGTGGCCACTTGGGGCGCAAGCACAGCAGGCGGCAGCGCCGCTGGTTGGATTCCTCCACGGTGGATCGTCCGACGGCGCCGCGCACCAAGCAACCAACTTTCACCATGGGCTGCATCAAATCGGCTATGTCGAAGGACGGAATGTAACGACCGAGTATCGCTGGGCAGAAGGTCACTACGATCGCCTACCGGCGCTTGCCCGCGATCTCGTTGGAAATCGGCCCGCGGTCATCGCCGCGACCGGAGGTGTTGCGTCAGCACTTGCTGCTGAGGCTGCGAGCAAAGACATTCCGATTGTGTTCTTAATGGGAGATGACCCGGTCAAGTTTGGCCTCGTTACGAGCCTCAATAGACCAGGAGGCAACCTGACAGGCGTGAGTTTTCTTGCCCCCGCCTTGGAGGCGAAACGTGTGGAATTGCTTCGCGAATTGGTTCCGACTGCCGGCACCATTGCCGTACTCGTGAATCCGAACTCTCCTGGCGCCGAAGGGCGGCTAAGAGATGTTCGCGAAGCAGCCGCCCTGCTTGGACAGCAATTCAGCATCGTTAACGCCAGTAGCGAAGGCGATTTTGAAGTAGCCTTTGCAAATGTCGCGCAGCAGGCCGGCGCCCTCATCGTCGTTTCCGATCCTTTTTTCACCAGCCGCCGCGATCAACTCACTGCCCTGGCGGCAGGCCACAGAATCCCCGCCATTTATCACGACCGCGAGTTCGCCGCCGCTGGCGGTTTGATGAGCTATGGCGCGAGCCTTGCTGGTGCATACCAGGAGGTCGGTGTCTATACAGGTCGCATTCTCAAGGGCGAGAGGCCAACTGACCTTCCCGTCATACAGCCGACCAAATTCGAACTGGTCGTCAATCTCAAGACCGCCAAGGCACTCGGCCTCGACGTGCCGCCGGCACTGCTCGCCCGCGCCGACGAGGTCATCGAGTGATGAGAAGGCGCGAGTTCATGGCAGGACTCGCGAGCGCGGTCGCGTGGCCAGTGTCGGTACGCGGGCAACAGGCGGGCAGACTGCCAACCATAGGGCTCCTGGGTGCGAACGCTACGGCCTGGAGTTCCCGGACAACTGCCTTTGTGACGCGGTTGCGTGAACTCGGATGGATCGAAGGTCGAACCATCGTAATCGAATATCGCTGGGAGGACGGACGCCCCGAGCGCGCCGCCGAGATCGCGGCCGAGTTTGTCCGGCTGAAGGCCGAGGTCATTGTCACGGTCGGAAGCGTCGTCGCCGCTTTAAAGCGAGTGACACCGGTCATCCCGATTGTCTTTGCGTTGGCAAACGACCCGGTCGGCGGCGGCCTGGTCGCAAGTCTGGCGCGGCCGGGCGGCAACGTCACGGGACTATCCAGCCAAGCGCCGGACCTTGCCGGCAAACGGCTCGAACTTTTGCGAGAGGTCATCCCCCCGCTCCGCCGGTTGGCAATTCTACTAGATGTTAGCTATCCCACGGCCGTGATAGAGATGGGCGAGGTCCAGGCCGCGGCTCGCGCGCTCGGTATCGAAGTCGCGCTACTCGAAATCCGGCGAATGGAGGACATTGCTCCCGCTTTTGAGGCCCTCAATGCTCATGCGGACGCACTTTACGTTGTGGTCAGTACACTCGTCGTGGCTAACCGACCGCGTATCTTAACACTTGCTCGTGGCGCGCGGCTTCCGACGGTCTTTCAACAAAGCGATTTCGTCCAAGCCGGTGGTTTCATGTCCTACGGACCGAACATCCCGGACCTCTTTCGGCGCGCCGCCGAAGTGGTAGACAGAATATTGCGCGGGACGAAGCCGGGTGACATCCCTGTCGAGCAGCCCACGAAGTTCGAGCTTGTTATCAATCTAACCACCGCTAAGGCGATCGGCATAGAACTCCCGCCGACCTTCCTCGCCCGCGCCGACGAGGTGATCGAGTGAGACGCCGCGAGTTCGTTCAAATAATCGCTGCAGGGGTGGTCCTATCGCCGCTTGGGTTACGCGCGCAACAGGGCAACCGGCCACGGTCTATCGGTGTTCTGTTTGCGATGGCCCCAAGCGATCCGGAAGCCCAGATACGGGTAAAGGCGTTCGAGGCCGCGTTACTGGATCTCGGGTGGGCAGAGGGCAAGAACGTTCGGCTGGAGTACCATTGGGCGCCGCGCGATGGTGACCTTCTCCGGAAGCACGCGAAAGAGCTCGTGGGTTCAAGTCCCGACGTGATACTTGCGACTAGCACGCCAGTCGTGACCGCGTTAGCCACGGAAAATCGCTTACCGATCGTCTTCGTGCAAGTGATGGACCCCATTGGGAACGGCTTTGTACCCAACCTGGCGCGCCCGGGAGGGAACCTCACCGGCTTCACCGATTTCGAGTTCACGGTGGGCAGCAAGTGGCTTGAGGCTCTGAAGCATGTCGCGCCGGAAGTCCGGCGTGTGGCACTTGTGTTTAACCCGGACACGGCCCCTTACGCTCACTTGTTTTGGAAGCCCGTGCAGGAGGCGGCCCGCTCCTTCGATGTCGAAGTAACACAGCTGCCAGCTCGGGACACCGTTGAATTCACTGAAGTCATCGAGGCCTTCGCACGTCAGACCAATGGGGGCTTAATGATCTTACCGGACGTAAGCACAGCCAACTACCGGGATCTGATCATCGAGCTCGCAGCCCGGCATCGCTTGCCGGCCGTCTATCCATATCGCTACTTCGCTTTGAGCGGAGGTCTGCTTTCCTATGGCCCTGATCTTGCGGACGTTTACCGTCGTGCGGCATCGTATGTTGATCGCATTCTTAAGGGTGCTGCTCCAGGAGACCTTCCAGTTCAAGCGCCTTCCAAATTTGAGATGGTCATCAATCTGAAAACGGCTAACGCCATGGGGCTTACCATCCCCCCGTTGGTGCTTGGCCGCGCCGATGAGGTCATAGAGTGACGCATGGCTCGGCTACCTCCCCCATGAGCTTGAGTAATCTCATCAGACGTTTCGCATGGCGACAGGATGCTCGATATCACAAGGATGCGAGGTCATCGCCAACGGCTGAAACGCCTGTCCCAAAGACCCGCCGGCGATTGTTCACGAAGTACGTTGGGCTGTTTGTCGCAGTCGTCTGTGTTGCGCTTCTATCCAACGGCATTTTCGACGTGTTCTTCTATTATCAGGAACACAAAGCATCGCTGATCCGTATCCAGCGTGAGCAGGCGGAGGCCGCCTCGGCCAAGATCAGCCAGTTTGTCAAGGAGATCGAGAGCCAGCTGGGCTGGACAACGCAACTACCCTGGTCAGCCGGCTCGATCGAGCAGCGCCGCTTTGATGCTCTGCGGTTGTTGCGTCAGGTGCCGGCTATCACCGAATTGGCCCAGCTCGATGCGAGCGGCAAGGAGCGGCTGAGGGTGTCACGCCTCGCCATGGACGTGGTGGCGAGCGGGACCGACTTTTCGAAGGAACCCAAGTTCACCGAGGCGGTGGCTCGCAAAGTCTACTATGGACCGGTCTATTTCCGCCGGGAATCCGAGCCGTACATGACGCTCGCTATTGCCGGAACAAGACGTGACGCCGGTGTAAGCGTCGCCGAGGTCAATCTGAAGCTGATCTGGGACGTGGTCTCGCAGATCAAGGTGGGCGAGCGCGGTCATGCCTATGTCGTCGATGCCCAGGGGCGGCTGATCGCGCATCCAGACATCAGCCTGGTGCTGCGCAATACCGACATGTCGCGACTGGCTCAGGTGAGTGCGGCCCAAACAGCCACGGGCGGCGGCGCATCGGAAAGGGTGCAGGAAAGTGAAGACATCGGGGGACGGAAGGTGCTGACCGCCTATGCACCGGTGGCGCCCCTCGGTTGGCTGGTCTTCGTCGAGTTGCCGGTCGCGGAGGCCTATGCGCCGCTTTATGCCGCTTTAGAGCGGCTCGCCTTGGTATTGCTTGCGGCGCTCGGTTTTGCGGTGTTGGCCGGGATGTTTCTGGCGGGCCGCATGGTTGGACCCATCCAGGCGTTGCGTGCCGGCGCCGAGCGCATTGGCGGAGGCGATTTGTCCCAGCAAATCCGCATCAAGACCGGGGACGAACTCGAAGCGCTCGCCGACCAGTTCAATGTCATGGCGGGACGACTGAAGGAATCCTATGCCGGACTGGAGCAGAAGGTCGAAGAGCGCACGCGCGAAGTTGAGGAGAAGAGCCGGCAGCTCGAGCTAGCGAGCCAGCACAAGTCGCAGTTCCTCTCCAGCATGAGCCATGAGCTACGCACCCCCCTTAACGCCATCATCGGGCTCACCGAGATGATGGTCACCAATGCGGCTCGTTTCGGCACGGAAAAGGCGGCGGAGCCGCTGCGCCGGGTGCATCGTGCCGGCAGTCATCTTCTCGGCCTTATCAACCAAGTTCTCGACCTCTCGAAGATCGAGGCGGGCAAGCTTGAGCTTAGTCCCGATTGGGTGAATTTGACGCCGCTGATCAATGAGGTCGTCGACACAGCGCGGCCCCTCGCCGAGCAAAATAACAACCGCCTCGTGGTCAAATGCCAGGAAAAC
>Ga0163163_10004031_pt1 | contig 12528 bp, 16 predicted proteins | sample S65metaG_FD_119766 | JGI IMG/M metagenome (GOLD analysis project Ga0163163, IMG submission 119766) | Switchgrass rhizosphere microbial communities from Kellogg Biological Station, Michigan, USA - S6-5 metaG | ecosystem: Host-associated > Plants > Roots > Rhizosphere > Soil | place: USA... | reverse complement strand
GTATAGGCGGATGCCACCGTCTTAGCATGGGTCAGCTTGAGGATCAGGTCACTCGATCCGACCGCTACATCATGCAGCGCTGTCTTCAGCTGGGTTACCCCAGTCTCGCCCTCAGCGATAGCTTCCGCAAGTCCGTGAGGACTGATCAGAGAGTATGCGCTGACGACTCTGTCTGACAGCAGTAGGTCCCGTTGTTCCTGTGGAGCACCACTGTCAAGGACCTTGCCCTCAACAGTGATGTCGTTACGTGCAATCTCGGACATGGTGTCCCTTCCTGTCGGGGTGGGTGAGCCTGCCCAACTGCCTGCTCTGTCTGTGTCCCTCACTTGCCGACACGAGAATCGTCCCATGGCTGACAGGGTTGGGTCAAGTCAGACTAGGAAAGTCTAGACCAGAGGTTGAGAGTTGAGTCTGTCTCCCCTAGTCAGAGGGCAGTTAGGTCAGGCCTAAAGGGCAGGGCAAGGGCTCGCGGGTGCGTGACAGAGAGAGGAACCGGGCCCAGGGATGACGTAGGGACCGGCGCGGGGGCCCCCACCCAGGGGAGTTGGGCGCGCACGGGGGCCTGACTCCGCAATGTGGCCTTGTGGGTATCCAGCATTTTTGAAAAGGTTCTGCCCTGGTAACAAGTGGTAACAGATGACCCCAGATGTCTTACATCTTGTGTTACCAACCGTTACCATGTGTTACATGAAGCAGATCAACCTACGACTACCGGAGGAGCTCCTGGTGCAGGTGGACGAGAGGCGTGGGGACATCCCAAGGGAGCGGTGGCTCAGGACCCTCGTGGAAGCCGAGCTGACAGGGCCACCACCCATCGACGATCCGATCAGGCTGACGGTGCCCGAGAAGCCGCCGGCGCAGCCCAAGCCCCAGCCTGCCCCCAATCCTCCCCAGACTCCACCACCCCCTCCGAAGCCGATCGTGGAGGCCCAGTGCCCCCACCCATCGGCACGACGAGAGAAGCACGGTGGCCGGACACTCTGCCGGGCCTGCATGGGGTGGCTGTCGTGAAGACCGAGATCGTGCTGAGGATCCCAGCCCTCGGCAGTGAGTTCGTCGTGGCCACGGTCTACGCCGACACGATGGACAGGCTGGAGAAGGGACTGAAAGAGGTGTTCGCTGAGCTGAGCTGGAAGATCCCCGAGCAGTTCCTGCTCGACCGACTGGAGGAGGAGCTGTGATCTGCCCCAGGTGTCAGGGCACTGGAGAGCTGAAGGTCCCTGCCCGGACGATGAAGCCCTGGGAGGAGGTGGCGATCAGCGTGATCGACTCCCTCTCCAGCCACGAACTGTCTCCCTACCTAGCCAGGGCCTGGCTGAAGACCATCGTCGACTACGCGGAGCGGACATGAGACTGGTCAAAATCACCGACACCCTCTACGTCAACCCCGAGCGGGTGGTCAGCGTGGAGGAGCGGGTCGTCACCCGGAGCGATGGGGAGCACACCTACGTCGAACTGGCCCTGGAGACGATGATTCGCTGGACACTTGACCTCCCATTGGCAACTGTGGTTGAACGAGTGGACGGTCATCACCGCTATCACGCCCAGGAGGACCTCAGATGACGGTCTACCGGAGGGTTCTGATCCGTTGCGACCACGCCGGCTGCCCCAGGATGGTCGAAGTGGCTCAGCCACAGTATGCCAAGGCCCGGAATGAGGCCCGGAGGACGGGTTGGCGCACCGTTCCGGACAAATCTCGCAATGGCGGCCGGGACTACTGTCCAGATCACGTCGACGACACCGTCTAGGAGCCCCGATCATGCCCGTCAAGGCCAAAAAGCTCGCCTGCTGCAGCGCTCGGAGCACGAAACTCAAGGCTGCCAACTATGCCAAGGCGAAGAAGGCTGCCCAGGACGCCCAGGGGCAGCACACCCACATGAAAGCGAAGAAAGCACCGGCCAAAAAGCACCCGGCAGCGAAGAAAGCGAAGCCGTGCAGGGCCTGCGGCAAGAAATGATCCGCTCCGGGGGAGTCAACTACCACCCGGCGCTGCAGAATCTGCTGGAATCGATAAACAATGTCCGCCCACACCCTGACAACCCCAGCTCGGGCGACGAGGAGGCGGTCCGGCAAAGCATCGAGATCTCCGGGATGTACCGCCCGGTCTACGCACAACGGAGCACCGGCTTCATCCTCGCCGGCAACACCACCTACGCCGCCTGCCTGGATCTCGGGGCACACTTGATCCCCATTGTCTGGCTGGATGTCGACGAAGAGACCGCGATCCGCATCCTGCTCGGCGACAACGAGCTGGCCAGGCGGGCCATTGTCGACCTTGGCTTACTGGGTCCTCAGATCGACAAGCTGCTGGCCACCGAACTGCGGCTGCTCGGCACCGGCTACGAGGAAGCACCGCCACCACCCCCGCTGAAGGAGATCGAGCCCGCTCATACCGTCACGGTGTACTTGACAGGGGAGACAATGGTCCAGTGGTTCGACATCCCCGGTGAGGGCGACCGAGAGAAGCTGCTCTGGCTGATGGATCGCCGATAGGGTGCGGACATGACCGACCTTGAGGACCTTGCCACCGGGCTGACCGCGCTGCTGAACATGCTGCAGACTCAGCAACAGACCAACGCCGGACTGCTTGGCTCCATCGCGGACCTCTACACCAAGGTAGGTGGGCAAGCATTGTCTTCAGAATGGATCTGGACCGACGAGATCGAAGCTCACGGCGGTGAGTTCAACATCCAGGTGCTCTACGGTAACGACCGAGAGATCGGGATCAGCACCACTGACGCCGATGGCACCGAGCAGAACCTTGGCAGCATTGTTCCCGGCAGCTCGCTGGTGATGATGGACTCCCCCGGTGGCCCGGTGACCGCGTTTCGGCAGTACACCGTCGTCGCCTCACCCGCGCTGCTCGGTGAGGACCTGTGGTCCTTCGCGGCCGTCCGGGTGGCCACCTTTGGGGCACAGGACATCCCCAGTGACGGGACCCGGATCCGGCTGCTGTTCGGCTAGCTCAGGATTCCGATCAGCACGAAGACCAGGATGATCAGAACGATCACCAGGATCGCGATGGAGATTGCTCGTTCAGGTGCCATGTCAGCAGTCTCCTCTCTTCCTTAGGCCGTCGTGCTGTCGGTGATCAGACCAAAGCTGGCGAGCGCAGTCAGCAACGATGCCAGCGCGGCGTTGCCACCACGCGAGCCGCTGACAGCCGGCTTGACTGCTGGAGGCGCAGTGCCGAACGCTCCGATGCCACGGGACAGCCGCAGGTCGCGCCACTGCAGGCCAGACACGCCAAGATCCTGAGTTCCGGTTGCCAGCGGGCACAGCGGCACCGATCCTCCAATAAACATGGCCGAGGGCGACCCGCCGATATACCCAACCGGGGCAGCAGTCGCGTCACCGACGTAGACGCGACCATTCAGGTAGTCCATCTGAAGCCGGTCGTTGGTGTCCGTGGGCCGTTTTCCGGACCACTTCTGCGCGGTTGCCCTCACTGCGTATGCCGTGTCAGGAGAGTCGCCAGCCAGGGAGGCGCCGCCACCCATGATCGTCAGCGCTGGAGCCGTGGAGGAGAATGCGTTCTCCACGATCAGCGTGGGGACAGTCGCGCCGCCGCCAGACATGGTGGTGCTGACTTCGTCGGATCGCCGGAATGGCAGCGCCGTCGCGTCTTTCACTTGGGTGATCTGTCCTGCGTTGAACCCACCCCGGATCCAGTTGCTCTTAGCTGTCCCTCGCGACCAGACCCGGCGGTGGGTATCGCCGCCGGTGTTCTCGAACCGACAGCCATCGAGGATGATGTACTGCCCAAAGCACTCGACGTGGTACTCGACAACGTCAGGAGTCTCCAGGCTGGTGTTATAGAACACCCAGCCGTTGATGATGTTGAAGCAGTCCGAGATCAGCAGGTTTCTGGTGCCGGATACCTGGACACCCTCGTTGGAGTTGTGACTGAAGCGTCCCCCGACGACAGTGCACTGGTTCGACCACCCCGAGTCCAGCTGAGCGGTCCCCTGGAGCGGGGTGATGGCGAAGTTGACCTTGTTGTTGTCCAGGTGTAGCGGGTAGAACGAGCAGTGCTGAGTGCCCTGATAAGCAGCACCGACTGGGCGAGCTGTCACAAGCACGCCTGTCTCGAAGTTGGTGATATGCGGGAAGGTGATCGAACAGGTGTAGCAGTTGGTGATCTGCACGCCGATAGTTCCGGCGACCTGATTCCAACCGTTCGCGGTCTTGGCGGTGGCCGTCAGGTCTGGCAGCAGGATCGTCTTGCGAGTAAGAGTCGCTGCCGGATCGCCAACTTGGATGGCGACGCCAGTTGTCCCGGTGTAGTTCCACTTGAGCAGGTGAAGATCGGCGTTGTCCTTGATGGTGACCGTGCCGGAGCACTTGATCGTCCCGGCCGCATAGGGCGCGCCGGCGTCTAGCCACACCTGGACCTGGGCGGCTGTATGGGTCGTGTTGCCAGTCAGGTCGATTCCATAGTCCCTGGCGAACTTCCAGCCGAGGACACTCAAGGAGGCTGTCGTGTCGGCGTTCGCCGAGACTCGCAGCGGTGAGGCGGGGGTGCCGAAGCCGGAGGTGGAGAAGTCGACATTGCCGGAGTTGTCGAAGATCAGCGAGTCACTCATCACTCCCGACTCGGCGCTGATCTCGTACGGCCGGTCGATCGTGCCCAGGCCGTCGACATCAATCCCGTCGCCGGCGACGATCAGGCAGGAACAGGCATCTTGGCATCCACACCTTGGCGTCTTACTCACCTCCCCCTTCAGCACCCATGATCGCCTGGACGGCGGCCAGGATCTGCTCGTCGCTGATCACCGAGGGGTCGTTGCCCGGTCGCTCGACGTTGCCAGCCAGCGCCGAAGCGTAGGCGTCACCGAAGCCCGGCTGGGCAGCCGTCTCCCAGGCGTGGTCCTGCGCCCATCGTGGCGCGATCTCGTGCGACGAGTCGTCGAGGGTCTCGGTCGCATAAGCAGCGGCGACCCGCTGTTTGAAGTCGAAGTCCTCCGCCAGAAGGGCGATGTCTGAGTAGGCCACTGTTCCGTCCTTCCTAGATGAGGTACGAGCCGCCGATGGAGATCACTTCGCCGATCGCCAGGTTGGTAGAGCCGCCGATCGCGCCAATGGCGATCTGTCCGCTGGCCTGGATGTAGGCAGAGACCAGGCGCCCGGAGTTGAGCGTGGTGAGGCCCTGGTTGGGTGCTCCGGTCGGGCGGTAGGCCGAGGCCATCTGGGCGATGTTGAAGTTGCTGATGTCTCCGGCGGTATTCGGCGTGATGGCGACCTTCATCGTCCCAGCGATCGAGACGAACACCTGATTACCGACCTGGCGCACCTGCGAGTTCGTCACGGTGAAGTTGGTTGCATCCCCGACACAGACACTCGTCCCCGAGCCGCCGTCAATCCAGCCGGTGTCGAAGGCGACGAGCAACCACGGACCCCAGGACGTGTTTCCGAGTCGATACCAGACTTTCGGGGCAATGAGGCTGTTGAAGTAGCACCACTGGGCGACAGCGGTGGTGTCCTCGCGGCTATAGGTGACCACGATGCATGACGAACCGGGAGGCCAGGTCGCCGCGTCAGCAGATCCGACCCCCATCACGGTCATCCCGTACGGGTAGGTCGCCGGAAGATCGGTGGCGGGCTTCGGCCCGCGCATCACCTGAGGTCGAGTGCGGAGCAGGCCGGTGCTGTCGATATAGACCGGCTGGCCGGTGTCCTGCTGAGTGCCGGGTGTGAACAGCGGTAGTGGCCAGGTTCCCGAGGTCAGCGCCTTCAGTGGGTCGGCGATCGATCCGTCGCCGCCGATGCCATTGCTGACCGAGATCGCGCCAGGGTTCACCGTGCCCTGCGGCTTGAACTCCCAGTGCCCGTTGGTCCAGACCGGAACGTCGCCCTCTTGCGGACCTTCCAGGTCGGCCACGTCGGCCAGGTCGGTCATCCTCTGGGTGGCGTAGCCATAGATGGTGGACTTGCCGTTGCTGTCCGGAGCGCCCATCTCCAGGTTCAGCGTGGGGGTGTCGCTGACCCCGATCTGACTGCGGATGTCGCCGTCGGACGCCAGGCCGATCAAGTAGGGCCGGGTCGGGGAACCACTGCCGGTGATCGTCACCCCACCGCTGGCGGGGTCAGGCTTGATCACGCACGAACAAGTCGCATTACCGCAGGAGCACCTAGCAATGAGTCGGCCCTGCTCTCCCCCGGCTCTTCCTCCGGGCTGCGGCTCCACCTTCGCGAGGCGGTCGTCGATCCGGGCTCAGGGTAACAGTCCTAGTCAGGTCGAGAGATGTAGTCGTATCCTTCGCCCATGGTGAGTCGGCAGGACCCAAGTGACCCGACCGGGGTGAACGACGGGCGCAAGCGCAACACCGAGCCTGGCGGGAAGACCAGCGCCATCCGCGCTCGCAAGGCCGACGCTGCCATCTCAATGCGGCTATCCGGTGCCACCTGGACCGAGATTGCGCAGGTCTGCGGCTACCCCACCCCCCGGGCTGCGCTGACCGCCACCGAGCGCGCCCTGGTGAAGCGGCTCGACGAGGAGGACAAGGCCAAGATGCGCCAGCTCGCCGGCGCTCGGCTGGAGCGGTTGCTGCGCGGCATCTGGAACAAGGCCATCGACCCCACCGACCCAGAGCACTTGGCTGCGGTCCAGCGAGCCCGCGAGGTGATCGACCGGCACGCCAAGCTGTTCGGCCTGGACGCCCCGACCGAGATCGTGGTGCACAACCCGACCAAGACCGAGCTGGAGAGCTGGGTGCTGCGGGTGATGGCAGCCGGCACTCCGCGGGTGGAGGAGGAAGACATCTTCGACGCCGAAGTGGTGGACGAAGAGCCACTCCGAGCTTTAGGTCAGGTCTAAATGCCCTTCCGTCTCAGCGAGCCTGGTAGCGCCGCGCTGCTTCTCGTCGGCAAGCTCGGCAGTTCCGGCGACCGTCTGGCGTCATGTACAGGTTGTCACCCGACAGTGGATGCCCATGCTTGCAGTGCGTCAGGTTCAGGTAGTGCGGTACTAGGCGACCCTTGGCGATCATGTCGGCTGTGTTCTCCGGGACTGTGCCAACCCACAGGTGCTCGGGATTCCAGCACGGTGGGTTGTCGCAGGTGTGGAGCACGCAAGGCTTGTCTGACGGCGGCGGACCGAAGTGAATCAGCCAGGACAGCCGATGGACCAGCTTCCCACTCTTGGCTACATTCAGCCGCCCGTACCCCTTCGGGTCGACGTTCCCACCCCAGACCAGACAGTCTCCCTGCCACGTCGAGTTTGCGGCCATCCGTTCCAGTGCAGTCTCCAGCAGTCCCCCAGGCACGTCTCAGTCTAACATGCCGGGAGGTTTGACCCTTGCCTTTCAGACTGGATCCCGACCAGTACGGCGAGTTCCGCGCCAAGATGCAATTTACGACTGCCGCTTGGATGCCCCATCGGGTGTACGAGGCCTGTAAAGCCACCGGCATCCTCTCCAACACCCGCTACTGCCAGATCGCGCTGTGCGAGAAGCTGGCGAAGGATCTGGACCTGGACCTGGATGACCTGCTGGCAGCACTGCCCAAGGCGCGGTCCTCGGCGGCGCACCTGTGGAGTCCGGACGGCAAGCTGCCCGGTCGACGCTCAAGCAACCCATCGCGCGGCGTCAATCTCTACGAGTCAGGACTGCATGTAGCCCGCTACGGAATGGGTAACACGATCGAGGAGATTGATTAACCGATGGTCACCCCCTCTAGGCTGGAATCGTGCAGAAAGTCCGATGGACCCAGAAGTGCGCAGGAGGCTGCGGCACTGTCCTCACCATCGGCACCTACGTCACCAAGCTGCACAACGGGCTGTGGTGCAGCCCGTGTCTAAGACGCCATCAGCTCACCTGCCAGCTCTACCCGCCGACCTCAGGGTCTTCGAGCAGTGGAACCCGGACGCCCAACAAGAGGCGTTAGACCTGCTGAAGTCCCGCCAACGTCGCTGGCTGCCGTTCTTCTGCAAGGTGCCTGGCTGTGACGGTCATCCCCACGCCGGCGACCCCGGCTGGAGCCACAATCACGCCAGAGCCGACCAGCACGTGCCCAAGTGGTCCGGTGACTGGCTGGTGCTGTGCTTCTCCGGTGGCCGTGGTGCGGGCAAGTCCCGAACTGGCAGCGAGATCACCCACCGGATCACCGAGCGGGTGCCTCGGCTGAGTCTGATCGGTGCCACCGGCCCTGACATCCGCGACACGATGGTGGAAGGTGTCTCCGGCATCCTCGCCACCTCCCGGCCGGACCAGCGCCCGCTGTGGGAGCCGAGCAAGAAGAAGCTGACCTGGCCCAACGGGGCGATCGGGCAGTGCTTCAGCGCCGAGGAGCCGGACCGCCTGCGTGGCCCTGAGTCCGGGTTTGTCTGGGCCGATGAGCCAGCCCACTTCCCGCTGGTCGACGAGGTTTGGTCGAACATGCTGCTGGGACTGAGACTCGGCAGCTCCCCGAAAGTCGTCGCCACCACCACGCCGAAGCCGACGAAGTGGATGAAGGCCCTGATCAAGGACCCGCTGACCATCACCCGGCGAGTCAGCACCTACGCCAACATCGACAACCTGGCTGACACCTTCAAGCGCACCGTGCTGGACAGATTCGAGGGCACAAGACTGGGTCGCCAGGAGCTACATGGTGAGATCCTGGAAGATGTCGAGGGTGCCCTATGGGCTTGGGACATGTTCCAGTGGATCGACGAGGCCCCACCGCTTCAACGGATAGTGGTGGGCGTGGACCCGGCCGGTTCGACACGGCTCGGGGCCGACGACACCGGCCTCGTCGTCGTGGGCGTCGGCTACGACAAGCACCTGTACGTTCTGGCCGACCATACCGACAAGTACTCGCCGAACGGCTGGGCACAGAAGGCGAACGCACTGTACGAGGAGTTCTCCGCTGACGCCATCGTGGCCGAGAAGAACTACGGCGGTGAGATGGTCCGGCACACCCTGGAGACCTCGGGCTACAGCCACGCCCGGATCGTTTTGGTCGACTCTCGTCGCGGCAAGCAACTCCGGGCCGAGCCGATCGTGGCCCGCTACGAGCGGCACATGGTCACCCACGTCGGTCACCCGGGTGACCTGGCCGAGCTGGAGGGTGAGCAGACCAGTTGGGTACCTGGTCAGGGTCCCTCGCCGAACCGGGTGGACGCGATGGTGCACGCCGGCACGGATCTGCTGAGAAATCTGGAGCCGGCCGCCATTGCGGACCCGAACAAGCTGCTCCGCCGCCGGGTTACTGGTCGACATCTGAGGGCGGTCTGATGCTAGGAAGTCACCCGTGGTGGGTGTGGGCACTGGCCGTGGTGGTCGGTACGGTGTCGGTCTCCCGGACAGCCAGGCTGCTCGTTTGGGACGATTTTCCACCGGTGGCCTGGGTCAGGTTGAAGTTCTACGCCGCCACCAAGGACACCGCCTGGAAGAAGCTCGGCGAGTGCGCGTTCTGCCTGGCTCCCTACCTCTCGATCGGCATGATCGCCTGGGCTTTGCTCTCGGATCTGCACTGGACCTGGTGGCTGATCAACACCTGGTGGGGGCTAATGAGCTACGGCGCAGCCATCCTGATGGCCTACGATCAGCCCGCTGATGGGGCTGACTAGGGATTTAGGTTCAGCCTAAATGTGGTCTATCTGTGGCTAGCTGTGTCAAACTCCGGAGGGAGCCTGCTATCCCCCGGAGCGGAAGACACCGATGCCACGGCGCAAACCTGAACTACAGCCGGTCGTCATCCCGACCTCGTCAATGGTCGCCTCCGCCACCCGATACCCAGGCAAAGCGGCCCGGATCTACTCACCGCGCCAGGACTGGCAGGCCGAGTGCTACCGCCACTATGCCATCTGTGGTGAGGCGCGGTTCGCCGCCAAGTTCTTCGGTCACGCCGTCTCCCGCGCTTCGCTATACGCCTCCGACATCGTCAATGGCGACCAGCACGAGATTGAGAACGGCCCGGCAGTCGATGCACTGAACGACCTGTTCAACGGCCGCGATGGCCAGACCCAGATGCTCGACTCCCTCGGTAGCCACCTGACCATCGCCGGCGAGGCATACCTGGTCGGCCGCCAGGTGGAGAACGTCGACACCTGGGAGATCATCTCCTGTCTGGAGATGCAGATCGCCGGGGAGTCCTGGCAGATCAACTACGGCAACGGGCTGCCGGTGGTCCAGCTCACCGAAGACGACGTTGTCATCCGGATCTGGCTGCCGAGTCCGGCTCACCGGGTGGAGGCTGACTCGCCGTTCCGCGCGCTGCTGCCGATCCTGTCCGAGATCGAGTGGCTAACCCGGCACGTCTTCGCCCAGATCACCTCCCGACTGGCCGGCTCGGGCATCTTGATGATGCCGCAGGGAATGAGCTTCCCGCCGCCGCCGGAGCAACTGAACGAGGATGGCACCACCTCCGCCAGCAAGCCGCAGAACGACGCCGACGCCTTCATGCTCACCCTGGCGGACGCGATGATGGCACCGATCGACGACCCGTCCTCTCCATCAGCGGTGATCCCGATCGTGGTCACCGCACCCGACGATGCGATCGACAAGGCCCGCCTGCTGACCTTCTGGAGCGAGCTGGACGCGGCGTCGATGTCGCTCCGCAACGAGGCGATCCGCCGGTTCGCGCTCGGCATGGACCTCCCACCGGAGCAGGTGCTCGGCATGTCCGGCACCTCCACCGGAGCCAGCTCGGGCACCGTCAGCCACTGGGGTGCCTGGCAGGTCGAGGAGTCGACGATCAAGCTGCACATCGAGCCGATGCTCGACGTGATCGTCAACGCCCTCACCATCGGCTACCTGCGACCGCTGCTCGACGAGGGCAGCACTACGGTTGTCGCCTACAACTCCTCTGCGCTGCGGCTTCGGCCAGACCGTAGCAAGGAGGCCTTCGAGCTGTACGACCGAGGGCTGATCACAGCAGAGGCCCTACGCCGTGAGAACGGCTTCAGTGACGATGACGCGCCAGACGATGCGCAGTTCCAGCGCTGGCTTACCATCAAAGTTGCGTCGGGTTCGGCCACACCGGAGCAAGTCCAGGCTGCCCTAGGCGTGCTTGGCGTCGATCTCGGCCCGGTCACCGGCTTGGTTTCACGGGAAACCAGACCTGACCCTTCGCTGGAGGAGCATCCCAGACGGCCCCGCACCCCGGACGAGAACGCACTGGTTGCCGCCAGCGAGGCGCTCGTTTTCCGGGCATTGGAACGAGCGGGAAATCGGCTTCGGCAAAGTGTCGCTAAGCCGCCTGGGGTGCCCGCCTACGAAACCCACATCTATGTCAAGGCCAACGGCACTGCGGAGAAGCTGCTGGACGATGCCTGGTCCTGCGCTCCGCAGGTGCTGGACGGGATCGCCGATCCGCTGATCGTGGTGCCGGTGCTGGCCAGCTACTGCGCCTCGCTGCTGAAGGAGCAGAGCGCTCACCGGCGTGACCGGTTGGTGAACTGGCTGAGGCTGGCCGATCAGGTCTCCGCATGACTGACGAGTTTGCTGCCCGCCGACGGGTGATGCAGGACGACGCCATCGCGACGCTCCTGCCGCAGGTCCGCGACTTCATCGACCAGGGCGTGTCTGCCGCACCGGAGCTGGCCGAGGTGATGACGCAGCTGTACATCGACACCTATCTATCCGAGGGTGGCGACCGCCGAGCCCGGACCGCCGGATTCATCCACTCGATGCGCAGCGTGCTGGTCCACACCGAGCCGGACTCCGATCCGACCACCGTCGCCACCTGGCTAGCGGTAGCCGCCATCAACGCCGCCACCGTGCAGGCCGCGTCCGACGATCCCGCGCCCACCTTGTTGAAGTGGACGACGATGCACGACACCAACGTCCGGGAGGCGCACGCCGCTGCCGACCGGCAACGTCGACCGGCTGGCGCATACTTCCACGTCGGCGGCGAGAACCTCAGATACCCCGGTGACCCTCGGGGCCGGATCGAGAACACCATCAATTGCCGCTGCATCCTGCAGCCTGTGCCGGTCAATCAGGTTGCCTTGCTGGCTGCCATGAAGGAGAACGCCATGCCTCTCGAATCTCCCCTCGCCTGGCACGGTGTGCTGGCCCCCGAGGATGAGTGGTCCGGGGACGGTCGTCGGTTTGCCGCCGGCGCGCTGCGCAACCGGGATCTGCCGCTGCCGCTCACCTGGCAGCGAGCCTCCGGTGAGGGTCACGACGGCTCTGTGGTGGTGGCCCGGATCGACAGCATCGAGCGGATCGACAACATGATCCACGGCGAGGGTGTCTTCATCGACACTCCGGAGACAGATGAGGTCGTGGGGCTGATCGCGGAGTTCGGCAAGTTCGGTGTCTCCATCGACGCCGACGACTCCGAGTTCGAGTTCGACGAGGAGGAGAACAAGGTCACCTTCACCAGCGCCCGAATCGCGTCCGCTTCCCTGGTCTCGATCCCGGCCTTCGCTTCTGCCTACGTTGCGCTGGGAACTTGGGCCGACGCGAACAAGCCCTTTCCGCCGAAGGATGATGCACCGCCTGAAGAGGACCCGGAGTGCGATCCCGAGTCCCCGGACTATGAGGACTGCCTGGCGAAGAAGGCGCAAGAGAAGGGCCTGGACGCACCTCCCGAAGCCGC
>Ga0163163_10004029_pt1 | contig 12530 bp, 9 predicted proteins | sample S65metaG_FD_119766 | JGI IMG/M metagenome (GOLD analysis project Ga0163163, IMG submission 119766) | Switchgrass rhizosphere microbial communities from Kellogg Biological Station, Michigan, USA - S6-5 metaG | ecosystem: Host-associated > Plants > Roots > Rhizosphere > Soil | place: USA: Michigan... | reverse complement strand
CTGAATCCGTCAATCGCTTCAGCATTGATCGTATACATGGTGCCCTGCGGTACGTCGATGATCGATTCGGTGCCGTACAAGCCGCCGGCTGGCGGCACCAGGTCAGTCGTAGGATCAACAAACCAGTACCCGCCCGAGGAGTGGCCCCATGCAATAGTAAGCTGCTCACAGTCCGCCGGTACACCGTTCACATGCGTGATCGACGCCAATGTGCCGTGCACCGCATCCGTCACTTCGCCCATCTCGATCACGTCAAAATGACCCTCTCGCGTGCGCTCGACTCCCGTTGGACCGCCGTCTGCGGGATGGTTTGTGCCATCGTATTCAAACGTGCGGAACGGCACCGTCGTCCCGGTAAATTGTGGGAATGTGCAGCTGTTGTCGTTGGTAACGATACCGGCGCCATCGCCGACAGGCACCACCTCCGCCGTCCACACATCGAATGGCGACAGGTACACGTTGAAGTCGAGCACCTCGCGGCCGTCATAGCCTTCATGAAAACGTACTTTCAGCGCCTTGCCGTGCGCCGTTGTATTGACAACGGAAAGCATTGTCGTCTTGTCTTCATTCACCGTGTAATACGGATATACCAAAGCTTGGCCAAGGCCCCTTGGGTTCAGGACTACTGCGTGAGTTGTCGCGCTAAACGTGGCGGCGGCGATTGCAATACCGATGACTCGATTTATCATGTCGACTCCTTCCTTGTTGATTTATGGCTTCGTTTGGCTAGCGCCTGAGTGTTGTCCAAGCTGTTCCCTTCGAGACCTCCGCTGTGATCTTTGTTGTATTTCTTTAGCCAACGGACTTGATCAGACCAAGCGACGTTCGAGGAGTGCGCCCATCTTTTCCTGGTTCAGGGGATGCGAATACAGAAACCCCTGGGCTGTCGTACAGCCAAGGTCGAGCAAGAGGTTTGCTTGCCCGAAAGACTCCACACCCTCAGCGGTGAGCCCAAGTCCAAGGTCATTAGCGAACCCACTGATTGTGCGCACGATGGCGCGATGGCGCGCGTTACTTTCGAGGTCTTGCACAAAGCTACGATCGATCTTCAACGCATCGAATGGTGACGCCGCAAAAGAGTCCAGCGAGGAGTAGCCAGTGCCGAAATCATCGACTACAAGCTTAACGCCTACGCACTTAAGGTTAGCCAGGGTTTCCTGAAGCTCCCCGCGGCCACTGCGAAAAATAGTCTCGGTCACTTCCAACGCAATATTCTGTGGGTCAATCTCGTTCGCACGTACCACTTCATCTAGTTGCTGCACAAAACCTGGAGCCTTCAGCTGGCGTTCGTCGAGATTGATGTTGGCAACCAATCCGCCACTCGATCCGAATCGTTTCCGCCATTCATGCAGGCACTTGCACGTTTCCTCAAGCATCCACCAGTCCAATCTGGAGATGATGCCAATTTCTTCTGCTACGTCGAGAAACTCGCTGGGTAACAAGAGCCCGCGTTCGGGGTGCTGCCAGCGCACGAGTGCCTCACATCCAATGATGCGCCTGCTAGCAAGGTCGACTATGGGCTGAAAGTGAGTACGGAACTCATGCCGCTCCAAAGCGCGGCGGAGATCGTTACCAAGTGTGAAACGCTCCTGCGCCGCTTCATGCATCGCTTTGTCAAAAACGACAAAACTCGACTTACCCAACCGCTTAGCACGATACATTGCAATGCCTGCATCACGTAGCACGTCTATCGGTGAGGTGTAGCGTCCTTGGTCAAAGACAACACCGATGCTGGCGGAGGAAAACACCGATTGCCCGTTTACCGAGAAAGGTGCGTCAAAGGCATGCAATATGCCTTTTGCCAATGTAGCGGCGTCATGCAAATCATGGGTGCCCGCCGAGACTATGATGAATTCACCGCCGCCATGCCGCGCCACAAGTGCCCCGCCACCTAACACGTCCTGCAGACGCGTTGCGATTGCGAGCAGGAGAACATCGCCCGCTTCATGACCCAAACTGTCATTGATGACATTGAACGCGTCAATGTTGAGAGACAAAACTACATATTGTTGGCTCCCAGTGCCACTATTCAAATCGTCCATCAGAAAAGCCAAAAGCTGTTGAACTGCATGCCGATTCGGCAAGCCAGTTAGAACGTCGAAGTTAACGGCTCGAGTAGCAAGGGTGCGCTGGCTCGCAACAGCCGCGAGGGAGTTTGTTGACTGCCTGGTTTCGTAAGCGTGCTCCGAGGATTCGCGAACGATTACCCGGCTGCCTGCTTCAAGCAGTATGCGGCTCGCAGATGAGACATTCTTATCGTCGCCTCTGGTCATGTATGGCCTGTGCGCAGATGGCTCTAGACCAGATTCCACATGATGGCCAACAGCGATTTGTTCATGCATGGCAATCTCATCCATCGATACTTATGGATTGATCGACATACCTGTATGACTGCGGCGACTCGCTTGCGACAACACTTTCGAGTCACTCTGAAAAACCTTGCGATTCATTGCCCTTATCCTATTGAATTCAAATCTGGCGGCTCCCACCCATACGAGCGATCGCACTCTGTCAAGCACCCCCAGGGGAAAAGGGTACCAATTTGCCGTTCGCACTAACGCTCCGCGGGGACTTAGCAGTAAGGCGCGCCAGCCGGCAAGTCGATCGTGGCCCATCCATGAGTGAGAGCCGCCATTGCTAGTTAATTACGGACACTCGCGCGAACGGGGGACACGAGCTCCCGACTGGCGCTCTGGTAGCGGCTGTCCGAGCGTTTCGAACTCTGTGGCCGCAACTATCGTTATACGGCGCGGGTAAAGGGTTAGTACATGCGAGCAGACATGAAAGGGTTCGGTTGCACCGGCGCAGACAAGCATAATGAGCGCAAAAATCTGCGTTGGGGGATCGCCGCGGTGCAAGCGATGAAGGAAGGTCGCGCCAAGGCGAGCGGGTGCGTATATGTTCGGCTGATCAAAACGCCAATTCGGCCTGATGAAGGGTTCTTCCGGGCCTAACGAAAAACGCGGGCACATGATCACGCCATTCGCGCTGTCGAACCTGTGCGTGGAACGACTCAAATTGCCGACACCGACAGAGCCACATCTCGATTTTGCAATCTTTGCGACTCAGTGCGCGCGTAGGTTGTTCAGGCGTTTAACCGCTGAACTCGAAATCATTGTTAAACAGCTCGTCGCATCGGTTGCTAGAGAAGGGTGTCGCCCACCAGTGCGTAAGGCCGGTGGCCGTATTCCATGCGGCATCATATGCGCTCGGCGTTAGATCCAACAGATTGGAGCATAAGCGGGCAAGCATGCCCGAAGTCGGCACGGCAGGAACGGCTCCGGTCAGCCGGTTGTAATCGACGTAGAACTCGCCCAGATTGGTCAAGCCAGTGAGGGAAGGGATCGGACCAGATAGGTTATTGTGATCGACGTCAAAGACATTGAGATTGGTCAACCCGCTATTACAAGTGCCGCCTGTACTGAGGCACGGGATCCAGCCGGACAGGTTATTACGGGACACTACGAATGTTTCCAGACTGGTCAACCCAACCAGCGGCGGGAGGCCACCGGTCAGATGATTGTTGCCGGCGTTGAAGGTGCGCAGATTCGGCAATCCGTTGAGAGAAGGGATCGAGCCCGTGAGGGCGTTATTGGAAACAACGTAGATCTGCAATGGGGTTATGTTAGCGATGGGCGGTATGACGCCGTCGAGTTGATTGGAGTCGAGGTAGACAGTGTCCAGATTCATCAAAAAAGAGGTATTCAGCGAATTACCCGTTAGAGCGTTGTTGCCCGCGTAGAAATATTGGAGATAAACCAGGTGCGTGAACGATGGCAGGGATCCGATCAGGTTGTTGCTACCGAGACTGATGCCAATAACGTGTTCATTGCTATCGCAGGCGATTCCGTTCCAGGAGCATTCGGTGCCGGAGGTATTGAAAAGCGGTGGGCCTATGAGCGGACAGCTGCCAGAACACCAGCCAGTGTTATCCGTCCAACCGCCGCCCTGAGTATCGAGATACAGTGTGATCAGATCGCTACGCTCCTCCGCTGTCGTGGCCGAAACCGTCAACGTCGTACCTATAGCGCTCACCAGGAGCAGCGCTGTCGCAATCCAGCATGCAAAGTTTCGCATCGGAGCACCCATTCCAGTTGTATCATTTGGCTTAAATAGGGGAACATAGGAACACAATTGCTAGAGCCAAGTCTAGGCTCGCATCCACAGTAAGCCTATCAAAAATGTACGCAATTGCCGGCATGCCAGGTCATTCGACCCCGGTGCCTCTTTAAGCGATCGCTGCGGTGTCAGTGCCCGAACGAATCGCAGGGCGCCGACCAGTCACTGGCGAGTCGCCCGCCACGCAGGCATCGGTCCAATAGAAGTCCAGGCGATAGCGCGAATGCTGCGACGCGGCGGGCAACGATGCGCATAAAAAACTCCATGAGTTACAGCAATCCCGGGACGTCGGTGCGTTACTCGCACCGGCTACGATCGTGGACATGCTCGATTTAACCAGGGGCGACGGATCAGTGCCCCAACGAGTCGCTGAAGATGTAGTCGTCGTCTAGCGGAAAGCATGGGCCTGGCTCGGACGTATTACCCGAGGCATCGGTCGCGATCGCAGACAGGAAACCGATTTTTGGAATGTCTTCGTATGCAATTAGGTCAGCATTTGAAAACAGGCTACCAACGACGTTGAGAGAACCGGCATTTAGTTTAAGCTCACCCCGTGGCCCGGTCGTATCAGGATTTCCGGGCACGCAAGTATCTGACCAGAAAAAGTCAAAGCGATAAGACGAGCTGGTTCCAGGCGTCGGTAAGTTTCCGCTGAACCTCATCACATTTGCTTCGATACGTGTCGCCTTTGACAGTACCGGATAGTTCTGCACGTTGTTTCCGCCGTTGTCGATGTCGCCATTGTCGTTCGCAGTAGGCCCCGGCAAACCGAGATCGATGGCGAGGTGACCGGAGTTGTTGTAAATGAAATTGACGCCGCAAATCTGGTTACCCGTACCTGCATTCGACTCTACCGATACACCCGGACCGAAGTTATGGGTGATGAGATTGGGGTGAGTGCTGCTACTGCTGCATTGCGCACCGACAACATTGTCGTGCGCGCCAGCCGATAGATCGATGCTCGGGAAGGCACCAAAGCAGACTGGGTTGCAGATGCCGACGCCGTTTCCCGCTGGCGAACCACCGGTGGGTGCGATACCGATATGGTTATCAGAAACCACGTTATTCGCCGTATTCGCACCAGTAAGGCTAATCGCGTTGACTTGGCTGCCACCGATATAATTTCCCTCAATGTGATTCCCGGCAGAGTTCGTCACAAGAATACCGAACTTGTTCTGCGCTCCAACGTATGGCGTGCCGTCGAAATTGAAGCCGAAATAGTTGCCCTGGATATTGTGATTACCGTTGCCGTTGTTCAACAGCTTGATTGCTGGCCCTGCCGTTTCCGCAAAAACATTGGGCTCGTCGGCGTAGCCAATCTGGCCAGCCGTGGCAGTTCCCTCGATCAAGACGCCAACAGCGTTACTGAAAAAACCATCGAAGGCGTCCGCAAATGCCGAGAACCCATTGCCAACAACGATGTGCCCGCTACCCGAAGCCAGGTCGATAGCAGCTGTCTTAAAACCCTCAAACTCGATACCCTGCACTGTCAGACGTCCAGTCCCTCCGGTCTTCAACGCGTGATCGATGTGGGGACTTGAGGCGCTACCGCGAAGCTGGATGCAGGGCTGTTCCGTCATCACCGGCTGCGGTTGGGTATTTCCGTCGATCGTTACATCGCCAGTAATATCCGGCAAAGGACTAAACAAATTCGTCAAGTGGGGACAGTCGCCGCTGATGCTAAATTTGATGGTGACTGGACTATTGTTATGTCCCAAACTATACATGTTGGCTTGATTGATCGCCCAGCGCAGCTGATTGACTTGCCCCGTGTCCATCTGATCGGTGACCAAAGGTGAAAATACTGCACCCGCGGTCGATTCATAAGCTCCCAAGTCGACGATACTATTTTGTACGCGCGAATGGCCTCCAATATCGGTGGCAGACAAACCGATATTGTTGGCCACTTTGTTCGTGCCACGGTCGATCGCATAAGACGTGCTCAGCAAGTGATAATCGTGGTTCGTCGCGTGGTTCGCATTGAAGCCCGCATCTTGCTCATAGACGGAAGTCTCCGAACACTTCACACAGTCGGCTGCATTAGTCGTAAGTATGTGCGAGATTGCCGGGGGGTTTGTGCTGTTGCCGTTGGTGACGAAATTATTGCCTTGCTGGTTGTACTCGACGATGCTGTTAAAGACGGAGATATTGGTGTCGAACGCGCTGTAAATGTCCAATCCGGGGCCGGCGTTGTCTACTACAGTCAACCCGGTAGCCGTCACGCCAGCGTATGAGTCAATCCGCAAGGCAGCTAGGGTTGGCGTCGGAACTGCAGGCTGACCGTAGACGAGCACGTTCTTCACGACGGTGTCGCTACCTCCGAGAAACTCAACGAGTGAATTCCCTATACCTATCACATGGTCGACCGTTAGGGTGCCGTTAGCGCTGGGATTGCCAACGATTTGCACGCCAGCAAGGTCTGCGGTGTAGTTTTGAAATGTCAGATCCGAAATGATTGTTGGTTGACTGAAGTAGACGATAAATGTCGAATTCGGTCCACCGCCCCCATCCAATACAGTGAGACTCGCATCTTTCGAGCGGTTGGTTTCAAAGCAGTTTGTATCCTTGTAGCCACCCTTGATCGTCAAAGTACCACTGGTCGATCCCACGTTTATGTTGGTGTGGTGAGTCCCCACCATTAGCCGGATATCTGTGTCAGCCCCCGATTGGACCCAGTCATTCAGCGCTGCGGAAAGACTATGCGCTGGGTCTGTATCCTTTGGGTCAATGCAGTAGCCGTAGGTCGTCGCTGAGCACACCAGCATCGGCAACCCGAACAAGACTAGCGAAAACAACCTGACACGGTTGCGTGTCTTCATGACGATGGCGGATGCGAAGCGCATGACGGTTTCCTCAGGGGCAAATGAGCCACATTGAGCACCAGCTCATGGCCAGATGGAGGTCCAGCGAATACCTTGGTGTCTCTCCTGTCTATACGGGAAACGCCGGAATCGGGGACAGCAGATTGATTCGAGCCATCACCGGGCTGTCTTTTCAAAGCGTGTAGGTTTGTGGGCATGAGTCGCCGCGCAACTTGTCACGCGCTGAGGCAACCGGATCAGGCTTTGGGTGTGCAACTGATCGGAGCTTCGCAACATGTGCTGCGATTTGCCTGTCGACAGAGCGGCGTTGTCGAGAGTTTCAATGCAAATTAAGACGCGATGAGTTGCTCAACTGCAAACGATTCTGCGGGCGCGCCGACTTCGCCATCGGGGAATTCTCTGCTTTCCACGATGTCCCCTGCGTTCCATTGGCCCATACCACTACAGTGATGGCGTTCGACTCGTCATTGCAATCCCTATCAGGGGTTCGGCGTGTTCCGTGCAAGCGCGCCCTGCTTGTACATGCTCGACTAGCCGCGCCGGTAGGTCCTGTCGCGCCAGCAGGACCAGCGTTACCGCTCATTTGCATACCGTGCCACAGGAACGGTATCGACCGGCTGTCTGGGCTAAGCAGTTGGCCGTTGACTGATATTTCCAACCAACGCTGCTGTCCCGAAAATTTTCCTTGGAAATCGAGGTCCGCAGTGAATGCACCAGAAACCACGGGAACCTAGCGTCACTGTACCGCCTTCACATTCTGGAAATCAATGCAAGTTAGTCAACGCCCCTTCCAGATCGTCGCGGAAGAGCATGTCCGTGTTAGTTTCATGCCCCGGCACACCGATCTCCGAGGTGTTGCCACTAACCACACCTGCAGTCAGCTGAGTCGCTGTTGCGCTTACGCCGCAGCCGAATGACTCCAGCAATCTCGACTGCTTCACCCAGAAATGTACGTCTCCTCCCATATCAGTTTTCACCGTGCTATATCCAATATAGAATCCCGAACCCCGGTTCGGCAAAACGCATTTGCCGTCATCCGCTCCAAACGCTCCATACAGATCGACGCGGAAAGTGGTGTTCGCAGCGCTATGCAAAATGCCTTCGATCCATTGCATTTGGGGCGTTGCAAAGGCGTTTAGAATCACCGGGTACTCCTGCACGCCAGGGGTGCTGCCATTGGGCGTAGGACCAAAATTGCCCGCATCGATGGCGAGAATCGAAGGGTCATTAGTGGCGAGCATCAGCGGGTTATTAGCAAACACGCTATTCCCAGTGCCTGCCGACGCCTCGAGATAGACGGCAGGAAGGCTGCCATAGATTGCGTTGCCGCCCACCGACGAGTTCAAGTGGGAGCCGACAGTATTGTTATGGGCCAAGGCATTGATGTCTACACCGTAAAGTCCATTGGGCACGGGCGTGCCGAAATCCGTCGCATAGCCGATTTTGTTGTAATTTAAGGCATTGCTTGTGCTATTCGATCCGGTGATCAAAACACCCGATTGAGTATTACCCGAAATAGTATTGTAAATGATGATGTTGCCGGGAGAGTCTTGCACGATTATGCCATTGGCATTGCCGTTCGCAGTAACGCCATCGGCAGCGATACCGATGAAATTCGTATTGATCAGATTCTGGTTGGCGGCATTGTCGATATAGATTCCGGCATGGGTGTTGCCGATGATAAGATTGATCAGCGATGGGTCGTCCGGGCCGCCGACAGCAGTGTAGCTGGCAGTGCCACTAATGCGTACCCCGTCGGTATTTGACAAGAAGGACGTACCTCCAATTCTATTTCCCTGGATGATGTTGCCCTTGCCTGACTCCAGTCGAATGGCCGCATTGGTGAAACCAATAAACGAAAGACCGCGCACAGTTAGGCGGCCACCGCTGGTGGTATGTAAGCCGTGCAACACACTGTTTGAGCCGTTGAGACTAATGCAGAGCTTGGCATTGAACTGGCTGTAACTTGAGTTCGGCGACCACCCCGCCTGCGACGTGCCGTCAATCGTGATGTCCGTGGTGATGTCCTGGAACGGCTTGTTGCTTGGAATGCTGAGCAAAGACCCACAACCACCCGGTATGGCGAAAGTGATTCGTGACGGGCCGGGGTCGAGATTGGACTGTTGGATGGCCCAGCGCAACGAATTTTTCGTCGGGCTGGTATTGCTCCCGTTATCTGTGGTAGTCGTCACTTGGAAGTCATTGTGGTCATCGACCGCTGACTCGTAGGCACCCAGATCAACAGTCTTGCCGGTCAGGCGCGTGGCTCCTCTGATATCGGTGCCAGGTAAGCTAATCGGATAGGGCTCGTTTGTGCCGACGTTTATGGCCGGAGATAGGGGCACGGTCTTTAGATCGTAATTATTGCCCGGCTGATTGATAAACACCGACGATAGAGGTTTTCCGAACAGGTGCGTCGAACCTTGATCATATAGACACTGCAAACAATCGCTGCCGAGGTCTGTCAGCAAGCCAGAGATAGATGGCGGGGTATTAGGTGTGCTGTCTGCATAGTCAAAATTGGGGTGATTGTTCATGACTATGCTATTGTAAACCTGAGTAAAATAGGGATTGCTGCCACCCTTGTCGGTACTAAACGGATTGATAAGGCCCAGCCCGGTGCCGGCGTTGTCGACTACGGTCAAATTGGTGGCTCTCGTAGCGTCATCAACTGAATAAATCGAAAGGGCTGGTTGTGTTGTCGGACCGGGCTGACCCCAGACGAGCACATCTTCGATGATCGTTTCGCCCCAGCCTGAAAAGTACATTCTCGAATTTTGTTTACCAATGACGTGGTTGACAGTTAATGTATCGCCGCTCGATTCTCCAATCAGAGTCACACCCGCATTATTGCGATAGTTCTGAAACGTCAGGATCGAAAGAGTAGCTGACGTACCAAAAAGAACGCTGAACTTTGAATTAGCCCCGCCGCCGCCATCCAAAATGGTGAGCGCAGCATTCTTTGAGCGGGCGCTGTCGTCGCAACTGCTGGTCAAGTAGCCGCCTTTGATCGTCAGTGCCCCGCCTAGGGAGTTATCGAGTAACCCTGAGAATCCTATAAGGGGCGAACCAGGGGAGACAGAATACGTCCCCTGCATAAGCCTGATTTCCGTATCGTTTGTCGATGTGGCCCAGTTCTTTAGCGCTTGGGCAAGATCGATCGTGCATCCGGGACTGGCACTGGCGCTCAGCGAGCACAGGAGCATCGGCCATGCTAGCAGGATTGGCGACATCACCTTACGGGCGGCTGGCAATGACGGCATTGGGCATGAAGGCATGATCGGTTCCTAAGATAGGGTTATCAAACAGTGCGGAATAGCGCAGCTGACGGTACTGCTGCAGGTCTATGTCAAGAAAACGAAAAACCTTGAAAAAGGGGACATGCCGATCATTCAATTACCGTAATCCCGCTCGGGAAGGCGATGCGGCGGTACAAGATTTGAGTACAGCGAAGAGTGGCCCCGTTCCTGCGCATTCACGTATAGAAGGAAAGCGCGCAAGCACGAGTCAGCGGGTACATCCGTGCTTACAAAAAAATAGATGCCAGCTTTGGCCTATTGGACGCAGTCGAACCACAGAACAAGCCGCGCTGTAATCGAGCGGTAGCTACAGGTGACTGGCGGCGTCAGCCAACGCCGATTGCGGTGTGGTGGCCGAGGGCAAAATGTTTGCGCGTTGGCTCAGGAAATTCTATGCCATCAATGAGGAAGAAAGCACGAAGTGAACATTCTTATCGTTGATGATCAGCTGTCTGCGCGTATCATGTTGCGCAAAGTGGTCGAGGACATCGGCCCTGGTATGTGCGTTACCGACTTTGAAAGTCCAATAGAGGCGCTTGGCTGGTCCAAAGATAATAGAATCGATCTGCTGCTGTTGGATTATCGTATGCCTGATATGGACGGGTTGGAATTTGCGCGTGAATTCCGCCGCTCACTGGTCAAGCGCGACGTGCCGATAGTTCTGATCAGCGTGGTGGGCGATGAACCGGTACGTCAGGCGGCGCTTGATGTGGGCGTCATCGATTTCCTGGTCAAGCCGGTACGTCCACGCGAATTGCACTCGCGCTTTCGCAATCTGCTTTCGCTACGCCAGCATAGCGAATTCGTCAAGGAACGCGCGCATTCACTCGAGCGCCAGGTGCTTGAAGGCTTGCGCGAGGTTGAAGAACGCGAACGAGAGACCCTGTTTCGGCTTGCCAGGGCGATCGAATTCCGCGACTTTGGTACCGGTCTGCACCTGGTTCGCATGGCGCGCTTCGCCGGGTTTATTGCCGAGGGCTTGAATCTCTCCAACGATGAAGTGCGCATGATCGAACTAGCCGCACCGTTGCATGATATCGGCAAGATTGGCGTTCCCGATGCAATCTTGCTCAAGCATGGACGATTGACCGACGAGGAATGTGCCGTCATGTGTAAGCATCCGCAAATCGGATTTGAGATATTGCGCGACAGCCAAAGCCGGTTTGTCCAGCTTGGCGCGACCATCGCGCTACGCCACCACGAACGCTGGAACGGTAGCGGATATCCGGATGCTCTGCGCGGCGATCAAATCCCTTTGGCGGCCCGCGTCGTAGCGCTAGCCGATGTCTTTGAATCCCTGATTTCCGAGCGCCCTTACAAGCGCGCGTGGTCGCATGACGAAGCGGTAGCGTATGTACGTGAGCATAGTGGAGTCCTGTTCGATCCGGAATGTGTGTCGGCATTATTGAAAGACATGGTCTCGGTAGTCGAGATTGAACGCATGCGCATGCAGGCATCCACACGCATGCGATCTTGATCGGCCGGAGGAATGCTCCGCTTTGTCACAACTCTGCAGTCCCGCTTCCGCGTGCGCGGAGACAGTGAGCACGAACAAGCGCTCGTACGCTTGATCATCGCGGTCCTGATATTGATCTATCTGGGAGGCGTGCTGTCACAATCGACCGAGCGCTGTCCGGGTCTATATTGGGCAGGTGCCGTTATCCTTGCCGAGACGTTGCTGGGTCTCGGACTGGTAGTTGCGATAATTTTGCGACCCAAGGCCAGTCCTACCCGCCGTCACCTTGGCATGATTGCAGATTACGCGACGCTTGGGGCGATGCTGATTCTGTACGATCGAGCGCTTGCACCCCTATACATCGTCTATCTTTGGGTCACCATTGGCAACGGTCTGCGCTATGGTCCGCGCTTTCTTGCCTCCGCCATCGCAATGGCGAGTATTTCGTTTCTAGTGGTCATTCTCGAAAGTAGCTATTGGGCGCAAAACAAGGCGCTGGCTTGGGGTTTGTGGTTGGGCTTGATCGCTATTCCGGCATATCTGGCATCCCTGCTGCGCGCACTTACTCTCGCGAGCGAGGAAGCGAAACGTGCCAGTGCGGCGAAGAGCCGGTTCTTGGCCAATATGAGCCATGAATTTCGCACGCCCCTAAACGGCATCGTGGGAATGTCCGATTTGCTTGTCACTACAGAGCTGTCGTCCGAACAACGTGAATGCACCGATGTGATCCAAACGGCCGCACGCACATTGAGCACTCTAGTCGAAGACGTGCTTGACATATCCGCAATCGAAGTAGGCAAGGTGCACAGCATTGAAGCTGACTTCAGTCTCGAT
>Ga0163163_10004027_pt1 | contig 12532 bp, 11 predicted proteins | sample S65metaG_FD_119766 | JGI IMG/M metagenome (GOLD analysis project Ga0163163, IMG submission 119766) | Switchgrass rhizosphere microbial communities from Kellogg Biological Station, Michigan, USA - S6-5 metaG | ecosystem: Host-associated > Plants > Roots > Rhizosphere > Soil | place: USA... | reverse complement strand
CGATCCTTCACGATATTGATCACCGCTTCCAGTTGCGATTGGGGCACCGCGAAGGGGGTGCTCTTCACCGTGGCGATGCGCTGGCCAGCGCGGGCAAACGTGAAATTGGGAACCGTCGCGATCACTACGCTTGAAATGCAGTTGATCTGCTTCAACAGCTCGTCGTCCACCAGCACGCAGCAGTCTTCGGTGGCAAATAGGTTGGCCCGCCCACCGGCGGCCAGCCGGATTTCAAGGCATCCGCAACCCATCTCCTGGGCCGCATTGCTCACTGCTTCGTCCTCGCCGATCTCTCCATCTTCGAGTTCGGTAACCCAAACCTGCCCCAGTCCTTCGGTTTCGAGCAACCTCACGTCCTCTTCGTTCAAGACGTGCCCTTTGCCCAATAACTTTCGGCCGCTCGGACGGAAGATCGTGCAGCACAGAATCCTCCCAGCGGACTCCCGTATATCGACGGTCTGCGCTTTCATGGTTCCTCCTACGAGGCTTTCGCCTACTTCGATACCGGTCCCACGCCAAGTATACTCGAACCGCAGGTAAATGAAATCCCGTGCGAATCCAAGGCTGCACAGACTAAGACTCGCTAGATTATAGTGCTGAAATTAATGAAACAATCTCATACATAATTCGGGCCTTGCTGGTCCGACTATAGCAGGAAATAGAGTGACCAATTAACCGGGAATGCAGCGGGTTCCAATATGAGAGCCGGATAGCAAGGCTGTGACGATATCCGCATGTGACCCGGGAGCGATCAAAACCTCCGCCACTCCGTGCTGTAATGCGCTTACTGCAGCCTCAATCTTGGCTTGCATGCCCCCCGTGGCGACGCCGGAAGAGACCAACTGGAGCGCCTCCGCAACCGTAAGTTGCGTGCAGGTTTTGCCGTCGGCGTCGCGAACTCCCTCGACATCAGTCAGGAAAATCAGGCGATTCGCGTGATATCCCTGCGCGCAAGCGACAGCCATTTGGTCGCCATTAACGTTGAATATATCGCCATTCTCGTCTCCCGCCACGCATGCCACCACCGGCAAGTAGCGCTCCTTCACCAGTAGTTCCAGTAGCCGACCATCGGACGCCATTGGTTTGCCCACGTGCCCCAGCGCAGGGTCGAGTTGAACCGCATCCACCAATCCGCCGCTCAGACCGCTCAGACCCACGGGCCGCGCACCAGCCGCCCGAAAGGACGACACCAGTTGGGCGTTGACGCTGCCGGCAAAGACCTTGACTACGGCATCGATCACCTCGTCGGTGGTCACTCGCAGCCCATTGACGAAATGGCTCTCCACGCCGCGCTCCGCCAGGAAGCGCGTCATCTGCTTACCGCCGCCGTGAACCACCACCACTTGCTCCCGCCGGGCGACGTCCGCGATCTCCCGCGCCAGCCGCTCACGGGATTCGGCGGCATCGAGCAGCGTGCCGCCCAGCTTGATCAGCAACTTCACGCGGTCCCCTTGAGAAGTCCCGTCGTTTCTGGGAATCCCAGCAGCAGATTCATGTTCTGTACGGCTTGACCGGCTGCGCCTTTTACCAGATTGTCGATAGCGGAAATCACGACGGCCCGGCCGGCCGAAGCGTCATAATAAACGCCGATATCGCAGAAATTGGTGCGCGTCACGGAGTGCAGATCCGGTGCCTTCCCGGCAGGATAGAGGCGCACGAACGGCTCGTCCACATACGCCTTCTGATAGATCCCCAGCAGATCCTCCGCCGAATTCACGCCGCGGGTTCGAAAATAGATGGTTTCGAGGATGCCCCGGTCGATCGGCAGCAAGTGGGCCGTGAAGCTCAGCTCGCCTTCTTGCAATCCCGACGTGCGCAAGATTTCGGGGACATGCCGGTGATTAAACACCGAATAAACCGAGAAATTATCCGTGACTTCGCAAAAGCTGGTCTTGAGGGAAGGCTTGCGGCCGGCTCCGCTCACGCCGGATTTAGCGTCGCAAACAATCCCGGCCTCGCGAACGATGACCCCGGACTCGACCAGCGGCTTGATCGCCAGGTTGGCCGCCGTAGGATAGCAGCCGGGATTTGAGACCAGCCGCGCTCCCGGAATCTGCGAGCGATAGAACTCCGGCAAGCCATACACGGCCTCGGCCAACAGCTCCGGCTGGTTGTGGAACTCCTTGTACCAACGACGGTAGTTCTCGACAGTGCCCAGCCGGAACGCACCACTCAGGTCGATCACCTTGGCACCGGCTGCGAGCAGCGCCGGCGTCACCTCCATCGACACTTCGGGCGGCGTCGCCAGGAACACCACGGCCAAGCCCTGATCGCGCACTGCCTCCGGAGAAAATTTTTCCCGGCGGGGCCCCGCATGTCCAATGGGCTGCGGCCGATCCTCCGCGTCGCGGTGCTCCAGGAGCAAGGGTTCGACCTGCGGATGCTTTTCCAAGATGCCGGCCAGCACCGCGCCGCTGTATCCTCGGAAACCTAAGATTCCAACCAGAGTGGGCATGACTAAATATTCATCCTGATGAATAATTATACTATACTGAAGTTGGTCATGCCTGTTTCCGTCGGATTGTGTGCTGACTGCGTGAACGTTAAGGTCATGCACTCGGATCGAGCGTCCGTATTCTATCTGTGCCAGTTATGGTTCACCGATCCGCGGTTCCCGAAGTATCCGCCTCTTCCGGTCCTCAGCTGTAACGGCTACGTCCAGAAATCTCCGCCGGAACCCGCAGGCGCGGCGAACGCCTAGCGACCGGGCGTAGTGGTCATATTCAGCGCTCCTCCGGCCTTCAGCCAGTCTTTCGGTTCCGTAACCCGACCTTGCCCGTGCGGAGGCTTCAGTTCTTTAATATGGAAGTCGACCGCCTGCCCGTGCACGCCTACCAGAGCGTATCCGAAGAACCAGCCGTCACCATATTGTTCAGTGCCGCGCAGGTGCCCGCCGGCGCTCGCCATCGAAACGTACCTCACGCCCTCTAAATCGATATCCAACATCTGATGCAGGTGGCCCGCAATCACATACTGGACTCCATATTTCTTCGCCAACTGGTGCAGGCGTGAGCGAGTGTTCTGAAACATCGCATCGACCAGCCATGAGGGGCGATGCGAGACGATGAACTTGACTCGCTGATCTTTGTGAGCCTCCAAATCCGTTTCCAGAAATTGCAACTCCTGCGGCGAGAAGTTGTCGGACTGACTATTATCCAAAATGGTGAAATGCGCCTGGGCGTGATCAAAACTGTAGTGCGCCAGATGCGCCGCATACTTTTGAAACAGCGCCGCGGAACGCGTCGACCAAATGTCATGATTTCCGGAGGCTAGAAACAGCTGGAAGCGCCGTAGGGCGTAAGGATCCGCTCGAATTGCAGCCATTCGGCCTCCGCAGTCGCGTCATTCAAACCCTGGATTGAGTCGCCGACGCTGAGCACGAACGCCGGATCTTCGGCAGCCGCTTCCTGCCATACGTGTTCATAGACTCCGGGCTGAGTCTCACCGGTGCGGTCGCCCAGAATCACAAAATGGAACGAGGTATTCTCAGTGGCGGACAGCTGGGCGGCGGCCCTGCTGTCCAGCAGCAACCAAACCGATAGCGCCAGCGGCAGAACGGCGAAGCGCCAGGCCCACTGGCTACGCATTCCAAGGCCGTCCTAGAACCGCGGCAGGTTCTTCCAGGCGTGGACAAACCAAACGCTGACGGCCTCGTGCTCCCACAGCGCACCCCAGCAAATAGCCGCGATTAGAACGACCCAGAGAATCTGAAAATCCCTGTTCTTGGCCATAACCATAAGATTCCATTAGTCGCAGGAAAAAGCAAGTGTCTTTTTAAGGGAAAGTACCTGACTTAACCGTGGAGCTTCCTAGGACGCTCACGCGCCGGAGCGCTTGCGGACATCGATATTCAGGCGCTTGATCTTCTGGTTGAGCGTCGAGAGAGGAATGCGCAGCGCCTCGGCTGCCGCGGTCTGGCTCCAATCGGACGCCTCCAGTTGTTCGATGATCTTGCGGCGCTCGTAATCCGCCACGATCTCAAACAGTGACGCGTCAGCGGGCAAATGGCCGCTCTCGTCGCGGCGGATGCGCAAACCCTTCGATTCGAGAAGGTGTTCCGGCAGTACGTCCACCGGAACCGGCGGCTGCGACGCCAACACCACGGCGCGCTCCACCACATTTTCCAACTCGCGCACGTTGCCAGGCCAGGCGTGATCCATCAGAATCTGCATGGCGTCCGGCTCGAAAGTGAGCCGGGAGCGCCCGCTGGCATCCAGCAGCTTGTCGTTCTCGCGGCAGTATTTGGTGAAAAAGTGCTCGACCAGCGCCGGTATATCCTCCTTGCGTTCACGCAGCGGCGGCAGTGCCAGGTTAATTACGTTCAGGCGGTAGTAGAGGTCTTCGCGGAAGCGCCCGTCCTCCACCAGCTTCTTCAGATCGGCGTTGGTGGCGGCGACGATACGCACGTCGACGCGAACGGTTTCGGTCGAGCCCAGGGGCATGAACTCGCGCTCCTGGATCACGCGCAGCAGTTTGGTCTGGGTTTCGAGCGAGATGGTGCCGATCTCGTCGAAGAAAATCGTGCCACGGTTGGCAGTTTCGAAATAGCCTTTGCGGGATGCGACCGCGCCCGTGAAGGCTCCTTTTACGTGGCCAAAAAGCGCCGATTCCAGCAGGTCCGGCGGCACCGAACCGGAGTGCACTGGAACGAAGGGATGCTCCGCGCGCACTGAGTAGGCGTGGATGGCGTTGGCGATCAGCTCTTTGCCGGTGCCGGTTTCGCCGGTGATCAGAATAGTTGCGCGTGATGCCGCCACCTGGCCCACCAGGTCCAGGATCTTGAGCATCCGCTCACTCTTGCCGACGATGTTCGGGAAGCTGTAGCGCTGGCGCAGCGCGCGTTTGAGCTCGGTATTCTCGCGCTCCAGGCGGCGCTTCGAGATCATGCGGTCGATCTCGATCAGAAGTTTTTCGTTGTCCCAGGGCTTGGAAAAGTAATCGTTGGCCCCGTGCTTGAGTGCGGTGACCGCTACTTCTACGGATCCATAGGCAGTGATCAGAAAAATGGGCGTCTCGCGGTCGCGTACGCGAATCTCTTCCAGCACCTCCATGCCGCTCTTGTCCGGCATCATGAGATCCAGCAGTACCAGATCGAAGGTGGACCCCTCCAGGCGTTTCAAGCCTTCGGTGGCGTTGGCGGCCAGTTCCACGCGGTAGCCTTCGGAGGCTAACAACACCTCCAGGCTTTCGCGGATATCCGGCTCGTCGTCGATCACCAGGATATGACCGTGGGTCATTTCAGGCGTCGAGACATCCGGCGGGAGATCGGGAAGGATACTGGCCATTTACGGGACGATCGTTATTTGACGATGATCTTTGATTGTGCCACGGCGCCGCTGGGCAGAGAAACGGTCGGGGAGGAAACGGATGAGACGGCTGACGTGGCGCCGGTCGAGATCGCCTGCACCGGGGAGGGCTCCGGACGTGGGCGCGCCACTCGCGGCGCGGGGATGGCTTCCACTGCCGGCTCCGGGAACGACAGTTCGAAGCGCGTTCCAGCGCCCAGGTCGCTCGCGGCTTCAATCTCGCCGCCATGCTCCTTCACGATTCCATAGCTGACTGAGAGGCCCAGTCCGGTGCCCTTCTTGGCAGCTTTGGTGGTGAAGAACGGATCGAATATGCGCGTAAGATTTTCGGCCGCGATGCCGGCGCCGGAATCGGCCACCGTGACGCGCACTTGCCGGTCCTGTGAACGCGTGGTCTTGACGGCCAAGGTTCCGCCGTTTTCCATGGCGTCGCGCGCATTGAGGAACAGATTGAGAAACACCTGCTGCAGTTTGCCGGGATTACCGCGGATGCGCGGCAGCCTCTCATCCAACGCCAGCTTCACCTCGATGTGGGCCTTGCCTAGCTGGTGTTCCAGAAGAGTGACCGTCTCGTTGATCACCTTGTTCAGATCCACCATGGCGAATTCCGTGGTAGAGGTGCGCGAGAAATTCAGCAGCGAATTTACGATCTCGCTGGCGCGGAAAGTCTGCTTGGCGATCTTTTCGAGCAGCGGCGCCTTTTCGGTGTCACCCGAAATCTGTTTCGCGAGCATCTGCGCATAGGTGGAGATCACCGCCAGCGGCGTATTGACTTCGTGCGCCACGCCGGCGGCCAGCAGTCCAATCGAGCTGAGTTTGTCGGCCTGCATCAGGCGGCGCTCCAGTTCCGCGCGATCCGTGATGTCTTCGAAGATGATCAGCCTGCCGATATGCGCTCCATCGCGTGCGATCAAGGGGGCGGCGGCGATGTTGAGCGTGACCGAATCCAAGCCCGGCGCGCTCGGGCGAAGGACAAATTTATAGATGTTATGGAGGCTGCCTACGGCACGTGACGGATCCAGCGCCTCGTACAAATCTTCCGGCAGCAGTTCGCTCAGCTTGCGGCCCACCGCGTCAGTGCGCGAGATCCCGGTGAGTCTTTCGATCTGCGAGTTCCAACTGTCCACACGGTCGTCGAGATCGGCGGCCAGGATGCCCACATGGATCGACTCGACAATATTCTCCGAGAATTCCTTCAGCCGCTCGAACTCCTCCACCTTGCCCGCCAGCGAGCGGTAAAGCATGGCGTTATCGACCGCGATTCCCACGTAGCTCGAAATCGTGACCAGAAGTTCCACGTCATCGCTGGAAAGAAAATCTCCGGTCTCGGTTCGGCTCACACCCAGGTAGCCGATGGTGCGACCGCGCGCGGCGCAGGGCAAATAATAAGTGAGATCCAGTTCGGCAATCGAACGACGCACGCCCGCCGGCCATTCATGCGAAACCACGTCCAGCATATTGCGAGTGCGCTCGAAAAACAGATAAGGCTTCCCGGGATTCGCAGTCAGAAATCCAAGATCCAGACCGTAAGGTGCGTTTTCCGTCCGGCCCTGGCGATTGCTGGCCATCTCTAACTGGAACTTCTGCTCAGCTTCATTCCACACGAAGAACGCCACGTGGCTGATGCCCAGCGTGCGGATGAGCCGGTCGGCAACGCTTTCGAGCATCTCACCCATATTGGCCGGCGATCCCAGCTCGCGTGCAAACTCGATCAGGGTACGGCGATAATCGTAGCGGTCTTTATAGAAGTAGTAGCGGTCGAGCTGCTCCTGTATCCATTTGCGAATGGGCTGGAACACGAAGGCGGCAATAAGGATCAGCGCCACCATCGCCGTGCCGCTCACATCGCTGGTTTTGCTGACCGAGAAGATTACGCTGTAGAAGATGCCGAGCACGCACAACGTGGCCAGCGTATAGACGTAGCCTTCCTGGAAAATGATGTCCACGTCCATCAGCCGGTAGCGCAGAATCGCGTAAGCCCAGGTAAGCGGTATCAACGGCAGCGATAAGACCGCGAGATTCATGGCGTGAGTAGGAACCACGCCCATCAGATAAGGAACCACATAAATCGCCGCGAAGGGCACGATGCCCACTACCGCGCCGTTGCGCAGCCAGGTTAATTGGCGGCGCACTACCGGATCGTCCGCGTGCCGTAACTGCGAAGTCAGCACTGCTGCTCCTGCCAGATACATCACGCACATTAAACCCAGCCAGACGCGATCCAGCAACCAGCGCATTTCGAGCATCGGCGCGGCCGTGGTCACCCAGCCGTATACAAAACCCAGGTGGATGGCGAGCATGGCAAGTCCCGGAACGTACAGCAGCAGCGCCAAGCCCGATGAACATTCGAGCGAGTCTGAACCGCGCCGGCGAATCCACTTCTGCGGCTCCGGAAATACACAACAGAAATGCAGGAACAGCGTTGGCGCCAGGAACCCCGCCACCAAATTTCCCAGATAAATCACTTTGTCGAAATTGTTCAATTTCCCGGAGTAGTGGAAAGTGAACAAGACAAAGCTCGCCACGCACAAAATGAAGAAGAGTTGCGCGCGCGGAGCGCTGCCGCGGCGGAAGTACACGAACAGCCCGATCGCCAGATAAACAGCGCCGACCGCGTACTGATAAAAGACGGTGGAGTCGCGATCGGCCTCACCGATGATCACGTTGGTGGGAACTTGCACCCCATTGTGCAGGATCTGGTACTCGACTTTTTTCCAAGAACCGAGCCGCGCCAAGACCGCCGTGACATCCAGCGCCCGCTGGATGGTTAGATCGGCGATCGATACCAGCCGGTCACCTTTATGGATTCCAGCCTTCTCACCGGGGCTCTCCCGGGCGACGAAGACCGCCACCACCGCGGAATTTTGATCGGCGCCTTGGCTCTGGTCGAGCCAGGTGACGCCGTCGTCAGGCAAGTGAAATTTGTTCTGTTGTTGAAGGTTGATGGCAGCCGCAATGACCGCCGCCACAGTGATGATCACCAGGAGTGCGCCAACGAGTTGTTGCCTTAGTTCCTTCATCCGGCAGACCTAGCACCCCGCTAGCGGACTCCTCCAGGAATTACGCTAGCAAACCAGTAGCCATTTTCCTGGCACATCTTTCTAATTGATATTATGGCACTTACATATGGCCGTCCGTTGGTTCTATTAATTTCTGGATATTGTATCCAGCAAACAGTATCTTATAGCGGGCCGTGAAGTTGTTTCGCGGTAAGCAAATCCTTGGCAGCCGCAGGAAGCTCGCCTCGATGCGAGAGGAAGTGAGCCACCTGCCAAAGCTGCTGGTCGCTCAATGACTGGCGGTACCCGGGCATGCCTGTTAGCCGGATGCCATTGGCGACGATCCAATAATTCTGCCCCACGGGATCGTTGCCCATCACCTTTTGATCGAAAAACTGCGGCGGCGGGGGGTACATGCCTTTGGAAACTGCCGAAGGCGCGCCGCCAGGCAATCCGTGGCACTCGATGCACTGCTCTCGATAGATCTTCGCCCCGGCGAGCAGATTATCTTCGCTCGGCGGAATTGGCGCCACCGTCGGAGCGTCGCGTGCAATCCGCGCCTGCACCGCTGCCCCGGCGAGCAGCGACTCGAAAGGGATCACCGGCCCATCGACCGCCACCGGCACATAGGCAAAACGCAGGTAGAGCAGTGCGATCAGGGGCAGCACAATCCAGCCGAGGATCATCCCGATAAAGAATGGCTTCACGTTCCGATTCTACCTGCCTATGGCCGGCGGGCGGATGACAGGAGCCTTAGTTCACCTGGTGAGGGGGCGCGGTCAGCAGTGGAAAAATCGCGGGCGCCTGTCCGCTGGTTTCTTCCGCTTCGACCGCAGCGACTCCCTGGTAAGTGATCTCGTAGCGGGCATTGTCGCCGCGCGTCACCAGCTTGTTTTCGCGAAGGACCCAGAAGCTGAACTCCAGGTGTTCGCGAGGACAGCCTATCAGGTTTTCGAAGTCGCGGAGCACGATCCAAGGCCGCTCTGCATCCGTGAAACGCTGGTTGTAGAGCAAGCGCAGAATGGCCTGGCGCTTCACGACTTCGGCCTGCACGCCACGCGTGCCTTGCCAATTTTCGAACAGATGCAGACGCGCTTGATCGTGCGATGCCAATTGGAGGTCGAAGGCAGCGCGGCGCGCTGGATCCGACAGCACTTCGTTCGCCTTCACAAGTTGCCGGAACAGCTCTTCGTTACCGGTTTCGGTATTGTCGGGATGATAGCGCTGCGCCATCAAATGAAATACGCGGCGGATGGTATCCGCGTCGGCGCGGCGGCTTACCTGCAGCACCTCATAGTAGTCGACGCCGTTCCCAAGCATTTCAACCGAGGCGCGCGGAATGTCGGCCAGTTGTTCGAAGGACAATCCGGCGTGGAACAATCCCTCTCCCACTTCCGAGCACCATCGGACCTGACACCGCCCTCCGATTGGGATTCGCCCCGGCGCGCCCTCGATTTCTCCGCTGACCTGAACCGCGGCGCGAGAATCTAGGGTGAGAGTCAATTCGATCCGCAGACCGCTGCTGCTGAAGTCCACTAGTGTTACTTCGCAGCCGTCAATCAGGAGCTTTGCCTGGCTCTTAGTCGCGACTGATCGGGGATGCCGCCGTTTTTCCGAGTCTGAGCGCACGCGCCCTCCTGCAGACCCTCATCGGCGAGTCCGGGGACGCGGTGAGCGGAATTAACTAGGAATCGGAATGAATCGCAGCGCTGACTCGTTGATGCAGTAGCGCAGTCCGGTGGGCGGAGGCCCGTCATCAAACACGTGGCCCAGGTGCGCGTCGCACAACCTGCACAGGACTTCGACGCGTTCCATCGAAAGGCTGTTGTCGGTCTGCGTGCGTATGTTTTCCGCGGCGACGGGCGCACTGAAACTCGGCCAGCCGGTGCCGGAATCGAACTTGGTGGACGAGCTGAACAGCGCGTTTCCGCAGCAGACACAGCGGAAAACACCCGCAGTCTCCAGTTGATAGTAGGTGCCGGTGAATGGCGTGTCGGTCGAGCCTCGGCGTGCCGACCAATACTGTGCGGGTGTGAGCTGACGCCGCCAATCGCCGTCGGAACGCACTACCTTTTTATGAACCGCCCGGCCAAGTTTGCGGCCAGCCCCGTCGAAGTCAACGATTGTTACGTCGATGTTCTCGCCGCCGCTAGTCGAGCACCCAATTTGCGACAAGACCACCCCAGCGCTGCCCAGAGCTAAGGGCACGATCATCAGCATGCGCCGCCGCGAAACGACTTCTGAGATGCCGCCAACCACCACCTCTATTTTAGTTTGTCAGCCGGTCGATCATGTCTTCCGCCAGGTCAACCCCTTTGAGCGTAATCGAATGCGTGCCGTTGTCGGTGCGCTTTACGAACAAGCCCTCCGTGAGATACCAGAGGCTGAATTCCAACTCCGATTTCGCTACCTTCAACATCTGCTCCAAGTCGGTAAGTGTAATACCCGGCTGGCCCGGATGCAGACGCCGCTGCTGGTACAAGGCGGAAATAATGGCTTGGCGCTGGTCGCGCGCCTCGCGCATGCAGTGCGCGGCAGTCTCTTGCGTGGATTCCATATCTATCTATCGGCAGAATCCCGGTTTCTGGGATGAAGGCATACAATAGTGAGACGCCAAATGCATGCAAACCGCCAAAAAAGTCAACCTGCAGGTAACTGATGGACGCGTGGCGCGCATGGGCCTGGCCCTCGCCAACTGGAGCGAACGCTGGTTTCCCGACCCTCTGGTCTTCGCCTTCCTGGGCGTCCTGGTGGTGTACGCACTGGGAGTCCTGGCGGGCGAAAGCCCCACCCAGCTTGGCATCGAAGCCGGCAGAAATTTCTGGACCCTGGTTCCCTTCACCATGCAGATGGTGATGATCATCGTCGGGGGGTATGTGGTGGCCTCCACTCCATTGGTCCGGCGTGCGATCCGCTGGCTGGCCGGGATCCCCACCACACCCCGCGGAGCGATCACACTGATCGCGTTCGTCGCTACCACCAGTTCCCTAATCTCCTGGGGACTCAGCCCGATCGTTAGCGGCTTTCTGCTCCGCGAGATGACAGGCCGCATTAAAGGCATGGACTACCGCGCTGCCGGGGCCGCCGCTTACCTTGGCAACTGCTCGGTGTGGGCGCTCGGACTGTCGTCGTCGGCAGCCATGCTAATGGCGACCAAGTCCTCCCTGCCCCCGTCTCTGTTCGCCATCAGTGGACTGATCCCGCTCACGCAAACGCTGTTCCTATGGCAAAGCATGCTCACGGCGCTGATTGTTATCGTTGTGTGTGGAATTGTTGCCTATCTCTCGGTGCCCTCCGCCGCGAACGCACACACCGCCGAAAGTTACGGACTGCACTTCAAAGCGAGGGAGGAGCCGCGCGAGCGCCATACGAAACCCGGCGAATGGCTGGAATTCAGTCCCGTACTTACGATTTTGGTGGGCGCGCTACTGCTCGGTTACCTGGTGTATGTCTTCCGCACTTCGCCGCAGGGAGCGTTGGCCGCGCTCGATCTCAACACCTACAACCTGATGTTCCTCACCGTCGGACTGCTGCTCCACTGGCGTCCGCGCAATTTCGTGCGCGCCGTGGCGGAGGCGATCCCGGCCACCGGCGGCGTACTGATTCAATTTCCGTTTTACGCCATGATCTTCGGCATGATCACCGGCACTGGACTCTCCGCCAAGCTGGCGCACCTGTTCACATCGGCGAGCACGCACGGCACCTTCGCGCTGCTCGCGGCTAGCTACTCGGCGGTATTGGGATTGTTTATCCCGTCAGGCGGCAGTAAGTGGGTTGTTGAAGCGCCTTACGTGTTACAGGCCGCCATCGCGCATCAGGTCCACTTGGGATGGGTGGTCCAGATTTATAACATCTCCGAGGCGATGCCCAATCTGATCAACCCCTTCTGGATGCTGCCGCTGCTGGGCATTCTGCGCCTGAAGGCACGCGACCTGATCGGCTACACCACTTTGTACCTGATGGTGATGCTGCCGGTGGTGTTCTTCCTGTGCTGGTTCTTCGCGCGAACGATTGCTTTTGTCCCGCCGATGAAATAGCGGACTCTCGTGCAGCTCTATTTTCCGCCGCGATACAGCACGCGCCAGATCTTGCCCTTCTCGCTGTCGCTTATATAGAGCGACCCGTCGGGGGCCTGCGCGATGCCATCCGGCCGCGCCACCGCGTCGCTGGGATTCATCAGCGGCATCTTGCCCGGGAAGCCACTCGCGAAGATTTCGAAATTTCCGG
>Ga0163163_10004026_pt1 | contig 12532 bp, 9 predicted proteins | sample S65metaG_FD_119766 | JGI IMG/M metagenome (GOLD analysis project Ga0163163, IMG submission 119766) | Switchgrass rhizosphere microbial communities from Kellogg Biological Station, Michigan, USA - S6-5 metaG | ecosystem: Host-associated > Plants > Roots > Rhizosphere > Soil | place: USA: Michigan... | reverse complement strand
TCGATGATCGCGTGCGCAATCGTCTTGTCCTTGACGATCCGCCGGTTGATGAAAACGTTCTGCGGTCCGCGCGTCGGACCCTGCTCGGCCAGCGCAGCGATGAAACCGTTCAGCGTGATGCCGCCCGCCTCCTTGTGGACTTCCATCAGGTCGGCGCGCTCGCCGTACACCTGATACAGCCGGTCGCGGTGCGAGACCGCGGGCGGGCACTGCAGCACTTTCCGGCCGGCGCTGGTCAGCGTGAAGCCGACTTCCGGATACGCCATGGCAAGTTGTGTGACGACTCGCGACACCTGCGCCGACTCGGCGCCGTCGGACTTGAGGAACTTCCGCCGCGCCGGGAGATTGTAGAACACGTCGTTCACCTCGACGAGCGTGCCCTGGGGCGCCCCGACTTCGACGATCGACGCCACTGTGCCGCCGTTGACGCGGATCTCGGTGCCGCTGGCCTGCCCCTTCGCGCGGGTCCGCATGACGAAATGCGAGACCGATGCGATCGACGGCAGCGCTTCTCCGCGGAAGCCGAGCGTCAGAATCGCGGCGAGGTCGTCGGCGTGCCGGATCTTGCTGGTCGCGTGACGCTCGATCGCCAGGCGGGCATCCCCCGGTTCCATCCCTTCCCCATCGTCCTCGACGCGGACCTGTTTCTTGCCGCCCATCTCCACCTGGATCGTCAGACGGCGGGCGCCGGCGTCGATGGCGTTCTCGACCAGTTCCTTGACGATGGAGGCGGGACGCTCGACGACTTCGCCGGCGGCGATCTGGTTCGCGAGATCGGCGGGAAGGCGATGGATCTTGCCCATCAGATCCAGTGTTTACGGCGGAACATCGCGAGCATCCCGGCCGCGACCCCGACGCTGATACCGAAGAGCCACCAGAACTGCGCGTGCTCGCCACCCGGAAACTGCGGCAGCGGCATGTTCATGCCGTAAGCGCCGGTCAGCAACGTCAGCGGCATGAGGATCGTCGACACGACGGTGAGCACCTTCATCACCTCGTTCAGGCGGTTGCTGACGTTCGAGAGATGAGCGTCCAGCATCCCCGTGATCCTGTCCTGGAAGATCAACACATCGTCGGCGAGGCGGACGAGGTGGTCGTACACGTCGCGGAAGCGGAACGACATCTCGGTGCTGACGTCGACGAAATCGCGCCTCGCCAGGCGGGCCACGACGTCCCGCTGCGGCGTGACGATGCGCCGGAGGCCCGAGACCTGGCGCTTCTGGTCGAGGATCCGGCGGACCAGTTGCGGATCCGGCTTGTCGAAGATCGCCTTCTCCAGATCGTCAATCCGCTCTTCGAGCTTGTCCATCTCCGGACGGTAGGAGTCGACCATGGCGTCGACGATGCGGTGCAGCAGCGAGACCGGGCCCTCGGACAGAATCTTGGGATTGCGCGTCGCGTGGTCGCGCAGCTCGTTGATCGAGGCCGAGTCGCCGTCATGGATAGTGACGAGATAATTCGGTCCGACAAAGAAGTCGACGTCGTGCGTGCCGAACGCCTTACCTCCCTTCGGATAGTGGATTCCGTGGAGGATGACGTAGAGGTAGCCGTCGTACGCCTCGACTTTCGGGTACTGGCGCGCGGACATCGCGTCTTCGACCGACAGCTTGTGGAAGTTGAACGTGTCGCTGAGGATCAACGACTCCGGAATCGACGGTGCGGCCAGGTCCACCCAGACGTGGACGCCGGAGGACGGATTCAGCCAGGCGCGATCGAACTTCGGCGCCTGCTCGGTCTTGCCGTCCTTGTTTACAAAGATAGTGATCATGAAGGGCTTAGGGCCCTATTCAATCCCCGACCTTCACCGAGAGCGCCGCTTGTGCGGCCGCGAGCCGCGCCACGGGGATCCTGTACGGCGACGCGCTGACGTAGTCGAGACCGACCTTGTGGAAGAAGTGGACCGACGCCGGGTCGCCGCCATGCTCGCCGCAGATGCCGAGCTTGATGTCGGGACGCGTCTTCCGCCCACGTTCGACGCCCATCGCGACGAGCGCGCCGACGCCGACCGTGTCGATCGACGCAAACGGATCCCGGTCGAGGATTTTCTTGTCGGTGTAAATCTTGAGGAACTTGCCGACGTCGTCTCGCGAGAAGCCGAACGTCAGCTGCGTCAGGTCGTTGGTGCCGAAGGAGAAGAACTCCGCTTCGACCGCGATCTCGTCCGCCGTGACCGCACCGCGAGGGATCTCGATCATCGTGCCGACCAGATACTTGATCTTGACGCCCTGCTCCTTCATCACCTCGGCGGCGACACGATCGACGATCGCCTTCTGATCCTTGAGCTCCTTCACGAGCCCGACGAGCGGGATCATGATCTCGGGCACGACCTTCGAGCCTTCCTTGCTCAGGCGGCAGGCAGCCTCGATGATCGCACGGGTCTGCATCTCGGTGATCTCGGGATAGGTGATCCCGAGACGGACGCCGCGGTGCCCCAGCATGGGGTTGAACTCGTGGAGCTGCTCCACGCGCGCCAGCAGCGTTTTCTTCTCGTCGAGCTCCTTGCCTTTCTTGCCGGCCGCCTCCAGCCGCGCGACGTCGACCATGAGATCCTCCCGCTTGGGCAGGAACTCGTGCAGCGGCGGATCGATCGTGCGGATGGTCACCGCTTCGCCGCGCATGCCCTTGAAGACGCCGTAGAAGTCGTCCCGCTGAAGCGGCAGCAGCTTGTTCAAGGCCTTGCGCCGGTCGGCTTCGTTGTCGGCGAGGATCATCTCCTGGACGATCGGGATGCGTCCTTCGCCGAAGAACATATGCTCGGTGCGGCACAGGCCGATGCCGCGCGCACCGAACGCATAGGCGAGCTCCGCCTGATCCTGTAGATCCGCGTTGGCGCGGATGCCGAGACGGCGGAACTTGTCCGCCCACGACAACAGCAGGTCGAAGCGGCGGTAGATGTCGGATTTCTTGGCGTCGAGCGACTTGTTGACGACCTGCAGGATCTCGCTCGGCTTCGACGCGACACGCCCGAGCTTCACTTCCCCGCTGAGGCCGTCAAACGAGATGAAATCGCCCTCCTTGACGGTCTGGCCGCCGACACTGCATTTCTTGTCGGCCTCGCTGATAACCAGCTCGCCCGCGCCGACGATGGAGGGCTTGCCCATCTGGCGGCCGACGACGGCCGCGTGTGACGTCATGCCGCCGGTCGCGGTCAGGATGCCCTGCGCGACGAACATGCCGTGGATGTCGTCCGGCACGGTCTCGCGGCGCACCAGGATCACCGGCTTGCCCTGGTTCGCCCATTCGACGGCGTGATCGGCGGAAAAGACGACATGGCCGCTCGCGGCGCCGGGCGATGCCGGCAGTCCTCGGGTCGCTACGGGAATCTTCTTCCACTCCGCCGGGTCGAACCCCGGCGCGAGCAGCTGGTTCAGCGCCTCCGGATCGACCAGGAGGATCGCTTCCTTCGGCGTCACCAGCTTTTCGGCGACGAGATCGGTGGCGATGACCACGGCGGCGTAGCCGGTGCGCTTGCCGCTGCGCGTCTGCAGCATGAAGAGCCGTTCGTCCTGGATGGTGAACTCGAAGTCCTGCACGTCCTTGTAGTGTTTCTCCAAACGCGTGGTGATCTGCCGCAGCTGGGCGTACGCCTTGGGCATCACCTGCTCGAGCTCGCGGATCGGCTGCGGCGTCCGCACGCCGGAGACGACGTCCTCGCCCTGGGCGTTGATCAGGAACTCGCCGTAGAACTCTTTCGCGCCGGTCGCCGGGTTGCGGGTGAAGCCGACGCCGGTCCCGGATCGATCGCCGGTGTTGCCGAACACCATCATCTGCACGTTGACGGCGGTGCCGATGTGATCGGGGATGTCGTAGATGCGGCGGTACTCGATCGCGCGCGGGTTCATCCACGACCGGAACACCGCATCGCGCGCCATGGTCAGCTGCACGCGCGGATCCTGCGGGAAATCCTTCTTCGCCTTGTCCTTGACGACCTTCTTGTAGCGCGTCACGACTTCGCGCAGCGCGACTTCGTCGAGATCGGTGTCGAGCCTGGTGCCGCGCGACGCCTTGACCGCGTCGAACTCGTGCTCGAAGGCATCCTTCGAAATCTCGAAGACGACGTTGCCGAACATCTGGATGAAACGGCGGTAGCTGTCGTAGGCGAAGCGGCCGTTACTGGTCCGCGCTTTCAGCCCCTCGACCGCGGCGTCGTTCAGGCCCAGGTTGAGGATCGTGTCCATCATGCCGGGCATCGAGAACTTCGCGCCGGAGCGCACCGAAACGAGGAGCGGGTTCTCGGTTGAGCCGAGCGTCGCGGCGGCGACCTTCTCCAGATTCTTCAGGTGTTCGGCGATCTCGCGATCGATCCCGCCCGGGATCTTCTGTTTTTCCTCGTAGTAGATGTTGCAGACCTCCGTGGAGATGGTGAAACCCGGCGGGACCGGCAGTCCTGCGTTGGTCATCTCGGCAAGGCCTGAGCCTTTGCCGCCCAGGAGATCCTTCATGTTGCGATTGCCGTCAGCCTTGCCCCCTCCGAAGAAATAGACGTACTTCCTGGCCTTGTTCGAAGGCTTGGCATTCGGTTTGGGCTTACGGGCTGTCGGCTTTTTCGCCATGTTCGCTCTCCGTCCGGTCGAATTGGATGATTGGGTAATCTGGTAATTGGATAATCGATTGGAGACTGGCTGCTCTGGATTCTATGTCGTCGTGCTCCGATATCGGTCTTCCTCGAATGTCCGCGGGGTCCGGCTTCACCCGGACGTCCTCGTTTCCGGTAGTGTCCGGCTTTAGCCGGACCGTTCTTGGGTAGTGCAGGCCTTCAGGCCTGCTTCTCGTCCTGTACAATCGCTGAAGGATCGGCAAATTGTAGAATCTGCCGCTTCAGTATCCCAAGAAGCGCCAGCCGCGCTTCCCGTAGCGTCTGATCGTCAACCATCACCATCACATCCGCAAAGAACCGATCCACCGGCTCCCGCAAGGCAACGATCTCCTTCATCACATCGGCGTATCGTGCTTCGAGCACCGCAGCCTCGATGGCTGGCACTCGCGTCGACATCTGGTCGGCTAGCGCCAGCTCGGCGGGCTCGCGAAGCTTTGTCCTCAGCTCCCCGATCGAGTCCGGCAGACGATCGAATTCCTTCGTGATGTTCTTCACGCGCTTGAACAGCTGACCCAAGGCCCTGAAATCATCAGAGTCTCGATATTTCGAAACGGCCTCGATACGACGCAAAGCGAGCTGAGGTACGTTCCAATGTTCGCTGACGGCTTTGATCTCGCCGTCCTGAAACCCGCGCGCCTCGAAAAGGTGGGCTTCGCGGTCCGCAAAGAATTCCTGCAGCGGTAACTCACCCCAGTCGGCTGAGGCACCGTGAAACTGTGAGAAGGCCTTATAGGCCTGCTTCAGCAACGGCGAGAGGCCAATTGGTCCCTTGGCATTCGCAGGCGCGTCCACGAGGAGCTTCACGACGCCCTGCGCGGCGCGGCGGAGGCCGTAGGGATCCCGCGAGCCCGTGGGCCTTTCACCGGCGGCGAAGAGGCCGACGATCGTGTCGAGCTTGTCGGCCAGCGAGACTGCTGCCCAGGTGACGGCAGCTTTTCCGAGCTGCGCGCGCGTCGGCGGGGCATCGGCCTCGACGCCGATCGGCAGGTAGTGGAAGTAGATGGCCTTCCACACCTCCTCGGGCTGGCCCTCGGCTCTCGCGTAGACGCCGCCCATCACGCCCTGCAGCTCGGTGAACTCGCGCACCATGTCGGTCGCGAGGTCGGCCTTCGCGAGGCGCGCGGCCTGTCCAGCCATCTTCGCCGTCGCCTCGTCTGCACCGAGCGCTTCGCGCGCGATCCATTCGGCGAGTTTTTCGATCCGCTCGGCCTTCTCTTTGTACGTCCCGAGCTTCTTGTGAAACAACAGCGTGCCGAGCCGGTCGATGCGCGACTCGAGCGGGATCTTGCGGTCTGCTTCCCAGAAAAAGCGCGCATCGCGCAGCCGCGCGCTGACGACGCGCTCCGCATTCCTCGCGATCGTGCGCTCGTTGTCCGGCTCGGTGTTGATGACGGCCAGGAACGCGTTCTTCAGCTTGCCGCCCTCGCCCTCGACCGGAAAGTAGTGCTGATGGTGAATCAGCGTCGTCGTCAGCACTTCCTCCGGCAGCTCGAGGAACTCGAGCGCGAACGTGCCGGCGACAACCGACGGGTATTCAACCAGATCCGGGACTTCGAGGAGCAGTCCGGTTCCGTGGTTGACCGTGCGGCTGACGCGTCCCTGCAGGCGCTGCGCCTTGGCATCGAGCTCGCGTGCGATCTTATTGTGCCGCTCGGCCCGCTCGAGGATGACGAAATTCTCGAGAAGCCGCGCGCGGTATTCGTCGAACGATCGCACCTTGATCGCACGGCCGGCGCGGCCGCTTGTCGTCAAAAAACGATGCCCGTAGGTCACGGCGCCGCTCGACACGTCCTGCACCTGGGAGGTCTGCGCCGCGGGCGTGCGCGCGATGGAAAACGGGACGACGCGCCCGCCGTATAAATAAAGGATCCAACGGATCGGCCGCCCGAACAGCAGGTCCCCTTTCCCGTCGTCGAGCATCGCGTCCCAGCGCATGGCCTTCGGGAACTGGAGACCGCGCAGCGTGTCGCGCAGCACGTCCGGCAGGACGTCGACCGTCGACTTGCCGCGCTGACGCCGGCGGAACGCCAAGTACTCGCCTTTGGGCGTCTGGATCCGTTCCAGGGCGCCGACGTCGACTCCTTGCTTCGCCGCGAACCCGGCTGCGGCCGGCGTCGCCGATCCGTCCGGCTTGAAGCTGGCCGACACCGGCGGACCGTTCACGAGCTCTTCGAGGTCGCTCTGACGCTCGGGGATGCGAACAACGCGGACCGTGAGCCTGCGAGGAGTGCTGTAGGTTTCGACCGGGGACTCCGGCGGGAGGCGGTGCGCGCGCAGCTGCGCATCGACCATCTCGCCGATCTGATTGGTCAACCCCGGCAGCCACCCGGCGGGCAGCTCCTCGCATCCGATCTCGAGCAATAACTCGCGATCCATGCGCCTACGCCTCCCCGCCCGGCCCGGAGGCTTCGGCGCGACGAGTTCCGCCTGGTCCCTCGACGTACGTCTTCGCGACGCCGATCGCAAGCTGGCGGATGCGCAGGATGAACGCCGTCCGCTCGGTGACGCCGATGCTGTTGCTCGAATCGAGGATGTTGAACAGGTGCGAGCACTTCAGGGTGTGCTCGAGCGCCGGCCAGATCAGCCCGGCCTTCAACAGCGCGCTGGCGAGCTGAAAGTAGCGCTCGAAGAGGTCACGATGAAACGCACCGAACTCCGCGCCGGGAATCTCGATCTGCCCGAACACATACTTCGACTGCTCCACTTCCTCGCGCAGGCGCACGTCGGCGTACTTCACACCGGGCGCCCATTCGATGTCGTAGATGCTGTCGACGCGCTGCAGGACCATCGCTATCCGCTCGAGTCCGTAGGTGAGCTCCGCCGAGATCGGCGCGAGCTCGATGCCGCCGGCCTGCTGGAAGTAGGTGAATTGCGAGATCTCCATGCCGTCGAACAGTACCTGCCAGCCGATGCCCCAGGCGCCGAGGGTCGGCGACTCCCAGTTGTCTTCCTCGAACCGGATGTCGTGCTGCCGCGGGTTGATGCCGCACGCCTCGAGGCTGTCGAGATACAGCTGCTGGACCTCGTCCGGCGCCGGCTTGAGCACGACCTGAAACTGGTGATGCTTGAAGAGCCGGTTCGGATTCTCCCCGAACCGTCCGTCGGCCGGACGGCGCGACGGCTGGACGTAGGCGACGTTCCAGTGCGCCGGCCCGAGCACGCGCAGGAACGTCTCCGGGTGCATCGTGCCGGCGCCGACCTCGACGTCGAGCGGCTGCTGCAGCGCGCACCCGCGCGACGCCCAGAACTCGGACAGCTTCAAAATCAGACTCTGGAATGTCACGATGCCAACCGACACAGAGTCGATGTGAGAACACAGAGTAGATTCGCCACAGAGACACCGAGACACTGAGATCTTCTTGGTCCAAACCCAAGAACGCTCTGTGTCTCTGTGTCTCTGTGGCGAAACTGTCTCTGTGAGCTCATCGGCCTCCGAGTCCTCCGCTCCGCATGTCCCGCAGTACTCGCACCGACTTCAGATCCTTCTCCAGGTGCATCGTAATCAGCGCGCGATGCGCGCCTTCCAGTTCCCGCAGCGCGCCGCGCGACACCGCGACGCGCGACAGCGCGAACGGGCTCGAGCTGCGCGCCGTCGTCAGAAACGCCTGCGCCTCGGCCGACAACTGCGGGTCGACTGCGTAGACGCCCTGCAGCCGCATCAACCAGTACTCGAAGTAGCGGGCCAGCGGCTCGATCGGTACGCCGGCGGCGATCGCGTCGGTCATCGATACGCCCAGCCGGAACAGCGTCTCGTTCGGGTCCGCCTCCTGCGCCCACTCGTCGATCAGCTCGGCGAAGTAGCTGACATAGCCGAGCGCTTCGCCGTCGACCGCCGACAGCGGAGAGCGCAGCTGCTCGACGTAATCCAGCCGCACCAGCTCCCGCCGCTCGCGCTCCAGGTAGCCGACGCGCCCGTACGTCAGCGGCTCGAGCGCCCCGCCGAACCGCCGGCGGCTCTGGCGCGCGTTCTTCGCGACCCCGCGTTTCTTGCCGCGATCGCGCGTCAGGAACACCACGATGCGATCCGACTCACCGAGCTTGTACGTCCGCAGAATCAGGGCGTCGGTGGTATGAAGCGGCATCCGGAGGGGAGAACAATTCTACTTCAGCCCGATGTCGTTCAGTACGCCTTCGTCCTCGCGCCACTCCGCCTTCACGCGCACGTGCAGATCGAGAAAGACCTTCGTATCGAAGAACTTCTCGAGGTCCTCGCGCGCGGCGATGCCGATCCGCTTGATCATGTCGCCGCCCCGCCCGATCACGATCGGCTTCTGCGACTCCCGCTCGACGACGATGCTGCAGTACAGGTTGAGGGTGCCGTTCTTACCCTGCGGCTCCTCGAACCGGTCGATGACCACGGCGCTCGAGAACGGGATCTCCGCGTGGGTCAGTTGCAGCAGTTTCTCGCGGACGATCTCGGCGGCGAAGAACCGCTCCGGCTGGTCCGTCAGGTAGTCGGGCGGGTAGCGCGGCTCCCCTTCCGGGAGCCGCTCGAGAATCACCCGCTCAAGACGATCAACATTGTCGCCGGTGCCGGCGGACACCGGGACGATTTCCGCGAACGTGCCAAGCTCGCCGTACTGCTGGAGGAGCGGCAGCAGCGTGTTCTTCTTGATCAGATCAATCTTGTTGAGGACGAGAAAGACCGGCGCGTCGGTGTGCTTCAGCAGGTCGAGCACGAAGCGGTCGCCCTTGCCCGGCGGCTCGGTGACGTCAACCACCAGGCAGAGCACATCGACTTCGCGGATCGTGTCGACGGCGGCGTCGACCATCCGGACGTTCATGCGGTGCAGCGGCCGGTGAATGCCGGGCGTGTCCAGGAACACGACCTGGCCTTCGGGATAGTTCTTCACGCCCAGGATCCGGTTCCTCGTCGTCTGCGGCTTGTCGGACACGATAGCGAGCTTGGTGCCGATGATCCGGTTGAGGAGGGTCGACTTCCCCGCATTCGGGCGGCCGATGAACGACACGAAACCTGATTTCATACCGAACGGGTCTTTTCCTCTGTCTCTACTGCGTCCTCGGTCGTGGAGAGCTTTCTGCACATTCTCACTTTGTTGATCCGCCGGCGTTCGGCGTCGAGAACCTCGACGGTGAGACCGTCCATCTCGAGCTTTTCGCCGACCGCCGGCACGCGACCCAGGTGCGACATCAGATACCCGCCGACGGTCTCGAACCCTTCCCGCTCGATGTCCACGTTCAGGCGCTGGATGACCTCGTCGATGTTCACCTTGCCGCTGAACACCCAGCGGCCGTTGCCTTCGTCGACGATCGGCTCGGACTCCACGTCGTACTCGTCGCGGATCTCGCCGACGATTTCCTCGAGCAGGTCCTCGATCGTGACCAGACCGGCGGTCCCGCCGTACTCGTCGACGACGATCGCGCACTGGGTCTGCTGGCGCTGGAACTGCTTGAGCAGCTCCGGTACACGCTTGGTCTCCGGCACCACCACCGCCGGCCGCAGCAGCGTCGTCACCCCCCGCGCATCGTCGGCGGTGCTGAGGACGACGAGGTCCTTGACGAAGACGAAGCCGGCGATGTTGTCGAGCGACTCCTTGTAGACCGGAAAGCGCGAGTATTCCTGCTCGCGGAACAGCGCGCGCACGTCGCCGACCGTCGCGGTGTCGCGGATGGCCACGATGTCCGGCCGCGGCGTCATCACCTCGCGGACCAGCGTATCGCCGAAGTCGACGATGCTCTGAAGCAGCCGGCGCTCCTCGCCTTCGATCAGCCCTTCCTGCTCGGCGGTGTCGATGTAGGCCTTGGCGGTCTCGTTCGCTTCTTCCGCCGCCTCGTCCGGCGTGGCGGCCGGCCCGGTCCGGCGCGCAGCCGGAACGATGCCTGCGATCCAGCGCGTCATCGGGCCGAGCGCCCGCGCCAGCGGCGCGAAGGTCGGCAGCAGCAGCTCGAGCGTGCGCTCCGGATCTCGGCCCGCGATCACGAGGGGGACGAACAGCTCGAAGACCAGCACGAACGCCGCGAGCGCGATCAGCAACGAGGGCAGCGTCTGCGCCCCTTCGATGCCGATGACGCGCGCGAGCAGGCCGGTCGCGGCGCCGGTCACGAGCCCGAGCAGCAAACGGACGGGGACGAACAGGAGCAGCGGATCGTCGAGGTAGGTACCGAGGGCGCCGGGCCGGTTGGAGCGCTCGGCCACGAGGCGCAGCGACAGCCGCATCAAAGCGCTGAACGCCGCCTCGATCGAGCCGAGATACACGGCAGCGCACCCCAGCAGAAAGATACTCAGCGGAATCATGCGCGGGCTCCCGCCCGCTCGATCAACCCTTCGCCCAGGCCGCCTTTGCGCCGAAGGCGGCGCTCGACGCGGCGCATGCGTCCGTCGTCGCGCTCGTGATCGTAGCCGAGAAGATGGAGGAGACCGTGCAGAGCCAGGACTCGCAGCTCCGTCCGCTCGGAGTGGCCTGCGTCGCGCGCTTGCCGCCGGGCGACGCCTCGCGCGATCACGATGTCACCCAGGAAGGGGCTAGAGGCTTGCGGCTTGGGGCTCGGATGCTTGGGGCTCAGGCGTTTGTAGGACGGGTCCTTCGGACCCGTCGCGGGGAACGACAACACATCCGTCGCGTAGTCCTTGCGGCGGTAGGTGCGGTTCAGCGCCCGGACGCGTCGATCGCTGACCAGCACCACGCTGACGACTCCGCGCGCTCGTGCTGGCGCGACACGCTGCAGCCACGCCGCGAGCCCCGGTACCGACACCGGCCGTCCGCGCTCGTCGACAATGGACACCGCGAGCTCCTTGCGCGCCGAAGCTCGCTCAACCCTCCGGGCGTAGGCGGAGCCGTCTGGCATCTCTGTCACGCTCGTGGTTCGACAGGCTCACCACGAGCGAGCGTCGCGGCCGGCTCCGCTCGTCCGGAATTCGGCGAAGGACGAGCCGTGCCGCCGCCGAGGGTATAAGCCTCGTAGGCCTTCACGATCTGCTGCACCAGCTTGTGGCGGACGACGTCGCGGTCGTCGAACTGGACGAACGCGATGCCCTCGATGCTGCCACACACCTTCATCGCTTCGATCAGGCCGGACATGCGGCCGGTCGGCAGATCGATCTGCGTGATGTCGCCGGTGATGACCGCCTTCGCGCCGAACCCGAGGCGCGTGAGAAACATCTTCATCTGCTCGGACGTGGTGTTCTGCGCTTCGTCGAGAATGACGAACGCGTCGTTGAGCGTGCGGCCGCGCATGAACGCGATCGGCGCGATCTCGATCGTGCCGCGCTCGATGTAGCGCGCCACCCGCTCGGTGTCGAGCATGTCGTAGAGCGCGTCGTATAACGGCCGCAGGTACGGGTTCACCTTCTCCTGCATGTCGCCGGGCAGGAAACCGAGCTTCTCGCCGGCCTCGACCGCCGGGCGCGCCAGGATGATCCGGCTGACCTTCTTGGCGATCAGGAACGCGACCGCCTGGGCCATCGCCAGGTAGGTCTTGCCGGTGCCGGCCGGCCCAATCCCGAACACGATGTCGTTCGCCTCGATCGCGTCGAGATACTTGCGCTGGTTGACCGTCTTCGGCGCGACCCGCTTCTTGCCCGCCGCGGTCAGGCTGCCCTTGAGGAAGTGATCGCGCAGATCGACCAGCGTGTCCTGCGACACGAGATCGCCCGCCGTTTTCACGTCGGCGTTGGAGAGCTTGAAGCCGTCGCGGATCAGCGACGAGAGCTGGCTGAGGACACGGTCGGCCTTGTCGGTGTTGCCCGAGTCTCCTTCGATGATCAGATCGTTGCCTTGCGTACGGATTCGGACGTTGAAGAGCGATTCGAGGCGTTTGATGTTCTCGTCGTAGGCGCCGAACAGCGTCTCAATCCCCTCTTCGGGGACGGTGATCCGTTTCATTGCTTCAATTCTGGATCCGAATATGGAGCTCGCGCAGCTGCTTTGCGTCGACGGGCGAGGGCGCGCTGGCCATCAAATCCACGGCGCTTGC
>Ga0163163_10004025_pt1 | contig 12532 bp, 10 predicted proteins | sample S65metaG_FD_119766 | JGI IMG/M metagenome (GOLD analysis project Ga0163163, IMG submission 119766) | Switchgrass rhizosphere microbial communities from Kellogg Biological Station, Michigan, USA - S6-5 metaG | ecosystem: Host-associated > Plants > Roots > Rhizosphere > Soil | place: USA... | reverse complement strand
TTGTTATCTTTCCACTCATGTCAAGAACGGTAACATCTCCTGCTTGACGTTCCGCGATATTCAACTCAGCCATTGTAGGAAATCTCCTTTATGAAATTGCGATTAACGTCGTTTGAGCATGCGCACTGTTGTACCACCTTCAGGAGGTAGGAACCAGTCGACCTCATCCATAAAACTACGCATGAAAAAAATGCCACGACCAGACGTCTTTAAGATGTTCTCATCAACGGTCGGATCTGGGACTTCGTTTGGGTTGAATCCGGGGCCTTGGTCGTGAACGCTGATTTCTACAGCGTCAGGCGAGCTTTTCAAAACAATATCGACGACTTTGCCTTCATCCTGGCTGTTTCCATGAACGACAGCGTTGGTCACTGCCTCGCGAACAGCCATGTCAATTCCGAACGCAGCGTCGTCACTTACACCTGATCTATTAACAAACTCCGCCACCGCCGCTGCTGCGGCGGCGACCGTCTCAATGCGGCTGGGTAACCTTAGCTCGGTCGTCTCTACCGTCACAGTGATCAGGCATGGCCTCTCAAAAAAGCCATTAAGCGAGGACTTGGCTGCTTTCTTAAACGCTTCCGGTGGTTCGAGGTAGTACCATGCGGGCTAGCTGCGTGTCAAGAATGTGGGCTTTCAAGCAGCCGATGCGAACAGGTTTTTGTTTAATGCTCGACTAGATGATCTCTCAATGAATCACACGATGAATCCCAAATTTTTAAGTTTTTTGTCCAGTTCGTCGAGATCGAAAGGTTTGCTCATGTACTCATTGCAACCGGCTTCTATCGCCGCTTGTTCCATTCCATAAACATCGAAAGCTGTGATCGCAACAATCGGGACGGGGTCGGCTGATGAGTTTAACTTGCGAACGTTCTTAATAGTCTCCAGGCCATCCAGCTCCGGCATGTTGAGGTCAACAATCAAAAGGTTTGGGCGGAGACTACGTGCGATATCGACAGCTTCAAGACCGTTCCTCGCTTCCAGGACACGATAGCCCTTCAACTCAAGTGCTCGCTTCAACATGTGACGCGTGTCTCGAGAATCTTCAGCGATTAATACCGTCGGGGATATGATCGACAAGATAGAACTCATCTTTAAGCCCCACCTAAGTGGGGTATATTTAGTTGTGCCGGGGGATTTTTACTGCAGGGGAACTTACTGGGGACTGACTGACCTTGTAGAAGTTTTATAACATAAGCAACGCTCAGTGTATCTAGGCAAGAAGCCTGTCCGTACAAAAGCACGGGAAACGTGGTCAGAATGAAACTAAGTCGTAAAGAACGAGTCACTGGGAGACTGAAACTGCCCGGGGATAAATCAATTTCGCATCGAGCCGCCCTGATCGGAGCGCTGGCTGCAGGCCCTTCGATAATCACTAATTTCTCGACGGCGCTTGATTGCAGTTCAACTCTGTCATGCCTTCAACAGCTTGGCGTCCGGATCAAACGAACTGACAACACAATGGAGATTACGGGCGCCGAGAAGTTCACACAGCCGGTTTCTGCTCTCGATTGCGGTAACAGCGGTTCGACGATGAGGATACTCGCAGGAGTACTCGCTCGTCAGACCTTCTCGTCTGAACTAACCGGCGACATCTCGTTGAATTCACGACCGATGGGCCGAATTATCGAACCACTCGAATTGATGGGTGCCCAAATCAGATCACACGCTGGTAAGCCACCGTTATTTATTGAGGGTGCAAAAGAGATCCGTCCGATCGTTTACAAACTTCCGGTGGCTAGTGCGCAAGTAAAGTCTGCGGTCTTGTTTGCCGGTCTTGGCGCCCACGGACGCACCCAGGTAAAAGAGTCCTCGCTCTCACGCGACCACACGGAGCGCCTGTTCAATGGATTTGGAGTCAGCGTGACAACTGATGCAGATCTCACAGTCACTCTTGATGGGCCAGCGCACCTCGAAAACGGTAACATCACAATCCCTGGTGACATATCTTCAGCTGCTTATTTCGTTGCAGCAGCGATGCTGTTACCGGGATCTGAGTTAACGATCGAAGACGTTGGTTTAAACCCCACTCGCTCAGAATTTCTATCCGTGTTGAGCTCGTGGGGGGCGGACATATCGACAACAGATCTTAGATACGAGCGAAACGAGCCGGTGGGAACGATCACTGTTCGAGGAGGAATAGCACCTCAGCTCAAGGACTCAAACGCTCGACGTTTGGATAAGGCGAGAATTCCATCGCTCATTGATGAGTTGCCATTGCTAGCGGTAGTTGGTTCACAGATTCCTGGTGGTATTGAGATTCGCGACGCGAGTGAGCTGCGACATAAGGAGAGCGACAGACTTCGAGCGACCGCAGTTAATCTGCGAACCATGGGAACTGAAGTCGAAGAGCATCCAGATGGCCTCTCCATATCTGGGCCAACAACCTTGCGCGGCGCATCTCTCGACTCCTTTGGAGATCACCGTATCGCAATGTCGTTCTCTGTGGCTGCCTTAAGTGCCGATGGAGCTACAGAGATCCAAGGCGCGGAGTGTGTGGATATTTCCTTCCCGGAGTTCTACAAACTGCTTCACTCGGTTGTCATCCCATGACTTTCACTAGACCAATCGTCATTACTGGTTTCATGGGATGTGGGAAGACTGAAGTGGCCCGATCTCTTGCGACACGCCTCAACTTGCAGATGACGGACCTGGATGAGTTGATCGCTCAAATTGAAGGTCGAACTGCGGCTCAACTAATTCGAGAAGAAGGAGAACATTCCTTTCGAGCAATCGAGACAAGAACACTCCGGGAACTCCTGGAGAGCAATATTGAAGGCGTAATTGCACTGGGAGGCGGCGCATGGATCGAAGCAGCCAACCGAGCCTTGCTGGAAGGAGTTCATGCTCTGAGCATCTGGCTCGATACACCTTTTAATGTGTGCTGGGAACGAATTGCGACTTCGACGGAGGATCGGCCGCTTGGCCGTACTGAAAACCAAACCCGCGAACTCTATTTAAAGCGCCTGCCAATTTATGAACTTGCGCGTATCAGGGTGCAAACGTCTGGGGCGGAAGACCCAGACAAACTCGCGACGCTCATTACCTCAGACATGAACAGACTTAACTTGTAGAAACGTTTTCGAGTGATGTGCTCGCGATTAGCCAGTCCCAAACGTATTTAGTCATTGGCAAGCAAATTTGCTGGTGCTAAGATTTTTTGGTCATTTCCAACCTGATGAGCTAGTCGACCCCAGAAGATCTGGCTCCAGTTTCTAAAGAACAAGGGAGTTATCCCCTGTGAGCTCGCCATTATTCGTTCTGGCCGCTTCATCTACAGAGGCCAGTGAATGGAATCACAGCATCTGGCAACAGATGATGTCAGCCACCGTCCCACAGAAGTACAGTTCGGTCCTTTTCAACAAAGCTGCATTTGATAATGAGTCGTCGCCCGACGGACGGGCGAAGTATGTGCCGAACGGTCTCCGCATGGTGGAGACCCTTTTGCTTCGTGAGTACTCTGAAGAGGAAGTCGTAGTTTGCTACGTCGATCAACTCGAACGGTTCATGGGACCGGCAACCAAAGTCCTCGCGATACACGCGCACAACCCGCTGGGGATTTCGTACGCTACAGACGTCTATTCAAAGTTCGCCGGCGAAAACCTGATGCCGGTAAACGCATACGAGTTCATAAAAATCGTAACGCATCCCGCCGTTCTGAAGTACAAGCCGAAGATCGTTGTAGGTGGTCCTGGTGCGTGGCAACTCGAGAAAGCCAATCGTCTCGATGAATTCAAAATCGATTACCTCATCGACGGCGAGATCGAAAGGGTCTTTTCGGATCTGTTCGCGCGCATTCTCCGAAGTGATCCAAGTCTGCCTCGAATCATAAAGATTCCGAAAGAGATGCAGCCAACTGTCGACGAGATCCCCGTCGTTAGACATCGATCTACGTTTGGCGTTTGTGAAATTACGCGAGGGTGTGGCCGTGGTTGCCAATTCTGTTCGCCCGCGACGAAGGTCGGCAGATCATTTCCGTTGGAACATATTGTGGCGAGCGCCGAAGTGAATGCCAGGGAGGGCGCCACTGAAGTGATGCTTGCAACGGAAGACATGTTTCTCTACGAACAGCTTCCCAACTTCGAAACCAATGTGCCTGCGCTCGAGAATCTCTTTCGAAGTGTCATCAACGTACCTGGAATTAAGACGATTCAGACGTCACACATCACAATGGCTCCGGTCGTTAAGGATCCTTCCATCATCGAACGGCTGACGCCTCTGGTGGTTCCTTATTCGCACGTGCGACACAAGGCTTCTACAGATCCGGATAAACGTATCGCTGACCCAATCATCGGACTTGAAACAGGTAGTCCCAAGCTCTTCAACACATACATGAAGGGCAAGGCGTATCCGTATAAGGCGCATCAATGGCGAGACGTCGTGTTGAAAGGAATGGAGATTCTTAACCGTCACAACTGGTTTCCATTCTGCACGTTCATCATTGGTCTACCGGGCGAGACCGATGAGGATACCAAGCAATCTCTCGACATGCTTTACGATCTTCGTCACGCTAAAGGTATGTTTGTGCCGACATTCTTCGTTCCGCTTGAAAATACCAGGATGGAACGAACAAAGAGCGCTAAGCTGATCGAGATGACTGATCTGCAGTGGGAGTTTTTCTTTACTTGTTGGAAATACAACATGGAATTCTGGCGCAGCGGAACCAAGGCAATGTTGAAGCTTAGAATGGGAGTGCCGATTTACTACACCTTGCTCGGCAAGAAGTTGTTTGGCCACGGCGTCAAGTATCCTTTGCTTCGTTTAGCAGGCATGCCTGATCGATTGCTTTCGAAGCGTCTATATTTGAACTTTAGTGGTTACAAGAGGAGTCCAAACGGAATGGATCCTTTCGAAGGTGAGATCCTACCGGCGTTTCAAAGCGTGAGAGAAAAAGGTCTGAACCTGATCGATGCCAGTCAGTTGCACATGCATGCATCTGGCGACTGAGGAAGATTGTCGATTGGCAATCGCCAATATCAAAGCGGCCGCTCACCTAGACTTGAGCGGCCGCTTTGTCGTCGGGGAGAGTAACCCTGAAAGACAGGTTAGAACTTGAACTTCAAGGCAAACTGCATCTGTCTTGAAGAACCTGAGTCACCTGTCGGAAAGCGCGTGTTGGTAATCACTCCAAAAGCGGTGCTTCCCACCTGCGCAGTTCGACCCGGCTGTCCGAAGTTGGCATGATTGAAGACGTCAAACACTTCCCAACGGAATTCGATGAGTTTGTCTTCGCCAATCTTCGTTCGTTTGATAAGCGAAACGTCAGAATTGCTGAAGCCTGGTCCGATCAGGACGTTTCGACCCATGCTCCCAAAGTGGTAAATCGTCTTTCCGTTTATAAAAGCAACCGGCAAGATCACTCCGGCTCCCGACGGACACGATCCGCCAGGTCTGGGATCGCATACGAGGTTTGGAAAGTACTGGACACCAATTCCGGTCGCCGCGGCAGTCGGTGAAATCGTGATCGGGCCCCCAATGTCGGGCCGCAGCGTCGCAAGACCGGTCAGCGAGTTCGCGTTTGCAGCGGGTATCGCTCCAATTGCTCCTGCATTTCCCGCCAACAGTGTGACCGGATTTCCGCTCTGCAATTGTGTAATCAAGGAGAACTGCCAACCTTCCTTCAACTGGTTCCCACTGAAAGGCAGTTCGTACAACCCGCTAATCACGAACCGGTGCCGAGCATCAAAGTCTGAAAGACCGCGATCTCCCACGAGGTTGTAACTATCCTGCAGGGTCGTACCTTGCGAGCTCTGCGAGTTGTAATCAATCGACTTTGAGAATGTGTACGACGTATTGAATTGCAATCCGCGAGATAGCCGCTTAGTCGCGGTTACCCAAAGCGCATTGTAGCTAGAGTTCCCCGTGCCTTCGCGGAACGTGATGTTGAGCATTGGCACATTTGGAGCGATCGTACTACTTGAAGAGACGGTCGGGTATGGACGTACTGCCGTAAGAGCAGCGTTGAGGAACGTTTGGTTTGGATTTCGAGTGAGTCTAAGATGCGTCCCCTTCGAACCAAAGTACCCAACAGTTACTCCGAATCCATGACCGACTTCTCTTTGAACGTTGAGGTTCCATGATTGGACGTAAGCGTTGTTGAATTCCGGATCTGCCGAGGTCGGTGAGACCGTACTTCCAGGCACTGCAACGCCCGTTAAGTTAGAAAGCAATGCAGTTGTATTTGACGGAAGTGCGACCGCAGTTGCGAATGGCGGATTACCAGCTTGCACACTAACCAGATTTGTTACCGGTTGATCGGCAAGAATTGCGTAAGCCGCCCGAATAGAGGTCTTTCCATCTTTGAAAGGATCCCAGGAGAATCCGACTCGCGGCTCCCAGTTGCCGGCGTTTGTTTTATAGACAGGAGCGAGCCCGTTATTTACTTGAACAAGTGAATTGCTCGTCGGCACCCAACCTACAAACCTGTTGTAACGTTCCGTCGGCGACATTAACCAGTCGTATCGTAGACCCAGCTCAAGCGTCAGGTTGGGTCTGAACTTCCAGTTGTCTTGAACAAACGCTCCCAAAGCACCTTGTGCGACAGCACTGGATACATCGCCCAGTGTGATATTGAAAGTGTTTGCTCTTCCAGCAAGAAAGTCATTCATATTCGCAAAAGCAATAGCTCCCGTGTCTTTGTTGGTGTTGTTGTTGTAGAAGCGACGCCACTCACCGCCAAACTTGAAGGAGTGATTGCCACGCAAATAGTTCAATGTGTCTGAAACTACGTAGGTCGTATCTGAACGCCCTTGCGGAAACCCTGAGGGACCACCGAAGTTCAGACTGGCTCCTGTGACATTCATCTGAGGTAATCCGATATCTTCGGTCACTCCATTATGTATTCCGAAGTCCAGCGGATTAAGGTGAGCGTTCGGATCGAAAAGGATATGAATTCGATTAAAACCGAACCGTGCCTCATTCACGACATTCGAACTGAAAGTGTGAACCTCATTCAGCGTAAAGACCTGACGTCGTGACTTTCTCGTGTCGCCAAAACCGGGAATCGTGTTGAGTTGCAGAGTGGGTTCGCCACGTTGGTCACGCTGAATTGCGTAGTAACCGTGCAAGCGATCGTTGTTGTTAAAGTTGTGACTGATATCAGTTGTCCACTGATCGATATCGACAGGTGCGGTGGCCGAACCAGCAAAACCGCTCGCGCCAACATTTGCGTGTGGAATTAGTGGCAAGAGCTGTTGAATCACAGGATCCGTAACGGCAGCTCGTTGAGCTTCAGTCGGAACAGTAGTACCCGAAATTGTTAGTCCCTGGCGTTGACGAAGACCTTCGTAGCTGAAAAAGAAGAACGTCTTATTCTTGCCGTCGTATCCAAAAATCGGTCCCCCTTCGCCAAAGTGCGGGATCATCACTGGTCCACCGATGTTAAAGCCAAACTGATTACGGTGGAACGGCGCCGGCTGTGTTGTGCGCTCAAAGAAGTTCCTCGCGTCTAAAGCATTGTTTCGGAAGAATTCGCAGAACTCACCGTGGTAATCATTTGAGCCCGAGCGCGTGGCGATGTTTACGATCGCACCGGAGTTGCGACCGTACTCTGCGCTAAAAGTTGAGTTGTCAGCCTTAAACTCCTGCACTGTGTTGATGGACGGTTGAAATGTTATCTGGTTCTGGGCCATGTCGTTCAGGTTGACGCCGTTGATCATGAAGTTGACAGTGTCTTCACGATTGCCGGCTGTGTTAAGCCCAAACGAGCCTTGTCCGCGAAGTGGCGCTGTCAGGAAGCCATTCTGCGGCGGGGTCACTGATCCTGGAATCAAAAGCCCGAGGTCGACGAAGTGACGACCGTTGAGTGGAATTTCCTGAACTGTTCGTTGATTGATTACAGTGCCGACCGAAGTCGTCGCCGTTTCGATGACCGGTACGTCTGACGTAACTAACACTTGTTCTGAGATTGCCCCGATTTCGAGTTGAAAATTCTGAACAACGGTTTGCGCGACACCAAGAATTACCTGGTCCGCCAACTGGGTCTTGAACCCATTTGCCTTCACCTCGATCACATAGGTTGCAGCTGGCAGTGCTGCGACCTGATAGTTTCCCTCGGTGTCGGATTGAGCAGTGCGCTCTATCGAAGTTGCCTTGTTACGGACAACAACGGTGGCGCTTGGTACGACAGCGCCCTTCGAATCTGTGATAGCGCCCTGTACGGTTGCAGATGACTGCCCAAAAGCTGTGACACCAGCAAGCAGGCCAACCAAGATTGCTATTAACGGTAAAAAAAGTCCGAACTTGTTACTACTCATGAAACCTCCTAAACAACGTCGGCGGTAGACAGACGGAGGCGCGGACCTGACAAACTAAACTTCGCTTCCTGGCGTGCTACTTAAATGGCGCCATTATCACGACCAAGCCTCGTACTATGCCGACACTTTCCTGTTTTGAGGGGAGTTGAAAACGTGAGAAGCAATAAAGATGCCGCGGGACACTAAGGGTTCGGCAACGAATTCCTCATAAAAGTCTGATGTTGTCGATGCGCAAAATCAGACGTTGATCCAAAAACAACAAGCTCATCCGAAAACGACAAAGAGTCTCTTACCACTGAACCAAAAACTCGCGCAGCCGACTGTACATTTCTTCGAAGGATTCTCCGCAAAATAGGACTGATTGGTAGTGCGTAGGATCGTAATCATGACGGGACATGACATCCAAATCTAATGGCCGAAATTCGGCTTTGTGCATTTCTTCCAACTCGCCGGCGGATGACAGAAGGCCAGTGCCGTAGGCCTTCACCTCGCCATTTTCACGCAGCACACCGAATTCAATTGTGAACCAGTAGACGCGAGCCAATCCATCAAGGTCGTTTGCATCGGTCGTTCGCTTCACAGCTTGGCCAAAGAGGCGATTTAGCTCGGCAAAACGAGTGCTTGCTAACGTAATGGCATGGCCGATGATCTCGTGAGCTACATCTGGCTCCGGAGTGTAGAGAGGGGTCGAATGATGACGAATGTACTGGGTACACAAAAACACGCCATTGGCCAACGACTCAAGAAAGACTCGAGGCTCCACGAGACCTGCCACAGGTTCGAGTCGAAAGCCACTAATCAACTCGACCTTCCTACTTACTTCGCCGAGCTGAGGAATCCGATCCGTGGTGAAGTCCAAACGGCGCACACAGTTTAGGTACTCTGCGCAGGCGTGACGTTGATGCGCGGGTCCTAACGCTTTCCAGATCGTTTGCCATACGACATGTTCCTCGGCGGAATATGGCGCCGGGGGAATCGCTTCACCTGGTACGTGACTCAGCGCGATTTGAGCAATCTGGTTACGACGGGCGCGATACTCAGGATCTTTGAAACCAGGATGATCAGGATCAAGTTTGACTAAAGTCTTCCGATCGTCGAGGTCGTCTGCTGTAACCATCCGCATGTCGACGTGATCCATGAGTAAGGTCTTGGTGTCTTTCATAGTTCTCCTCGTGATGCCAGTAGCTCGCCGGGGCAGTAGCCCGGGGCAGTAGCCCGACTGTAAAGGAGGGCTGTTCAGCCTTAACAATTACATTGAGCCCTCCTTTACAGTCGGGCTACTGCACCGGGCTACTGCACCGTGCCAATCAACCAACCTCATCAGTCAAAATAAAACGGCCACCAATCCTCTGGAAGGATTGATGGCCGTTTTGAACAATCTGTCGTTCGGCTATTTCATTCGCGCTCGCCGACAGCTCATCGCCCGACCGTCCCTCCCAGTGGAGAGCGAACCGTAATAATAATAACGATAGCTGTTACGTGCTGCGATCATTGCCTGACTCAGAATAGAGGGCCCCACGATAAATGGTCAAGCCGCAAACATAGCATTACTGCAACTTTAGCTTTTGCCTCTCATCAAAAAACGTGGCCCATGCATTACCTCTTTTCTTTAACAGATCAGGTACGTTCACAATCGTGAAGTCAGTAATCTTCACGCCTTGCTCGATCTGTTTCCAGGTTAGCGGCATCGACACAGTGGCTTTAGGCTTAGCCCGCGCCGTGAAGACCGAAGCCAAACTCTTGCCACGCGCGTTCTGCATCCAGTCAACGTAGACCTGAGTCGTTTTTCTTTTGGCAATCGTTCGCTCAACAGTTGCGATCTTCGGCGCTCGTCGCGCGACCTCAGCCGCTAGCAGTTTCGAAAACTCGGCAACTCTTTCGTAGTCATTCGTCGGTTTCAACGGAATATAAATGTGGATTCCAGATGATCCGGAAGTTTTTGGGAAAACCGTCAACCCGATTTCGTCGGCAACCTCTTTGATCACCAGTGCTACTTCAAGCACGTTCTCCCAGGGTGCCTTCTTGGGATCAAGATCGATGGCAACCCAGTCGGGCTTATCCAGATGCTTTATCGTCGAATGCCAGGGATGCTGTTCTATCGTGCCGAGATTTACAAAATGCAAAAGGGAACCGGTGGTGGAATAAACGGCATAGTCCAGTTGTCGTCCTTCCTGGTTGGTTAGTCTTGCCGTTTTGATAAAGGCGGGTGCACTCTCCGTGTCCTGCTGAAAGAACATCGGCGCCTTGATTCCACGCGGCCAACGCTGAAGGATCGCGGGCCGGTCCTTCAAAAAAGGCATGATGTAATCAGCAACTTTCAGATAAAAGCAAAGCAAATCAAACTTGGTTAATTTTTCGTCGGGCCAATAAATTCGATCAAGACTGGTGACAGCCACCTGTTCGCGGCCCACTTGCAGAATTAGATCGCCCTTAGGTTTCGTGAGCGAGAGAAACTCTGAAACGGATACAACTGTGCCGCGCTTTTGACGGGTTACCTTTACATCAGTCTTCTTATTTAGCTCTTCGCGCTGTTCCATGGCTCCATGACAGTATGTTTGGCCCTTCTCCAACACGCAACCTTTTCGCTCTTTTGTAAGACTATTCGGACAACTTCATAACGCTGTCGTCACACACTCGGCCCATGTTTCGATTACTGTCGGCCATACTCACCGCGGTTTCACCCCTATGAATTTAATCGCTTCGGAGGGGATACAGCATGCGTTCGCATAAGATTCCAAATACCCGGTCTTCATTAACTATCGGTATCGGCTTTTTGCCAGTCGTCGCCGTTCTCTTCATCACTTGTGTCACCAGTTCCGCACCACGACAAACTGCTACCTACGTCATAGACAATCAAAAGGGAAAGTTCATTGCACATGCTTTTGCGGGAGGTCTCTTCTCGTTTAAGGGTCACGATCACTTTCTTGCAGCGCGCGACTTCTCAGGTGAGGTTCAACTAACTCCTGGGACAGTAACTCCGGCTTCTCTGCATCTGGTTGTAAAAGCAAACTCACTAGAAGAAACGGGAACTGTTTTCACTGGGGAGCAAAAGAAGATCATCAATAAGGAGGTTCACGACATAGTCTTACTCCCCGAGCAATATCCGGAGATTGTTTTTCAGAGTACTAGTGTCACGGCCAAACCACTGGCCGCCGGACAGCATGAAGTAAAGATATTAGGGAACCTGACACTGCACGGAGTCACGCGTCAGGAGACGATTCCCGTCAAACTTTCGTTGAGTGATCAGGACCTGCAGGCAGTAGGTGAGTTCACCATCGATCGTGGCCATTACAAAGTGAAGGCAACGTCAGCCTTCCACGGTATGGTAACAGTCAAAGACAAGATCAGGTTTGAGTTCGACATCGTCGCCCATAGAAAATGAGAAGATCCGGGGTGACAACGAATAGTCTCTACCGTGAGGCGACTTAAATTTTGAGCAGTTCGTTAATTGAGAGCGACGTTGGGTTGAGCTTTCGCTGTACCAGCCTGTAGCGATTCTGAGGGAACCCAGTAGAGTATCCGGCCGCAGTTATCACAGGTGATTATCTCTTCTCCGCGACGAATCTCAGACATCACCTGCGGTCTCAATGACATGAAACATGCAGTGCAGGATCGGTTGCGTGCTTCTGCAACCGCGACGCCATCTCGGATGCGTGCGCTGATTCGTCCGTAAAGAGAGCTGAGCGGTTTGGGTAATGTCGCGAAGACTTGCTCACGTTCAGCACGTGCAGTCTTCAACTGGTCTCCCTGAGTGACAGTCTCTGCATCAAACTTCTTCAGTCGTGTTTCGCGATCGGAATTCAAGCTCGAAATTTCGTCAGCACGCTCATTGAGAGCGGCCTCAGACTGTTCCAATGTTTCCAACAGTTCGAGGATTTGAGTTTCGAGAGTTGAGATCTGTTTGCGAGCAGCATCAGCTTCACGGATTGCCGCTGTATATTCGTCCTGCTTTTTGGAGGACATCAGATTTCGTTCAGCTCTTTCGACGCGTCCCTTGTGTTCGATGACTTCATTTTCGAGTCGAGCTCGATTGTGTTTAGCTTCGTCGCGACGGGTTTCGAGGGCCCTTATTTCAAAGGCGCGCTGATCGAACTCTCCTTCGATCTCCGCGCGCCTCTGTGGTATCGCTTCTAAGTCTTTTTCTAGTTTTCGTATGGTGGTATCCAAATTCTGCAAAGCGATTAACTTCTGCAATTCCGCTTTCACTCTTTATTCACTCCTCAAAAGATCTGGTTTTTTTATGACGGCTTTCATCTCTTTGATGATCACACAACAAG
>Ga0163163_10004023_pt1 | contig 12537 bp, 8 predicted proteins | sample S65metaG_FD_119766 | JGI IMG/M metagenome (GOLD analysis project Ga0163163, IMG submission 119766) | Switchgrass rhizosphere microbial communities from Kellogg Biological Station, Michigan, USA - S6-5 metaG | ecosystem: Host-associated > Plants > Roots > Rhizosphere > Soil | place: USA: Michigan... | reverse complement strand
TTCGTGACCGCGACGCTCGACGACGGCTGGCCGACCGGCGACTACGACGTGCTGGTCGATCTGTACGAATCCGGCTTCGACGGCATCGTCGCGACCATCGGCCCGTTCGACAGCGACGGCCTCGCACTGCTGCCGCTCGAAGAGACCGGCCTCGATCAGCCGATCGAGCTGCCCGGCTACAGCATTCGCGGCGTGAGCAGTCAGCTGCTCATCGACGGCGACGGCGACGGTCACTACTCGAAGTTCCGCGTCACGCTCGATCCGGACGCCGATTTCGACGGCACGTTCGTCTACGCGGAAGTGTGGGTGCGGCCGCAGGGCGGGGAGTGGATCCAGGAGCACGTCTCCGACGACTTCCTCGTCGACGCCAGCGGTGCCGCCGATACTTACACTCTCACGGCCGACTGGGTCAGCGGCTATCCGACCGCCTTCTATGACGTGCAGATCGATTTGCGCGACGCGGACACCGGCAAGCTGGTCGCGTCCGCCGGCAGCGAGCGCCCCGAGCTCTCACGCATCCCGCTCGAAGACCAGGCCCGCGACACGCGCGTCAGCACGCCGCCCGCAAACGGCGGCGGCGGGGTAGTGACCTCGCGCGAGCATGGCGGCGGCGCGCTCGGCGGATGGTTCGCGCTGGCCCTGGCCCTGCTGCTCGCATGGGCCAGGCTGCGACCCCTCAGACACCCCCGACCATAGATCCCTTGGACTCCCGTCGGGAATCTTTCCACTCGCCCCGGTTCCGGCACTCCCCGGTGGGTCGAAGTCGCTGAACCCCTGACCTATTTGCCCCGCTGGCACATGCGTTGCTGCCTCCAGCAGCGGACTGCAATTGCAGTCCCCGGGTAACGGGACCCGGTCATAACAAACTGTCGGGGTTCTCAGTGGCACTTCCTTCTCGCCGCGCGACGCGCGCACTCAGCTGCGCTGCACTCGCCTTGCTTGCCAGTCCTTTCGTTCAGGCGAACAACGTGGTCGGAGCCTGGGATCCCCAGCTCTACACCTGGCCGCTGATTCCAGTGCACTCGGTGCTGACGCCGGACATGCGCATCATGTCCTACGGCACCGACGGCATCGCGCGCCAGACCGGCTATTTCATCTACGACATCTGGGACATCAACGCGGGCCTGGAGGGCGGCCACCTCACGCTCGACAACGTGACCAACACCGACATCTTCTGCGGCTCGCAGGTCGTGCTGCCGCAGGGCGGCCAGGTATTTCTCGCCGGCGGCGACAACTGGACCGGCACTGCTACGACCAACACCGGCAACAACAACAGCAATGTGCTCGACCTGTCGAGCAACATCCTGAGCCGCGGCAACAACATGAACCGCGCCCGCTGGTACTCGGGCTCGACGGTCCTGCTGAACGGCGAGGTGTACATCCAGGGCGGCTCGAGCGGCACTGATCGACCCGAAGTCCGCCAGGCCAATGGTACGTTCCGCCTGCTGAGCAGCACCGACACCAGCACGCTCGACTTCATGTATCCGCGCAACTTCATCGCGCCCGACGGCCGCGTGTTCGGCTACGACAGCAACGGCAAGATGTACTACGTCAACCCGACGGGCACCGGCGCGATCACCAACGTCGGCCAGTTCGCGTCGAACTATCGCGCCAGCGACGCGAGTGCGGCGATGTTCCGGCCCGGTCGCATCCTGCAGTTCGGCGGCAATTCCAATGGCGCGCTGGTGATCGACATCAGCGCGGGCGGCACGCCGGTTTTGACGCCGACCGGCTCGATGTCTTCGCAGCGCCGGCTCGTGAACGCCACGGTCCTGCCGAACGGCAAGGTGCTGGCGACCGGCGGCAGCCAGGTCAACAATCAGCTCACCGGCGTCAACAACTCTGCCGAGATCTGGGATCCGACGACTGGTATCTGGACGCGCGGCCCCGACGGCCAGCGTGCGCGCTTGTATCACTCGATGTCGCTGCTGCTGCCGGACGGCCGTGTGCTGGTCGGCGGCGGCGGGGCGCCGGGCCCGCTCGCCAACATGAACATGGAAGTCTATTTCCCGCCGTATCTGTACGACTCGAGCGGCGCGCGCGCGCTGCAAGCGCGCCTGACCAGCGCGCCCGCGCAGATCGAAATCGGCGAAACATTCTTCGCCGACTTCACCGACGCTGCCGATATCAGCCGCGTCACCATGGTCAAGGCGGCTTCCGTGACCCACAGCTGGAACATGGAGCAGCGCTTCGTCGAGCTGACGTTCGTGCGCGATGGCTCGCGCCTGCGCGTCCAGGCACCGACGCGCGCTGCCGATGCGCCGCCGGGATTCTGGATGCTGTTCGCCTTGAACGAATCGGGCGTGCCCTCGCAGGCGCGCATCATCAAGATCAACGTTGCCGCAAACTGGAATCCGGCGATCACGCCGGTGCTGACGAATCCCGGCAATCAGGCCGGCACGTTCGGCATTTCGACCGGCCTGCAGCTCGCAGCGTCGGATCCGAATGGCGATGAGCTCGGCTACGGCGCCAGCGGCCTGCCGCCCGGCCTGACGCTCAACGCGCAGACCGGCGCCATCAGTGGCACGCCGAACGCGGTCGGCAACTTCAACGTCGTCGTCGCTGCGAGCGACGGTATCAATACGGCAACGCAGTCGTTCCTGTGGACGATTGCCGATCCGGCGCCGCTGCAAGTGCAACCGCCGCCCCCGCCCGCAGCGCTGCTGTTCGGTGGACAGGCGACCTACACGGCCGGCGTGACGAACGGTGAGAACGCGCGAGTGCGCTGGGACTTCGACGACGGCACGCCGGTTACCGACTGGTCGACCGAGACGACCGTGACTCACACCTTCACGCGTCCAGGCGTCTACTACGTAACGGTCACGGCGACCGACGATCGTGGCGTGCAGGTTTCACAGACCTTCGTGCAGGCCGTGCATCTGCCGCTGACGGCGAATCGCCCGGCTGCTTCGAGCACCATCGCCTGGGAACCGCGCGCAGCAGGCAATCGCGTGTGGGTCGTCAACCAGGACAACGACACCGCGAGCGTCTTCAACGCCGCGACCAATGCCAAGATCGCCGAGATCGCGGTCGGTGCCGCGCCGCGCAGTGTCGCGGTCGCGCCGAACGGCCGGATCTGGGTGACGAACAAGCAGGGCGCTTCGATCAGCATGATCGATCCGACGTCGCTGACTGTCGTGCAGACGGTCTCGCTGCCGCGCGCTTCGCAGCCGTACGGCATCGTGTTCGATCCAACCGGCAGCGCAGCTTTCGTCGCGTGCGCGGCCAGCGGCGAGTTACTGAAGCTCGATCCGGCGACGGGCGCCACGCTCGGCTCCGTCAACATCGGGCCGAATGCACGCCAGCTGTCGATGAGCGGTGACGGACAATCGATCTTCGTTTCGCGCTTCATCACACCGCCGTTGCCGGGCGAGAACACCGCAGTCGTGCAGACCGGCGCGGGCGGTGCAGAGGTCGTAGCGCTCTCGGCGAACCCATTCGCAGTCGTGCGCACCATTACGCTCGCGCACAGCGACTTGCCGGACTTCGAGACTCAGGGTCGCGGCATTCCGAACTATCTCGGAGCGGCGACGATCTCGCCGGATGGCACGCAGGCGTGGGTGCCTTCGAAGCAGGACAACGTTGCGCGCGGCACGCTGCGCGACGGACGCAATATCGACTTCCAGAATACGGTGCGCGCGATCAGCTCTCGAATCGACATGGCAGGGGGGATCGAGGATTTGGCCGCGCGCATCGACCACGACAACGCCGGCCTCGCAAGCGCGGTCGCGTTCGATCCGCTCGGCGTCTACCTGTTCGTCGCGCTGGAGACCAGTCGCGAAGTCGCGGTAGTCGATGCGCATGGCCGCTGGGAAGTCTTCCGCTTCGACGTCGGTCGCGCGCCGCAGGGCCTCGCGGTGGCTCCGGACGGCTCGAAGCTGTTCGTCAACAACTTCATGGATCGCAGCGTCGGTGTATTCGACTTGCGTCCGCTGCTGCAGAACGGCGCGGTGAACGTACCGCTGCTGGCGAATGTGAATGCGGTCACGACCGAGAAGCTCACCGCGACCGTGCTGAAGGGCAAGCAGTTCTTCTACGACGCGCGCGATACGCGGCTCGCACGCGACCGCTACATGAGCTGTGCGACCTGCCACAACGACGGCGGCAGTGACGGACGCGTCTGGGATCTCACGGGTATGGGCGAGGGCCTGCGCAACACGATCACGCTCAACGGGCGCGGCGGCATGGGGCACGGCTTCCTGCACTGGAGCGCGAACTTCGACGAAGTGCAGGACTTCGAAGGTCAAATCCGCTCGCTCGCCGGCGGTACCGGTCTGATGACCGACGCCGCGTTCGCGACGCGGTCGACGCCGCTTGGCGCGGCGAAGGCTGGGGCGAGCGCAGATCTCGACGCACTCGCGGCGTACCTCGCATCGCTCACGACCTTCAGTCAAAGCCCGTATCGCAATGCGGACGGCTCGCTGACTGCGGCGGCTGTGCAGGGTCGCACTGTGTTCCAGGACAAGAACTGCGGCTCGTGCCATGCGGGCACGAATTTTACGGACAGCGCTGCCGCGACTCTGGACAACATCGGCACGATCAAGCAGCCGACCAGCGGCCAGCGCCTCGGCGCGGCCTTGACGGGCATCGATCCGCCGACACTGCGCGACGTGTGGGCAACTGCACCGTATCTGCACGACGGCTCTGCGCGGACGCTGGAGGATGCGGTTCGCGCACACACGAACGTCACGCTGACGTCTGCCGAGGTGATCTCCGTCGGCGCGTATCTCGCGCAGATCGGTAGTGAGGAGGCGACTGCGCCCGTGCCGCCACCGGTCAACGGCACCGGCCTGGTGGGCAGGTACTTCAACAACAAGACCCTCACCGGCACGCCCGCACTGACGCGTACCGAAGTCGTGAACTTCGACTGGGGCACGAATGCGCCCGGCACGGGCATCGGCAAGGACAACTTCTCGGTCCGCTGGACCGGTGATGTGAAGACTTCGGCGGCGGGCGGCTATCGCTTCCGTACGGTCTCCGACGACGGCGTGCGGCTGTGGGTGAACGGCGTATTGGTGATCGACAACTGGTCGCTGCATGGGGCGACCACGAACACGAGCAACACGATCACGCTCGCGGCCAATACGCGCTACACGATCAAGATGGAGTTCTACGAGCAGACCGGCAGCGCAGTCGCGAAGCTGCAATGGCGCTTGCCTGGCACGAGCAGTTACGTAACGATTCCGGCGGCGTCTCTGTTCGGTAACTAGCGATTTGGCAACCAGGTCGGTCATCGTTCTGATCGCACTTCTCGCAGGCGGCGCTGCTACGGCAGCGGCGCCTGCGCCGGAGCGCACGCTGCTCGCGGAGCCGCCGCGCGCAATCGCGGACTTCCAGCTCACCGATCAGGCCGGCAAGACGGTTAAGCTCGCCGACTTGCGCGGCGCACCGGTGCTGATGTTCTTCGGCTTCACGCACTGCGCGGATGTCTGTCCGGCGGCGCTGCATCAGCTGCGCCAGCTCGAGCGCGAGCATCGCGCCGAGCTTGGCAAGACGCGCATAGTGATCATCAGTGTGGACGGCGAGCGCGACAACCCCGCTGCCATGAAAACCTGGTTGCAGCCGATCTCTCCGAGCTTCATCGGCCTGACGGGTGCGCCGGCCACGGTGCACAACATTGCCGAGCAGTTCTCCGCTACGTTCTACAAGGTGCCCGGCGCGAACAAGGGCGAGTATTCGATGCAGCACAACTCGCAGATCTTCCTGCTCGACCGCAAAGGCCGGCTGCGTGCCACGTTCTTCAACGCGCCGCTCACCAGCATGGCCACGGTCACGCACAGCATCGCCGCCGAATCCTGACTGATCCGACCCGACTCGGAACTAACGACGGTCAGCGACCGTCACTACCATCGTGTCGACCTGCCACGCATCGTCCATCGTCTTCGACGGCCACGTGCTCCTGTGGTACGGGCCGGAAAACGCGACCTGGAGCGTTCCCGCGGGCCGCTTGCGCGCGATTCGCGAGCTGGTCGCGGAGTCCGGCGACGTGCGCTGGTTCGTTGCCTTCGATATCGACGGACAGGACTTCGGGCTGCAAGCGCCCGCGAATGCCAACGGCATGGACCGCGTGTTAGCCGCACTCGGCACTCGCTTCCATGCAACGCTCGATCTTCAGCTCGAGCGCGCTCCCGCCGGAAGTTCTCGCATCGTCTGGTCGCGGCCGCTGTAGGTGGGTCTACCCGAACATATCGAACTGCTTCATATCCCCGATCACCTGCTCGAACTCCAACCCGAGCGTCTCCAGCACCGGCTCCGCCACCGGCTGCACTTGCTTCACCACGTAGTGCTCCCGATCGAGGGGATTCTCAACGTTGTCCACCGGCTCCGGCCCCGCAGTCGTGATCACATAACTGACGAGACGACCATTCGATTGCGTCGACTTGCGCGCCGCGGCCACGTGCGGCGGGGTCGTCGCCGTGTATTCTTCCGCATCCTTGCGCAGGTTCTTGCGATACACGAGCTGATCGTCGAGCTCGCCGCCACGTACGCGACGCACGATATCCGCGAGATAAACATCGACTGCTTGATCCGTGAACAACCGCTGGTACAGCTCGCGTTGCACCTGCTTTGCCAACGCCGTCCAGTCGCGACGCACGACTTCCATGCCGACGAACTCGACGGTATCGAGCGTGCCGCCGTGACGTAGTCCGGCGTAGCGCTTGCTCGCGCCGCGCGTGCTGTGTCGCGCCCGCGGCAGGAACAGCTTGAGGTACAGCTTCTCGAACTTCAGCTCCAGCTTGCTCGGAACTTGCCAGCGTTGCTTGATGTACGCCGCGAGCTCTTTACTCAACGCTGCAGACAGCTCCGGCCCGTGCGCAGCGGCGCGCTCCGGATCGTCCATGCCCGAGTGGACGAACAAGCTGTCGGTATCGCCGTAGAGAACCACAAAGCCCGCGGCTTCGAACCAGCTCTTCGACCACAGCAGCATTTCCTTGCCCATGCCGGTGATCGAGTTGGCGAGCGCGGGATTGTAGAAGCGGCAGGCAGGCGTGCCGAGCACGCCGTAAAACGAATTCATCAGGATCTTGATGGCGTGCCCGGCAACGCTGTCGCCGGCGCGCTTGGCCGCTTCGCGCCGCGGGAACAACTCGTCGAGCATGCGCGGGAGGATTGCCGGCGCGCGACGGAAGGCACCGCCCGGCGTTTCGATCAGCGCCTCGCCAGGGTGCGGCTCGGCGACGTACGACAGCGGGTCGATGTTGAAAGTGCGGATGATGCTCGGGTACAGGCTCTTGAAATCGAACACCCACACGTTGCGATGCATGCCGGTGAGCGGTTCGAGTACGTGACCGCCCTGTTGGGCTGCATGCACACGCGCGTCGCTGGAGCGCACGCTTGGTGCAACGATCTTCAGCCGTTCCAATTCGCTCAGGTACAGAAAGTCGAACGACGCGATGCTCGCAGCAACCCGGTCGGGTGTCATGCCGCTGAGCTTGCTGCGTGCGAAGGCCAGCGGCACGACGTTCAACTTCTCCACGATCTGATACGCGAGCCGCGCGTCGGTGCGTGCGTACAGTGCGAAGGCGGGTAGATCGTGTCGATAGTTGTGCACGATCTCGCCGATGCGGTCGCGCACGTCGCCTGCGACTGCTTTGCCTTCGCCGAGCACTTCGCGCGCGACGGCGTCGAGCGAGTAGTCGTCCATGCGGATGAACGCACCGCGCAGCAGATCGATGCCGTCCAGCACCAGGCGTCCCGGAATCGATGCCTGGCCGCTGCCGAAATAGCCTTCGGGCTTGCGCAGCCGCAGCGGTGACGAGTCGCGACCGAGCTGCAGCGGATGTCGCAGGCGGAACGCGATCTTCTGCAGCACGGTGAGATCGAAGTCGATGCTGTTCCAGCCTGTGATCACGTCGACGTCCAGCTCGCGCACACGAGCGCAGAACGCGTCGAGCGCCGCGTATTCGTTGACGCAGCGTGTCGCCTTTTCCGGCATCGGACGCTGGCCGCCGTCGACGATCAGCACTTCATCCATTGCGGGCGCGAACAGCGAGATCGCGAGCAAGCGCTCGCCCTTCGAATCGGTCTCGATGTCGAACGCCAGCACGCGCGGGGTCACTGTCACGTCAGCGGGGCGCAGCACCGGGTTGTCGAAGATCCACGTGACGCCGTGACCCGCGGTCGCGTTGCCGTCGATCTCGCACCCGCCTTTGATGCCGCGTTCGATCAGGTAGCGCACAGCGAAGCGCACGTCCGCTTCGAACGTATCGATGCCCGCGGCGTGCAGGCGATCGCGCAGTGCCGGCACGTCCGACGGCACGTCGATCTCGATGCGAGCGACTGGCTCGCCCGCGAAGGTACGGCTCTCGATGGGTCGTGCCGGCGGAACGCGCAACACGCGCACACGCTCCGCGTCGGCGGCGCGCACGTAAAAGTGCGGCAGCTGACGATCGTCTCTCACCAGGAACGTGCCGCCGTCTTCCAATCGGCCGTAGATATGCACGACAGGGACGCGCGCGCCATCCGGTCGATTCGCGACCCGATAGCTCGCCTGCAGAATGAAGCCGCGCGCCTTGTTCACTGTCGCATTGTGCCACTGCTCTTGACTTCGAGCGCGCTCTAGCCGGTGTAATGAGCCCATCGATCGCTGGAGGTAGGACTCATGGGCGCGCGCGAGAACAAGCAGCTGTTACAGAGCGTGTTTGCGGAGCTCGCGCAGGGCAACGGCAAGCCGTTCGTCGCTGCGATGGCCGAGGATTTTTGCTGGCAGGCCATCGGCACGACCGCGTGGTCGCGGCCGTTTTGCGGCAAGCAGGTGGTGATGGACGAGTTGCTGCGACCGCTGTTCGCGCAGTTCGCCGATCTGTACACGAACACGGCGATTCGCATGATTGCGGAGGACGACTACGTGGTGGTCGAGTGCCGCGGACGTGTGACGACGAAGTCGGGCAAGACGTACAACAATCAGTACTGCTACGTCATTCGCTTCGCGGACGGCAAGATGCGCGAGTTGACGGAGTACTTCGATACCGAGCTGGTGACGGCCGCGTTGCAGCCGCCACCTCAATAAAACATGTTGATCGCGGCGACCGGCGTGACGCTCGCACCGGTGTTGCTGCCGGCAGCGAACCAGCGCGCGCCGAAGATCACGCCGATGTTGCTGGTGAAGTTGTACTCGATCGCAGGCGCGAGACCGAAGCGCCAGGCCGATCCAGAGTCCGCGCTGAACGGAACGCCTTGCGTGTCGCCGCGAACGCGCGTGCTCGAATCGTGTTGATAGAACGCGTCGAGTGCGAGCACCCAATTGCGCGTGATGCTGTACTCCCAAGCGGAGTAGAGACTGAACGTGTCGCCGGGATCTGCGTGACCGCGAAAGCCTTGCGGCGTTCCATACACGCTCGTGTCGGTGACATCGACGCTGCCCGCAAACGCGTAGCCGACGTTGAGGCGCGTGCGCAGAACACGTCCATTCGGCATCCACAAGTAGTACTGCGAATGGACGGCGAGCGAAGTCGTGTATGCGCCGGCGCCCAGACCATCGCTGGGCCGCGTGCCGAGTTGATCGTATTTGCCGGTGGGCAACGTCTGTTGCAGCACTAGCGACGAAGTCGGTACGTGCCGGCGTTCGTCGAACTGCGAAAGTCGCCACTGCGCCTGCAGCGTTACATCGCCGACGCCAATGCCGGAGCTGTCTTGACCGCTCTCGACGTCGTTGAAGCCGAACGTCGGAATCACGCCGGCGGTGAAGCTGTCGGTCACGCCGTAAAGCATGTACGTCAGCGAGCCGTAGCTGTGCACGGTGTCGGTATCGCGATAGTTGCCGTTGCTGTCGTAACGTCCGCGCGTCACAACGTCGTACACGTACGGTTCGATCAACGCATGACCTTGCGGCAGCGTCGCGGCGCCGGCAGCGACGATGGGGCCGGTCCACCAGGCGTCGTCGAGCGACTGCCGGTCAGAATCGGCAGCAACGCTCGCTAGCGAAAACATCAGGGGCGCAAGCGCACTGAGAGAGTACTTGAGCATAGGCGGCGATCTTGACGGGTTCGGTGCAGTCGGACACCCCGTTCCTTGCGATCGAACTGGGCTGCGATTGCGAAGATCCGATTCCGGACTACTTCATCAGCACCAGTTCTTCCGCCATCGTCGGATGGATCGCGACGCATTCGTCGAGCTGCGCTTTGCGCAGGCGAGCCTTCACCGCGACGGCCAGCGGTTGCAGGATTTCCGGCGCATCGGGACCGATCATGTGCGCGCCGACGATGCGGTCGTCGGTGTCATCGACGACCAGCTTGAACAGCGCACGCTCGTTGCGGTTCGCCAGCACGTTCCTCATCGGGCGAAAGTCGGAGGTGTAGACCTTCACCGATCCCAGGCGCGAGCGGGCCTGCGCTTCGGTGAGCCCGACGCCGGCGAGCGGCGGATGGCTGAATACAGCGGACGGGATGCAGTTGTAGTCGACTTTGGTCGGCTGGTTGCCGAACACGGTTTCCGCAAAAGCCTGGCCCTCGCGGATCGCGACGGGAGTGAGCTGCACACGATTGGTCACGTCGCCAACCGCGTAGATCGACGGGCAGGTCGAGCGGCTGTACTCGTCGACCTTGACCGCGCCGTTGGCGTCGAGCTCGACACCCGCGGTGTCGAGGCCGAGTGCTTCCGTATTCGGCACTCGGCCGACCGCGCACAGCATGGCGTCGCACTCGACACTAGTGTCGCCGAGCCGCACGTCGAGCATGCCGTTCGCGCGCCGCTCGATGCTCTTCAGCGGCGCATTGAAGAGGAACTGGATGCCCTTGCTCATCGAGATCTGCAGCAGGCGGTCGCGGATCTGCGCGTCATAGCTGCGCAGGATCTGGTCGCCGCGATTGACGACCGTGACCTTCGAGCCGAGCTCGTTGAAGATGCCCGCGAACTCGTTCGCGATGTAGCCGCCGCCGGCGATCAGGATGCGCTCCGGGAGCTTGTCGAGATGGAACACCTCGTTCGAGGTGATCGCGTGCTCGATGCCGGGAACCGCCGCGATCTGCGGCCGCGCGCCAGTGGCGACCAGGATGAACTTCGCATTGATCTTGTGTCCGTCGATCTGCGCGCTGTTCGGCCCGGTGATCGCGGCATGGCCTTCGAAGATATCGACCTTGTGCGTTTCGAGCGTCTGACGATAAAGCCCGCTGAGGCGCGTGACTTCCGCGAGCACATTGTCGCGCAAGGTCGGCCAATCGAACGCTGCGCCGGCGAGTTGCCAGCCGAAGCGGCGCGCGTCCTCCAGGTCTTCCGCGAAATGCGCGCCGTAGACGAGCAGTTTCTTCGGGACGCAGCCGCGCACGACGCACGTGCCGCCGATGCGATGCTCCTCGACGATTGCAACCTTTGCGCCAAGGCCGGATGCGATGCGCGCCGCGCGCACGCCACCCGATCCGGCACCGATGACCAGCAGGTCATAGTTGATTCCAGTACTCATGGGAGCGACCTTTAGCTCAGACCGCAAACGCGATCAAGTCCGGCTGTAACGCTTGCGGCACTGTGACGCTGTGCTGAAATGAGAACTGTATGAATGCGCCACTGAACACGCCCACAAATCCAGTAGCGAAAGCGCTCTGGTACATCGAGAACAACTTCGCCGGCGAGCTGCTGCTCGACGAGATCGCGAACGTTGCGGGCGTGTCGCGCTACCACGTGTCGCGCGCCTTCGGCGAGGCGATCGGTCGCCCGATCACGGGTTACGTGCGCGGGCGGCGCTTGACCGAAGCGGCCAAGGCGCTCGCGTCGGGCGCGACCGACATTCTGACGGTCGCGTTGGCAGTGGGTTACGGCTCTCACGAGGCATTCACGCGGGCGTTCCGCGAGCAGTTCGGGCTGACGCCCGAGAGCGTGCGCGCGCAACGCCATGTCGACAACATCGCACTCGTAGAGGCAGTCAGCATGAATCATTCAGTGCTCAAAGAACTTGCAGAGCCGCGCTTCGAAACGCGCAAGGCATTTCTAGTTGCGGGTCTCAGCGCGCGTTACGACTATGAGAGCTGCGGCGGTGGAATTCCGGCGCAGTGGCAGCGCTTCGGGCCCTACATCGGCAGCGTTGCTGGACAGGTCGGCAGCGATGCCTACGGCGTGCGGTACAACAGCGACGACAACGGCCTGGATTATCTGTGCGGCGTCGAGGTCGGCGAGTTCTCGCAGTTGCCGCCGGAGCTCAGCCGCGTGCGTGTGCCGGCGAATCGCTATGCGGTGTTCACGCACTATGGACACATCTCCGCGATTCGCAGCACGTGGTCGACGATCTGGAGCAAGTGGCTGCCGAAGTCGGGGCATCAGATCGCGGACGCGCCGGATTTCGAGCGCTATGACGCGCGGTTCGATCCGCGCAGTGGCAATGGCGAGGTCGAGATCTGGGTGCCGCTCAAGGGCTGAGTCAGGCTGAAGCCTGACCCACAGCTTCGATCTGGTCTTGTGGGTCAGGCTTTAGCCTGACGCTCCCCGGCCGTCGATCCAGGTTTCAACGACATTGAGCTGCGCATCCAGTAGCGCGAAGTTCGCCCGATATCCCGGCGCGATTCTCCCCAGCTCCTGACCGAGCCGCAGGAACTCCGCCGGGTATCGGCT
>Ga0163163_10004022_pt1 | contig 12538 bp, 11 predicted proteins | sample S65metaG_FD_119766 | JGI IMG/M metagenome (GOLD analysis project Ga0163163, IMG submission 119766) | Switchgrass rhizosphere microbial communities from Kellogg Biological Station, Michigan, USA - S6-5 metaG | ecosystem: Host-associated > Plants > Roots > Rhizosphere > Soil | place: USA... | reverse complement strand
TACAAGGCGAGATTATCGGAATCACAGGCGCGAATGGCAAAACCACTACAACGGCTCTCACCGGCCATATCCTCAAGCAGAGCGGCATCCCGATGCAGATAGGCGGGAACATCGGCACGCCACCGGCAGCGATGGTTAAGACCTCGCGCGCTGGGCAGTGGAACGTTCTCGAACTTTCGAGTTTTCAACTGGAAACCACCGACACCTTTCGCGCACACATTGGCGCGGCGTTGAATGTTACGCCCGATCATTTGGATCGTCATGGGACGCTGGAGCGCTATGCCGACGCGAAGGGGCGATTATTTACCGAGCAAACGCAAGACGATTTTAAAGTGCTGAATGCCGATGATCCCATCTGCGAGAGCTACTCGCGGCGCGGGCATGGAGCCGTAGTGTGGTTCAGCTCAACGCGCGAGGTCTCGCCCGGGGCATTCCTCAGGAACGGCGAGATCGTGCTGAACGGAAACCCCGTGATGAAGACATCCGAAGTTCCGTTGCGCGGCGTGCATAACCTTGAGAACACCATGGCCGCGGCGGCGATGGCAAGCCTGGCTGGCGCCACGCTCGCGCAGATTCGGGCAGCTGTGATGACATTCCCAGGCGTCGAGCATCGGCTGGAATTCGTACGCAAGGTGAGCGGAGTCGACTGGTATAACGATTCGAAAGCCACCAATGTGGACGCCACGCTAAAGGCCATCGCGGCGTTTGACGGTGGCCTGTGGGTGATTCTGGGCGGCAAGGACAAAAACAGCGATTATTCGGTGCTGGAGCGTCCCTTGCGCGCGAAGGCGCACGGCGCGCTGCTGATCGGCGCGTCCGCTGATAAAATCGACGCGCAATTGCGCGGCGCAGTTCCGTTGTTTCACTCGGGCACCATCGAAGCAGCGGTGGCCCAAGCGCACGCGCGCGCCAAATCCGGCGACACCGTGTTGCTCGCTCCCGCCTGCGCCAGCTTCGATCAGTTCGAGAACTTCGAGCACCGCGGCCGGGAGTTCAAGCGGCTGGTACATGCATTGACCGGGTGTGGCGCGGAGGCGAAACATGGCTAGATTACGCACCGACTGGATCCTGTTCCTAACCATCGTCGCCATGGTGTTTTTCGGAATGGTGATGCTCTATAGCGCATCCAGCGCGGTGGCGGAGCTGCGTTATCACGTCGCACCCTATTATTTCGTGGTGCGCCAGATCTTCTGGGCTGTCGTTTCATTCCTGATGCTGATGTATTTCAAGCGCATGGATTACCGGCGCCTGAATTCGCCGACGTGGGCGTTCTCGGGATTGGGGATCGTGCTGGGATTGTTGGTGCTAGTGTATTTTGTCGATCCGCACACGCACCGCTGGTTCAAGCTGCCGGGCGTGGGGTCGTTTCAGCCATCGGAATTCGCCAAGCCCGCGCTGATCTTGTTTCTGGCCTATTTCATCGCGCGCCGCGCGCACATCATCAATGACCGCCGGACGATCAAGCAGGCTCTGGTGGCGGTGCTGATGTTGGGCTTCATGGTGGTGGTGGCGGATCTCGGCACCGCGCTGGTTCCGGTCATCACCGCCGTCATCGTTTTCTGGATCGCGGGGCTAGAACGCAAGTACATGCTGCGTGTGGGGCTGATCGCGATGGCTCTAGTGGTTGTGGCGATCGCGTCGCGCGGCTACCGGCTGGGGCGCATCATCGCTTATGTCGATCCGGACTACAGCAAGATTGAAACCATCGACCCCGGCGGCCGGCTTAAAGCTTACATGCAGCGCTCGACCAGCGTGCGCGACGCGAGCTATCAGCCGCGGCAATCGCGGATCGCGGTGGGCACCGGCGGAGTGTTCGGTATGGGATTGATGCAGGGCAAACAGAAACTGATGTTCCTCCCCGACGCGCACACCGATTTTATTTTTGCTACGGTCGGCGAAGAATTGGGCTTATGGGGATCGACGGCGGTGATCATCGGGTTCCTGGTGATCCTGTGGCGCGGGGCGCGCCTCTTCATGCTGGCGCGCGACGATTTTGGAAAATATCTGGCTTTGGGAGTCACGGTTTCGATTGTGGTGCAGGCGTTGATCAACATGAGCGTCGTCGTGGGAATCGCGCCGACCAAGGGCTTCCCGCTGCCCATGATCAGCTTCGGCGGTAGTTCGCTCCTGAGCACGCTGGCGTCGCTGGGAATGCTGTTGAGCGTGAGTGAAAATGAAGGGTGAGTTTGTCGCAGACATTCGTGATGGCCGGCGGGGGCACGGGAGGCCATGTGCTTCCGTCTCTGGCCGTGGCGCGCGAGCTGCGTGCGCGTGGACATCAGGTGCGCTTTGTGGGCGTGGAACGCGGCATGGAAGCGAAACTGGTGCCAGCCGCGAACTTTCCCATCGAATGGATCGAGATCGGCGGTTTGAATCGAGTCGGCTTTCGGCAAACGCTAGCGACGCTCGGCGAGTTGCCGTTCAGCGTCTGGCAGGCCGCGCGGATACTCGATCGCATAGCACCGGCGGCGGTGTTTTCCATGGGCGGGTATGTTGCGGGACCGGTGCTGCTCGCAGCGGTATGGAAACGCATTCCGATCGTAGTCATGGAGCCCAACGCGATTCCGGGCTTCACCCACCGCCACCTGGCACGATTCGTCTCGCGCGCGCTACTGAGCTTCGCCGAAGCGGAGCGATGGTTCCCGAAAGGGCGCACCGAGGTGACGGGTATGCCCATTCGCGAGGAATTTTTCGCCGTTCCGGCGAAGCCGCGTGGCTCGGTAGTCACCATTTTGATCACCGGTGGCAGCCAGGGTTCGCGAACCCTGAATCGCGCGGTGGAAGAAAGCTGGCTGCTGTGGGACAGAGCGCGGATACGCTTGATTCACCAGATCGGATCACGCATGTATTCTGAACTCGCGCCAAAATTCAATGAATCTGGAATGCCAGGGGAGGTCGCAGAGTTTCTCACGGACATGCCACGGGCTTTTTCGGAGGCAGACCTGGTGGTGAGCAGGGCCGGGATGGGCGCGGTAAGCGAACTGGCGGCGGCAGGGAAGCCTTCGATCTTGGTGCCGCTGCCCGGCGCGAGCGACGAGCATCAATTGAAGAATGCGCAGGCGTTCGAAAAAGGCGGGGCGTCGCGTCTGGTGCTGGACCGGGAAATGACCGGCGCGCGCTTGGTAGAGGAAGTGACACAGTTGATCGAGAGTCCAGGGTTGCTAGAAGAAATGGGCGCGGCGGCGAAGGCCTTCGCGAAACCAGGAGCGGCGCGGCGGGCTGCGGACGTGCTGGAACTGCTGGCAGCGAAATCTAACATCAACGAGGCTATTGACACGCGCTAGCAAAGCCGAAACAATACAGTATTAAAATGTTTTTTAAACCTCAGCCCGTTCACTTCATCGGCATCGGAGGCATAGGCATGAGCAGCCTGGCCGAAGTGCTGATCGATATGGGCTATCCGGTGACTGGTTCGGATCAGAAATTCTCGCCGACCACCGAACGTCTGGCAGCGCGCGGAGCCGTGGTTTACGAGGGCCACGCGGCCGCGAATCTGGCCGGAGCCAAGATGGTGGTCTACAGTTCCGCGGTGCGGCCGGAGAATCCGGAGATCGTCGAAGCGCGGCGCCGCAAGCTTCCCGTGATCCCGCGTGGCGAACTGCTTGCCGAGTTGATGCGTCAGAAATTCGGCATTGCCGTCGCCGGCAGCCACGGCAAGACCACCACCACCGCGATGGTCTCGGCGATTCTGATCCACGCCAATCTGGACCCCACCATTCTGGTGGGCGGGCGCATGGGGATCAACGGTTCTAACGCGCGGTTGGGCAAGAGCGACTATCTGGTGGTCGAAAGCGACGAGAGCGACGGGTCGTTTCTCAAGCTGGCGCCCATCATCGCTATAGTCACCAATATTGACCGCGAACATTTGGATCACTACTCAGGAATCGAGGAAATCCGCGCGGCGTTCGCCACTTTTATTGCGAAGGTCCCATTTTACGGCGCGGCCATCTTGTGTCTGGATGACGAAAACATTCAGCAGCTTCTGCCGGACGTAAATCGACGGGTGGTGACTTACGGCACCAGCGCGCAGGCCGACTTGCGTATCACCGGCGCGTCCGCAGGCCATATGGCCAGCGAGTTCCATCTGTTTCTGGGCGATCGCGATCTGGGATGCTTCCGCCTGCAAGTTCCCGGCGCGCACAACACTCTGAATGCTACAGCGGCGGTGGCCGTGGCGTTGGAATTGGACGTTCCGGTGGAGACGATTCGCGAAGCGTTAGCGGAATTTCGCGGGGTGGACCGGCGCTTTCAAGTGCGCGGCTCCGAGCGCGGCGTGACGGTGATCGACGATTACGGGCATCATCCCACCGAAATCCGTGCGACGCTGGCGGCGGCGCGCGCCTGCCGGTTTCAAAGCGTCCACGTGTTGTTTCAGCCGCATCGCTACACCCGCACCCAGGCTCTGCTTGACGATTTCGCGCGTTCGTTTCATCAAGCCGATAGCGTACTCGTCACCGATATCTACGCGGCATCCGAAGCGCCCATCGCGGGAATCACGGCGCAGGCGTTGGTGGAAAAGCTGAATGCCTTCGGGCATCGCGGAGCGAGTTATGCCGGCTCTGTCGAACAGGGCATCGCCGCCGTGGTTGCGGCCGCCGCACCCGGTGACGCCATCGTTACGCTGGGTGCCGGAAGCGTCTCGCAAGCCGCCCCCGAGATTCTGACGCGCCTGAGGAGTAAAGCGTGACGCCATTGCAAGCTCCGCGTCCCCGCCCGCGCGTCTCGAATCCGCAGGATACAACGGTCCCGCGGCTGAAGATCGCCGTGTGGGTAGTGTCGCTAACGGTCGCACTGGTGATTTCGCTTTTCACTTGGCATCGGGTGGAGCAGTACCTGATTCACGATCCGCGTTTCGCGGTGAATGGACCTGACGGCGCAGACGATGCGTCCGTGATTCAGATCCACGGAGCCCAGCACGCTTCCCGGCGCGCCATTGAAGGCGCATTCGCGGATGATATGGGCCAAAGCATTTACCTTCTGCCGTTGGAGACGCGGCGCTCCACGCTGCGCACGGTGGACTGGGTGAAGGACGCGACGGTGATGCGCTTGTGGCCGAATCGCGTGGTGGTGCGGGTTGCCGAGCGCAGGCCGGTGGCCTTCGTGACACTCTCCGGTTCACGTTACGGGCTGATCGACGAAGACGGCGTGATCCTGCCGCCGGCTACGGATCGTTTTCACTTGCCGGTGCTGCGCGGAGTCGCCGCTCGCGACCCGCTGGCCGATCGCCGCGACCGCGTGCAGCGCATGCAGAAGCTATTGCGAGCGCTCGGTGCAAATGCCGATAAGATCGCTGAAGTGGACGTGACCGATCGCGAGGATCTTCGCGTTACCCAGTCTTACGAGGGCCGCATGGTCACCTTGCTGCTGGGTGATCAGAACTTCGCGGTGCGGTATCAGAATTTCATCAATCACTATGCTGAGATTCACGAGAAAATGCCAGAGGCAAGCTCGCTGGATCTGCGAATGGAAGATCGGATTACAGTGGTTCAACAGAGGGACGGCGCATGAGTACGAAAGCCCAACTGGCGGTGGGTCTGGACGCAGGAAGCGCCCGCACGCGCTGCGTTATCGGCGTCATAGAGAATGGCGGGCTTCGCTACCTGTCGCATGGCCTCGCGCCTTCGGCAGGCTGGTCAAAGGGCCGCTTGAGCGATCCGGTCGCCGTGTCTGAATCGATTCGCGCGGCCGTGACCGACGCCGAGCGTGGAGCGCAGGTTTCGGTGGATTCCCTCACAGTCGGCATCGGAGGCATGGAGGTGCGCGGCGCGCAGAGCCGTGGTCTCTACGAATTCGGGCGGCCTCACGAACTGGACTCGGGCGATCTGGAATACGCCGTGGAGATGGCCGCCGACGTCCGCCTGGAACGCGACCGCACATTGCTGCACGTGCTGCCGCAGCATTTCACACTGGACGGACGCGGTGGATTCCGCCGTCCGCAGAAGAGTGTTTGTTCGCGCCTGGAAGCTCACGTCCACATCGTGACCGGTGCGGCGCACGAGCATCAGGCGCTCATTGCCGCCGCACACCTGGCGCACCTGGCTGTGGAAGAGACCGTGTATGAGCCGCTGGCCGCCGCCTATGCCTGCGTGCATCCCGAAGCGCGGGCTCGTGGCGTGGCGGTGCTCGACATGGGCGTTCAGTCCACCGACCTGGTGATTTACGATGGCGATTCGATGTTGCTAGCCGCCAGCGTTCCGGTGTGGGGCGACCATCTGACGCGTGACATCGCGATGATCTTCAAAGTCACCTATGAAGACGCCGAATGCCTGAAGCAGGAGTATGGCTGCGCGCTGCTCGGCATGACCGCGGACTCGACGCTGATCGAAGTGCCGTCGCCCGAAGGCCGGCCTTCGCGCGAAGCCCGCCGCAGCGAACTGAACGAAATTCTGGAAGCGCGCGCTGAGGAATTATTCCTCTATGTGCGTTCCGAACTGCAGCGCGTGGGAATGGAACGGCACCTCTATGAGGGAATCATCCTGACGGGAGGCGGCGCGTTGCTGAACGGCATGTGCGATATGGCAGAGCGCGTGCTGGATTGCCAATCCGCGAACGGCATCGTTACGGAAGACGACATCGGTAGCTGGCCCGAAGAATTAAAGAGCCCGCTGTGGACCACCGCCGCCGGGCTAGCGCTCTATTCGGCGAAGTTGAAGCTGCACCAGCCTCCTTCGCGCCACGCCAGCGGCCTTATGGGTTTAGTTTTGAGATAAGCAGGAGGAATCAGCAATGGCACTCGACGGATTGAAGTTCATGATTGAAGAAGATCCCGCTCCGCGAACCAAAATCCGTGTGTTCGGCGTGGGTGGAGGCGGCTCTAACGCCGTGGGGCGCATGCTGGAGCATGGCTTGACGGGCGTGGAGTTCTGCGTCTTAAATACGGACGCCCAGGCACTCGAATCATGCATAGTGCCGTCGAAGCTGACCATCGGGTCCAAAATTACCAATGGACTCGGCGCGGGCTCGGACCCGGCGGTAGGCCGGCAAGCGGCGCTCGAAGACACCGAGCGCATCATCGACGCATTGGAAGGTTCCGACATGGTGTTTGTCACAGCGGGAATGGGCGGCGGCACTGGTACCGGCGCGGCCCCCGTTGTTGCTTCGCTCGCGAAGGAACTAGGCGCGTTGACCGTGGCCATCGTCACAACGCCCTTCGGCTTCGAAGGGCCGAAGCGCCGGAAGCAAGCGGAAGCGGGATTGGCGGAACTGGCAAGCGTAGCGGATACGGTCATCACTATTCCCAACGATCAGTTGCTTGAACTCGCGCCTAAGGGCACCAGTTTCATGGACGCATTTCGCATCGCAGACGATGTTCTGCGGCAAGCGGTGCAGGGGATCAGCGACATCATCAACACGCCCGGCCTGGTGAATCGCGACTTCTCCGATGTGCGCAGCATCATGACGGGCATGGGCTACGCCATGATGGGCACGGCCACGGCGCGCGGGGAAAATGGCTGCGTCGCAGCGGCGCAGAAAGCGCTTCACTCGCCGCTGATGGAATCCGGCGGATTGCGCGGGGCTCGTGGAGTGCTGCTCAACATTACCGGTTCCAGCCGGCTGGGACTGCACGAAGTCAACGAAGCCTGCACGCTGGTACGAGAGGCCGCCGGCAATGACGACGTGCAGATCAACTTCGGCGTGGTGCTCGACGAAGAAATGTGCGACGAGGTTAAGATCACGATCATCGCTACCGGTTTCGCGCGGGAGAACCGGTCCAAGGGCGAGCGGCCCACTGCCAGGATCGAAGCCGCGGCACCACCTCCGGCGCCGGTATTCGCGGTGACGAGCGCACAGACGCAAGAGGTAGAAAAGGTCGAGCCGGAGCCAATCGAGGTCGCATATGTCGAGCCTCTCGCGCCGGAGCCGGTTCACGAAGAGCCCGCTCCGATGGCCATGGCCGCCGCGGCGATGTCGCCCAACGGAAATGCGCCTGAATCCGATAACCTGTTTGACGACCTGGAAGTTCCAGCGATCTTGCGATCGCGCAAACGGATGGTCCAGTAGTTCAGGCCATCAACTGCAGCACGACGCTGCGGCGGAATGCCGCGGAGCGGTGCTCAAACAGATAGACGCCCTGCCACGTTCCCAGAGCCATGCGTCCATCGATCACGGGAATGGAAAGCGATGTCTGTGTCAGCGCGGAGCGAATGTGCGCGGGCATGTCGTCAGACCCTTCTGTGGTGTGTCGATAGCTCGGGTCATCTTCAGGCGCGAGGCGCTCAAAGTAGTCGGCCAGATCCAAGACCACGTCGGGATCGGCATTCTCCTGGATGACTAGCGACGCCGAGGTGTGCTGCACGAAGATGGTCAGAAGTCCGCTCTGAACGCGGGTCGAAGCCACCCACTTGGCGACGTCTTGCGTGAACGGATAGAGGCCCTTGCCGCGCGTCGCCAAATGCAAAGTGTGATGAAGGGAGCTCACGTCACGTTGTTTAGGACGGCTGTTACTCGACAGTGACACTCTTGGCCAGGTTGCGCGGCTGATCCACGTCACAGCCGCGGCGGACCGCGATGTGATACGCCAACATCTGCAGCGGCACCACTTCGAGGATGGGTAGCAGCAACTCGTTGGTCACACCGATCGGAATTACGTAATCGGCGACCTTGGATACTTCTTCTACGTCGGCCTCGCAAGCCACTGCCACCACGATGCCCTCGCGCGCCTTTACTTCTTGCAGGTTGGAGAGCGTCTTCTCATATAAAGTGCGGCTCAATTCGTCGTCCGGATCGCGCGTGGCCAGCACCACCACCGGAAGGTTCTCGTCAATCAGCGCGTTCGGACCGTGCTTCATCTCCCCCGCCGGATAGCCCTCCGCGTGAATGTAGGAAATCTCTTTTAGCTTAAGAGCACCCTCGAGCGCGATGGGGAAATGGATGCCCCGGCCAAGATAGAGAAAATCGGTGGAGCGAAACAGAACCTTGGTCAGGTCCTCATAAATGGCGTCGCGCCGCAGCACGTCCTCAATCACTGCCGGTAACTTGAGCAGCTGGTCCACCAGGTGGAAGGACTTGGCCGGTTCCAGCGTTTCGCGCACCTGGCCTAAATGCATGGCGATCAGAAACAGCGCCGTCAATTGGCAGGTAAACGCCTTGGTGGATGCCACCCCAATCTCAGGCCCGGCGTGCGTGATCAGCGTGCCGGACGCCTCCCGCGTGATGGCCGATCCGACCACGTTGCAAATGGCCAGCGTCTTCGAACGCTTGCGCATGGCTTCGTGCAAGGCGGCGCGTGTGTCGGCGGTTTCGCCGGATTGCGAAATGACGATGGTCAGTGTATCGGGCCCGACCAGGGGATCGCGGTAGCGGAACTCACTGCCGTAATCCACTTCCACGCGGATGCGCGCCAGGCGCTCGATCATGAACTTGCCGGCCAGCGCCGCGTGCCAGCTGGTGCCGCAGGCTACGATGCGCACCTGGCTGAACGCCTTGAAATCTTTTTCGGAAATCTCCATCTCATCCAGAAATATGCGTCCGGATTCCTGGCCCACTCTGCCAAGCGTGGTGTCGCGCACGGCGCGCGGCTGCTCAAAAATTTCCTTGAGCATGAAATGCTTGTAGCCGCCCTTTTCGGCCATGATGGGATCCCACAAAATGTGCGAAGGCGGGCGCTTCACGGGTCGGCCGTTGAAATCCGTAAGATGGACGCCATCCTTGGTCAGGACCGCCATATCGCCATCCGCCAGGAAGATCATGTCGCGGGTATGGCTGAGAATGGCCGGAACATCGGAGGCCACGAAGTATTCGCTGTCGCCCAGCCCGATCACCACCGGAGGCCCGGAGCGTGCGGCCACGATCTTGTTGGGATCCTTGCGCGAGATCACGCTGAGCGCGAATACGCCAGTCAACTGGCGAACCGCGTCGCGAACCGCGTTTTCGAGATTCCCGTCGTAGTATTTTTCCACCAGGTGCGCGATCACCTCGGTGTCGGTTTCCGTGATGAAGGTATGGCCTTCCTTGACCAACTGGGCCTTCAACGTCAGATAATTTTCGACGATGCCGTTGTGCACTACCACGATGTCGCCGTGGCAATCACGATGCGGATGCGCATTTTCCTCGGTGGGGCGCCCATGCGTCGCCCAGCGCGTGTGGCCGATGCCGAAGTGGCCTTCCACAGGATTCAGCTTCAGTACCTCTTCGAGGTTACGCAGCTTGCCAGAGGCGCGCCGGACAGCCAGGCAACCGTTCTCGAGCACCGCCAGGCCGGCTGAATCGTAGCCGCGGTACTCCAAGCGCTTCAAACCATCAATGATGATTGGGACAGCTTCCCGGGGCCCAATATAGCCGACAATGCCGCACATGATAGGTTATCGTCCGTCTAATCCGAAAACTCGATACTGTAGTCTTCGATCACCGGATTGGCAAGCACGTCGCGGGCCACTTGATCCATCTCCCGTTGCACCTGCTCACGCGCGGCGCCGGGAACGATCTCGATATCGAAGAACTTGCCTTGCCGCACGGCGGCGATGCTGGAATGTCCCAAGCTGTTGAGCGCGCCGCGAATGGTTTGACCTTGCGGATCGAGCACGGTGGGCTTGAAGGAAACGTATACGCGAGCCTTCATACTCTTTACTCTACAGGATCGGCGCAAGCGGCTGTCGAAACCTTCGGCGATGCCGCGCGGGAGCGGTCGGAACAAGGGCCGGCGCAGCGCGGCAGACGCCAAATCAAGTGCCAATAAACACCTCAATTAAAGCTATTTAGAGGGTACACAGTATTGACATTTAGCGGTTCGTGAAGTACAAATAAATCTCGTCCGTGAGTAAATAACCGTGACAATTTGCGCGTTTTGTGAGTCGGAAGCCGAGCTTGCCATTGACGGCGTTTCCCTTTGTAAAGAGTGCGCCGGCAAGCCTGAGCACGAGATCGGAAAGCTGAAGACAGATCGAGAAATTCGCGCGGCTCTGCAGCGCGAGATCCTGGCGTCCACAGCCCGCGCCCACGCAGCGTCCGAACATTTAGGCGCGATTATGAGCGATATTCCCAGCGGATTGCCGCAGCCGGACGGCAGCCAGCGGATTCAAAATGCCGCACATGCGCTCGCGGCTGCCCGCAATGAAGTGATGAGGGCGCATTCACGGCTCGACGAATTTCTGGCTCGCGGCGGCGTCTCCGTGGATTTCGACCCGAGTAGTCCCGCCTAGCGTCGCGTCCATTTGCGACAGACGCCCGCGTGCGGTATACCTAACGGGTATGGCTTCTTTCACTGACCGCCGTTCGTTTCTGTCCGCCGCGCTTGGCAGCCTCGCTCTGCTGCCGGGTACTGCGCGCGCGCAATCGCAAGTGGTATCCCCGGTTCCCGCAGCGCGTAACTATGCAGGCGGTCCGCCGGTGCAATATCCCGATCCCGACATCATTGCACTGGACAAGCGTTTCCAACGCTACATCGTTGGCAACACGGTTATCAGGCGACACTACACCGGAACATTCTGGTCCGAAGGTCCCGCCTGGAATGGCGTGGGCCGCTTTCTCGTGTGGAGCGATATTCCGAATAACGTGCAGATGCGCTGGCGGGAAGAGGACAACACGGTAAGCGTGTTCCGCAGTCCCTCGGGATATAGCAACGGTAACACTTTCGATTTTGAGGGACGCCAACTTTCCTGCGAACATGGCGGGCGCCGCGTCGCGCGCTACGAGTACAACGGATCCGTGACCGTGATCGCCGATAAATTCGAGGGCAAGCGCTTGAATTCGCCCAACGATATTGTGGTTCATCCCGATGGCAGTATCTGGTTCACCGATCCTATGTACGGGATTCTGGGGAACTACGAAGGCTTCAAGGCGCAGTCGGAACTCAAGACTGCGGTCTATCGCGTCGACTCGAAAACCGGACAGATTGAGAAGGTGGCGGATCAACCGGATATGCCGAACGGGATCTGCTTTTCGCCGGATTATAAGAAATTGTACGTCGCCGATACCGGTGCGGCCCGCCAGGTTTGGGTCTACGATGTGGACGGCAAGGCTCTGCGCAACGTCAAGCGTTTCGCGCAGCTGAACGTTCCGGTGACGGGAGCGCCCACCGCGGCCGATGGCATGCGCTGCGATATCGACGGCAACCTTTGGGCTGGCGCGCTCCCCGGCGTGCAGGTGCTTACACCCAACGCGGAGCTCATCGGCATGATCCGCCTGCCGGAGAATTGCGCAAACGTTTGTTTTGCAGGCACCAAGCGCAACCGGCTTTTCATGGCCGCCAGCCAGTCGCTCTACAGCGTTTATGTGGACACGCAAGGCGCGCACATCACTTAATCGCGCTTAGCCGTCCCAATTAACCCGCGATACTTTTCAAGTTTTTGACCAGGTGATCCGCGGTGCGCCATGCCAAGGCCTGCACCGTCAGCGTGGGATTGCGCGCGCCGCTGGTCCCCATGACCGAGGCCCCCAGAATTCCCAGGTTCGGCGCCTCGTGGGCGAAACCCCAGCGGTCAACTACGTTCGTGTCCGGGTTGTCGCCCATGCGCGTTCCCCCGTAGGCGTGCGTGCTCAGAGCGGGCACGGCGATCTCCGCGGGCTGGACGGCGACGGCGCCCGCCTCGCGGAACCACTC
>Ga0163163_10004021_pt1 | contig 12540 bp, 9 predicted proteins | sample S65metaG_FD_119766 | JGI IMG/M metagenome (GOLD analysis project Ga0163163, IMG submission 119766) | Switchgrass rhizosphere microbial communities from Kellogg Biological Station, Michigan, USA - S6-5 metaG | ecosystem: Host-associated > Plants > Roots > Rhizosphere > Soil | place: USA: Michigan... | reverse complement strand
ACAACCTCGCGGAAAGATTTGCTGACACCAGGGACACACTTTGTTATGCAACGAATGATAACCAAACTGCCGTGACCGGACTCCTCAACACTGCAGCAGACCTGGCCGTTGTGGTTGGAGGGTATAACAGTTCTAACACTACACACCTCGCAGAATTATGCGAGAGCAGACTTCCTACATTCTTTGTAAATGGAGATGAAAAAATTCTGGATCAAACCCAGATCCTGCATTTTGATATTCACAATCACCGGGAAATTCTTTCCACGAATTGGCTGCCTTCAGGTACGCCCGTAAATATTTTGCTGACCAGCGGCGCTTCCTGCCCGGATGCATTGGTAGAGGCAGTGATTAATAAGATTGTGGGATTTTTTAAGCTCGAAAAGAACGTTGCAGACCTCACTGAAGAATTCCTAAAAGACTAACAATCCAGTATCCGGCATCTAGCCTAGCTATGTTTTGCCGCCATATCCCTGATTCTTGAATTTGCCAGTCTCAGCGCAAATTCAAATTGCTGTTCTTCGGTGAGTTTTGAATTGTCGAGTACCACGGCATCGGCAGCCTGTCTTAGCGGACTTACTTCCCGATTGGAATCGATGAAATCGCGCATCTCGAGATTGTTCTTGACCTCTTCAATTGTAGTATTCGGATTCTTCTCAAATAACTCTTTGAATCTTCTTTCAACCCTGATGGCATTGTCGGCCTCCATGAAAATCTTGAGCTCGGCATCGGGAAATACAACGGTGCCAATGTCCCTGCCGTCCATTACGATCCCCTTCTGTTCACCCATCTTGCGTTGTTGTTCAACTGCAAAATCCCTTACTTCACGAATTGCCGCAACTTCGCTCACAGTTTCCGCTACCACCATATCGCGAATCACGTATTCAACGTTCTCGCCATTGAGATGAATTTCACTCTGGTGACTCAGTTCATTGTAAACAAATTCCAGTTCGATCTCATCCAATGCAGTTCTAACTGCCCTGGAATGTGACCAGTCCACGTGATTCCTCAAAAAGTATAGTGTAATAGCGCGATACATGGCGCCACTGTCGATATAAACATAGTTCAGCGCCTTTGCCAGTTGTTTCGCTAATGTACTCTTCCCACAGGAAGACCAGCCATCGATTGTAATGATGATCTTTTTCATAACACCATCCGCGGTTTTTAAAGGACTGGGATATTGATATCACAATTTAAGCATAACTATTGAGGGGTGCAAGTGGTTGGTTAATTCCCCGCCGTTTGCGAGACATGCGTTGACTCGTTGATTTGTTAATTCGTTGATTCGTGATCTTTTGGAAATTGGCTTAATTAACCTAATTAACCCTATTAACGAGTCAACGTATCAACGAATAAACATATCAACGATTTAACCTTTATCCATGGATTAATGAAGAAAGCGATGGTTGCCTACAAACGAGTTTCCACTCCTTGTTGTATTTCTTCCACACATCGGTGACCTGGTACGCATCATCGTCTGCGGCCAAAGCTGAAAACATGGACACATTTAAGAAAGAATTCACAACTGCAAACTCATCATAAACCTGGATATTGATAAAGCGACATCGATAATCCAGGATCGGAAAGGAACTGATCATGGATTGAATAGCGCGATCTCTTTGAAGATATCCGCCCTTAAAGAAAGCACTGAAGAGGATCATATCTTCCGCAGTCAGCTTTTCCAGGGTTGCCCTGTCTCTTGTTTTCCATGCTTCCATCCACGCAAGTGAAAGCACTTTGAATGTTTCCTTTTCAGCCATGTGTAAATTTGTAGACTGTATATAAACAAAAAAAATGCCATCCCGCATGTGCGGAATGGCATCCTTTATTATTTGTCCACAATGTTAAGCCTGTGACTTTTCTTTCTTTGGCTCCTTCAATGTGAATTTGATCTTTGAATTTTCCTTGTCAAGGTCAGCGATCAAAACATCACCGTTCTTGATATTCATATTCAGGATTTCTTCGGCCAGCGGATCTTCCAGCCATTTCTGAATGGCACGATGCAAAGGTCTTGCACCAAACTGCTGGTCGTAGCCCTTGTCGGCGATGAAATTCTTGGCTTCATCAGTCAATTCCAATGTAAATCCAAGATTGTTCAAGCGCTTCAGTACCCCCTTCATCAGGATATCGATGATCTCGAAGATATTTTCGCGACTAAGCTGATTGAATATCATCACGTCGTCGATCCTGTTCAGGAACTCAGGACTAAAAGTCCTTTTCAACGCTTTTTCGATAACGGCCTTGTTGTTCTCGTCTGCGTTTTGTTGGCGTGCAGCAGTTGCAAATCCAACACCTTCGCCGAAGTCTTTCAACTGACGGGCTCCGATATTCGAAGTCATGATGATGAGGGTATTCTTGAAGTCGACCTTCCTACCCAAACCATCAGTAAGCTGACCATCATCAAGCACCTGGAGAAGGATATTGTAAATATCCGGGTGCGCCTTTTCGATTTCGTCCAGCAAAATCACAGAATAAGGTTTGCGCCTTACTTTCTCCGTGAGTTGACCGCCTTCTTCATATCCAACGTATCCGGGAGGTGCACCAATCAAACGGCTCACCGTGAATTTTTCCATGTATTCACTCATGTCAATACGGATTAGCGCATCGTCAGAGTCGAACATGTAGCGCGCGAGGGCACGTGCAAGTTCTGTTTTACCAACGCCAGTAGGGCCAAGGAAAATAAAGGTGCCGATGGGTTTCTTTGGATCTTTCAAACCAACGCGGTTACGTTGAATCGCCTTCACCACTTTACCGATGGCGTCTTCTTGTCCAACAACAGCGCCCCTGAGGTCTTCGGCCATGCGCCTCAACTTTTCTGTTTCGGCCTGAACCATACGCTTCACCGGGATACCCGTCATCATGCTCACTACTTCTGCAATGGCTTCCTCGTCTATGGGATAGCGTTTGTTCTTGCTTTCTTCTTCCCATTCATTCTTTGCCCTCTCCAATTCTTCCTGCAAACGCTTTTCATTGTCGCGCAGTGAAGCAGCTTCTTCAAAACGTTGGCTTTTTACAACCTTGTTCTTTTCAAGCTTGATATCTTCGATCTGCTTTTCCAGGTCGAGAATGGCTTTGGGAACGTTAATATTCTTCAAGTGTACTCTTGCGCCTACTTCATCCAGCACATCAATAGCCTTGTCCGGCAGCAACCTGTCGGTCATGTACCTGTCGCTTAATTTCACGCAAGCGTCAATAGCGTCGTCTGAATAAGTGACGTTATGGTAGTCCTCATACTTCGACTTGATATTCATCAGGATCTGTATCGTTTCATCCACGCTTGGGGGATCCACCATTACTTTCTGGAAGCGACGATCCAATGCACCATCTTTTTCAATGTACATGCGATATTCGTCAAGCGTTGAAGCGCCGATGCATTGCAGTTCTCCCCTCGCCAGAGCGGGTTTGAAGATGTTTGAAGCATCGAGTGAACCACTCGCGCCACCAGCACCTACAATGGTGTGAATCTCGTCGATGAACAGAATTACGTCGCGATTCTTTTCAAGCTCATTCATGATTGCTTTCATGCGCTCTTCAAACTGACCGCGATATTTCGTACCTGCTACCAGGGCAGCAAGGTCTAGCGAAATCACTCGTTTGTCAAACAGCACCCTCGAAACCTTGCGTTGCACTATTCGAAGTGCAAGTCCTTCTACGATCGCCGTTTTACCAACACCGGGTTCACCGATGAGAATAGGATTGTTCTTCTTTCTTCGGCTAAGGATCTGCGATACCCTCTCGATTTCTTCTTCACGGCCTACAATAGGATCCAAAGCGCCTGATTCGGCGAGTTTCGTAATATCCCTTCCGAAATTATCCAGCACTGGCGTTTTGCTCTTGCTGTTTCCGCCTTGTGCTTTTGCTTTCTGCTGATAACCTCTTTTTTCTTCGTCGAAGTCATCATCGGGATCATCAGTGTATTCACTGCGGGTATCGTTGCTCTTGACCATACCGAGTTCATTTCTAAACAGGTCGTAGTCCACGTCAAATTGATTTAAGATTTGGGTAGCAATATTTTCTTTATTCTTGAGGATCGAAAGCATAAGGTGTTCTGTCTCCACAGTGGGACTCTTGAGCGCTTTCGCTTCAAGCACTGTAACGCGAATCACTTTTTCCGCTTGCTTGGTTAAAGGTAAGCTGTTGATATTAGCGATATTCTTTCCTGTTTTGTCCTTCACCGCCATCTCCACTTCCTTGCGTAATTCATAAAGGTCAACATTCAAGGTCTTCAGGATTTTCACCGCCGTATTCTCTCCCTCCCTTATCAAACCCAAAAGCAGATGCTCCGTTCCAATGAAATCATTCCCCAACCTCAGCGCTTCCTCGCGACTGAAGGAGATGATCTCCTTTACTTGGGCTGAAAAATTATTATCCATTTAGTGTAATTTATTTTGAATCAATACAATAATAACGAATATTTTTGACTTTAGTTCCTCACGGCCCGGATATACACAGGATGGTCGGAACTGTTAATAAATAAGTTGTGCAGGGTACGCGGAAACGGGAAATGTGGAAAACCAGGCTATCAGCAACTCCAGTTTGGGTGGTCGGATTGTTTTAACAAAACGTTGGTTCCTTGGTTTTTATTTCACTGCTAAAAGTCTCATTTGCAATTAGCCTGTTCCGGTCACAAACTATTTGATATATGCATGTCAAAATCGATACCAAGGAGAAATTCCATGTCATAACCATACAAGAACCGGTTTTGTATGCTAATATGACAGATGATTTGATGCAAGAGTTAATCAATTACCTACAAAAAGACGTTAAAAACATAGTATTACGCTGCACCGAAATCACTCAAATGGAATTGGCTCCGGCGGAGGCTATACTAACAGTTCAGCAAAAAGCATACGAAAAAAATGCGTCCTTCGTGATCTGTGAGTTACAGCCGGCTGTAGAGGATTTCCTGGAACAGCAGGGCGTGCTGGAGCTGATGAACGTGACCCCTACTGAGTCAGAGGCCTGGGACATCGTTCAGATGGAAGAAATCGAACGTGATCTTTTTGGAGATAGTTCCTAGTTCCTAGTTCATGGTTCCTGGTTTTAGGATTGGGGATCATGTTACGTCGAACTAAGAACTAAGAACCAGGAACCAAGAACTAAAAAAGTGTTTGCAGTAACGATACTCGGAAATAATTCAGCATTACCCATGCACGACCGGCATCCTACCGCGCAGGTAGTGATGCACGATGAGCATTTGATGCTGGTGGATTGTGGTGAAGCGACGCAGATGCAGATGACGAGATACAAAATCAGGAGGAGCCGCATTCACCATATTTTCATATCACACCTGCACGGTGACCATTATTTTGGCCTGCCCGGCCTTTTGAATAGTTATAGCCTCAATGGCAGAAAGGAAGAATTACATCTCTTTGCGCCCGCTCCGCTAATGGATATCCTGAACCTGCAATTCGAAGCCGCGCATACCGAGCTCACTTATCCATTGCATTTCCATCCGCTAACTTCAGAGGGAATGATTTTAGACGAAAAGAAATATACGGTGGAATGTTTTTCGGTTACTCATCGCATTCCCTGTTGGGGTTTTTTGTTCAGGGAAAAGGAAAAGTTGAAAAAACTGATCCCCGAAAAATTGAAGGCCTACCAGATTCCAAGCAGCTTTTACAGCAGTCTTAAATCTGGCGAAGACTACATCGACAGGGATGGAAATAAAATTTACAATGACTGGGTCACGCAGCCTGGTGCCATTTCGCACAGCTATGCTTTTTGTGCCGATACACAATATGATGAGCGCATCATTGATAAAGTGATGGGTGTTACCGTACTTTATCATGAGTCCACTTACCTGGACGATTTGAGTGAAAGGGCCTGGAACAGGTTCCATTCTACGGCGAAACAGGCGGCGACGATTGCTTTGCGCGCCGGTGTCGGTAGGCTGCTCTTGGGTCATTTCAGCAGTAAGTACGATGAGCTTGACGGATTTCAATCTGAAGCTGAAATCGTATTTCCGAATTCTGAACTGGCACTTGAGGGGGTGACCTATCGGATTTAGATTTTAGATTGTGGATTCGGTTAATTAGGTTAACTAGGTTAATTGAGTTAACCCCATTAACCTTATTAACCATATTAACTATTTCTTCAGGTATTTTCTCACCCTGATCATCCCCTCTTCACTCAGAGGCGTCACTGGCAGCCTGGTGAAATTTTTCAGCAATCCCATTTCAGCCATGAATGCTTTCACGCCTGCAGGATTGTTTTCTGAAAACATAATTTCGTATGCATCGATGAGGCTATCATTGAAAGTTTTTGCCAGTGCGAAATCGTCGTCGAGACAGGCATCGATCATGGAACAAAAAGATTGTGGGAATGCATTTGCCGCAACACTGATAACGCCGTGCATGCCGCAGGCAATTTGTGGGAATGCAAGCGCATCGTCGCCGCTCACTACCAGGAAATTTCCCGGCATGTCGCGAAGAATTTGCATGCATTGAGCAAAATCACCGCCTGCTTCTTTGATGCCCGCGATATTTTCTACTTCCTCGGCAAGCCTGAGAACGGTAGAGGCATTTACATTCCTTCCGGTTCTGGCAGGCACATTGTAAATAAGAACGGGTTTTGGAGAAGCATTTGCAATGGCCTTGTAGTGTTCATACAATCCTTCCTGGGAAGGCCGACTGTAATAAGGACTGGCGCTGAGTACCGCAACAGATTTATCAAGCGGAAAAGTTTCCAGCTCTTGTATTAGTTCACGCGTATTATTGCTTCCCATCCCTACCACTACAGGCACACGATTATTTACCTTTTCGTAGGTAAAGCTAATGATGGCCTTTTTTTCTTCCTTATTTAAGGTTGGTGTTTCGGCGGTCGTGCCTAGTGTAACCACGTAGTCCACGCCACCTTCAATCACAAAGTCGATGACGCGGGAAAGCGCATCGTAATCTACGTCAGTGTTTTGTTGAAAAGGTGTTACCAGCGCCACGCCGACACCTTTGAGTTGTTTTTGTAACGACATGTTGAATTTGGATACTAGATGCTATTCATCATCATCTTCTTCTTCTTCCCAGAAACCCATTTTGCCGAACTTTTCAATCCGCTGCTCAATACGCTGTTCGGGTGTGAGGGCCTGTAGTTCTTTGATGACGGGTATCAGGTGAGCTTTGAGTATAGACGCTGCCTGGTCATAATCCCAATGAGAACCGCCAACAGGTTCGGGAATCACGCCATCCACAAGGCCAAACTTGAGCATATAATCCGGCGTAAGTTTTAATTCATCTGCGGCTTTTTCTTTCATCTCCCAACTGCGCCACAAAATGGAGCTGCAGCTTTCTGGTGAAATCACCGTATACCAGGTGTTTTCCATCATGAATACCCTGTCACCCACGCCAATTCCTAATGCGCCACCACTGGCGCCTTCCCCAATAATCACACAGATAACGGGCACGCGTAAGCGAATCATTTCGAAAATATTCCTGGCGATGGCTTCCCCCTGCCCTCTTTCTTCGGCCTCCAGGCCAGGAAAGGCACCGGGCGTATCTATCAGGGTGATTACGGGCTTGTTGAATTTTTCTGCCAGCTTCATCAGGCGGAGTGCCTTCCGGTAGCCTTCAGGATTCGCCATTCCAAAATTGCGGAGCTGGCGCATCTTAGTATTGACCCCCTTTTGCTGACCTATAATCATTACGGTCTGACCGTCTAATTGCGCAAACCCACCAATCATGGCTTTATCGTCACGCACATTTCTGTCACCGTGCAACTCCACAAAATTGGTTCCCATACGCTTAATATAAGACAGCGTGTAGGGCCGATCTGGATGCCGGCTCATCTGAACCTTTTGCCAACTGGTAAGGTTTTGCGTCAATTCCTTTCTCTTCTCTAAAATGGAATGCTCCAATTGCTGTATGGAAGCGGAATAATCCACCTTGGGATTTTTTTCCGCCATGTGAGTGAGCTGTTCAATTTGTTCGTAGAGTTCCTTGATCGGCTTTTCAAATTCAAGGAATTGTCTCTGTTTTAATTCAGGCATGAACGCGATGAATTTAAGTTCCTGTTGAAATCAGGATAAGGCTAAAGGGGCCAAAGTTAAGCTTTCGACGCTATATGATTGCATATTTTTGCTAACCCCCTTTTTTTCAAAAAATCACCAGTTTTTAGTCCTTTTGGCGTCATTTCTATTCAATATTGGGCTTTTTGACCCCAAAATCCAGTTTTTTCAAGGCATGTAATATTGTCAATTTTGTCAATCTACGAACAACTTCGTTCAATACCGGACAATGATTGTAACGATTGCGAACAGTTTTCGCCATTTAAATTACCTAATCAATTCATAATCAAATCGATACCTACTTGGCACCGTCTTGGCGTCGCCAAGCTGAATCTTCTGCCTATTCCACAACATTACCTGTCGATTCTGTTCGCTTAAAAAACCAATTTATGCTGAAGAATTATTTTAAAACAGCCTGGCGCAATCTGTGGAAAAACAAGGCCTATTCCACGATCAATATCCTTGGTCTCGCCGTTGGTATTTCGGCTTGTTTGACCATTCTGCTTTTTGTTTTTTATGAAAAAAGTTTCGACAATTTCCACCATAGGAATGTCTATCGCCTGAACGAGGTGCAGAAATTTCCAGGCATGGTTTCCGCCCAAAAGGTGGCCCTTTCCATGTTCCCCATGGCACCCACCATTAAACAGGAGTTTCCCGAGGTTTTGAACTTTTGCAGAATTCGTCCAACGGGCCGCTTCCAGGCTACTTATGGAGAAAGAAGAATGTATCTCTCCAGCTGTTCAATGGTTGATTCAACTTTCCTACAAATTTTTGATTTCAAATTATTGAAGGGCGATCCACTCACCGCTTTGAAGAGTAAGAAGAATATTGTACTCACTGAAACGGCTACCAGGAATTTGTTCGGCAAAGAAGACCCGATCGGAAAATCAATTATCAGCTACGGGGGCGACACCACCACGTTTTTAGTAACCGGTGTATTGAAGGATCCTCCACAGAATTCCCAATTGCAATTCGAAGGACTTATTCCCATCAGCACATTTACAGACGCCTCCGATATGGAAAACTGGGGTGGCAACTGGCTCTACTCCTATTTTGAACTGGCGCCAAATACAAATGTGGCTTCGATGGAGAAAAAATTCCCGGATTTCCTGAAGCGGCATATGAGCGGTGACGGGCCGAAATTCTATGAACTCTTTCTTCTACCCTTGAGCAAAGTTCACGCTGGTGCAACAGATATCGGTCTTGACGATGTGAACTATCAGCAATTTGACGAAAAGTACACAAACATATTTTTCACGATAGCCATCATCGTGCTTGTCATTGCATGCATCAATTTTATGAACCTATCCACCGCGAGGTCTGCAGAAAGGGCGCGTGAAGTTGGTGTTCGAAAATCAATTGGCGCGCATCGCTGGCAGTTGAGCGCGCAATTCCTGAGTGAATCTGTGATCGTAACCTTTCTTGCCACAGTACTCGCTGTGATATTTACCTACCTCGCTTTACCGGCGGTGAATCACCTGAGTCAGCGCACGCTCAGCCTGCCCCTGTTCAGCAGCCCCTATGCGATACCGTTATTGATTGTCGGGGCACTGTTTATCGGTGTTCTCTCCGGGCTCTATCCCGCTGCCTACCTTTCCGCATTTCAACCGGTTAAGGTTTTGAAAGGGGCAATTCAAACCGGTAGAAATAAATCATTGTTGAGAAATGTATTGGTCGTGGCACAGTTTAGTAGTGCAATTTTTCTAATCGTTGCCACCTTGTTTGCAGTTAAGCAACTCACGTTTATGGAGAAGAAAGACCCCGGTTTCAACAAGGAACAGGTCCTCACACTTTCACTGAATCGTATCACGTTCAAAAAATACGGTGCGTTTAAGCAAGACCTCCTGCAAAGCAGCCTTGTATCTGGCGTAACAGCCGCGCAGGATCAATTGGGCAGTCACCTTGACCAATCCGGCATCCTGTTTATTGGTGACGGGCCAAAGCGTGATCTCACAGGAACCAGGCTCATCGTGGACCAGGACTACCTGAGAACGTACAAGATTCCCATTCTTTACGGTCGGGATTTTACCGCCGACGGCACCGGTAGCGGTAAGGAATACATAATAAATGAAACGATGGCGAAGGAGCTGTTGAAAGAAAATCCAAAAGCGCCGGTAAGCACGCTGCTGGGCAAAACGTTTGGCTTCGATTCTTCAGGTACCATCATTGGCATCGCAAGAGATTTTAATTTCAATTCACTCCACCATCACATCGAAACATTGTTCCTGTTTTATAATAAGGACTGGGGATTGGGTCAAATGTCAGTGCGCATAAATGGCGCCAGGGCAAAGGAATCCATAGACTACATCCAGTCGGTTTGGAAAAAGAATTATCCCGATCAGCCATTCGAATACCAATTCCTGGATGATCATTTCAGGGAAGTGTATCGCGCAGATCAGCAGGTGAGCACCATTGTAGCTGTGCTTGCTACGTTGGCTATTATTATTTCCTGTCTCGGTTTGTTCGGACTTGCTTCATATTCTGCTGAAAGAAGGGTGAAGGAAGTAGGCATCAGGAAAGTGCTGGGTGCATCGGTGCAGAATATTGTAAGCATGCTGTCGAAAGATTTTCTGAAATACGTGCTGATTGCAACCGTGATTGCATTTCCGCTGGCATGGTTTGGCGTGCATCGCTGGTTGCAGGATTTTGCTTATCGAATCGATATGAGCTGGTGGGTATTTATCGTAGCGGGTTTGCTGGCACTCTCAATTGCATTGATCACGGTGAGCTTCCAGGCTTTCAAAGCGGCGTTGGCAAATCCTGTAAAATCCTTACGGAGTGAGTAATCCAGTATCCAGTATCTAGTATCCAAATCTTAAATCATGTTCCAGCATTTCTTAAAAATAGCCTTCAGAAATATGACCCGGCATAAGGGGTTCACCCTGATTAATATCGCCGGGCTCACACTTGGATTGACCGCGTGCCTGCTCATCGGACTGTTTGTGTGGGACGAATACCAGTATGACCGATTTGTACCCAATGCCGATCGGATTTATCGCATTTACAATACACATACCACAGAAAATGGTATTGAAGAAAGAGCAGTGTCACAGCCAATGGTGGCAACCACGCTTAAGCAGGAATTTCCTCAGGTAGAGAAGGTAGCACGAGTAATGATGTTGCCTGTCAACAAAACATTGTTTGAGGCGAATGGAAAACAAGTTTACGAGGAAACCGGTTACCTGACTGATTCTACATTTTTCGAAATCTTTCCGCTGCAATTGAAATATGGCAAGCTCGATGGTGCGCTTAACGATCCTTCCTCCATTGCGCTGTCTGAAGAACTTTCTTCAAAGTTGTATGGTACAGAAAATCCGGTTGGGAAAACGATCATTAAAGACAAGCATGCACTAAAGGTGACTGCTGTTTATGTGCCGAATCCGAAGTTTCACCTCTCTTTCAATTATCTTGTTCCTATTTCTGCGGCGGGGTTGCCGCCTGAAAGAATGCAAAGTTGGGGCTGGCAACAATTTTACAATTATGTAAAGCTGAAACCGGGCGTTGACCTGCATTCGCTGCAAAATGAATTCCAGGCATTGGCGAAAGAAAGAGGAACCGCCAACACCAAGGACATCCATTATTCAATGGTGCCCCATTTTCAGCCACTTTCAAAAGTTCACCTTTATTCCTCCAATTTCAAGTTTGAGCTCCCCGGAAAGGGAAATATCACCTACGTACGCGCATTGACGATCATCGCAATATTTATCCTGTTGATCGCTTGTTTCAATTTCATCAACCTTGCAACGGCAAAGGCATTGCAACGTGGAAAAGAAGTAGGCGTAAGAAGAACGATTGGTGCATTGCGCAATCAATTGATGCTACAATTTATCGGTGAAACGGTACTAATGCTATTTGCCTGCATTTTGCTCGCGGTTACGCTGGCCACCGTTTTCCTGCCCGCACTTAACCAGTTTACCAACAAATCAATCAGCCTGGGCGTCCTTGGAAGTCCGGCAATGATCGGCATTTTAGTGATCGTTGCGCTACTGGTAGGTGTGCTTGCAGGCTTCTACCCTGCTTTCATGATGTCTGGATTTAAACCTGTAAAAGTTTTGAAAGCGTCGGCCACAACAGGTGACGGTGCAGGTCATTCTCCCTGGCTACGTCAGTCGCTCGTTGTGATTCAATTTACATTGAGCATACTGCTCATCATTAGTGCCATTGTTGTTTATAACCAGGTCGACTACCTGCATAACAAAGACCTGGGCTTCAACAGGGATCAGATCATGTTCTTCCCCATGCGCAGCGATACGATGTTCAGGCGGAGTGAATCATTCAAGAACGAGCTGCGGCAATTACCTGGCGTTGAATCAGTTTCTATCGGTTACGGTTACCCTGGAGATGCTGTTGCCGGCGATGAATTCATCTATCGAAAAAATGGAGAGCTCATTAAACAAAATGCAACGCAGATCGTGGTTGACTATGATTATGTGAAAACCCTTGGCCTGAAGATCATCGCGGGTAGAGATTTTTCGAAAGAAATGGGCACAGACGCCGACCACGCATATATTATCAATGAAACTGCAGCAAAACTGATGGGATTT
>Ga0163163_10004019_pt1 | contig 12543 bp, 10 predicted proteins | sample S65metaG_FD_119766 | JGI IMG/M metagenome (GOLD analysis project Ga0163163, IMG submission 119766) | Switchgrass rhizosphere microbial communities from Kellogg Biological Station, Michigan, USA - S6-5 metaG | ecosystem: Host-associated > Plants > Roots > Rhizosphere > Soil | place: USA... | reverse complement strand
ACGCTTCTCCGGCGGCACCTGGGGCATGGTGGTCGGCCACGTGACCCCGGAAGCCTACGTGGGCGGACCCATTGCCCTGATCAAGGAAGGCGACTCAATAACAATCGACGCACATAAAAGACTTATTCAATTAAATGTGTCCGCCAAGGAATTAGCTGCTCGCAAGAAGAAGTGGGTGCAGCCGAAACCGCGTTACACGCGCGGGCTGATGGGGAAATATGCGCGGTTGGTTTCGCCGGCCAACTTTGGCGCAGTAACAGACGATCCAACAAAAAGATAAACGTAAAAGTTGAGTAGGAAGCGGGCACAGGATCTGTTTCACGAGGCCCGGCGCTCCGCGCCGGGGGGTTTTAAAGCTCCCCTCCCCCACCGGGAGAGGGGTCGGGGGACAGGGTAACGTTATTAGAAAACGTTAAACCCTTCCCAGCTTCTAGTTAGTATCTCTGCGGTGCGTTCATGAACCCGGTTGGCGGACTGCGCCCCACCAACCCCTCCAGCATGATCAATTCCGCGTCCGTGTGATTGGATACGCTGGCCGGGACAATGCGCCGCAACCGGTCCCCGCCGTAGATGTAGCGCGGCGAGTCATGGTGGGTGGTTGAGTAGCTCTCCGTGGCCTGTCCGTCAGTCGTGGCTACGTCCGCCGTTCCGTAGCACAGGCAAAAATAGGTCCTGGCGCGCTGGGCTTCCACATACGCCCCGGTACCCCGTATCCCAACGGTTGCGGTCGGTGTTTCGATGCGCCGCTCCTCGCCTGCCCCGTACACCCCCAGCAGTTTCCCCGTCACCAGCCTCACCACATTCACCAGCAGATCTGATCCCTCGAATTCTGCATTGCTTGATCCGCGCATGAGGAACGCGTCCTGCCCGACGACGAACATGGCCAGCGCGCCGCGCCCCGTGGTCACGCGGTCGCCGGGCCGCACCGGATCGCCCGGCGCCGCTTTGCGGCCGTTGACAATGACGCTGCCCCGGGCGCGGCGGATGCCCTGAGCGTTGTCCTGCGCCAGCGCCAGGCGCAAGGCCGGCAGCGCCAAGCCCGCGCCCACGAGCGCGAGCAGGGCGCGGCGGCGATTTCGATGGGTTCGGTCCATGAGGTGCGCAGTGTACCGGCCGGAACGCCGGCGGCAAATACGCGGGGGGGGGGCGCATGTGCGCATGACTCGGTGACTTAGGTGGCTATGGCGCACTACAGCAATGCGGCGTTGAGGCGTTTGTTGGGAATTTGAGGCGGTATGCGCGCCCTACAACAAATATTGAGCGATTTGCCTCGCAAGGGTTAGCGCTGGGTTTGGCCCAGCAGGGCGAAACCAGGCGCCTAAATCAGCGCGATATCAAAACAGCGCGTCCTCCTACAGGCAACACATAGCAGCGCCATCCCACTGCGCGGATAATGACCAAATGCCCAACAAACTATCCCAAGAAACTTCCCCCTACCTCCTGCAGCATGCAGCCAATCCCGTCGATTGGCACCCCTGGGGCCCCGAGGCGCTGGAACGCGCCAAAAACGAAAACAAACCCATCCTCCTCTCGATAGGCTACTCGGCCTGCCACTGGTGCCACGTCATGGCCCACGAGTCCTTCGAAGACCCGCAGGTCGCCGAGGTCATGAACCGGTTGTTCGTGAACATCAAGGTGGACCGGGAGGAGCGCCCAGACCTCGACCAGATCTACCAGCTCGCCCACCAGATGCTGGCGCGGCGGCCGGGCGGGTGGCCGCTTACCATGTTCCTGCTGCCCGATGGCACGCCTTTCTACGGCGGCACCTATTTCCCCAAGGCGCCGCGCTACAACCTACCCGGCTTCCCCGAGTTGTGCGAGCGCATTGCCGCCATCTACCGCGAGCGCCAGGCCGACATTGCCACGCAAAGCCGCGACCTGATCGCCGCGTTCGGTTCCATGGAGCCGGAGCGGCCCGGCGCGGCACCGGTGTTCGACCGGCAGCCCATCCTGGCCGCCGTGCAGTCGCTCAAGGAGAGCCTGGATGCCGACTGGGGCGGGTTCGGCGGGGCGCCCAAGTTTCCGCATTGCGCGGAAATCGAGCTGTGCCTGCGACGCTACGCCCTGGGAGGCGATGCCGATGCCGCGCGCGCCGCCATCTTCACGCTCACGCGCATGGCGCAGGGCGGCATTTTCGACCACGTCGGCGGCGGCTTTGCGCGCTACAGCGTGGACGCGCAGTGGACCATTCCGCACTTCGAGAAAATGCTCTACGACAACGGGCCGCTGCTGCGCCTGTACGCCGACGCGTGGGTGCTCACCGGCGAAGCGCTGTTCCGCGACGCCTGTGAGCAGACCGCGGCCTGGCTGCTGCGCGACATGCGCTCGCCCGAGGGCGGCTTCTATTCGTCGCTGGACGCCGACTCCGAGCACGAGGAAGGCAAGTTTTATGTGTGGACGCCCGACGAGGTGCGCGGCCTGCTGACGCCCGAGGAGTTCGCCGTGGTGGCCAAACGTTTTGGCCTCGACGGCCCGCCCAATTTCGAGGAAGCGCACTGGCACCTGCGCATGATGGAGCCGCTGGACGCGGTGGCGGCCGGCGTGAGCCTCAGCGAAGAACGGGCGCAGGCGCTGATCGACTCGGCGCGCGCCAAGCTGTTCGCCGCGCGCGAAAAGCGCATCCATCCCGGCCGCGACGACAAAATCCTGACCAGCTGGAATGCGCTGGCCATCCAGGGCTTGGCGCACGCCGGCCTGGCGCTGGGGCGTTCAAATTGGGTGGACGCAGCGCAGGGCGGTTTCGATTTCCTCCGTGCCCGGCTGTGGAAGGACGGACGGCTGCTCGCCACCTACAAGGACGGCCGCGCCCATCTCAATGCCTACCTCGATGATTACGCCTTCCTGCTGGCCGCCGCGCTGGAACTGCTGCAGGCGCGCTTTTCCAGCGACGTGCTGGGCTTCGCCCAGACGCTGGCCGACACGCTGCTGGCGCAGTTCGAGGATGGCGAGCATGGCGGCTTCTTTTTCACCGGCCACGACCACGAAAAGCTGGTCCACCGCGGCAAACCCGGTCACGACAACGCCACGCCGTCGGGCAACGGCACGGCGGCGCTGGCGCTGCAGCGCCTGGCCCTGCTGACCGGCAATACCCGCTACGGCGAGGCGGCCGAGCGCACGCTGGCGCTGTTCCACGGCCAGTTCCAGCCGCGCCCCACCGGCTTCGCCACGCTGCTCATGGCGCTGGAAGAGCAGCTCACGCCCACCCGCACCATCATCCTGCGCGGGCCGCAGGCCGCGGCGGCCGACTGGTGGACGCGCCTTGCCAACCGCTACCGCCCGGCCACGGTCACGCTGGCCATTCCCGACGGCGCGGCGAGGCTGCCCGAAGTGCTGGACAAGCCGGCCGGCAGGGACGGCGGCGTCAACGCCTGGGTGTGCGAGGGCGTTACTTGCCTTGCCCCTGTCTCCAGCCTGCCGGAACTGGAACGCGTGCTGGACGGGGCGCACAGCTAGGTTTTAAGCCGGGCCGGCCCGCCTGTTAACATGCGGGGATTTTTCTTCCAAGGAGTGTTCATGAAGACAGTGTTGTTGAGCCTCGGCGTCGTTGGCGCGCTGACCATGGCGGGAGCGGCGCAGGCGCAGGACGCGGCCAAGCTGGCCGGGGAAAAGGGATGCCTTGCCTGCCACGCGGTGGACAAGAAAGTGGTGGGCCCCGCCTACAAGGACGTGGCCGCCAAGTACAAGGGCGACAAGACCGCCGAGGCCAAGCTGGTGAAGAAGGTCATTGCCGGCGGCTCGGGCGTGTGGGGCCAGGTGCCCATGCCGCCCAACAACGTTTCGGAAAAGGACGCCACCACCCTGGTCAAGTGGGTGCTGTCGCAGAAGTAATACGGGGCTGCCCCGAGGCACCGCCAAGCAAAAGCCGGCTCCGCCGGCTTTTGCTTTTTCAGACGCGGAACCCGCGCCTCAGCCCATGACAACGGTTTGACAACGCTTCGCGCGCCTCAGCATAATGGCCGTTCTTATGACGGGAGATAAAAACATGCATCGTCCCAATCGCATCCAATCGCGCATCCTCGGCCTGTCGGCGCTGTTCGCCGCGGTCGTTCTCGGCCTTGCCGGCTGCGGCAAGGAAGAGCCGCCCCCGCCCGCACCGGCGGCCTCCGCTCCGCCTCCCGTTCCCACCACGGCGGTGAAAATCGGCATCGTGGCCCCGCTCACCGGTCCGCAGGCCCACATCGGCAAGGACATGGAAAACGCCGTGCGCCTCGCCGCGGCCGACGCCAACGCCGCCAAGATCATGGTGGACGGCAAGCAGCTCAAGTTCGACGTGCAGGCCGAGGACGACCAGGCCGACCCGAAAATGGCTCCCGTGGTGGCGCAGAAGCTGGCCGACGCCAAGGTGAACGCCGTGGTCGGCCACTTCAACTCGGGCACCACCATCCCGGCCTCCAAGATCTACAGCGACGCCGGCATCCCGCAGATCTCGCCCTCGGCCACCAACCCCAAGTACACCGACCAGGGCTTCAAGACGGCCTTCCGCGTGGTGGCCAATGACAACCAGCAGGGCAAGGTGGTGGGCGAGTACATCGCCAAGGAGCTGAAGTCCAAGGCGCTGGCCATCATCGACGACCGCACCGCCTACGGCCAGGGCGTGGCCGACGTGGTGGAGAAATCCGCCAAGGCCGCCGGCGCCAAGGTGGTGGCGCGCGAGTTCACCACCGACAAGTCCACGGACTTCAAGGCCATCCTGACCAAGATCAAGGGCAAGAAGCCGGACGTGATTTTCTTCGGCGGCATCGACACCCAGGGCGGCCCCATGCTGCAGCAGATGAAGGCCCTGGGCATCAACGCCCAGTTCGTGGGCGCCGACGGCATCCAGTCCACCGAGCTGTTCAAGCTCGGTGGCGACGCCGTGGAGGGCACCCTCGCCTCCTTCCCCGGCCTGCCCATCGACAAGATGGAGAACGGCAAGAGCTTCAACGACAAGTACAAGGCCAAGTACAACCAGGACGTGGTGCTGTACGCGCCGCAGGGCTACGACGCCTTCTTCGTGTTCGTGGACGCCATGAAGCGCGCCGGCTCGGTCGATCCGGCCAAGATCCTCGAGAAGCTGCCCTCCACCGACTACAAGGGCATCACCGGCCCCATCAAGTTCGACGAGAAGGGCGACATCAAGGACGGCCCCATCACCATGTTCAAGGCCGTGGGCGGCAAGTGGCAGGCCGTGGCCACCATCGGCGGCGCCGCGCCGGCCGCGGCACCAGCGGCCGCGCCCGCGGCGGCGGCCCCCGCACCGGCCGCGGACGCCTCCAAGGACGCCGCAAAGGATGCAGCCAAGAAGTAATGTCAGGAATTTCTCGCAAGTAAGCGGTAAGAACGGCACCTTCGGGTGCCGTTCTTATTTGCGGACACTAAGTCACGCTCTTTCCACCCGCTCGGGCCTTGCTTTTCACCCTTCTCCCCCAGGGAGAAGGGACGGGGATGAGGGCAACGAGAAAAAAGCCGCCCACTGTGTTAATAGTTGTCCGTGGACATTTTCCTCCAACAGCTAATTAATGGCATAACCCTCGGCAGCGTGTATGCCCTGGTGGCGCTGGGCTACACCATGGTGTACGGCATCATCGGCCTGATCAACTTCGCCCATGGCGAGCTGGTCATGGTGGGCGCGCTCACCTCGCTCACCATCATCAAGGTGCTGGCGTCCTCGGGCGTGCACCTGCCGCCGGCCGTGGTGCTGATCGCCGGCGTGGCGGTGGCCATCCCCGTGTGCATGGCGCTGGCTTTCATCATGGAGCGCGTGGCCTACCGGCCGCTGCGCCGCGCGCCGCGGCTCGCGCCGCTCATCACCGCCATCGGCGTGTCCATCGTGCTGCAGAACATCGCCATGATGATCTGGGGCCGCAGCTACTTCAGCTTCCCGCCGGTGCTGCACGTCACCACCTACGACGTGGCCGGCGCCACGCTCACCGACCAGCAGATCCTCATCGTGGGCCTGGCGGCGGCGCTCATGGCCGGCCTCTTGTGGGTGGTGCACCGCACGCGCCTCGGCCTGGCCATGCGCGCCACGTCCCAAAACCTCCCCATTGCCGGCCTCATGGGCATCGACACCAACCGCATCATCGTGGCGGCCTTCGTCATCGGCGCTGCGCTGGCGGCCGTGGCCGGGCTCATGGTGTCGTCTTATTACGGCATCGCGCATTACTACATGGGCTTCCTGTTGGGCCTCAAGGCCTTCACCGCGGCGGTGCTGGGCGGCATCGGCAACCTGGGCGGCGCCATGCTCGGGGGCCTCTTGCTGGGCCTGATCGAATCGCTGGGCGCGGGCTACATCGGCGACCTCACCGGCGGCGTGCTGGGCAGCAACTACCAGGACGTGTTCGCGTTCTTCGTGCTCATCGGCGTGCTCGTCGTGCGACCCGCCGGGCTGCTGGGCAGCTCGGCCGACCGGGCCTAACGCGATGGGCGCCCGCGGCTATTTCGGCACCCACCCGGCCCAGAAGTGGGTGGGCGTGCTGCTCATCGCCGTCGCGCTCGCCTGTGTGCCGTTCGCGCTGGCGGCCGTGGGACAGACCTGGGTGCGTGTGGTGAACCTCGCCCTCCTGTACGTCATGCTGTCGCTGGGCCTCAACATCGTGGTGGGCTTCGCCGGTTTGCTGGATCTCGGCTACATCGCCTTCTATGCCGTGGGCGCCTATGTGTACGCCATTCTCGGCTCGCCGCAGTTCGACCTGCACCTGCCGTTCTGGATATCGCTGCCCATCGGCTTCGTGGCGGCGGCGGTGTTCGGCGTGCTGCTCGGCACGCCCACGCTCAAGCTGCGCGGCGACTACCTCGCCATCGTCACCCTGGGCTTCGGCGAAATCATCCGCATTTTCCTCAACAACCTCAACGCCCCGGTCAACATCACCAACGGCCCGCAGGGCATCAACCTGGTCGACCCGCTCAAGCTCGGCAGTTTCTCCTTCAGCAAGACCGAGGTCATCGCCGGACTCGGCTTCACCGGGCCGATGAAGTACTACTACCCGCTCATGCTGCTCACCGTCGTCATCATCGCGCTCAACCTGCGGTTGCAGGACTCGCGCATCGGCCGCGCCTGGGAGGCCATCCGCGAGGACGAGACCGCCGCCGCGGCCATGGGCATCAACACCCGCAACATCAAGCTGCTGGCTTTCGCCATGGGGGCGTCCTTCGGCGGCCTGGCCGGCGGGCTGTTCGCCTCCATGCAAGGCTTCATCAGCCCCGAGAGCTTCAGCCTGCTGGAATCGGTGAGCGTACTCGCGATGGTGGTGCTGGGCGGCATGGGCAATATCGCTGGCGTGATCCTGGGCGCGGTGCTGCTCACCGGGCTGCCCGAGTTCATCCGCTTCACCGTGGTGCCGGTGCAGCAATGGGTGTTCGGGCGCGTGGTGGTCGATCCCGAGGCCATCCGCATGCTGGTGTTCGGCCTGGCGCTGATCGTGGTCATGCTGGTGCGGCCGGCCGGCCTGTGGCCCTCGTCCATACGCAAGCGCGAGCTCACCACGGGGGCGAACGAAGCTTCGGCCGAAGGTTCGCCCGCGGGCTCATCCGCCGTTTCGTCATGAACGCGCCCGCGCACTCGGTGCGCTCCCCATTGCTGTCCGCGCGTGGCGTGAGCCGGCGCTTCGGCGGCCTGCAGGCGCTTTCGGACGTGGATCTGGACATCGAGCCGGGCGAGATCCGCGGCCTGATCGGGCCCAATGGCGCGGGCAAGACCACGTTCTTCAACGTGCTCACCGGCCTGTATCGTCCTTCCTCGGGCAGCATCGTGTTCGACGGCGCGCCGCTGCCGGCGGGCGCGCCGCATCTCGTCGCGGCGCGCGGCATTGCGCGCACCTTCCAGAACATTCGCCTGTTCGCCAACATGAGCGCGGTGGAAAACGTCATGGTGGGCCGGCACGCGCGCACCCATGCCGGCGTGCTGGGCGCGGTGCTGCGCGGCCCGGGCACGCGCGCCGAAGAGGCCGCCATCCACGCCCGCGCGCACGCGCTGCTCGAGGAAGTGGGCTTGGCGCGCCACGCCAACGCCATCGCCAAGACCCTGCCCTACGGCGACCAGCGCCGGCTGGAAATCGCGCGCGCCCTCGCCACCGAGCCCAAGCTGCTGGCCCTGGACGAGCCCGCCGCCGGCATGAACGCCTCCGAGACCGTGGAGCTGAAAAAGCTGCTGCTCGACATCCGCGAGCGCGGCATCACGCTGCTGCTGATCGAGCACGACATGCGCCTGGTGATGGGCCTGTGCGACCGCGTGCTGGTGCTGGACCACGGCGAGCGCATTGCCGAAGGCAAGCCGGCCGAGGTGCAGGCCGATCCGGCCGTGATCGCGGCCTACCTGGGTGTGCCGGCGCAGGGGACGGCGGCGTGAGCAGCAAAGCAAGCGTCCTCGAAGTACAGGCTCTGGAAGTCAGCTACGGCGGCATCCGTGCGGTGAAGGGCATCGACATGGTTGTGGGCGAGGGCGAGCTGGTGTGCCTCATTGGCGCCAACGGCGCGGGCAAGACCAGCACGCTGCGCGCCCTGTCGGGGCTGCTGCCGGCCTCGGCCGGGAGCGTGCGCTACCATGGCAAAGACACGGCGGGGGTGCCGGCTTTCCGGCGCGCCCGCGACGGCCTGGTCATGGTGCCCGAGGGCCGCGGCGTCTTCCCCCAACTGTCCGTGGACGAAAACCTCGATGTGGGCGCGTATGCGCGCAAGGACAACGAGGTGGCCAAGGAGCGCGGATGGGTGTTCGAGCTGTTCCCGCGCCTCAAGGAGCGGCGCGGTCAGGCCGCCGGCACGCTGTCCGGCGGCGAGCAGCAGATGCTGGCCATCGGCCGCGCGCTCATGAGCCGCCCCAAACTGCTCCTCCTGGACGAGCCCAGCATGGGCCTCGCGCCCATCGTGGTGGAGAAGATTTTCGAGGTGATCCGCAGCATCAACGGCGCCGGCGTCACCATCCTGCTGGTGGAGCAGAACGCCCGCGCCGCGCTGGAACTGGCGAACCGCGCCTACGTCATGGAAAGCGGCGCCATCGTCATGGCGGGCGAGGCGCGCACCCTGCTGCACGACCCGCGCGTGCGTGCCGCGTACTTGGGAGAAGCAGCTTAAAACGCCGGCGAAGCCGACCGAGGAGAACAGCATGCCCGTACACATCGACCGCGACCGTGGCACCACGCTTCACTACGAACACGCCGGCGAGGGCTTCCCGCTGCTGCTGTTGCCGCCGGGCGGCCTCACCGCCGACATCGCCTACTGGCAGCGCGTGGCCTTCAACGCCTTCGAGATATTCCAGCGCGGCTTTCACGCCATCGGCGTGGACGAGCGCCACGCCGGGCGGTCGTCCGGGCCCATCGAGCTCGACGATCCGTGGGGCGCCTACGCGCGCGACCACCTGGGGCTGATGAACCACCTCGGCATCGAGCGCTTCCACGTGCTCGGTTCCTGCATCGGTTGCTCGCACGCGCTCAGGCTCATCCAGCTCGCACCCGAGCGCGTGGTGTCGGCCGTGCTGGTGCAGCCCACGGGCATCGACGAGGAGAGCAAGAAGGTGCTGCACGGCTCGCGCGAAGGCTGGGAACAGGAGATGCTCGCCAAGCGCCCCGAGCTCGACCGCAAGCAGGTGGCGGCGTTCGGAGAAAAAGTGTGGACCGGCGAATTCGTGCTCAGCGTGACGCGCGACTGGGTGAAGACCTGCCCGGTGCCGCTGCTCGTGCTGCCCGGCGTGGACGCGGGGCATCCCAATGCCATCGGCAAGGAGGTGGCGGCCCTTGCGCCCAGGGCGGAAGTGCTGGAGCCGTGGAAGACGCCGCTTACGCTGATACCTTCAACGATTCAGCGCATCCGCACATTCCTGGATAAGCAGACGCCTTTGTAAACAACCCATCTCCAAACGAGAAACGTTTTCACCGCAAGCCGGATTGGTTATAGTGCCCTGCGCCTCCTGAAGGCGCACTAAGAAAATCAGCGCGGGGTTCGTCAGGCGTTGCCCCGTCACAAGCCTGATGCGGGAACGATTTCCTGCTTCGGCAGGGGAGCGGGAATTGCTGACCGGTAGCCGGATCATTAATGTGATCGCGCTCGCGATCACGGTGCTGCTTGCGTTGGGGGGCTGTGGCGGAGGTGGAGGGGGCGGCGGAGGCCCTGGCAATTCTGGAGGCGGAAGTGTCGTTGCCCCGCCAGTCATCACCGCCATATTAGGCAGCTTTCCCGCCGGTCATGTCCTGTCCGGAGTTGTTCCAGCCGGTTTCAATTCCGCTGCGCAAGTGGTTGTCCAGGACGGTTCGACCGGGGCAATCATCACCAGCGCGTCTGTGACGGTCAACGGCGTCAATTTGCCCTACAACTCGGCCGATCAGGCGTATGAAGCAAGTCTCAACGTCAGCCCGGGAGACGCCCTTACGCTGACGGTGACGTTTTCCGGGACGACCTATTCGGCCTCCGCAACCCAGTTCACAACCTATCCGCAAATCACCAATCCGACGTTGGGCACTATTTGGGGCGCGAATGCTTCCAACACGGTGGGCTGGGCGCCGGCGGTACCCACGAGCAATTCGGGCTATGCGTTGGAGGTCCTGGACGCGGCCGATCCGAATGGCAATGCCATCTGGCCCCCCGGCGGCACGGCACAGGCCGTGTCGGCGTCCTCGACCTCTTTCACCATCGCCCCCAATAGCATTTCTCCCGGCAATAGGGACATCCTTCTGGCAATTGCTTCGGCCGTTCCGGTTCCAGGCGCCGGTTCCAGTTCCTTCTTCGGTTTTGCCGCTTTTTCGTATCTCCCCATTACGGTGAGCAGTGCTTTTGGAGCGACGCTAACCTCCATCGCGGTGACGCCGAACAATCAAATAATCACTCCCGGTGGAACGCTGCAACTCGCGGCAAAGGGCACCTACTCGGACAGTTCAATCAGCGACCTGACGAGCCAGGTGACATGGGCGAGTTCGGACACATCAAAAGTTACCGTGAGCGGCACCGGGTTGGCCAGCGGTGTTGCCGCAGGTTCAGCCACCGTGACGGCTACCCTAGGTGGCATTTCGGGGAGTGCTACGGAAAGCGTGGGCAGTCCGGTCGTGTCTTCGGGCAATTGGGCAACCTTCCAAGGCGATGCGGCGCACACCGGATACGTCAATCTGACGCTGGATCCTTCCAGATTCACCCCTCTATGGACATGGTCCCGGCCCGCGGGCGATCCGGAACCCGTAGGGGGCATTAACGCTGTTGCCACCGCCGGAGGAAAGGTTTTCGTGACCAAGGACATCTATTTCGGCCAGGGCGCGCTGTATGCCCTGAATGAAACGGACGGATCGATGGCCTGGATCTACGCCCTCGGCCAGATGGCCTCGGAGGGCCCGCCCGCCTATGGAAACGGCAGCGTGTTCGTGCCCAGCACGGACCCTTCGGAAAATTGCGTCATGTGGGCGGTCAACGCCGCCAATGGACTCTTTCAATTCAGCATGCCGACTTCCTGCCAGTGGTCGGGTTATTTTGCGCCGACTCCATCGGGGAGCTCAGTGCTACAGACGTCCCAGGCGGGCAATACCTATAGCTTTTCTATCCTGACCGGCGGTTTGCAGTGGACAACGCAGGCTGGTGCATCGGACCAGACAACGCCAGCCGCGGATGCACAGTACGTTTATCAATATGGCGTGGGCGCGCTCAGGGTCATGGACCGCGTCACGGGTGCGCTGGCGGCGTCCATCACGGACCCCTTCGCCAGCGGCTTCACGGGGTACTCCATATTTTCGGCGCCCATGATCGGCGCCAGCAACGACGTCATTGTGTTCAGCAACGCCGGTTTCAGCGGGCGCGCGGCGAGCAGCAGCGAGCAGGGCGCGAGCCGCGTGCTGGTCAGTTACAATATTTCCGCGCATTCCTACAGCTGGCGATCAGCCAATGCGTACCTCACCCATCCGGCCATTGCCAGCGGAGTCATTTATGCCGGGCGCAATGGTCCCATGGCATTGGATGCCCTCAGCGAAACCGACGGCCACGTCATTTGGTCCTGGACACCGCCAGCGGGCAATTCTTCCCTGCATCGCAACGTAGTGGTGACGAACAATCTCGTATTCGTCAGCACCGACGCGAATGTCTACGCGATCGACCTGAACACGCACCTGACCGTGTGGCAATACCCGAAGGCGGGAATGCTCGCGATTTCAGGGAGCGGGATGCTCTACATTGTCACCGGCGCCACGATCAGCGATGGCAACTTGGTGGCCATCAAGCTTCAGTAGCCTATTTGGCCACGTCCGCGGCCGTGGTGAACGAGTCGGCGAAGAACTCCTCCTCCGGCAGCCGGCACTGCGCGATGAAGTCCTTCTTCGCCGAGTTCACCATGATGGGCACCCCGCAGGCGTACACCTGGTATCCGGATAAATCCGGGAAGTCCTGCATGACCGCGCGGTGCACGAAACCGTCGCGGCCGGTCCAGTTGTCCTCGGGCAGGGCTTCGGAAATCACCGGCACGTACTTGATGTGGTCGTGCTCCTGGGCCCAGGCCTCGGCCACTTCGCTCATGTACAGGTCGCGCGGGCGGCGGCCGCCCCAGTACAGGGTCATGGGGCGCTTGATGCCGGCGTGCAGACTGGATTCGATAATGGCCTT
>Ga0163163_10004016_pt1 | contig 12551 bp, 7 predicted proteins | sample S65metaG_FD_119766 | JGI IMG/M metagenome (GOLD analysis project Ga0163163, IMG submission 119766) | Switchgrass rhizosphere microbial communities from Kellogg Biological Station, Michigan, USA - S6-5 metaG | ecosystem: Host-associated > Plants > Roots > Rhizosphere > Soil | place: USA: Michigan... | reverse complement strand
TGCAGGTGCTGCAAGCACAAGCCTGAGTAATCTCGTTCAGGGTACATATACATTCAACCTTACTGTTACAGACAACGGTGGTAAGACAGCTACAGATGCAGTTTCTGTGACGGTGAATGCTGCTACCGCTGCCAACAAAGCACCGGTCGCAAATGCAGGCTCTAACATGGCAGTCACTTTGCCTACAAATACTGTGAACGTAAATGGAGGCAGCTCTGCTGACCCCGATGGTTCAATTTCAACGTATACATGGACTGAAGTTTCTGGTCCGTCAACCTGTTCTTTTGCAAACTCCGCCGCCGCTACTTCTTCTGTAAGTGGTCTGGTTCAAGGGGTATATGCAATCAAACTAACGGTAACGGATAACCTAGGAATGACCGACGCTGATACGGTGATGGTGACTGTAAACGCAGCACCCGTAGCAAACCAGGCACCTGTAGCAAGCGCAGGATCTGATTTTTCTATCACACTTCCTACCAGCACAGGTAATTTGAATGGCTCAGCATCGTCTGATGCTGATGGCAGCATCGCTAAATATGCATGGTCGCAGGTTTCAGGACCCGGCACTGCAACATTTGGAAATGCAGGTGCAGCAACTACTTCTATTAATGGACTGGTACAAGGTTCATACGTCATAAAATTAACAGTTACAGACAATCTCGGGCTGTCTGCATCGGACCAAATTACCATCACGGTAAATGCGGCTCCGGCTCAAGCCAACAAAAAGCCCGTGGCCGTACCCGGTCAAAACAAAAAGATAGCGCTTCCAACCACAAGCACGAATTTGAATGGTACATCCTCTTATGATCCGGATGGAAACATTGTCTCCTATTCATGGTCACAAACATCTGGACCAACCAGTGCAACACTTGGGGCGCCAGCATCAGCCAGCACGAACATAAGCAACCTGTCAACAACAGGTACTTACACCTTCAAACTGGAGGTGACAGACAACCAGGGAGCAGTAGGCACTGACTCTGTTTCAGTAGTCGTTGATCCTGCAGCAACGGCGCCCAACCAGGCTCCTCTTGCCAATGCAGGTGTGAACCTGACAGTGGTATTGCCAACCAATACCGTTACACTGAACGGTTCAGCGTCCAGCGATGCAGACGGGTCAATTGCTTCTTATGCATGGTCACAATTGAAAGGACCGAACGTCGCTAACATTGGCTTCCCCAACTCTGCTAACTCTGGCGTGAGCGGACTGGTTCAGGGTGATTACACTTTCAACCTGGTGGTAACAGACAACAAAGGCCTGAGCGCAAGCGATACAGTACACGTTACTGTTAACCCGCAACCTGCTCCAGGACCTAACCAGGCTCCAGTGGCAAATTCAGGAGGCAGCAAGTCAATCAACCTTCCAACTACCTCAGTGTTGTTAAATGGCGCAAGCTCTTATGATCCTGATGGTACAATTGCTTCCTATAGCTGGAAACAGATTTCAGGTCCAAGCGCAGCTAACATTCAGGCACCAGCGAATAGCAGCACTGGCATCTACAACATGGAGGTGGGTGTATATGAGTTTGAACTGACTGTAACCGACAATAAGGGTCTCACAGCAACAGACAGGTCAGTGGTAACAGTAAGCAACGCAGTTGCTCCTGCACCGCCTGCAAACGTACCTCCTGTTGCAGTTGCGAATGACACAACCGTCATCACACTGCCGATTCAAAACACGTCGCTCGATGGCAGCAATTCTTACGACAGCCTGGGTGGTACAATTGTATCCTACAGCTGGTCATATGTAAGCGGCCCGAGTGTAGCAGTACTTGATAACACAGATCAGGCAGTAGCGTTGGCGAAAGACCTGGTAATTGGTACCTATGTGTTCTCACTGACGGTAACAGATAACCAGGGCGCAACAGATACAAAGAATGTAACAGTGTTGGTGCTGAACTCTGCAACACGTCCGCAGATCTCTACCGTGTCCTACTATCCGAACCCCGCTTACTGGCACACAACGCTGAAAGTGGAAGGTAGTGCAAGGGGCAGGGCAACACTGCAGATCTACAACACCTCGGGTCAGATGGTGTCATCACAGACTATGTGGATTGATCAACAGACCTTCACGAAGGAAATTTACCTGCGTGGCTATCCGAGAGGCACTTATTACATGAACCTCAGGATTGGTTCAAACAAGCCGGTCGTAAGGAAATTGCAGAAGCTGTAAATGACATTGATATAAAATAGAAATCCCCCCACAATGCTGTGGGGGGATTTCTATTTTATGATTGTTCCACAATCTAGAATAACTCTTGCTGTGGCTGGCTTCCCTTTTTCACCTCCCATTCCATCTCAACTGACTTTGAGTAATCGACCAATTTTGCGCCCACGGCCTTCCAGCCCATTACTTCCACCATCTTTGTCACTTTAATCTTGCCCTTCCTGATCTGTGAGCCGCGACCAGTTTGAACAATGAGTATTGGCTCTGCATCAGTACTTACTGTTTCCAAGCGGTTCCCCTCGCCTTCTTTGATGAAGTAAAAGCGATTGTGCAGCGTGGTGGTTTCAACCTTGAATCGTTTGATATTATACTGCAGTTTTTCCTGATCCAGGTAAACAGCTGTAATGATTTTATCAGGATTAAATTTTTCGATCAACAAGACTTTTTCGGGATCAATTTTTTGAGTGAGCTCCTGGTCCGTGATCTCATAATGGCCATCATTATAAATAACCAATATCCTTTCTTCAGCCTCGAAGGTGCCCAGGAAAATTCCTTTTTCGTCGGTATTCAGCCTTCCGAATTGTTCGTCGAACCAAAGCTTCCTTCCACTCAATGTTCGCTGGCCGGCCTCCTTGAATTTCACACTTCGAATGGTATACTTCGTCACCTGGTTGCCCATGCTTCCCCTGCCCTTGATATCGAGTTCTTCAAAATGATAATCAAATTCCTTGTTTCGTGCAGAACTGCTCGGGCTCAATACGACTTTTACTACCTCTGCTTCCCCATTCGGATTGACTGAGAGGTAATTCACTTTGCTTTTGTCTTCTCCCCTCGTCAAATCATACTCCTTATCGCGCGTGACACCCGTTACATTGAAGCGCTTGGCATAGCTCAATCCCGACTTGCCGTCGGAATAGATCATATTGTAAGTGGTGCGCTCGTCATTTTTCTGAAAAACGGCGACATGAATGATGTCTTTGCCGATAAAAACCTTGTCGGCCATTTTCACCACCTTCATCTTACCAGACTTGGTGAAGGCAATGATATCATCCAGCGTAGACGCATCTGTTACAAATTCATCTTTCTTCAGGCCCGAGCCAATGAAGCCGTCTTCGCGGTTCACATATAATTTTGTATTGGCCATGGCGACCTGTTTGGCCTGGATGGCTTCAAATAATTTAATCTCAGTCTTCCTTTCTCGCCCTTTCCCATATTTTTTCAACAAGCCTTCGAAATAAGCCACCGAAAAATCAACCAGGTTGGCAAGATCATGTTTCACCTGCTTGATCTCTGCCTCCAGTCCCTTGATCTGGTTATTGAGCTCCTCAATATCGAGCTTGTAAATTCTTCTAACGGGCTTTTCAGTCAGCTTTAGCACGTCTTCTCTTGTCACATCCCTCTTCAGTTGACGTTTAAAGGGTTTGAAAGCAACCTCAATAGCTTCCAACACTTTTTCCCAGGTAGCGTGCTTTTTCTCCAGCTCTTTATAAATCTTTTCTTCAAAGAATATTTTTTCAAGCGAAGTATAGTGCAATTTCTCCTGGAGTTCTGCGAGCTTAATCTCCAATTCCCTTTTCAGCAAGTCCTTGGTGTTATCTGTGGCACGCTTCAATAACTCCTGCACGCCCAGGAATTTTGGTTTTTGATCTGCAATCACACATGCATTTGGAGAAATACTCACTTCGCAATCTGTAAAAGCGTAAAGTGCATCAATGGTAATATCCGGAGAAATGCCCGGGGCAAGATCTACCAGGATCTCAACCTCGGCGGCTGTGTTGTCGGTTACTTTTTTGATCTTGATCTTCCCCTGGTCATTGGCTTTCACGATGGAATCCATCAATTGTGCCGTGGTGACACCAAAAGGAACATCCCTAATCACGAGCGTCTTCTTGTCAAATTCTTCAATCATGGATCTAACCCTGACCTTACCTCCGCGTTTTCCATCGTTATAGTTTGACACGTCGATCATACCGCCCGTCTGGAAATCGGGATAGAGCTCGAATTTTTTTCCTTTCAGGTATTTGATCGAAGCATCAATCAGCTCGCAGAAATTATGTGGAAGTATTTTTGTGGCTAACCCAACGGCAATACCCTCTGCGCCCTGCGCCAGCAGCAACGGAAATTTCATGGGCAATGTCACTGGCTCATTCTTGCGGCCGTCATAGCTCAACGCCCATTCCGTGGTCTTGCTGTTGAAAGCCACTTCCAGGGCAAATTTTGAAAGCCTCGCTTCGATATACCTGAACGCAGCGGCGTCATCACCGGTGCGGATGTCGCCCCAGTTTCCCTGGGTTTCAACTAACAAATCCTTCTGTCCGAGGTTGACAAGCGCCTCCCCAATGGATGCATCACCATGAGGGTGAAATTGCATCGCCTGACCAATGATATTCGCTACTTTGTTGAACCGGCCATCATCCATTTCTTTCATGGCGTGCAGTATTCTTCTCTGCACGGGTTTTAGGCCATCCTCAATTGCAGGAACCGCGCGTTCCAGGATAACATACGATGCATAATCAAGAAACCAATTCTTATACTGACCGGTTACACCAGCCAGGTCTTGTCCGTTTTCCTGTTCGTTTGACTTAGATTTTGCCATACAAGCGATTCGTTTTATTCAGCTACAGAATCAACCGGCGCCGCCATTTTTAATTTTAATTCAAAATCCTTCATTCCTTTCAAAGCCCCCTGTACATCAAACAGGCCTGCTCCAACCATCCGCTTCAGGCGCCAAAGCAGGTAGGCGTCTCCGGTAGTATGCTTCGATTTGTGAAGATATTGGTGAATGACCTTGCTGGCTTTTTGCCAGTCGGCCGTGATGAATTTTTTTAATTCAGTGTCATATAAATCAGCGTTTACCGAGACCAGTTTTTTTCCGCCTTCCAGGAGTCTCACTTCTCCATTTTCGCGGCACAGGCGTTCCCACTCGTCCGGGTCTACTTCAAATTCGCTGAGGGTGATAGGACGGGCCAGTTTCTTCGCCTTTGTAAATTCACGAGGTGGAATCTGGAACACCCACTCCGGATAAAAGATCTGACCCTTTTCATTGATAAAAGGGAGGTTATTCAAATACAATATGAAGACACGTCCCTGGTAGGCCTTCAGCTGGCTCATGAGCCAATAATACCCGCATACGTCATGCTTGTTTTGCGCAGCCCAGATCCAGATAACTTCTGAAGGATCTTCGTTGAGCCTGGTGACCAGGTTAGCCACAACTGCAGGATCATTCACTTCATTTTTCTCTACCAGGCCATCGTAGTCGCCGTCTTTTAATACTTCCATCCACCATGCTTTCCTGGCCTTGTACCCTTCTTCCGTATAAATACCTTCAATTGGACCTACCGCATAGTCATCACGCACTTGGATCACATCGCCCTGCAGGGAAGGATCCAATTCGATGGCCGCTTTCAGCGTGTCTATGTCGCCGTGATTGTAGACGATGTGAATCATGAGTTGGATTGTTGATTGTGGATTATGGATAAAGATTCTGGTTTATTCCTCTGCTAGATCCAGCTCCACTTTTAGATTTTCAATAATAAAATCCTGGCGTTCGGGTGTGTTTTTGCCCATGTAATATTCCAACAACTGCTGAATATGTGTCTCGGGAAGTAGCATCACGGGTTGCAATCTCATTTCAGCCCCAATAAACCTACCGAACTCATCAGGAGAAATTTCACCGAGCCCTTTGAAACGCGTGATCTCTGGCTTTGCTCCCAGTTTCTTCATAGCGGCCTGCTTCTCCGATTCGTCGTAACAGTAAATCGTTTCCTGTTTATTCCGAACCCTGAACAAAGGCGTCTCCAATATATATATGTGCCCGTTCTTCACAAGATCGGGGAAGAATTGAAGGTAGAAAGTCATCATCAGCAGCCTGATGTGCATACCGTCAACATCGGCGTCCGTTGCAATCACAATATTGTTGTAGCGGAGGCCCTCATAACCGTCTTCAATATTCAGCGCGTGTTGCAGCAGGTTAAACTCTTCATTTTCATAAACCACTTTCTTGGTGAGGCCATAGCAGTTCAACGGCTTACCACGCAAGCTGAATACGGCCTGTGTCTCCACATTTCTTGCCTTCGTGATGGATCCGCTGGCAGAATCACCTTCTGTGATAAAAATGGTACTCTCTTTTTGCCGCTCCATAATGAGCTCCTTGTCTTTTCCACTGGGTTCATCATTATAGTGCACACGGCAATCGCGCAGTTTTCGATTGTGCAGGTTGGCCTTCTTGGCCCTTTCGTTTGCAAGCTTTTTGATTCCCGCCAACTCTTTGCGTTCCTTTTCACTCTGCTCAATCCTTCTTTTCAAGGCCTCGGCAGTTGAGGGATTTCTGTGCAGGAAATTGTCAAGTTCCTTTGCAAGAAAATCGCCTACGAAATTTCGCATGCTTGGTCCGCCATCATAAACATTTAATGAGCCCAGTTTGGTTTTGGTCTGGCTTTCAAATACGGGTTCCTGCACACGTACAGATATGGCAGAACAGATGCTGCCCCTGATATCAGACGCGTCATAATCTTTCTTGTAGAAGTCTCGAATGGTCTTGACGAAGCCCTCACGGAATGCGGCGAGATGGGTACCACCCTGCGTTGTGAACTGACCATTTACAAAAGAGTAATATTCTTCGCCGTATTGATTTTCGTGCGTAATCGCAACCTCAATATCCTCTCCTTTCAGATGTATGATGGGATAGCGGATCTCGTCGGCATTTGATTTTCGCTGCAAGAGATCCAGCAGACCGTTCTTGCTCACATATTTCTTTCCATTGAAATTGATAATGAGCCCGGCATTCAGGTAGCAATAATTCCAAAACTGATTGTCGAGGTATTCGTGGATGTAATGAAAATTTTTGAATACCGATCCATCCGGAATAAAACTGACAAGGGTACCATTGCCCTCTCCCGATTTGGATTCCTTGTATTCTTTGATCAGCACACCCCTTTCAAATTCTGCAGATTTCTCCTTGCCATCCCTGAAGGCAGTTACCTTGAAGTATTGACTCAGCGCGTTCACTGCCTTCGTACCAACACCATTGAGTCCGACTGATTTTTGAAAAGCCTTGCTGTCGTATTTGGCGCCTGTATTGATCTTACTCACCACATCAATCACTTTTCCAAGTGGGATTCCACGGCCATAGTCGCGCACGCTAACGGTCTGCTTTTCGATGGACACATCGATTTGACGACCGTAGCCCATGGTATGTTCATCGATACAATTGTCAAGTACTTCTTTGAGCAATACATAGATGCCATCATCAGGGCTGGATCCATCACCCAATTTCCCGATATACATTCCAGGACGAAGCCGTATGTGTTCCCTCCAGTCGAGGCTTTTTATACTTTCCTCGGTATAATCAAATAGATTTTGCTTTGGTTCAGCCATAAATTATAGTCTCCATTAGGGCGAATCCTTTCGCCAATCGTTTTCTGGATAAAATGGGGCATGGAGCCCCAGAATGCTGCGAATTTAGCCTAATGGACTTAATCTTAGTCTATTGGAGTTATCCACAACCGGATCGGATTTGTGCGCAAATTTTATAGCCCGAAAATTTCAAAAATCGTTAAGAAGAAGCCTAATATATTTCATAACAAATTGATTTTCAATACACATTTGCGGCCAAGAATAAAATTCCGCTAAATCCCGGCTGGCTGATCATTGGGACGGCCAAATTGATTAATTTTGATCCAACGCTTCTCGATTTAAGGTTTATCAACTTCTACCGATAATATCTCTTTGAAGCGGCTACTGCCTAACTAACCATTGATTCTTACTTACAGCCTTTATCAAATTCTTTGATAACCCGTTGGTTCTTCTTTATGAACCTTTAAAATTGAAATTGTATGTATTCGTATGCTCTGTTGGAAGCCGGGTGTCACTACCTGGTGCAGGAAAAGGAAGACGGCGTCATCAGCCTGATCAAAGTAACCCTAGAGACGGACTATTGCATGTTCATTACGAGATTCGCCGAGACCGAAATCATGGAATGGAAGAAGAAGTCTGACCCCATTGTAGAGATTTTGGAATTGTTGAGTGATGACAAAGTGAGAGAATGGCAATCCGTTTACAATAATAGCCAGGATGCTTATTATGAGGAGGACGAGGATTGAGTTGGTAAGCTGACTATTTTAGAATTTATAAGAAACAGAAGGCCTCGGCAAATAAAAAAGAATTTGCAGGCCTTCTGTTTTTATTTTCCACTTCGATGTTAACAAAGCCTGCAGATACCGCTCTCGCTGCCGAACAAATGCAGGAAGAAAACGACGCATTTCTTGACTTCCTGCGCAGGTATCCCGCGGATGAACTGGATCTCACCGTTCATCGGTTAAACGATACAGTTAGTTCGCAGGTTGATTGCAGACGCTGTGGCCAGTGTTGCCGCTCACTCATGATCAATGTAAAGCCGGGTGAAATCCCCCCGCTGGCACAGCACCTGGACCTTGACGCTGCTAATTTTATCGGGCAATACCTGGAACAAAGCCTCGAAGGACAATTTATTATTAACCGGCAACCTTGTCATTTTTTGAGCGAAAACAAATGCAATGTGTATGATCTGAGATTTCAGTCGTGCCGGGATTTCCCCCACTTGCATCAGCCTGACGTAAGAAGGCGCCTGTTTTCAATTTTCATGAGCTACGGCAGATGCCCGATTATTTTCAACGTGTTAGAAATGCTCAAACTTGAATTGAATTTTCTGTCCGATTCCTGATCACCGCCTTCTGAAGGCAAAATCTTATTTTCGTTTATACAAATTTTGCCATGAAAAAGCAGGTGATATTTCTCCTTTTTATGTCTCTCACCGGGACTTACGCTTTCGCACAAACCTTCAGCAGACTTGCGCATACTTTTTCCATCGTTGCGCGAGACCCTGTAACCGGAGAAATGGCCGTGGGGGTCCAAAGCCACTGGTTTAGCGTAGGCACGTCAGTTAGTTGGGCAGAAGCAGGCGTGGGTGCCGTAGCCACACAATCATTCGTGGACAAGTCCTACGGGATGAAGGGCCTGGCATTGATGAAATCAGGCAAAACCGCAAATGAAGCGTTGCAGGCACTGCTCGCCCAGGACGAAGGAAGAGAAGTAAGGCAGGTGGCGATGATTGACAAGGATGGCCATGTGGCAGTTCACACGGGAAAAGGCTGTATTGATTATGCGTCACATATTGCCGGACATAATTTTTCCGTTCAAAGCAACATGATGCTGAATGATAAGGTATGTCCGGCTATGGCGAAGGCTTTTGAAGAAAATGGGAAGCTTCCGTTGGCCGAGCGTGTTTTAATGGCATTGCAGGCAGGCCAGGCCGCGGGCGGAGACGTGAGGGGAAGGCAATCGGCAGCCATCCTGGTTGTTGCCGCCACATCAGGTGAAAAGCCGTGGGATGAAAGGCTTGTGGATCTAAGGGTTGAGGACAATACGGCACCACTCGTTGAAATGGATCGACTGTTGAGGCTGCAACGTGCTTACCAGCACATGAATAACGGAGATCTCTATACTGAGAAGAATGATATGCCAAATGCCATGAAAGAATATCATGCTGCCATGACTGCTTTTCCTGAGAACCTGGAAATGAAATACTGGACAGCAATAACGCTTGCAAACAACGGCAAGGTAGCCGAAGCTGAGCCCATGTTGCAGGCCATATATAAGAAAGACCCCCATTGGCGGGACCTGACGCTTCGATTACCAAAAGTAAAATTGCTGAATGTTTCTTCGGATGATTTAAAAAAGCTAACGCGATAAACTGTGTGACCAAAAAGTACCTCTTTCTCCTGATTCTGGCTCTACCTCTACTGGCGCTTTCGCAAAACTCCCGGCCAAAGATCGGCCTCACCCTCAGTGGTGGGGGCGCTAAAGGACTTGCACATATTGGCATCCTCAAAGCCATTGATTCTGCAGGGCTACAAATCGATTATCTCACAGGTACAAGCATGGGCAGTATCATCGGATCACTTTATGCCGTGGGCTATACTGGTGATTCGATAGAAATAATTGCGAGAAAAATTAATTGGGACAACTTGCTCACCAATCAATCCTCGTTGCGAGCTATTGTCATGGAAGAAAAGGATGAATACAGTCGCTATGCGGTTGAGTTGCCCTGGGTGAATCATAGTTTTCACTTGCCCAGCGGCGTGTTGGAGGCACAGGAACTGTGGTTGAAGTTTTCTGAAGTTTTATTTCCCGTTTATCACATCAAGGATTTTTCAAAATTCAACATTCCGTTTAAATGCATTGGAACAGACATCGCCACCGGTGAGGCAGTTGTGCTCGACAGCGGAGAAGTGATCACGGCGGTAAGAGCCAGTATGGCGATCCCATCGGTGTTTACAGCGGTGCAATACGATGGCAAGAAACTGGTGGACGGTGGGGTGGTGAGGAATTTTCCGGTGAAGGATGTTATGGATATGGGCGCAGATTACACCATTGGCGTAAATGTATCGAATGGCTTGCTCGCGGCTGATAAGATTTCGAATGCCCTGCAAATCTTGTTGCAGATCACTTATTTTAAAGAAGCCGAGGATAGTAAAAAGGAAATTCCTTTGTGTAATGTTTATATACCGATGCCTTTGGAAAATTATTCGGCAGGTAGTTTCGGGCGAGCACAGCAGATCCTTGATTCTGGTGTGGTAGAGGGCAGAAAATTGTATCCCAGATTCAAAGCACTTGCTGATTCCATTAACGCCCTTTACGGTGGTCCGATGTCGCAAAGACAATTACTCCCCAAGGTAGATTCGGTCTTGATATCCTCATATGAAGTAGTTGGGCTACATCACACATCTCCTTCTTTTTTTATGGATATGATGAATTTTAAAGTCGGGCACTACTACACCGCTCCCCAACTTTCATCCAGGATCAGGAGGGTTTTTGGAACCCGCTATTACGATCGAATTGTGTACAAGCTAGAGCCGCAGGCTGATGGTTCCGCGAGAATTGTTTTCGAAGCGAGGGAAAATCCTTTGACGACTGCAAAGCTGGGCATCCACTACAACAGCTTTTCAGGGATCAGCCTGATCGCCAATCTTACGACCAGGAATTTTATAACCAAGAATTCGCGAAGTCTGGTTACAGTTGATATAGGAGAAAATTTCAGGGCGAGGGCCGAGCACCTCGAATACATCGGCAAGCAAAAGAACAATGCCGCAATCCTGGGTGTTCAGTTTGAAAATTTCAAAGTCACCACTTACAACGAACAGGACAAATTCTCGCAGGATGGATTGTACAAGTCGAGCTACCTGCGGGCTGATATAAAATTCCAACATTCTGCCAATCGGGATTTTACTATGGGGGGCGGATTGAGGTATGAAAGGATTGGCTATGAGCCAAAAATTCCTTCGATCACAGACATAGATGGACACATTGGATTTCTGAATGGCATCGTTTATTTCAGAAGAAATACACTCGACAGGGTGATATACCCGAACAGGGGCTGGAAATTCAATGCAGAATTCAATTACATTTTCTCACAGGCAGGAAAGCTAAAGATTTTGTCGAACGGCCAGGTCATTTTGAATACCGATTCAATGAACGTGCTCAACCAGAATTACCAACGCGTCATCTTCAATACCGAAGGCTATATCCCCATTGGTCAACATTCGGTCATCATGGCCACCTTTCAATCAGGCATCAATTTCAACAATTCAGCCCTTTCGATCAACAACTATTCTATTGGCGGCCTCACCTGGCAATTCCGCAACCAGGTTGTATTTGCAGGCCTTCCAGAAAACGCCGTTTTCTCCCCGAGTGTAGCCGTTGGTATGCTTGGCTTGCGGCAACAGTTATTTTCGAATGGTTATGCGATGGCAAGGGTAAATGTGGGCATGTACAATTTTTACAACGCAAACAACAGCGTGCAAACACCATCATGGCTTTCCGGCTATTCGCTCGGCTTTGGCTACAATTCTGCTATTGGCCCATTGGAATTGAGCGCTATGTACAGCGATCAGGCCAGGCGCGTAATTACTTATGTAAATATTGGCTTCAACTTTTAATTGGCATGGCGATTGATTCGTGAGTTTAAGTTTTTGTTGATTTGTCGCGTATCTGTAACTTACTAACAGACCATATCAGAGTCATTACCTAACCAAACTCTTATTTTATGAAAAAAAGAAGCCTACGGTTGTTAACCGGGATGATGTTGGTTTTGTTTTCAAGCATCGTGTTTTATTCCTGTGGTCCTAAGGACACTGACATCAACGCAGCGGTTGATGCCAAGTTAAAAGCCATTCCAGACCTTGCCGGCGTTACGGCCTCCGTGAAAGACGGCGTAGCCACGATTGCAGGCGAATGCAAGGATGAAGCTACAAAGACCCTCGCCGAGACTACGGTTAAGGGTGTGGATCATGTCAAATCAGTTGTCAACAATTGCACGGTTGCTCCTCCTCCACCGGCTCCTGCCCCGGTT
>Ga0163163_10004013_pt1 | contig 12555 bp, 13 predicted proteins | sample S65metaG_FD_119766 | JGI IMG/M metagenome (GOLD analysis project Ga0163163, IMG submission 119766) | Switchgrass rhizosphere microbial communities from Kellogg Biological Station, Michigan, USA - S6-5 metaG | ecosystem: Host-associated > Plants > Roots > Rhizosphere > Soil | place: USA... | reverse complement strand
CGCGCTCGGTCCCGAGGCCGGAGAATGGTTGCAGCAGGCCACCTTGGCGATCCGCGCCCAGGTGCCGCTGGAGGTCATGCGTGACACGATCCAGCCGTTCCCGACCTTCTCCGAGATCTACGTTGCCGCGCTGAAGGCCCTCCGCGCGCAGATCGCGACGGCCCGCCAACCGGTCGGGGCGCGGTCCCGATGACCGGTCAGGGTTCACTTCAGGGGCAGGCGGTCGTCCTGATCGGTGGCAGCGCCGGCATCGGGCTGGAGACGGCCCGCCTCGCCCGCGTCGAGGGCGCCGACGTCATCCTCGTCGGCCGCGATCCGGACCACCTCAAGCAGGCGGCGGCCGAGGTGGACGCCCGTACCACCGCGGCCTTCGACGCCACCGATCCCGAGCGCCTGGAACAATTCTTCGCCGAGCTGCCCGGTCCGATCGACCACGTCCTGGTCACCGCCGGCGGCAACTACTACGCGCGCCTGGCCGACCTCGACTTCGCTCAGGCCCGCAGGCTCATCGACGAGCATCTCCTGCTGCCCATGCACATCGCCCGGATCGTCACCGGCCGGATGCGACCCGGCGGCTCGCTGCTGTTCATGGGCGGTACCGGCGGGCGACGGGCGGCCCTCGGGCTGACCCTGCCCGGTGCTCTGACCGCCGCCGGGCCGGCCCCGATCGCGAACCTCGCCCTGGAGCTGGCCCCGGTGCGGGTCAACCTCATCGCCGCCGGCTTCGTCGACACACCGTTGTCGGCGCGACTGCTCGGCGACGACCTCGACCGGCGGCGCGAACAACTCCGCGCCACGCTTCCGACCGGCCGCGTCGTCGGCCCGGACGACGTCGCCGCGCTCGCCGTCCACCTCATGTCGAACACCGCGCTCACCGGCGCCACCTACGACATCGACGGCGGCCAGCAGTTCGTCGCAGCCTGAACCAGAACCTGCGACGCCGATGGGAGGACCGCAGCATGAGCAACGTGCCCATCGCCGATCACGCGATCCTCTCCGACTGCCACGCCGCCGCCCTGGTCACGTCCGACGGAACCGTGGACTGGCTCTGTAGCCCGCGGTTTGACAGCAGCTCGATATTCGCCGCACTACTCGACGACTCGGCCGGGCACTGGTCGATCCGGCCGGCCGGGACCTTCACCACTTCCCGCCGGTACATCGACCGGACGCTGGTCCTGGAGACGACGTTCCACACCGCGACCGGGACGATGACCCTGACCGACGCGCTGGCGATGGGTCCGGTGAACCGGGGACACGACCTGGGCCGTGGGCCACGGCGCCTGTTGATCCGGTCGCTCGCCGGCCTGGACGGCGAGGTGGACGTCGAGCTCGTCTACCAGCCACGGCCGGAGTACGGGCTGTTGCGCCCGATGCTGTCCATCGTGGACGGTGGGGTCGCCGGTCGGGGTGGGGCTGAGTGGTCGGCGCTGTCGAGCCAGGTGCGACTGGAGCTGGCCGACTCGACGGCGACCGCGCACTTCCGGGTCCGAGCCGGCGAGGCCGTACGATTCGGGGTTCAACGGTCCACAGTGGAGGAGTCGCGTGCTCGGATATGGTCGCAGGCCGAGCTGGCCGACAGCCTCTCCGACACGATCACGGCCTGGCAGTCGTGGTCGGCCCTGCATCAGGCCTACGAAGGCCCCTGGTCGGAGATGGTGCACCACAGTGGTCGGGTGCTGCGGGGACTGACGTACCAGCCCTCGGGCGCGGTCGTCGCCGCGGCGACCACGTCGTTGCCGGAAGGGTTTGGTGGCAAGCGCAACTGGGACTACCGGTACTCATGGGTCCGCGACTCCAGCTTCACCCTGAGCGCCCTGTGGGTGGCCGCCTGCCCGGACGAGGCCATCGACTTCTTCTCGTACATGACCACGGCCTCGGCCTCCGCGGTAGGTCCCGAGACGCCGTTGCAGATCATGTTCGGCATCGGCGGTGAGCACGACCTGAGCGAACGGATACTGCCGCATCTGGACGGCTGGCGCGCCAACCCGCCGGTACGCGTCGGCAACGACGCCTGGCGCCAGGAGCAGGTCGACGTGTACGGCGAGGTGCTGGACACCGCATACAGGTTGGCCGATCTGATCACCGAGATGCATGACGAGGAACGCGCGTTCCTGGTGTCGCTGGCCGATTCCGCCGCCCGGCGCTGGCGGCAGCCCGACCAGGGCATCTGGGAGGTGCGCGGCGAGGCCCGGCACTTCGTGTACTCGAAGGTGATGTGCTGGGTGGCGCTGGACCGCGCGATCAGGATGGCTGACGCGCTGCGTGCCACCGACCGGGTTCAGGACTGGCGGGCCACCCGACACGAGATCTGGCAGGCCGTCGTCGATGAGGGCTGGAACTACTCCGCCGGCGCGTACACCCAGTACTTCGGGTCCGAGGCGCTCGACGCGTCGACGCTCATCATGCCGATCGTCGGGTTCCTGCCCGCGCGTGATCCGCGCGTGCTCGCCACCGTCGAGGCGATCGCCGACCGGCTGACCGACGAGAACGGTCTGGTCTACCGGTACCGCGCGGAGGAGGGTGTGGACGGACTGGTCGGCACGGAGGGCACGTTCCTGCTCTGTACCTTCTGGTTGGCCCAGGCGCTGGCGATGGCGGGACGCGTCAAACAGGCCCGAACAGCGTTCTCCCGGGCGGCCAGCTATGCCAACGACGTCGGCCTGTTGGCGGAAGAGGTCGACCCCGCCACCGGCGAGATGATGGGCAACTTCCCGCAGGCGTTCAGCCACGTGGGCCTGGTCAACGCCGCGTGGGCCATCCACCAGGCCGAGCAACGCCACCCGGCCGAACACCGCTGATGTTCGAGACCGAGCCGCCCCCGGCGGCCGGACGGTGGGCGCGGTTGCGCAACCTGCTGTGGCAACCCCCGCGGCCGCACGGCGCCCAACCCCGCGCCCGGACGGTCAGCCCGCTCGAGTTGTTCTACGACCTGGTCGTGGTCGTGCTGGTCGGCCAGGCCGGGCACCATCTCGCCGACCATCTCACCTGGGCCGGGCTGGGCGAGTTCGTCGCGGTGTTCACCCTGATCTGGATCGCCTGGTTCAACGGCACACTCCTGCACGATTCAACCTCGTGGACGCGTGGGTCGGCTGACGCCCGCGTATTTCGCCGGTGTTCTCGCCGATGGTTCCGCCGGTGGTTCGTGGATGCATCGATCAGCTCCGCTTAATGTCGGGGTGCGCATCCACCGACCACAGAGGAGTCCTGGTGAACGCATGGCGCGGCCGCGGAAGTATCGCGGCGATAGCGGTTCTGCTGGCCCTGTCCGGCTGCGGCGGTTCGTCGACGCCTCCGACAACCGGGTCGACCGGCTCGGGGACGGGCCCGACCTCCGCCGCCCCGCAGAAGAAGGCGAGCGGTCCCAGCGGCACCCTGAAGCTGACCGGCTTCTGGACCTACGACGGGCCGTTCACCGGGCAGTTCGACTGCTACCACAACTCCAAGGGGTACTTCGAGCTCGAGGGTCAGGCGCCGTACCTGATGGACGTCACGGCGTGGGACATGCACGAGGGCACCTTCAAGGTGAACCCGCAGGACCCGAAGACCGGGTTCTCGCCCCAGGATCCGGGTCAGCCGAGATTCGACGTACGCCGGCTGGACCCCGACGACCCCAACCAGCCTGACGCGCCGACAATGCGCCAGAACGGCGGCACCATCACGTTCGCCAACGGCGGCGACACCGGCACGCTCATCGCCGACTATGTCAACGTCGAGGACGCGAGCCAGGCGGTGCACGCGGAGCTGCACTGGAAGGACTGTCCACTGTCGCGCTGATCACACCACGTCGCCACGGGTCGCGTCGCACGATAGCGGTTGCGACACTGAATCGGGTCAGACCGATGTGGAGAGACGTGGATATGGGCCCGGACATCGAGGCACTCGCCGAGCACTTCGCCGGCTCGCCGGCCACCTTCACGACGTCCGCGCTGTACCGCAGCCTGTGCCCGGTGGTGGCGGACGACCCCGCAACGTTGGAGCTGCTGACGCACCGCCGGACCGGGCAGCAGGCGTGCTACCTGTTCTTCGGGGTCGTGCACCGTCTGCTGCTCGGCGGCGCGCCCCATCGCCTGGGGGACTTCTACCCGTCGGTCGTGGGCGGCGCCGCTCGCGACCCGGCCAGCGCCGGCCCGGTGCTGATCGACTTCTGCCGGCAGTACCGGGACGAGCTGGTCACGCTCATCCGGACCCGCCTCGTTCAGACCAATGTGGTCAGACGGGCGGTCGCGCTGCGGTACGCGCTGTGGGCGGTCGGGCGACACTGCGACGGACCGGTCCACCTCGTCGAGGTCGGCGCGAGCGCGGGCCTGCTTCTGCTGGTCGACCGCTACCGCTACCTCGTCGGCGACGCGGAGTTCGGGGATCCACACGCGACAGTCACCCTGCGTACCGAGTGGCGCGGCCGGCAAACGCTGCCCGACCTCGACCGCGTACCGCCGATCGCCAGCCGGATCGGCGTAGACCTGAACCCGGTGGACGTCGCCGACGCCGACGACCGGCGCTGGCTGCGTGCCCTCGTCTGGCCGGAGGACCTCGCCGAGGCGGCGCTGCTCGACGCGAGCCTCGACCTGGTCGCCTCGGCCCGGCCGACCGTCATCGCGGGCGACGCGGTCGACATCTGCCCAACCCTCGACCTGCCAGCCGGCGAGCCGCGCGTGGTGTTCCACGCCGCGACCCGCATGCACGTGCCGGCCCCGCGGCGGCCCGCGTTCGACGCCGCCATCGACTCGCTCGGCCGGGACGGCCCGCTCTACCACGCCTGGCTGGAACCGGCCATCGCCCCGCACCACCCGTACCGCGCCGAGCACGACCGCGTGCTGTCCATGCACGGCCCGGACAACGCCGGGCCGATCCCGCTCGTCCAGGCCGACGGGCACGTCTACTGGCTCGAGCCGCTGGACTGATTCGCGCTCAAGGGATCAGTACCGACAGGCAGGTGACGCAACCCTCCAGCCGCTCGTACTCGGTGATGTCGACGACGACCGGGCGCCATCCGAGGGCGTTGATGAGCTCGGCCGTCCGGGGCGCCGACGCCGCGATGAGCACGTCGGGTCCGCCGAGCGGGACGACGTGGGCGCCCGCCTGCTCCGGGACCCGCCGCACCCGCGCGAACGAGTCGAGGTCGACCAGGTCTCCATGCGCGAGTACGGTTCCGTCGGGCAGCGCGGTCACCGCCGACTTGAGGTGAAGGACCTTCTCCAGCGGTACGGTCACCGTCGTGCGGCCGGCGAGCAGCTCGGCGAGCTGGGCGATGCCGTCGGCGTTCGTCCGACCGCCGCGCCCCACGTACACCGTCTGTCCAATCTGGAGGATGTCGCCGCCGTCGAGCGTGCCCGGCGGTTCGATCCGTTCCACCCGCAGGCGGAGGTCCCGCAGGGTCTGCTCGACCGCGTCCGTCTCCGGACGCCGCGCGACCGCGCCGGGTCGCGTGATGACGGCCAGCCCGTCGCAGACGACGACGGTGTCCTCGATGAACACGGCGTCGGGGCAGTCGTCGGCGGGCGGCACGGTGACGATGTCCCACCCGGCGCCTTCGAGGGCTTGGACGTAGGCGGCATGCTGCCGCCGGGCGAGGTCGACGTCGACGGGGGTGCGTTCGATGTGCGTGACGATGCCGTCGGCCAGGCGCGGGCCTGGCGGCCGGACGAGCGCGACGCGCTGCGGCGGGAGCGAGGGGGAGGCGACCACGAGGTGAGTATGTATGGTGGTCGCGTGCAGGTCGACTTCCGAGGCGAGGTGTGGTACTGGCGCGGACCGTCGCCGTTCCACTTCGTCACCGTGCCGGAGGAGGGGTCCGGTGCGATCGAGTCAGCCTCGGCACTGGTGACCTACGGCTGGGGCATGATCCCGGTGACCGCCCGCATCGGCAAGACCACGTGGACAACGTCGCTCTACCCGAAGGACGGCCGGTACATCGTGCCGTTGAAGGCCGCCATCCGCAAGGCCGAGCGCATCGACGTCGGCGACGTGGTGTCGGTCCGCCTGACCGTTGACGTCTGACCCTCCATCAAGATCGCGGGGCGAAGCGACCACGGTTCACTGTCGAATCTTAACTGAGCGGTAAATGTAACCTTGCACCGTTAGGCCGAGCGTCGCGGTCGTTTTCCTTTAGCAGAGCCAGCTCTGAGCTGTTTACAGCCCGCGCAGGATCATGGTTAACTCTCCGGCCAGACAAGCTTGCGATTGGTCGTGGCCGGAGGAGGTTCCGTGGGTCAACCGACGACGCGCGACGCGCTCGTGATCCGCGACCTCACCGTGACCTACGGGCGATCGGTCACCGCGCTGCGTCAGGTGTCGCTGGACGTTCCCGCCGGCTCGGTCGTGACGCTGCTGGGGGCGAACGGCGCGGGGAAGTCCACGCTGCTGCGTGCGGTGTCCGGGACGCTGCCGCTGCACAAGGGAGCGGTGGACGCCGGATCGATCGCCTTCGCCGGGATCGCCTTGAGTGGCAAGGATTCCAGCGCTCCGGTGCGGGCCGGCGTGGTGCAGGTGCCGGAGGGTCGCCGGGTCTTCGCCGGCCTGTCGGTCGCGGAGAACCTTCGCGCGGGCGAGCTCGGCGCGCCCAAGCGGTCGAAGGCGGCCGTGGCGGCCACACGCGACCGGGTCTTCACGCTCTTCCCGCCGCTGGCCGACCGCCGCCATCAGGCCGCCGGTCTGCTGTCGGGTGGGGAGCAGCAGATGCTCGCGCTCGGCCGCGCGTTGATGGCCGACCCGCGCCTGCTGCTGCTGGACGAGCCGTCGCTCGGTCTGGCCCCACAGGTCGTGGCGCGGATCGGGGAGACCATCAAGCACATCAATGAGTTGGGCGTCGGCGTGCTGCTGGTGGAGCAGAACGCCGCGCTCGCGCTCGAGCTGTCCAACTACGCCTACGTCCTGGATGTCGGCGCGATCCGGCTCGAGGGTACGGCCGACGAACTGGCCGGCTCCGACGAGGTGCGCCAGCTCTACCTCGGTGAGGTTCCCGAGACCGAGACCGCGGCAGTCCGGCCGAGCGCGGCCGCGTTGACGAGGTGGGCCGGATGACCGCGCCGCCGTTGGTTGTCGATCGGCTGACCGTCCGGTTCGCCGGGCTGGTCGCGCTCGACGACGTCAGCCTCACCGTTGCGCCTGGCCAGATCCACGGCCTCATCGGGCCGAACGGGGCGGGCAAGTCCAGCTTCTTCAACGTGATCTCCGGCGTCTACCGGGCCGCGGCCGGCAGCGTCCGGTTCGGCGACGCCGAGCTGACCTCGCTGCGCCCGGACCGGATCGCCACGCATGGGGTGGCCCGGACCTTCCAGAACATCGTGCTCACCAAGGGAAGCGTGACCGAGAACCTCATGCTCGGCCGGCACTCGATCACCCGGGCCGGCTTCGTCGCGACCGCGCTCAGTCTCCCCTGGGCGGTGTCCGAACAGGCGCGGCACCGGGTCCGGGCCCGCGGGATCGCCGAGTTCGTCGGCCTGGGCGACTACGTCGACGCCCCGGTCGACGTTCTCCCGTACGGGATCCGCAAGCGGGTCGAGCTCGCGCGGGCGCTGTGCATGGAGCCCCGGTTGTTGCTGCTGGACGAACCCGTCGCCGGCATGAACACGGCCGAACGGGTGGCGATGTCGCACACCATCTCCGACATCCGCGCGGTGCTCGGCATATCCATCCTGTTGGTCGAGCACGACATGGGCCTGGTCATGCGGCTGGCTGACGAGGTCACCGTGCTGGACTTCGGCAAGCGGATCGCCGGCGGCACGCCGGACGCGGTGCAGCGCGATCCGGAAGTGATCAGGGCCTACCTCGGCACCGGGCGGGACGCATGACGACGTTCGTACAGATGGTTATCAATGGCCTCGCGCTCGGCTCGGTGTACGCGCTGATCGCGTTGGGCTTCACCGTCATCTTCCGGGCCGCGGGCACGATGAACTTCGCGCAAAGCTCGGTCATGCTGCTGGGCGGACTGCTCGTCGCGCGCCTCCACGAGGCACTCGGGTTCTGGGGCGCGCTGCTCGTCGCCGCCGCGGCGACCGCCTTAATAAGCGTGCTCGAGGCGCTCCTGCTGCGGGCCGCCCGCAAGCGCGACCTGGCCTCCCTCGCGATCATGACGATCGGCTTCAACACGCTGCTGCTGGCCGAGCTGTCCCGGCAGATCGGGTCCGATGTGCTGAGCCTCGGCGACCCGTGGGGATCGAGGATCGTAGAGTTCTCCGGCATCACCGTCGCCCAGACCCGGGTTGCGTCGCTCGCCGTCGCCGGCGTGCTGATCGCCGCGTTCTTCCTCGCCTTCCGGTTCACCCGCTGGGGACTGGCGATGCGCGCCTCCGCCATGGACGTGGAGGCGGCCGCGCTGATGGGGATCCGGCGTCGCCGCCTCGAACTGTCCGGCTGGGCGATCGCCGGCGGGCTGGCCGCGGTCGCGATCGCCTTCCTGGCCGCGTTTCCGAGCCAGGGACTCGACCAGACCACCGGCGAGGTCGCGCTGGCCGCCTTCCCCGCGGCGATCATCGGCGGGCTCGGCAACCCGGCCGGCGCGCTGGTCGGCAGCCTCCTCATTGGAGTCACCGAGGCCGCCGCCGCGACGTACCAGAACGACCTCAGTCTGCTCGGCTCCGGGCTGTCGCTCATCGCGCCGTACGTCGTGATGGTCGCCGTGCTCCTCGTCCGGCCGCAGGGCCTGCTCGGCACCAGGGAGACCAGTCGTGTCTGAGATCGCACTCGTTCGGCCCCGTCGCCGTGTTCGCTCAAGGGCAGCGAGCGTCGCGCTCGGCGCCGGCGCCCTGGTGCTGCTCGCCCTGCCGATCTACCTGCCGGGCTTCTGGCTCGGGGTCGGCCTGTTCTCGATGTCCGCGGCGCTCGGCGCCATGGGGCTGAACCTGTTGATGGGCACGGCGGGCCAGTTGTCGTTGGGCCACGCCTTCTTCGTGGCCGTCGGCGCGTACGGGTACGCGTGGTTCGCCGGCCACTCCGGCCGACAGGGCACCGTCGACCTGAGCGGGCTCGGCCTGCCGCCGGTCCTCGCGCTCATGGCGGCGGTCGTGCTGGCCGGGCTCGCGGGCGTGCTGTTCAGCCCGATCTCCGGCCGGATGCGCGGCCTGTACCTCGCCGTCGCGACGCTCGCGCTTGTCTACATCGGACACCACGTGCTGCTCAACGCCCGGTCGGTCACCGGCGGGTTCAACGGGCGGCAGGTACCCGAGATGGAGCTGTTCGGCTTCACCTTCTCCAACCATCACCCGGACACGCTGCTGGTCCTCGGCGTCCCGTTCGGCCGGCTCGAGCGCCTGTGGTACCTCGGGCTCGTGCTGGTCGGCCTCGGCTGGTGGCTCGCCCGCAACATCCTGCGCGGGCGCCCCGGCCGGGGGTTGGCCGCGCTGCGCGACAACGAGCTCGCGGCGTCGGTCATGGGCGTACCGGCGGCCCGGTACCGCGCGGCGGCGTTCACCGTGTCGTCGATGTACGCCGGAGCGGCCGGGGCCTTTCTCGGACTGGTCTACGAACGGATCGTGCCCGACTCGTTCGGCATCATGGTATCGATCAACTTCATCGCAATGATCGTCATCGGCGGCCTCGGCTCGGTCGGCGGCGCCGTCGCCGGAGCGGTGTTCGTCTCAGCACTCCCGTTGGTGCTGGGCCATTATGCCGGCTCGCTGCCGCTGGTCGTGCCGGCCGGCATGGAGGAGTCCGGCATATCACCAGTCGAGGCCTCCAACTACCTGTACGGAATCGCCATCCTCGCCATCCTCGTCTTCGCGCCGGGCGGCCTCGCCGGGCTCGTTCGCCGTCGCTCACCGAAAGTCCCAACCCAGGAGGAACGTTGAAACGCAACACCATACGGACCACGGTCGCCACCGTGGCGATGCTCTCGCTCGCCCTGGCCGGTTGCAGCGCCAAGGCGACCGGCTCACAGGACAACACCACGACAGGTGGCCTCAAGACCGGACCCGGGGTCACCGACACCACCATCACCGTCGGCTCGCTGGCCACCACGACCGGCCCGGCCGCCGTGGTGGGCAAGGACGTGGTCGAAGGGCAGCAGCTCGCCCTCAAGCAGGTCAACGACGCCGGTGGCGTGTGCCACCGCCAGCTCAAGATTGAGCTCCGGGACACCGCGTTCGACCCGCAGCGCGCGGTCGCCGCGTACCACGAGCTCGAGCCCAGCGTCGCCGGGTTCTCTCAGCTGTTCGGGTCGGCGCCGACCGCCGCGCTCATCAGCAGCGTGGAGAGCGACAAGGTGCTGACGATCCCGGCCGGCTTCTCGGCCGACCTGCTGGGGTACCAGCACCTGCAGATCGCCGGTGGCGCGTACGACATCGACATGATCAACGGCACGTTCTGGTTCGCCAACAAGGCCGGCCTGAAGGCCGGGGACAAGGTCGGGCACGTCTACATCGCCGGTGAGGGCGGGCAGAACTCTTTGGCCGGCTCGAAGTTCGCCGCGCAGAAGCTGGGCCTGGAGATCGTGCCCCAGGAGATCTCCCCCACGGCGACCGATGTCACCGCGCAGGTCTCCGCGCTGAAGGCGGCCGGCGTCAAGGCCGTGCTCATCACGGGCATCCCGGCCGCGCTCGCGTCCTTCGTCGGCGTCGCCGCGGCGACCGGCTTCAAGGTGCCGATCCTCGCCACCGCGCCGTCGTTCGCGCCGCCGCTGATGGCGACGCCGGTCGCGCCCGCGCTGGAGACCATCTACGTGGCGTCCCCGCTGCCGTCGGTCGCCTCGGATTCGACCGGTGTCAAGGACTTCGTGACCGCGTACAAGGCGCAGTACCCGAGCGGCACGCCGTCGCAGGCGACCCTCATCGGCTCGGTGATGTTCAAGATGCTGGTCAGCGGACTGCAGGACGCCTGCAAGGCGAACGACCTCAGCCGGGACGGCATCACGAACGCCTTCCGGAAGATCTCCAGGTTCGACACCGGCCTTGGCACCTCGTACGACTTCACCAACCCGAAGAAGGCGCCGAGCAACTCGACCTACATTCTGCAGCCGTCCAAGACGACTGTCGGCGGGCTCAAGGAGATCCAGAGCGCGACCACGGCCACGGCCCTGGCCGAGTACCTGGCCTCCAAGAAGTAACGGTCCACCGTGGACGAACGGCCCCCTCGGTCCGGCGAGGGGGCCGTTTCCGTCAGCGACGGAAGTTGGCGCGGGGGCGTGGCGCGGGCGCGAGGATGAAGCCCCGCAGCATCTTCAGCGCCTCGTCGGCGATCTGCTCCGCGTCGAGTGCGTTCGGAGCCTTGGGGCTGTACCAGCGGTGGACCGACGTGAGCATGCCGTTCAGCAGCCGGACCACGACACCGAGGTCGATGTCGTCGCGCACGCTGCCGTCGGCGACGCAGTCGCGCACCATGGCCCGCACCGCGGCGTCGCTGTCGTTGGAGAAGTCACGGAATCGCCGCAGGGCCAACGGTGACAGCGCGGTCTGACCGCTGAACATGACGGCGTAGTAGGTGCGATGCCGGGTCGCGTTGCGCACGGAGGCGTGGACGAACCGCTCGAGCCGGTCGCCGGGCGTCAGGTCCGCCTCGACGATCTCGGCGATCTGGTCGCGCAGGGAGTAGATGACCCGTTCGACGATCGTGTCCAGCAGCCACTGCTTGCTCTTCGCGTACTGGTAGACGGTCGGCTTGGAGACCTTCGCCTCGGCGGCGATGTCGTCGATGGTCGTGTCGCTGTAGCCCTTGCGTTCGAAGACCCGCGCCGCGGCATTGACGATCGACTCAGTGTCGCTGGCGCGTTGCCGTGCCACAGACGTCCTCCCGGCCCTCGTCAGACGGCGCTCGTCCGACGGCGCCAATTCTAACCAATCAGGAAAGTTCGGGCCAGGCTCCGGGAAGGGTCCGGCGAACCCGCCACTGCCGCGGGCTGTCCCCGAACCGCTGCCGGAACCACCGGGAGAACGCGCTGGGCGCCGCGAAGCCCAGCATGTCGGAGACCTCGCTCAGCGCGTACCGCTCGGTGGACAGATACCGTTCGGCCAGACCGGCCCGCGTTCTGTCCACAATGGACGTGAACGTCTCGCCGGTCACGGCCAGGTGCCGGTGCAGCGTCCGTCGGTCAACGCCGACGGTACGGGCGACCTCGTCGACCGAGCAGCGTCCGGTCGGCAGCAGCACCTCGACCAGGTCGCGCACCCGGTCGGCCGCGGTGGCTCCGCGCGGCGTGGCCAGCGAGCGCAACACCTCCTCGGCGCGGGTCCGGGCGGCCGGGTTTGTGGCCGCGTTCGGCGCGTCGAGGTCCCGCCCGTACAGGATGAGCCCGGTGAAGCTGTGGCCGAACTGCAGTCGCGGGCCCAGCACGCGGATGTGGGTGTCCAGCTTCTGCGGGGCAGCGTGGGTGAAGCAGACCGACAACGGCTGCCAGGTAGGGCCGAGGAACTTTCGGATGACGCCGTGCAGCACCGCGACCGCCAGCTCCTCACCCTGGCGCGACGGCGTCGGCTCGCCCATCTCGAACCACAGGCGCAGCGTCGCCAGACCGTTCACATCGGACAGTCGCATGCGGATGGCCTCGTTGTACGCGTGCTCGTAGCGGATCAGCAGGTCCAGCGCGCTGCGCAGGGTGGGCTCGTCGCGCAGCACGAGGCTGAGCGG
>Ga0163163_10004012_pt1 | contig 12556 bp, 15 predicted proteins | sample S65metaG_FD_119766 | JGI IMG/M metagenome (GOLD analysis project Ga0163163, IMG submission 119766) | Switchgrass rhizosphere microbial communities from Kellogg Biological Station, Michigan, USA - S6-5 metaG | ecosystem: Host-associated > Plants > Roots > Rhizosphere > Soil | place: USA... | reverse complement strand
CAAAAGAGTCCTCCAGGAGGCTCGGCCCGCTAGTGGCGATGATGCGCAGTAGCGATGCCACAGTTGCACTGCCGGCTACCTTGCCTGCGGCGCTGCGAGCGGAGTTCCGACGGGCGGTGCACCCGCCGTACGAGACCCCCAGCGTGGTGGTGGGCAACGGGCTTCTGATGACGGCGTGCTGGGTGTTCCTGCCGGCCACCGTGGTCAGCTTCGTCTTCACCTTTCACGGCGTTCTCGCCTTCGCGTTGGTGTTGGCGAGTTGGATGTACTCCGACGTGCCGGCCACCAACCTGCTCGGTGGCGACGCCGCACGCAGCAGGGCCGCCGTCGAAGACCCGGCCATGGTGCGCCGCATGTGGTACGCGAAGAATCTCGTGTTGTGGGCGCTGATCACTCCACTATGTACGGTGGTGGCGACCGGCCTGGGAATCCATGAGCACCGGCTGGCTACCACGGCGCTGACCGTGCTGTGGATCGCGACGGTCCCGCTGGGCGCGCTGGGCTTCTCCAGTTGGGTGGGTGTCTACTTCCCGAACACGTTCTGCCCCTGCGATACCGGTGGGAACAGCGCCGCCACTGGTGGCGGATGCTGTGCCGCTGGACGGTGCTGGTGCTGACGCCATACGGTGTCGTGCCGTTCCTGACTGCGGTGCTGACTCTGCCGAGTGTGCTGCTGTGGAAGACCGAGGAACGAGACGAGCACCGCGATCGGATCACGGACACGCAGTTCTTTTGGGGACTGCTGCTGGCCGCTGCCCTGGCCGGCGTGGCATGGGTTGTGGGGCACTGGTACGGACCACGCCTGGCGCATCGGCACCGTCAGTGGCTGACGGCGTTTCTCGGCGATTCTGAGCGGGGCTGAATCCGGCGAACCATCCCGCCGGTCAGGCCTGCGCCTTGAGTACGCGTTCGAGCGCCGTCGCGACCGCGTGCGCCTCGGCCGCGGTGAGGTGGCTGGTGAAATGGCGCTCGATGCCAGCCAGGTAGGTCGGGGCCGCCGCCCGCAGGCGCGCCCGGCCGGCAGGGGTGATCCGGGCGAACGCCGACCGTCGGTCGTCCGGGTTGGGCACCCGCTCCACCAGCCCAGCCCGCACGAGCTCGTCCACGACGCGGCTCACCCGGCTTCGGCTCACCACCGCCACCTCACCGAGCTGGGACATCGTCAGCCGCCGCCCTTCGGCCGCGTTGAGCTCGAGCAACACGTCGTACCACGTGATCGGGAGGCCGTGGGCTGCCTGCAACTCCTGGTCGAGAACCGGAGTAACCGCCGCATGCACCCGCAGCAGTGCGGCCCAGGCGTCGGTTGAGGTCACCGTCACACCGTACCAGACTTGTGCGTGCGCACACACACGCTAGTCTTCACCTCGAAGCTATGTGCGTGCGCACACACACTAAGGAGTCGCACCATGACCACGCTGTTGCACATCTCCGCCTCTCCGCGTGGCGACCGCTCGGAGTCGCTGTCGCTCGCCCGGTCCTTCCTGGACGCGTACCGGGAGCAGAACCCCGACCACACGATCGTCGAGTGGGACCTGTGGGACGGCAGCCTGCCCGAGTTCGGTCCGGCCGCCGCGTCCGCGAAGATGGACGTGTTCGCCGGTCGTGAGCCATCGGGCGCGGCCGGGGCGGCATGGCGCGACGCCCGCGCCGCCTTCGAGCGGTTCGCCGCCGCCGATCGCTACCTGTTCTCCGTTCCGATGTGGAACGCCGGTGTCCCGTACATCCTCAAGCAGTTCATCGACGTCGTGAGCCAGCCTGGGATGGTCTTCGGATTCGACCCCGTGACCGGGTACAGCGGTCTGGTCACCGGCCGCAAGTGCGCGGTTATCTACACCAGCGCCGTGTACGGCGACGGCCGGGGTCCCGCGTTCGGCAACGACTTCCAGGCGCCGTACTTCGAGGACTGGCTCCGCTGGGCCGGCATCCGCGACATCACGTCGATTCAGTTCCGTCCCAACCTGGCTACGACCGACGCCGAGTCCGGCCGCCGCACCGCCCGCGCCCAGTCCGTACAGGCGGGCAAGGCGTTCTAGCTTAGGCTGGCGGCGTGACGCAGTCGGAGGACCCACCGTGGCGGAATTGGCAGGATTGGCACCGCATGTACGACGATCCGCAGTCGATCACGTCCCAGCGTCTCGCCGTTGTGCAGGACTGGATCCGGTACTCGGTCGAGGCGCTGCCGCCGGGTCCAGTGCGGACGGTGAGCATCTGCGCCGGTGACGGCCGCGACCTGGTCGGTGCTCTCGCTGAGCATCCTCGCCGGACCGACGTGCACGGTCTCCTGGTCGAGATCGACCCAACACTGGCGGAGCGTGGCCGGGCCGCGCTGTGGCCGGGTCTGGACTACCTGGTTGCCGACGCCGCGCTGACGGACAACTACCTCGGTGCGGTGCCGGCCAACCTGGTGCTGGCGTGTGGAATCTTCGGGAACATCAGCGACGACGACATCGCCGCGACGGTCCGCGCCATGCCCACGTTCCTGGCTCCTGGCGGTTACGTGATCTGGACCCGCCACCGTGGTGAGCCCGACATGTTCGTAACCATCGATGACTGGTTTGTGGCCGCCGGCTTCGCGCGGGTCTTCGCGTCCACACCAGACCATCCGTACGGTGTGGGCGTCCACCGTCTCGTCACCGAACCGCGAACACTCGCCAAGGGCGCGCACCTGTTCACCTTCGTACACTGACTGCGGCTGGCCGACCCGCCTCAGGTTGTTGATAATGGTGGCCATGTCGAATCCACGGGGGGTCGAGGGCGCATTCCGGTTGTGGATCGGTGGCGGTGCGGCGTTGGCCGGCCGGCACCCTGATTTCCTGTTGGTGGACGATCGGGGCCGGTGGCCGGTCGATCGGGGCCCGACACTCGACCAGCTCGTCGACCAGCTGCGTCACCTCAACCGGACCGGTCTGGGTGACCCGTACCAGTTCGCCCGGCCCAACGAGCGCCTGCCGCTGGCCGCCGTGCGGTACTGGCAGGACTGGGTCGCGGCTCAGGGTCCGATGGTGGACGGCCGGGCTCGGCTGCGCATGGAGCCCGGTGGAGTTCTCGTCGCCGACATCCAGCCCGCCAGCGGCGAACCGCTGACGATACCGGTCGAACCCGGTCCCGTGGTCGTGGCGACCGGGTTCCCGCCCGAGCGGATCATCGGAGTGCCGGCCGGCCTGACGGTCCGCTCGGTCTTCGCCGCGGCCGCGGTCGAGCTGGGTGCCGCGGATCTGGACACATTGGACTGGTACGACCCCGCGTCGGCGGGGCCGGCGTTGCGGATCCTTACCGCGGCCGGACGGCCGATGACCGGGCAGATCGGGGCCGCGCTCAAGGCCATGGCGACCTGGCAGCATCTACGCGACCAGCTTCCCGGCCGAGTGCTCACCGGCGACGAGGCCAACACCGTGCACGCTCGCCCGGAGGCGGCGGCGCACTGGGTGGTCGTTGGTACCGGCGCGGCCGGCCTGAGCGGCGTGTCCAAGCTGCTCGACGACCCGTCCGGCTCGGCCCGCTTCACTGTGGTCGGGCGGGAGCCGGCGAAGGCCACATTGGACAATCCACTGTGGAGTAAACTGCGGGCCAGCGATCGGGTCCGGATGGAGCTGGGCCAGGCGGTCACGGGCGTGTCGCTCGACGACGACGGCTTCTCGGTGGCCGGGGTCCGAGGCGACGGGCTCATCGTGTCTCTCGGTGGCCGGACCGGGCCGCCCCCGGCGATCTCGACCGTGGTCGACCGGGCGGCGAAGGACGGCACGCTGCGGGCCTCGTTCCTGTTCGACGACGGCGGCCAGTACCTGTGCTACCGCCTGCGGATCGGGCCGTACGACATCGACGTCACCGGCGCCGCGTCCCGGTTCCCGCCGATGGATCCGGTCTTCACCGGCCACGCCGGCGGCCGCTATGGCCGACCCGAGCGCAGCCCCGACCGACCCTGGCTGTACGAGACCACCGACCACCGGTTCGTCCAGGTGATCCGGCCGGATCCGGCCGAGTGGGGCACACCGCCGTGCGCAGCCACCCGCGACGCGCCGCCCGAGTCCGGGAGCTTCTCCGGCGGGTACGCCCCGACGGCGGTTCAGGCCACCCGGTACCGGATCGCCGTACTGGACCGGCGGTAGAGGGAGGAGACACATGACCGTGTTCCTGCAGGCCGACGGTGACCGCGCGAAGATCTATGCCTCGCTCGACAACACGACGTACGGACCACTGCACCTGGCCGCGATCCACCGCACGGCCCGCTTCGAGGAGCCGGCCGCACCGGCGGGCAAGCTGCACCTGCTGGACGACTTCTTCGGTTTCTATGGCTATCCGTCCAACGTGGTCGCGTGGGTGGACGCGACCCGACTGCACATCGAGGAGCTCGGTACGACGGGCGGACGGTCCGTGCCCGAGGTGGCCCGGTACCTGGGTATCGACCCGGAGCGCATGGCCGAGGCGGCGAACCGTGAGTCCGTTGTGGACGGTCTGTACGACCCCGAGGGAAATCCGATCTTCCTGGACCGGTTCGAGGACAACTGGGCTGCCGGCGACCTCACCGGCCTGTACGTCAACCCGGACGCGTACCGGTTCAAGGCCTGGCTCTCCCTCGAAGTCGGCGTGTGAACGGGGCTGCTCGGTGAGCTAGTGTCTGCCGGTGAAGTCCCGGGACGCGATCGCCTACGTACTACTCTCCCTGATCTGGGGATTCTCGTTCCTGGCCCTGCTCAAGGCCGTCCAAGCGTTCGGCTGGATCGGAGCGGTCACCCTGCGCGCGCTGATGGCGGGGACGATCCTGCTCGTCGTCGGCGCCGTGACCCGGCGAAGGTTCGACTTCAGCGTCGGCTGGCGGCCGTTCGCGGTGGTCGGGGCGACCACGGTCGCGGCGCAGCTCGTCGGGATGTCCTTCGCCACACCGCGCATCGGCACGGCGATGGCGGCCATCCTGGTCGGCACGATCCCGTTGTTCTCCATGGTGATCAGCCAGCTGTGGGGCATCGAACACGTCACCGCCGCCGGCCGGGTGGGGCTGGTGCTCGGATTTGGCGGCATCGTCCTGCTGGTGGGTTTCCCGACCGTCCCGATCAGCGGTGCGTTCGTGCTCGGTTGCGGGGGCTCTCTGATCGGCTCGATCTCCGCGGCGTTCGGCAGCAACTACGTGCGGCGCCGGTTGCGGGCGGTCGGGTCGTGGGAGGTGACCGCCGGTTCTTTCCTGTTCGGTGGGCTGTTGACGCTTCCGTTGCTGTTCGTGGTACCGATTCCGACAACTCCTCGGCCGGTGGACTACGGCTACCTGGTCCTGCTGGGCAGCGTGATGAGCGCACTCGCGTACGTGCTGTACTTCCGGCTGGTGGCCGATCTGGGCGCGACGAAGGCGATCAGCGTGGAGTTCGTGGTCACCGTCGTGGCCGTACTCGTCGGCTCGTTCGTGCTCGGCGAGCGCCTCTCGGTCGTACAGGTGGTGGGTGCGGTCGTCATCGTCACCGGCTGCGCCCTCGTGCTGGGACTCGTACCCACTCGGCGACTCCCGCCGGCGAGCGTTGCCGACCCCGCGCCTCAGCCATGAGCGCGATCACCGAGTACGTCCGGCTGCGGCCGCACGAGCTCACCAAGCTGCGGTCGCTTCTGGTCGACGATCCGGACGAAGCGTGCGAGTACGCCGGTGATCTGCGCATGGGCGACGAGGACGAGGAGGTGTCCTCACGAGGCACGGACACCGACAAGGCGTGGCCGTGTCTGCAGTACCTCCTGGCCAAGGCGGGCGCGTCGATCGAGGTCATCGGCGGCGGCGAGCCGGTCACCGACGACGTGTGGGGTTACGACTCACCCCGCCTACTCACGGTCGACGACGTCGCCACGGCCTCGCGCTTCCTCGACGCGACGCCTTTCGACGTACTCGCCCAACACTTCGATCCGGCCGAGCTCGCATCGGCGAACGTGCAGCCGGACATCTGGGCCGAGGATTGGGCGCTGTCCTACCTGCAGGACTACTACGGCCACCTTGTGTGGCTCTTCCACGCGGCCGCTACCGACCGGGAGCCAATCCTGGTCTGGCTCGACTGACGCTCACGAGAGCGCCAGTCGGCCCTATTCCACAATGGACTATTTGGCGCTGGTGATGAGCGAGCCGTTCGGCGCGACCAGGTTCCACAGCCCGCCGTCGGAGTTGACGCCCTGGCCCTTGGTGTCGCCTGCCGCGGTATCGCCCTTGTACGTGTAGAGCGCGTGACCGCTGTACGCGATCTGGGCCGTCGCGTCGGGCCGCGTGAACGAACTGAGGAGGTTCTGCGTCACGCCGGGCCCGGCCTTCGGGATGATGTTGCTTGTGGTGTACGGCGGCCAGTTGGACGCGCAGGTGCCGGTGCAGGTCGACTTACCGGCGGTGTCGTTGGCGAATGCATACAGCGCCATACCTTGATAGTCGGTCAGATATGTGCCGGCGGCGCCCGTTGCCGTTAGTACCGTCCCCGGGGTCGCGGCCTGGGTGGCAGCCGGGCCACCGGCAGTACCACCGCCGCCACCCGATGAGGTCGATGTACAGCCCGCCACAAGTACTGCACATCCGACCAGAACGAGCACTGCTCGCCCCAGCGCACGGCCACCCATCGATCTCATTGGTTCGGTCCTTCCATGTACTGGCGGGGCATTGGTCGAACGGCCCGCCACAGTCGCGGTCATAGCGTGGCCGGATCATAAATCGGTTGCATGACCGGCGAGAAGGGCTCCCGAGAGTGGCGGCGTGCGGAGGCACCGCGGTCGGACCCCGATGTCCGGGTATCGCCGGGTTTCGCGGGCCCAGCTGCTCCACTAGGACTGCTTGACATTCTTAGGCATTGACCTAACTATTAGGCGTATGGCTAAGGAAACCGTCATCTGCACCTACCGGGTGCGGCCCGACGCCGAGGACCGCTTCCTCGAGCTGCTTGAGCGGCACTGGCGCACCCTGCACGGCCTGGGGTTCGTGGGCGACGAGGAGTCCCTCATCTTCAGGACGACCGAGGACGGTCTGACCTATGTGGAGATATTCACGTGGGTCGAGGGCGGCTTCGATCGGGCTCACGAGCACCCCGACGTCCTGGCGATCTGGGAGCCGATGGAGCCGCTGCTCGAGGATCGGGGGGCGCTGCCCAAGTGGGACTTCCCCCACTACCAACGGGTGATCCTGGCGGCATGAGCCAGCGACCCAGAGGGCTCGAGGAGCTCGACGCCTTCGACTCGGTGTTCGCCGCTCTCGCGCACCGGTCGCGGCGCACGATCCTCAGCGTGCTGCATGCCCGCGGCGGCGAGATGACCTCCGGAGCGATCGCGGCCCGGTTCGACTGCTCCTGGCCGACGACCTCACAGCACCTGCGCGTCCTGCAGCAGGCCGGGCTCGTCACCATCGAGCTTCGGGGCCGGGAACGCGTCTACCGCCTGGACCCGCAGCGCCTGCACGACGTTGCCAAGGGCTGGCTAGACCGGTTCACGTAGTTCGGCACGCGCTGCTCGGGCCCGCGGCGATCGTGGCGAGGCTTCTCCTGGGCGCCTCCGCGGTGCTGGTGGCCGCGGCGAGTTGGAACGGCGCCCGGGCCGGCATCCTCGAAGGGTCCGAGTCCAAGCTCGCGGCCGCCCGGTTGCGCCTGGCGGTGCGACTGCTCCTGTGGGGTCTGGGCGTGGGCGTGCTCGCGTTCGCCCTGGGCATACTCGTGTCGCTGACCAGCACGTCCACTGTGGACTGACCTGGCCACCCCTGCTGCGCGGGCTTGACGGAAGCCGCTCAGTCGTGCGCCTTGACCCGGCGACCCGCCTTCCACACGCCGGTGATCCGCGCCGGCTGGGCGAGCAGCGTGATGTCGGAGAGCGGGTCCCCGTCAACGGTGATCACATCGGCGTCGTAGCCCTCGACCAGCTGGCCGGAGCGCGGTGCCTGCGGACCGAGGGTCGCCGGACCGTTGGCGGTCGCCGTCTCGATCGCTTCGAGCGGCGTGAACCCCACCTCGGTGAGGAGCACCAGCTCGCGGCCGTTGCGCCCCCACGAGTTGGGACGGTCGCCGCCGCCGCTGGTGGAGACGTCGGTGCCCATAGCCACGCTCACGCCGGCCTCGTGGGCGGTCACCACCGCCTGCTTGTGGCGGTCGGCGATGGCGGCCATCTTCTCCTTGGCGTACGGCGGCAGCAGACCGCTGTCCAGCAGCTCGGCGATGATGGTGAGCGTCGGCACCAGGATGACGCCGTTCTCCTTCATCGCGGCGGCGACCTCCTCGTCGAGGTAGGTGCCGTGCTCGATGGTCCGGACACCGGCGCGGATCGAGGCCATCAGACCCGGCTTGCCGTGGCAGTGGGCGGCGACGACCCGGTCGGCCAGCCCGGCCACCTCGACCATGGCCCGCATCTCGGCGTCGGTGAACTGCTGGTGGATCGGATTGTCCACTTCGGACATTACGCCGCCGGAGGCGAATATCTTGATGAGCTTGGCGTTGCGGCGCATCTGTTCGCGCACCGCCCGCACGCACTCGTCCGGACCGTCGGCCAGCCGGAGTTCGGCGCCCATGTGTCCAAAGTGCTCGATCCAGGCGAGTGGGTAGCTGTGCAGGTCACCGTGTCCGCCGGTGGTGGAGATGCAGGAACCCGCGGCGTACAGGTGCGGACCCTCGATCGAGCCCTCCCGGATCGCCCGGTCGACGTAGATGCCGAGCCCGCCGACCTCGCGGACGGTGGTGACCCCCGCGTCGAGGGCGAGCCGCAGGTCGGCCGTGACGCGCGCCGCGCGCAGGGTCAGTTCCTCGAGCGGCAACCGGGACAGGTCGGGCTGGCGGATCCCCATGAAGTGCCCGTGGCAGTCCCACAGCCCGGGCATGACCGTCGGCGCCCGGACCACGGTCGCGGCGGGTGTCGCGGGGGCGTCGGCGGCCGGACCGGCATAGACGATTGTGTCGTCGATCACGAGAACGGCGTCGCGGATGGGCTCACCCCGGCCGGGAATCAGCTGATCCGCCTCGATGCGGTAGGTCACGGTCGCAAGCTTTCCAGCCGCGAGGCCTGGCCGCGACCCCAACACATCGACGTTCGTCGCACTTCGCCGACAGCTTGGCGCAACAGGACGACTGTTCGGCGCAGGAGCGGTGGCGTCCCATTCCATAGTGCCGATATTAAGGAAGTAGATATGTCCGGATAGCCGGTTGGAGGCGACCATGACCACTTCCGTACGGACCGAAGACACAGCCATCACCAGGCCGCGCCGGCGGGCGGTGATCGCCAGCACGGTCGGCACCACGATCGAGTGGTACGACTTCTTCCTCTACAACACGGCCTCGGCGCTGGTCTTTCCGGCGCTGTTCTTCCCGAAGGCCGGCCTGTACAACGGAATTCTGCTCTCCTTCGGGGCGCAGTTCGTCGGCTTCGCGGCCCGTCCGATCGGCGCAGCCATCTTCGGTCACTTCGGTGACCGCGCCGGCCGCAAGGCCATGTTGGTCACGACTCTGGTCCTGATGGGGGTCAGCACCTTCCTCATGGGAGTGCTCCCGACCTTCAGCGCGATCGGTTACGCGGCACCGGTCCTGCTCGTCGTGCTCCGCATCGCCCAGGGCCTGGGCGTCGGCGGGGAGTGGGGCGGGTCGGTTCTGATGTCGATGGAGTGGGGCACCCGGCGCCGCCGCGGCCTGATGGCGAGCTGGCCGCAGTTCGGCGTACCGCTCGGTCTGATCCTCTCCACCGGCCTGCTCAACCTGATGTCATCGTGGACCGGAGCCAGCTTCACCAGCTGGGGCTGGCGGGTTCCGTTCCTGCTCAGCATCCTGTTGATCGGGGTCGGCCTGTACGTGCGGCTGCGCGTGCTGGAGACGCCGGAGTTCACCGCGGTGCGGCAACAGCAGACCGTCGTGCGACAGCCGCTGCTCGAGGTGGTCCGGCGGCAGTGGCCGACCATCCTCAGCTCGGCCTTCATCCGCATGTCCGAGCAGGCGCCGTTCTACCTGTTCACCGTGTTCGTGCTGACGTACGGCACCACTCTGCTGAAGCTGAACCGGTCATCTCTGCTCAACGACATCCTGATCGCGGCCACGGTCGGCCTGATCAGCGTGCCGTTGTTCGGGTACCTGTCGGACCTGATCGGCCGCCGGCTGATGTACGGCATCGGCATCGTCTCCACGGCACTGTTCGCGTTCCCGTACTTCGGCCTGTTGAACACCAAGAGTGCCGGTCTGGTCCTGCTCGCGATCGTCATCTCGCTGATCGTCCACGACATGCAGTACGGGCCGCAGGCGGCGCTGATCGCCGAACGCTTCGGGCCCAACGTGCGCTACTCCGGCGCCGGACTCGGCTATCAGTTGGCCTCGGTGATCGCGGGCGGTCCCGCCCCGCTCATCGCGACCAGAATCCTGCAGGACACCGGCTCCGGCACCGGGGTGAGCTGGTACATCGTCGGCTGCTGCGTGCTCGCGATGATCGCGTTGCTCGTGCTGCCGCGCACCGTCCACGATCCCGATCCGGTACCCGCACCAGCCCTTGAGGTCGAGCCGCAGGGTGCGCCGACCTGAGCGACAGTCAATCTTGGATGTTTCGATCCCACATCGTGTAGGGGATCGAAACATCCAAGATCCTGGGCCGCTATGATCCGCGCTATGCAGTGGGCCAGGTGGCGCGTGGCGATCGGCCTCGGCCTGCTCGTCGCCAACGTGGTCCTCATCGGCCTGTACGGCGATCCGATCTACTGGCTGCTGCTCGTGCTCTCCTGGCCGTGCGTGGCGTGGTGCATGGTGCTCGCCCAGCGCCCCGTGAAAGGCCTGATCCTGTACGGGCTGGTGGCCGTCGCGATGGTCGGGTTCTTCGGGTGGTCACAGCTGGGGTCCGGCCTGCATCCGCCGCCCACGGAGTGGGTCGTCCCTTTCGCTGTCGCCGGCACCACCATCACAGCCGCCGGAGCGCTACCGGCCAAGCCGGAGGACATCCCCAAGGCGACGGGGATCGTCATGGCCGGCCTGGCGCTCGCGTGTTGCGCCTGCTGGGGCGGCGCGTTCGTCAAGCTCGACGAACTCGACCTCAACTGGCCGAAGAACGGCAATCCCGCCGGCACCGGGTTGTGGGACCTGCCGTACAGCTCGGCCGAGGTCCGCCCGGCCCCGCCCGGCACTCGCGTGGCGTACACCGACTGCCCCGCCTTCGGATCGCACGGGTGCCTGCCGCTCTACACCGTGACCGCGACGGACGACATGTCGCGCGAGGACCTGGTCCAGCGCGTGCTGGCCCACTACACGGCCCAGGGTTGGCCGCTGGTCCCCGTGCAGCTGAGGGACGGCTCAGTCCGCTATCACGGCTGCCGTCCGGTTCGGGGCATCCTTCGGTACTACGACCATTGCATGACGGTCTTCGATCCACCCGACGGGCCGACCACGGGGAACTCGGTCCAGGTGTGGGAGGGCGAATCGACGCCGTAGGCCGGTCAGCTCGGCTTGGAGCCTAAGGCGTGCAGCTTGCCCTGCCGGTCCGCGAAGTACAGCACGCCCTTCCACATCGCCGGCGTCGACTCGACGCAGCCGCCGACCTTCATGCCCCACAGCCGCGTCGGCTCGGCGTGCGTGTCGGCCACGTCGTAGGCGTAGAAGTTGCCCGTACAGTCGCCGATGAACAGCACGTTGTCCACGACAACCGGTGAGCTCCACGTGCGGATCAGGTGGAATCGCCAGCGCTCCTGGCCGGTTATCCGGTCCAGGGCCAGCACGTCCCCGCCGTCGGTGTCGAAGATGACGACATCCTTGTAGAGCGCGGGCGTGCCCCAGATCCCGCTGACGCCAGCCTTCTTGTCGAACGCCCGCCAGACGATCGGGTCGTCGGGCTTGGACGGGTCGAGCTTCAGCATCTGCCCGACCTGCTGGGACCGGGCGTTGTGCACCTCGTACTCGACGCCCACGTACAGGAAGCCCTGCTCGTCGATCGTGATGGTCGCGTCGACGTCATCGCCGGTCCAGAACCGGAAGACCCGGGTGGGCGCCTTGCCCTCCTTGAGGCCGGATATGTCCCAGCCCTGCACCAGCCCGGACGAGTTGGCGAAGTAGGCGACGTTCTTGTAGATCGCGGTCGAGTTCTCCACCGAGTAATCGTGCGGGCCGTCCGAGTGCTGCAGCTCCGCGTCCCAGCTGGGGATGTGGTACAGCAGCTCGGGTTTGACGGTGACCTTGCCGTTGGCGTCGTACCCTCGGTTGAGCTTGATGACGTGGAAGTTGCCGTTCTCGCTGTCCTGGAACAGATAGTCGTCGATGATCAGGCCGGAAGCGTCCCAGTCGTCATCACCGTACTTCGGCTGGACCGTGTTGCCGTTGAGCGTCCACAGCGCCTTGGGCTTGTCCGTGTCGTAGGAGATGATCCGGTAGATGCCGTCGCGCGAGCCGCTGTAGACCAACGGATAGCCGTCGGGATCGAGGGCGAGCGTTCCCTTCACCAGGTCGGCGGTTGGGAAGTCGGGCAGGATCCGCTCACCCGTCGCGGCGTCGATGAAGTGGATATTGTGATCGTATCCACCCGTGATGACCCAGGTGCGGCCATCGCGTTCGATGACGTTCGGCTGTCCGGTCCACCCGTTTCCGCACCACGTCTCCAGCTCACCAGCCTTGATGCTGGT
>Ga0163163_10004008_pt1 | contig 12565 bp, 15 predicted proteins | sample S65metaG_FD_119766 | JGI IMG/M metagenome (GOLD analysis project Ga0163163, IMG submission 119766) | Switchgrass rhizosphere microbial communities from Kellogg Biological Station, Michigan, USA - S6-5 metaG | ecosystem: Host-associated > Plants > Roots > Rhizosphere > Soil | place: USA... | reverse complement strand
TATTGCAAATTTGTCGCAATTTGTGCTACGATTGCGATGATATGCCCTTGGAGAACCGCCTCTACGACACCCTCAAAAGACACGGCTACAGCGTGACCAAACCGCGTCTGGCTGTCTTCGAGGCGCTCAGCAAGGGCGAGCCGCTGACCATGGCCGGCCTGACTGCAGCCATCAGCAGCCGGACCGACCGCGCCAGCGTCTACCGCACCGTCGAGCTGTTTGAGAAGCTGGGCATCATCGTGCGGTTGAACCAGGGCTGGAAATATAAGCTGGAGCTGAGCGACCTGTTCACGCCGCACCATCACCATCTCACCTGCACGAACTGCGGCAAGACGGTGGCATTCGACGAACCGGAACAGCTGGGACGGATGATCCGCGACCTGGCCGAAAACAGCGGCTTCATGGCCCAGACCCACCTGTTGGAAATCAGCGGCTTGTGTGCCGATTGCCGGACCGGAAAACATCCCGCGACAGATAAAAACGCGTCATCATAGCCGGAATTTAAAGACCCCGGGATAACCGAGGTCTGGCAGGAAGCCTCACACTTCCTGCTTTTAGCTTAAGCGGCCTCGGGAGCTTTTGCAAGTGCCTGCAGCGCGCTTTTTTGAAATTTTCTAAATGCTGCTGCCGGCCTTGCCGAAAGCGGCCTTGAGCGTGGTGCGGGCGGCCGCGGTGGCCGTCGTGAAGGCCGTGTCGGCAGTCTTGAAAGCGTCGTTGCGGGTTGTCACCAGATCCTTGATGGTGGTGGCCACCTTGGCATCGTCGGCACGACCGGCTTTAAAGGTGGTACGGGCGGTCTTCATGCTGGCGACATAGGCGGTACGGATGGTGGCCGCGTCGGCCAGGCTGCCGCTGGCGCACGACGTGCTGGCGGTGGCTGCGGCGGCGTCGGTGGCGTTGGAAAAGGCCGTCATCTGACCTTCGACGGTTGTACGTCGGGCCGAGACGGCGCTATCGACACCACTCCGAAACGCGGTACGGGCGGCATCGTAAGCGGCCCGGCGGGTGGTGACAGCGGTAGTGATGCTGATCTGGTATGTCGTGACGGCGGCCTTTTCGGCATCGGTCGTAGCCTTGGCCATCAGCTTGGTGAAGTTGGCCTGACGCTGGGCGTCCCACTTGGTACGGTTGGCCTGGATCTCCTGATCCTCTTTGGTACGGTCGCTGGTGCGCTTGGTGTCGGCGGCGGTGCGGGCCTGCGTCACTTTGGCCTCGAGGTTATTGATGTCTGTCTTGACCTTGCCGGTAACGGTCGGCAGTGCAGTACAGAACGGCGCACTCGAGGCGGCAGCAGCGGCGTTGGCGGTAACGGGTGCCAACATGCCCACCGAAACGACGGCAGCGGCCAGCAGCCCGCCTGGTTTAAGGAGGTTAGAAATTCGCTTCATTGTAGCTGTCCCCCACGTTATTTACCGCCGTGTTGGCGCTGGTGGCATTGCTTGATTCGCTGCTGTCGTACTTCTTGGTGATGGTTTCCTCACCTTGTGCATCCGACACCGAATCCTGATCGACGCCGGACGTCGTACCGGTGGCTGTCGGTGTAACAGTCGTCGCTGCCGTGGCCGGTGCGACCGCCGTGTCCGTCTTATTTTTTTGTCGATAAACCCAGACGCCGATACCGGCGACCAGGGCGATGATGACCACGACGAGCACTACCTCGATGGCAGCGAACCCCCGCTGGCGGCCTGAACGATTGACCATGTTGCTCACCTCCTGCTGACATATCACAGCTTATGTCTATACTGTACGCGTCCTGAGAATGGGCGTAAAGACTCCGGGCGTGGGTTTACGAATTCTGAGAATCGTCGCTGTGGTCGTCATGGTTGGCAGCACGGGCAGCCTGCCTGGCGGCGCGGCGGGCCTCATGCTTTTCGCGCCGTTCCGTCATCTTGGCAACCCGTTTGGTACCCCGGTTCTTCAGGATGAAATTGGCCACCGTGATGAAGAAGCCGACGCCCAGGAAGATATACGCCATCGTAAAGATCTTACCTTCCGGCGTCTTCGGCACGAAGTCTCCGTAGCCCACCGTGGCCAGCGTGACGAAGGTGAAGTAGTAGCTGTCCAGCCAATTCCATTTCTCGACCAGGTGGTAGAAGATGCCGCCGAGATTCACGTACAGTATGAAGATGACGATCGCGCCGCTCAGGAACTCCCGCAGGCTGATATTGAACCGCTGCAGGATGGTATCGATCTGGTAGTCGCCCGTCTGCTCGGTCTTGGTTTGTCCGTCGTTCGAGCCACCGCTATCTTTCGGTGTATCCATCGTTACTCCCGCGGCAGGTTCTGCCGGCCCCACCCTAATGTTTTCGCCATCCAGATCAGTTCGTTATAGGCACCGGTGACGTTCTTATGGGTGCGCTCCTCGACATCCGGCTTGATTTTGCCGGTTTCGTCGAACATATCCTGGACACGCGGGAAGTACGCGCTGGTGAAGGTCGCGACCAGCCCCATCTCGCGTACGCTCGTCACCAGCGCCTCGACGCCGCGCACACCACCCCAGCTGCCGTTGCTGGCGCCGGCGATGGCCACCGGTTTATGGATGTAGTTCTCCAGCTCGCTGTCCAACAGGCGCTTGAGCGAACCCGGAAAACTATGGTTGTACTCCGGCGTGACGATGAAGAAAGCATCGGCCCGGGCGGTGATGTCGGTGTACTTCGGGTCCTTGCCCTCGGGGTCGTTGCCGTCACCCGGCAGGTTGAAATCCTTGGGATCGACGAAGATGATCTCCACGTCCGGCAGCGCGCGGCCGACCTCCGCCACATAGTGCGCCGCCTTGATCGATTCGCGCTGCACACGCGTGGTACCGGCGATGACCGCGATGGCGAGTTTCTTGTCCATGATGATTCCTCCTTTAATCTTATCCGACCGGGCCGCCTGGTCGTTCCAGCTCGTGGATGCGGTCGTGATCGAGTCCGAAATAATGAGCCACTTCGTGCCAGAGCGTGTGCCGCACCTGCTCCTTGAAAGCTGCCAACGAGCTGCTGGCGTGCAGGATGGGGTTCTTGAACAGCGTGATACGATCGGGCAGCACCAGGTTGTAGCCGCTACCGCGCTGCGTCAGCGGGATGCCCTCGTACAGGCCGAACAGCGTCTGGTTGCAGGCCAGCTTGAGCTTCTCGCGCTGCTCCGGGCTGGGTTCGTCTTCGTACGTGATCAGCACGTTGTTGAGGCGTGACATATATTTCTCGGGCAACGTATCCATCGCCTCACTGATAATGCGGTCGAACTCCGCGTCACTCATCTCTATCATTCCTTTAAGCTTACCGTAAAACTGCTTCGTTGTGGCATATTTCATATTTCCGTTTACATGGTGTAGACAGCATTTTCGACCGCTTGGTATGATGTGCTTACAGATAAGGAGGGTTATCAGATGGGAATATTACTTTGGATAATTTTCGGTGGAATCGCCGGATGGATCGCCAGCATGATCGCGGGCACCAATGCACAGCAGGGCGTCTTTGCTAACATAATCGTCGGCATTATCGGCGCGGTGTTAGGCGGGTTCATCTTCCAGTTGTTCGGCGGCAGCGGCGTGTCCGGTTTCAACCTCGGCAGCCTGGTGGTGGCAGTCATCGGTGCTGTCATCCTGTTGTTCATCCTCAAAGCCGTCCGTCGCACCACGTAATCCGCCCCCTTTGATACCGTGAGCGAAGCATAGACCTGTGGAAAGCCGTTGACAGCAGTTAACCTCCAGCAGTTTAATTGAGGTAAATAACTCATACTAAAACTGGAGGGGTGGATGAAACGGTTACAAAAGGAATCACGGGGCTTCGCTCACGTAGGGATGGTACTGCTGGTAGTGGTCGTGATCGCGGCCATCGGCGGGGTCGGTTACTATGTGATGAACAAGAACAAGAAGACCGACTCGACCGCGGCGGTGAATGCCGCCGCCAAACAGGCCGCGGCCATCGAGTGCAAGACGGTCGACAAGGACGTCTGTAAGTTCTTCAGCAACTGGAAGCTGGCGACGAGCTATACCATTAACAGCACCTCGAGCAGCCCGGGCGACGGTACCAGCACCAGCACGTACGTCATTGCCGGCGGCAACTCGCACATCACGCTGAAAGGTACGACTTCGTACGAAGTCATCGCCATCGGCGATACCACGACCTACACCAAGGCCGCCGACGGCACCTGGTGGAAGCAGACCATCAAGCCGGCCGACGCCGCCAACTACAAGCCGGACACCAGTACCACCTTCAGCGACGACGCCAAGGATGACGCCGGCCAGCCGATTACCTACAAGCTGATCGGTAAAGAAGCCTGCGGCAACCTGACCTGCTTCAAATACCAGGTCGTCGATCCGTCCAATACCACCGGCAAGGAATACATCTGGTTCGACACCAAGGATTACCAGCTGCGCCGCGAGCGCGACGAGAACAACGACGGCAGCACCACCGACTCGACCTTCTCGTATGCCAAGGCCACTGTTTCGGCTCCGTCATCCAGCAAGAACCTGGGAGCCAACCAGGTGCTGGTACCCGGCCAGAGCCAGCCAGAGACACTGCCCTCCGCAGCCGACAGCCAGTCCGCTCCGGATACCGCACAGAGTGACGGCGACCAGTAGCCGTCCGATACCAGTATCGTTAAAACTCCTCTGTCGCAGGGGAGTTTTTATTCACACCAGGTAGTGGTGCAAAAAGACCAGCACCTCCTGGTAATGCGACCATATGTAGAGACCAAGGAACAGCGCCAGAGCCGGGAAGACGATAAACGTTTCGACCGCTTTACCGGTGGTGATGCGCCAGGCCCGCACCGGCGGTAATCCGAACTTGACCGGAATCGGCAGCAACCACGGCACGCCTTCTTTGGTAAACGTATCCATCACCAAATGCGACACCATGCCGATTATGTACGCCCACCACACCAGCCCGATGTTGACGTGCGGCATGATGGGATGCAGGAAAATCAGCAGCCCGTGCGCCACGAAGCCGAACAGCACCAGCCCGAGGATGGAGTGCGTGATGAACCGGTGGCCACCAAGCATCTTATCGATGACTTTACCGAAGTACTTCCCTACCGGCAGATTGCGCCAGAACGGCGCCGTCGGCTGGTCGATGTCGGGCGTGATGCCGCCGATGAGGTTGGCGAACAGCGCCACCAGTACGGTGGACAACGTCAGGACGCGCTCCGGTTGGCTCAGGAACACCACGCTCAGTGCGGTGATGGCGGCCAGGTCGTGGGTGCGGGCGGTCATCAGCGCTATCCGGCCCCGGGCCTACAGGACGGCGTTCATGTCGCCATCAAGGCTGGAAGTGTTAAGATCGTTATCGACGTTGGTCTGTGAAACTGCTTTGGAGGCGGCATCCAGGTCGGCCGTAGACTTGAGCGTGGCCGGCACCGCCGCGGCCGCGGAGGTGGTCGCCGTAGCGGCCGGCGTGACGCTACGGTTGGCATCGTACACCCGCCAGCCGGCGAAGCCGATCATACCGATGATGAGTACGGCAGCGATCAATACCAGATGGCCGGAACCGCGCTGGTCCGCCTTGAGTGCATTGCGTGTAAGCCGGTTCATTGCTGACCTCCTGTCGTAGTTGAAGTGTCCGAATCATCGGTCGATGACTTGGCGGTACCGGCCGCCGAACGGACGGCTTTGATGAAGTCGACTAGCGCGCTGCGGTAGGCCTTAAGGTCGGTCTTGGCGGTGGTAACGGATGCCTTCAGCTGCGACACGTAGAGTGCGGCCGCGTCCTGGCCGGTGCAGTCGATCGTCTGTTCGCTCAGGGTCTGCAGGGCGACGACGTCACTGGCGGAAACGGTCTGCTTGGCTTTGACGGCCGCCATCAGCGTGTCGTAATCGGCTACGGTGAGCTGTTTGGTATCATGGAACGTCTGGACCTTCGTAAACATCGTGTCGAAGGTGGCCTCGTGGTGGGCGGCGTCCTGGGCGAACCGTTTGGCCTTGGCTGTCAGCTTATCCTTGTGTGCGGTGCAAAGCTCCTGTAGATCGGCGGCACTGTGACCGGACTTTTTTTCCTTCTTGAGGTCGGCGACTTCCGTAGCGGCGTCACTTTTGTGCTTTTGCAGCAGTGTCGTCGCACCCTGTTTTACTTCCGGGCTGTCGTGGATTTCCGCCTCGGTTTCCGTTTCGGTCTCTGTCTCCGTCCCGTCATGGCTACCGGACGTCGTGGTCGAACCGCTGCCGCTCGAGCTGCCGTCACCATCATGCGCGAACACCGGTACCGTACTGACGCTCAACATCAGTACCGCTATGGCCAGTACGCCGCCGGTCCTGAGAACTGCTTGTTTCAACATTTTTGGTTTTCCTTTTACCTTTAGCATTTTCTCAGAGTCGGCAGTCTGACGCAAGCCATAACCGGATCAAAAGCAAGGCAAACAAAAAAGGAGCTTTTGAGGGCTCCTTCTCCGTCGCTTTCCAACCGTTGCCGGAAGGTCCGCTAATCACCTCACAGTGACTACACTAATAGTGCGCTTTGCCTAAAAGCTTGTCAAACAAAACGTAATATTTTATAAAATGCTATAGCTTATTTCTGTGGATAACTTGCTTTATACTAGAGGTCATGAATCCACAGCCTTTGGCCGAAAAAATGCGCCCGACCCGGCTTGACGATGTCGTCGGCCAGGACCACGTGTTGGCCGAGGGCAAGTTGCTGCGCCAACTGGTCGCCCATAAGCAGCCGTTCTCGCTGATTTTCTGGGGGCCGCCGGGCAGCGGCAAGACGACGCTGGCGCGCATCATCGCTACCGAGATGGAGGCGGACTTCATCGAGCTCAGCGCCGTGACCGCCGGCAAGGCCGACATCGGCAAGGTGGTGGAGCGGGCCGAACAGAACGAACGCCTGGGCCAGCGCACGGTATTGTTCGTCGACGAGATCCATCGCTTCAACAAGGCGCAACAGGACGCGTTTTTACCTCACGTCGAAAGCGGGCTGCTGACGTTGATCGGTGCGACGACCGAAAACCCCAGTTTCGAGGTCATCACACCCCTGTTAAGTCGCTCGCGGGTCATCGTTTTGGAGCCGCTTAAACGCGGGGATATCGTCGCGCTCATCAAGCGCGCCATGAAGAGCGAGAAGATCAGCACCAAACGCTTGCCGGCCAAATCCATCGATATGATCGCCGAACTCAGCGGCGGCGATGCGCGTGTGGCGCTCGGCACCCTGGAGCTGGCCCTGCAACTGAACAAAGGCGTGCTGACGACCGAGCTGGTGCAACAGGCGGCCCAGCGGCGGTTGCCCGGTTACGACAAGAAGGGCGATATGCACTATGACATCATCAGCGCCTTCATCAAGAGCATGCGCGGCTCGCAGCCGACGGCGGCGTTGTACTATCTGGCGCGGATGCTCGATGCCGGCGAGGACCCGAAGTTCATCGCCCGGCGCATGGTCATCTTCGCCAGCGAGGACGTCGGCTTGGCTGCGCCGGCCGCGCTCAATCTGGCCGTGTCGACCTTTCTGGCTGTCGAGCGCATCGGCATGCCGGAGTGCCGGTACAACCTGTTCCACTGCGCGACCGTACTGGCCAAGACCGACAAATCACGCGCGGTAGCCGACGCCATGGCCCGGGCCGATGAGGCCGCCAAGCAGTATCCTGACGCACCGGTTCCATTGCAACTGCGCAACGCGCCGACCAAACTGATGAAGGATCTCGGTTATAACAAGGGATATAAATGGGAGGCGGGTTTCCAGGCGGAGCAGTTTTTGCCGGACGAGCTCAACGGCAGCAATTTCTTCTAGAGGAGATCGTGGCGACGCTCTGGATGCTGGAAATCTTCCAGGTTCATCGCCCGTAACGCATCGGTTTTCTGGGTGAACGCATCGGTCGTGTCGGGACTCGATAATAATTCAGCCCGCCCTTTCAATACGGATAATCCTAACATGGGATCCTGTAGCACCCGATCAGCTACTTTATCGATCTGCTGATCCACACGGCCTTGCACCGCGTTGCGTAAGCGCTTATCTTTCGCCGTCAAATCTCCTACGGTACGACGAACGCCGTACAGACAGATGAGTTCATCATCAGCGCCCAGGCTTTCTACGACCGGGTCACGCAACTCTGAAAATGCTTCGAAACGTTGCACGTACGAAGCCAAAGCATCGTTCGGCCGCCTACTTTTCTCCGCAGTCCGGGCATATTCCAGATTGGTTGGCACGGCTTTCTTTCTGGCTTGCGCGAGCAATGTCTCGAGGTGTTGGTCCGGATCGACTTCCGCAACTTTACGAGCTCCTTTTTTCTCGTTGATAACCGGTGTCGGCCGTGGACCGCGAGGAGCCCGCGGCTTGGCTCGCCAAAGTTCAGGATATCTTCGCATAGTGTTTTTATAATACTTTATTACGTATTTTACAAGTGTATGCCTGTATCGTGAGCCTGGCTGGAAGCTGCCTGCTACAATAAGCATAATGAAAAAACCGTTTCGAAACGGCCGGCCCTGGACCGTCTGGCGGGTGGTCGGCATCATCGGCACCCTCGTATGTGCGGTATTATTCCTGCACGAGCCCAGCTTCCCCACCCCCGACAAGATCTTCGTCTTCCTCGTTTTCGTGTTCATGGCACTGGGCCAGGCACGCGAGTTTATCAAGCGCTTCCTGCCCTTCGTGGCTTTACTGCTTATATATGAATCGTTCCGCGGACTGGTGCCGTCGCTGAACACGCACGTCAACTATTTATGGATGCCGCGTGCCGACCGGCTGCTGTTCGGTCAGCTGCCCACGTCCTGGTTGCAACACTACCTCTGGCACGGCCACGTGATGTGGTACGATTTCGTGTTCTATGGTGCCTACACCCTGCACTTCGTGCTGCCCTTCGCCTTAGCGGTGCTTGTCTGGAAACTGCGCGAGTCCCATTACTGGCAGTTCATCACCACCTATCTGATCGTGTCGTTCGCCGGTTTCCTGACGTTCCTGCTCTTTCCGGCCGCACCACCGTGGCTGGCCAGCGATAAGCACCTGATCGAGCCGGTGGCGCACGTCTCGACGTCGGTCTGGTACGCCTTCGGCATCCACGACTTCCCTTCCGTCTATAACAAGATCTCGCCCAATCCGGTAGCGGCGGTGCCGAGCCTGCATGCCGCCTACGCCACGCTGCTGATCATCTTCGTGTATAAACTGTTCGGTAAGAAATGGGCTGCACTGGCGGTCATCTATCCGCTGCTGATCTTCTTCGGCACCGTCTACATGGGCGAGCATTATGCCATAGACGAGATCCTCGGCATCATCTATGCCTTAGCCGGTTACTTCCTGACCGTTTGGCTGTTCGATCACCTCCTGCCACGGCTGCAGGCCCGCCGGCATGGTCGCCACCCCGCCAAAGCCACGCCTGTCCGCTGAAAGTGCTAAAGCCTTGAATTTGTCGGTTTTTTCGCTGCGCCGTTCGGGCCCGGTGATTATAGTTATGGTTATCCAATAAGGATAAGTGGAGGACACACGATGAACATGAATAACAAGATGGATGAGACCAAACAGGACATCAAGACGACCGGCAAGAAGGCGGATGCCAAGCTTGAGGAGATGAAAGGTAAAGCGATGAAGAAAGGACACAGCCTATCGGACAAGATGTGAGCCGACAAATTATGTAATTAGTACAACAAGCATTGCCCAGCACTCTAACATGAGACAGCTCCAGCACCCCCAAGCTGGAGCTTTTTCAATATAGAAAACTTCACGTTTCGACATCTTGACGGCCGCCTGCGAATTGCCATGAGCATTATGTGAAATATTTCAGGGAATGCTCAGCCGATAGCCGGTACTATATTATTGCAACCTAAGCAAAAGGAGGTCGAGCATGGCAGAACGAACGACGAAAGGACGCGGGTGGCATGGAGATTCGGAAGGGCATCGCAAAGCCGGACGCAAAGGCGGGTTGGTGAGCGGCCGAAACCGCCGCCGCACCAAAAGTTCGTAAAGCGAAACCACTTTGAATCAGTCATAGCAACCAGCAGTATGTAAAAAGCGGAGGTCTCAGCGGCCTCCGCTTTTTTGTTCCTCCGCAGGCGATCACCAGCCGGGGACGAACGGTCGAACCTGCTTACTTGGTGAAGCGGCGTACGGTCGCTGCGCCGGCTACCAGTGCCGCACCGCTGCCGACCAGGACGATCGATGCGACTACCGGTGTCGACATCAGGCCCGGGCCGGTCTCGGCCAGGACAACCGGCGTGGTCGTGCTGGCACTCAGGACTTCACCACCCTGCCCGCCGACTGGCGGCTCGACCGGCGTAGTCGGTGTGGTCGGCGTGGTGGTGGTCGTGCAGGCGCAGCCACAGCCGTTGGCGCCGTTGGTCACGTCCACGTCGGTATCGTTGCTGTTGCTGTTATCGGCATTACCGGAGTTGGCTCCGCCACCCGTGGTGTTGCTGTTGCTGCCGGCGTTACCCGAGTCGGCGCCCTGGGAATTGCCGTTGTTAACATCGACGTCGTTGTCGTTGTTGGTGGTCGAGTTACAGCTGTTCTCGTCAGTGATGCTGTTGTCCGAACCGGGGCCTGTATTGCTGATCTCGGCCGCGAATGCCGGCGCCGACAACAGTCCCATACCGGCCAGAACGATGGCGGCGGTAGTGATGATTTTTTTCATGAACCCTCCTTATTTAGCTTCGTGGAGCCGCTCGTGACGTGGCGTCGGCCCACCTCGAGGCCTGCCGGTTAAGCTCCCTTGTAAGTAAGTACAATATTACATAAATGTTACAGAGTGTAAATAATGTTTTATAGCATAAGTACAATCACCGAAGGCCGGCTTGCATCCTGCGTAGGGGTTCCATACTTATATATGTTTGGTGTGACCTCGAGCGCGAATAATTTGCTATACTTGGCATAAGATGTCGAAAACGGAGTGTGTACTGTCCGTGGTAGTGCCGCTGTATAACGAAGCGGCCGGTTTGCCGCGCCTGCACGCCGATATCAGCAAATACGCCGGGAAGGCTCTGGCCGGTGCGGCCGGTGCGTACGAGATTATCTACTGCGACGACGGCAGCAGCGACGACACCGCCGGGCTGGTGCGGGCATGGAACCGGCAGGACGGTCGCGTCAAGCTAATCCGCCTGTCGCGTAACTTCGGCAAGGAGAGCGCCCTGGCAGCCGGGATCGCGACGGCCCGCGGTCGGGCCATCATCATGATGGATGGTGACGGCCAGCACCCGCCGTCGCAGATCCCGCGCTTCGTGGCGGCATGGAAAAAGGGCGCCCAGGTCGTTATCGGCATGAGCGGGGATAAGAGCCGCGAGGGCTGGTTCAAACGCCTCGGTACCCCTGTGTTCTACGGCTTCTTCAACAAATTGACCGGGCAGAAGCTGCTACCGGGAGCTACCGACTACCGGCTTATCGACCGTGCTGTGCAGCAGGCTTTCCTGCGTCTGCACGAGACCGACCGCATCACCCGCGGTCTGATTGACTGGCTGGGCTTCCGGCGTGAATTCATCGACTTCACGACCAGGCCGCGCACCCACGGCCGGCAGAGCTACGACCGTCGTAAACTGATGCGGCTGGCCGCCAATAGCTTCGTGTCGATGTCGCCGACGCCGCTGTATTTTTTCGGCTATCTGGGCATCTTCATCACGTTCGCATCGCTCGTCCTGGGCGTGACGGTGTTCATCGAACAGCTCGTGCTGGAGGATCCGCTGCACTGGAACTTCACCGGCACGGCCATGTTGGGCATCCTGATACTGTTCCTGGTCGGCGTCGTGTTGCTGTCGCAGGGCATCCTGTCGCTGTACATCTCGTATATCCGCAGCCAGAGCATGCAGCGGCCGCTGTACATCGTCGACTACGGCGCCTCGGCCGGAATCGGCACGGACACACCGGCATGACCGGAGTGGCTCTTCCTTGGCAGTACGGCGGCGACACGGTATGATTAGTGGAACCTTAAAAAGAAACAAAAGTTTCCGATACAGTATGACCAAGCGCCCAACAACCAAGATCAGAAGCAAGCCGGCTAAAACACCGGTCCCTCCTGCGCTTACCGAACGCTGGAACCGGCTCATCAACCACCCGTCTTTCGCCTGGGGCTATGCCGCCACCTGTCTGCTGATATTAGCCGCCACCACGGTGTTCTGGTCATTGCTGAGCGCCAGAATCCATCACACCAACGCCGACAACATCGTCGACACTTACTTCTTTGAACACGCCGGTACTTTCCATGGCGCCCTCTTCCCGAGCGCCCACACGTTCCTGCTGAAGTGGCCGGTCTTCCTGTTCATCAAGCTGCTGCATTATTCGGCCGGAGCATTCCTTGGCGTAACAGTAGCGATCACCGTGGCGACCGTCGGTTGTCTGGCGTACTTCATGTACCGGATCGAGCGGCGGCCGATCGTATTCGGGACGTTGTGCCTGGCGCTGGCGTCGGTGCTGTTGCTGGTACCGGCCCAACCTTATGCCGGCGGACTGTTGCCGGTGAACATGGCCATGCTGGTAACACGCAATCTGGAGTATATCCTGTACCTGTTCGGCCTCGTCATCCTGGTGCGTTCGCCGCGCATCAAGAGCCGGCCCTTCTGGGTCGCCGTCGGCCTGCTGGCATTATTGATAGCCAGCGATAAGCTTTTCCTGACCATCGGACTTGGCGCGGCACTGATGGGGTGTATCGCCTACGCGCTGGTGCGACGCTGGTCGCTGGTGAC
>Ga0163163_10004005_pt1 | contig 12568 bp, 10 predicted proteins | sample S65metaG_FD_119766 | JGI IMG/M metagenome (GOLD analysis project Ga0163163, IMG submission 119766) | Switchgrass rhizosphere microbial communities from Kellogg Biological Station, Michigan, USA - S6-5 metaG | ecosystem: Host-associated > Plants > Roots > Rhizosphere > Soil | place: USA... | reverse complement strand
ATGAATCGATGAACTTGGGGATCTGCCTGCCATTGTCTATGCGCCGCCTGCTCGGTTGCGGGCTGCTTTTGTGCGCATGCTTGCCGGCGTCCGCATTCGCCGGTGCGCTGTACAAGTGCGCGGGTCCGAATGGGCAGGTCGCATATACGAATCGCCCCAAGACGTTTGTCGATTGCAAAGTGGTGTCCACTTATGTCGATAAGCCGGCGCCGAAGCACGCCGAAAGCGGGCCGCATAGCGAATATCGTTCCGAGCCTGCCAGCGCCACAACAGCGACCGCAGGCAACGACGCAGCCGTGCCGGCCGCACCGGCCCCGACTGCCGACGCCCACGCGCAGGTCAGCTACGGTGCGGTCTACAAGATCTACAAGGCCAATGGCATCAGCGAATACACGAATATCCGCCCGAGCCACGGCAGCACGTACCGCGTGCTGTTCACCTACATCGCGAGCTGCTATGCCTGCGATGTGCATTCGAAGGTCAACTTCGGCGCGATTGCGCTCAACATCAACGCGTACAACGATGTGATCGCTGCCGCGGCCAAGGAATATGCGGTCGATCCGGCGCTGCTGCGCGCGGTGATCCACGCCGAATCCTCATTCAATCCAAACGCGGTGTCGCTCGCCGGAGCGCAAGGCCTGATGCAACTGATGCCCGACACGGCGAACGAACTTGGTGTCGAAAACCCGTTCGATTCGACACAGAACATCCGTGGCGGCGCGCATTACCTTGCGCAGCTGCTGCACCAGTTCAACAATGACGAACGCCTTGCGACGGCCGCATACAACGCTGGTCCGCAAAATGTGCAGAAGTACAATGGTGTGCCGCCGTTCGATGAAACACGGGTCTATGTCGATCGCGTCGCCACGCTGCACCAGCGCTATCGCGATGCGAACCCGCCCGCCGCCGTGGCTGCCGTGCCGAGCGGCGCACCACGCTCCTGAACGACGACGCCTGCGCCGACCACGCGGTTCCTTCCGGTTTCCTTGGCGCGATACATCGCTTCGTCCGCGCGCTGCCGCAGCGCATCGAAATCGCCGTCCTCGGGCAGCATTTCGGCTGCGCCGATGCTGATCGTCGGGCGGATGCTGTCGGGCAGGTCCTGCAGGATCAGCGCGGCAACGCGGCTGCGCAGCCGCTCGGCCACATCCAGCGCGTGATCGAGCTTGGTACCGGGCAGCACGGCGAGAAATTCCTCGCCGCCGACGCGGCCTAGCAAGTCGCCATCGCGCATCGCTTCGTGACAGGCGCGGGCGATCTGCTGCAGTACGCGGTCGCCGACGGCGTGGCCGTGGCTGTCGTTGATGCTCTTGAAACGGTCGACGTCGATCGCGAGCGCCGCCAACGGCTCGAGTGTGGTGCGCGCCGCGCGCATCGCGCGATTGGCGAAGGTCTCGACGCCGCGCAGGTTCGGCACGCCGGTCAGCGCGTCGACCGATGCCATGCGCTTCCAGATGCGCAGGCGCGCGAGCTGTCGGATCACCAGGATCGATAGCATGCCGAGCACGACGGCGAGCAATCCCATCGCCACCTGTTGCCAGCGGCGGGCCTGGCGCAGCGACTCCACTTCCGAATCCTTGAGTTTCTGCTCGGCCTTCAGCCGCTGGTTCTCGAGCTTGGCGCGATCGGTATCGAACTGCTCGCGCAGCATCTGCGTCTGCTGGTCGGCGCGCTGATGCGCCACCTCCTCGTGCACCGCCAGATAGCGTTTGTATTCTTCCAGCGCGGCCTGCGGCTGGCCGCTCGCCTCAAGCGTTTGCGCCTTGGACTCGTGCAGGCGTTCCTGGTAGCGCTGATTGCCGCTGGCGTCGAACGCCGCGCCCGCGCGGTCGAACTGATCGAGCGCTTCGCGACGCTGGTTCTGGCCGGCCAGTGCGCGGCCGCGCTCATAGGCGATCGAGCCGGCGAAAGACACCTCGCCAGTCGAAGCGAATCCCGCTTCCGCCATCCGTAACGTCTCCAGTGCTTCCGGGTAGCGGTGCAGATCGTTCAGCACACCGGCGATGGCGACGTTGGTGGATGCGATGGTGTCGACTTCGCCGGTCGGCGTGGCCAGTTCGAGTGCGCGACGCAGAGTATTCAGCGCAGAACCGTAACGGCCGGCTTCCTGATCGATGAAGCCCAGCTGCATCGTGCTGCTCTGCAGCGACTCGTGATCGCCGACGCGCTGTGCGTGCTCGATGCTCTGGTTCAGGTATTCGCGCGCGCGGTCGATGTAACCCAGGCGCCGGAAAGCGATGCCGATACTGAGCAACGCCTGGCTCGCGACCTCGTTCAGTTCGTGCTGCTGATAGATGCGCTGCGCCTCGAGTAGATCGGCCAGCGCCTTGCCGTGGATGCCCAGGTACGAGTAGACGCTGCCGCGGCCTTCCAGGCCAGCGGCCACAAGCAGGTCGTCGTCGATCGATCGCGCCATGTCGATGCCGCGCTCGGTATCGGCCAGCGCATCGCGCTCGGTGCTCAGGCTGCCCTGGAAACCGCCGCGGCAGTAATAGAAGCGGATCGCCGCTGCCGCATCGCCGGCCTTGAGCGCCTCGGCGAGCCGTGCATCGGCGTAGGCATAACCTTCTTTGTTCTTGTTGGTGAAATCCAGCCCACAGTGCATCGAATCGAGCAGGCGTTGGCGATGCTGATCGCCGGGCGGCAACAGTTTCTGCAGTTGTTCGGTGACTTTCTGCTGCTGCTTGGAGTCCAGCGCGGTCAGGTCGCCGAATTCCAGGCGCTTGAACAGCGCATCGAAGGCGTCCGGATTCGGCAGTGACGGCGCTTCGGGAATCGTTGGCGGGGTTTCGTCGTCCGCAAAGCTGGCGATGGAAGCAATGCCGAGTGCTGCACCCAGGAGCAGTTGCGCTAGCCAGTTGATTCGATAGCCGTGCATTTTCCGCTTGGATCCCGATGCGCCAAGTGTAGCTGAAGTAGAGGCATCAAGAACCGCGCCAATTGGCAGTTGGCGACGTTTTTCTAGCTCCCAGTCTGCCTTTGCGGCCGTTCCTGCAAAGTCGCGGCGATCTTGAACGATGTGCCGTTGCGTGTGCCGGCCAGTTCAACCTTGGTGCCCGGCGCGAGATTCGCCTCACGATTGCGCAATTCGAGTTGGTTGACGATCGGCTGCCCGTCGAGCGTCAGCAGCACGTCGCCGGCCTGCAGGCCGGCTTGTGCAGCGGGCCCCTTGTCGTACACGCCGCGGATCATCACGGCGGGCGTGGCGTTGCTGGCCTCCGTGCCGGAGACATCCTGATATTCGGCGCCGAGCCAGCCGCGGATCACGCGCCCGTGCGCGACGATCTGATCGAGCACCGCTTTGGCTGTGCCGACCGGAATCGCAAAACCGATGCCGATGTTGCCTCCGCTCGGCGTGTATACGTCGGAGTTGATGCCGACCAGTTCGCCATAGGCGTTGACCAGTGCGCCACCGGAATTGCCCTGATTGATCGCCGCGTCGGTCTGGATGAAGTCCTCGTACGTGGACAGATTCAGCTGGCGCCCGGTCGCGCTGACGATACCCATCGTCACAGTGCGGCCCAGGCCGAACGGATTGCCGAGCGCCAGTACGACGTCGCCGACGTTCGGCGGCGCCTTGTCGGCGATCGCGATGCTCGGCAGGTTTTCGGCGTCGATCTTGAGCATGGCGAGATCGGTTTCCGCATCGGTGCCGATCACGCGTGCGCGCGTGACGCGGCCGTCGTACAGCACCACGGCGATTTCTTCGGCGCCCTGGATCACGTGGTTATTCGTGACGACGTAGCCGTCGGCACTGACGATCACGCCGGAGCCCAGGCTCTGCTGGCGCTGCTTGACCGGGCCGAGCACGATGCCCGGGAACATGCGCTGGAACACCGGGTTGCTCGGCACCAGCACCTGGCGCGTGTTGACGACCTTGTTGGCGTAGATGTTGACCACGGCCGGTGCCGCGCGCGATACCGCGGCCGAATACGACACCGTGATCAGGTCGTCGCCATGTGTGGCGTCGGGAAGCGCCTCTGAATGGTGGTCGGGGGCACTTTGCGTAACCGTCGCAGGTGCGGCCGGCGGATTTGTCGGAGCGGCAGGTTCCGCGGCCGGGGCGACCGATTGGCGCACCCGATCGACGAAGCGCGGGGACACCACGCTGACCAGGAACGCAGCAGCCAGGCCCAGCGTGATGAACTGGGCAATAAAAACGCAGATACGGTAGAAAGGCTTCATGGCGCTAGTTTAGCGGACGCTCGTGCCGCATTCGCGATGCGCAAAGACGATTGCGAATTGTCTGGGGCGGGTACGTTCGTTAAACTAGCGCGCTTTGAAGGCCGCTGTTGCGTGGCCTTTCCGGGAAACCTGTAGCAAATCTTTGGAGTGCCGGATGGCGAATGAAGGCGTGGATCACGGGCGCCGCCGCTTCCTCACGGCCACGACAGCGGTCGTGGGCGGTGTGGGCGTAGCGACGGCGGCGGTACCGTTCATCAAGTCGTGGGAGCCCAGTGCGCGCGCGAAGAATGCCGGCGCACCGGTGCTGGCGGACATCAGCAAGGTCGAGCCCGGTCAGCGCATTTCCGTGAAATGGCGCGGCCAGCCGGTGTGGATCGTCAATCGCACGCCGGCGCTGCTTGCGACACTGCCGCAGGTGAAGGACCGCTTGCGCGATCCCGATTCGAAAGTTGCCGATCAGCAGCCGCAATACGCGCAGAACGAAACGCGTTCGATCAAGCCGGAATGGCTGGTCGTCATCGGCATCTGCACGCACCTGGGCTGTTCGCCGGAGTTCGTGCCCGAGATCAAGCCCGAACCGTTCGATCCGGAATGGAAGGGCGGCTTTTTCTGCCCCTGCCACAAGTCGCGCTATGACATCGCCGGCCGCGTGTTCCAGGGTGTGCCCGCGCCGATGAACCTCGTCGTGCCGCCGTACCAGTTTGTCAACGACAAGCAGATTCTGATCGGCGTCGGTCCCGGGGAGAAAGTGTGATGGCCAACGTATTCACCCGCATCGGCGACTGGGTCACCGAGCGTGCGCCGAACATGATGCCGACGTACCGCAAGCACATGTCGGAATACTACGCGCCGAAGAATTTCAACTTCTGGTACTACTTCGGCTCGCTCGCCCTGCTGGTGCTGGTCAACCAGATCGTCACCGGCATTTTCCTGACGATGTTCTACAAGCCCGGCGCGGCCACCGCGTTCGACTCGGTCGAATACATCATGCGCGACGTCGACTGGGGCTGGCTGATCCGTTACATGCATTCGACCGGCGCCTCGATGTTCTTCCTGGTCGTCTACTTGCACATGTTCCGGGGCCTGATGTACGGCTCGTACAAGAAACCGCGCGAACTGGTCTGGCTGCTCGGCATGCTGATCTTCCTGGCGCTGATGGCCGAGGGTTTCATGGGCTATGTGCTGCCGTGGGGCAACATGTCGTTCTGGGGCGCCAAGGTGATCATCTCGTTGTTCGGCGCAATACCGTGGATCGGCGATACGCTGGTGCAATGGATCATGGGCGACTACAACCCGGCCGATGCGACGCTGAACCGCTTCTTCGCGCTGCATGTGATCGCTCTGCCGCTGGTGCTGCTGCTGCTCGTCGTGCTGCACATCGCAGCGTTGCACGAAGTCGGTTCGAACAATCCGGATGGCGTGGAAATCAAGAAGAAAAAGGCAACCGACGGCAAGCCGCTCGATGGCATCCCCTTCCATCCGTATTACACAGTGAAGGATCTGTTCGGCGTGGGTTTTTTCCTGATCCTGTGCGCGTTCATCATCTTTTTCCAGCCTACGCTCGGCGGCTGGTTCCTCGAACCAGATAACTTCATCCCGGCGAATGAGTTGGTGACGCCAGCCGAGATCAAGCCGGTGTGGTACTTCACGCCGTTCTACGCGATTCTGCGCGTGATCCCGAGCAAGGGTCTTGGTGTGCTCGCGATGTTCGCCTCGATCGTGCTGCTGTTCCTGGTGCCATGGCTGGATCGCGGCGCGGTGAAGTCGATCCGCTACCGCGGCCGCGGTTTCAAGGTCGCGCTGGGTTTGTTTGCGATCACATTCCTGTTGTTCGGCGCGATCGGCGCCGGCAAATCGGCCGAGTGGATTCCGGCGATCTTTGGCGCCAACGCGGACGTCTCCGGCATCGAGATGCATTTCGGATGGTTCCTGCTCGCGATCTACTTCGGCTTCTTCGCCTTCCTCTACGTGTACACCGCCTTCGGCTACGAGAAGACCAAGCCGGTGCCGGATCGGGTGACCACGCATGCTTAAGCACATGATGATCAAGGGACTTGTCCTCGCCGCCACGCTGTTCACTGCGGGCAGCGTCAGCGCCGAGGAAGGCGGCGGCCTGCAGATGGCGCAGACGCGAGTGTCGAATTTGGCTTCGGTGCAGAGCGGCGCGCGGTTGTTCTTCAACTACTGCTCCGGCTGCCATTCGCTCAAGTACATGAGCTATTCGCAGCTGGGCGAAGACCTGCACCTGGGCAAGGATGAGGTTCTCAAGAACTTTGCCTTCACCGGCGCCAAGATCGGCGACCAAGTGCTCACGAACATGCCGGGCGACAACGCCAAGACCTGGTTCGGCAACACCCCGCCGGACCTGTCGCTGGAAGCGCGCGCCAAGGGTCCGGATTGGATCTACACCTACCTCAAGTCGTTCTACCTCGACCCGTCGCGCCCGACTGGCTGGAACAACACGCTGTTCCCGAGCGTGTCGATGCCGAACGTGCTGTGGGAGCTGCAGGGTACGCAGCGCGCCGTGATGGCTCCGGCCAAGGCGGGCGAGGAAGGGCACGTGGAACGCCTCGAACCTGCCAGCCCAGGCAAGTTGTCGCCGGCCGCGTTCGATGAAGCCGCCAGCGACCTGACCGCGTTCCTCGAGTACGCCGGCGAACCGGCCAAGGTCAAGCGCGAGGCCATGGGCGTTTGGGTTGTGCTGTTTCTCGCCTTCTTCACGTTCATGGCATACCTGCTCAAGCACGAATACTGGAAAGACGTGCATTAAGGGAATTCCCTCGCCTTGGAAGCGGCGAAGTGCCGCGCTGCCACTTGCTAATCAAGGTGTAAATTTGTACAAGGGTTGATGGGCGGCTCCACGCCGCCTGCGCCCGCGCTCGCGGGCAGGGGACGTGAGGGACCTCCATGGCCTTGAGTCAACGATCGCGCACCATTCTTACCCTGTATTCGGCCAGCGACGATGTGCACTGTCATCGCGTGCGCCTGGTGCTGGCCGCCAAGGGCGTCGTCTACGATCTGGAGACGGTCAATCCGAAGTCGCCACCGGAAGATCTGCTCGATCTGAACCCGTACAACACCGTGCCGACCCTGGTCGATCGCGACCTCGTGCTCTACGACACCGGCGTGATCTGCGAATATCTCGACGAGCGCTATCCGCATCCGCCGTTGATGCCGGTCGATCCGCTGTCGCGCGCGCGCCTGCGTCTGGCCAGCGTGCGCATCGAACGCGACTGGCTGCCGTTCGTGGCGCAGATCCAGGCCGGCGGACGCCCAGCCGAAACGGCACGCAAGCGTTTGCGCGAGGCCTTGCTCGCGAGCCTGCCGCTGTTCAAGGCGGCGAAGTTCTTCCTTAATCCGGAATTGTCGCTCGCCGACTGCGCCCTGGCGCCGTTGATCTGGCGCCTGCCGAGCCTCGGCGTCGCGCTGCCGCGCGAGGCGCATATCATCATCGACTACGGCGAGCGCATCTTCCGCAATCCGGGCTTTACGCGCAGCCTTACGCCGGACGAGAAGCTGCTACGTGAACCATGACATGAAATCGGTTGGCATGACATCCAATCGCCCGTATCTGCTGCGGGCGATGTACGACTGGATCAGCGACAACGGCCTGACTCCCTATATCCTCGTCGATGCCGCCGCGCAAGGCGTGGAAGTACCGCAGAGCGCGATCAAGGACGGCCGCGTCGTGCTCAATGTCGCCGCGCGCGCAGTGGCGCAACTGGAACTGGGCATGGACCGCGTGCGCTTTGTAGCGCGCTTCGCCGGCGTCAGCCGCGCCGTGGACGTGCCGATGGCGGCGATTCTGGCGATCTACGCGCACGAAAACGGGCAGGGCATGATGTTCCCGGCTGAGAATCAGCCGCAGCCGCCGCCGACGAGCGAAGTCACCCCGCTCAAGAAGGGCCAGCACCTGCGCGTAGTCAAATAAATCCCTTCGCGAAGGGCGAGTTGCCAGGGGGCGCAAGTCAGGGTGTACGGCAAGTTCGCGTTGCCGTCCAGACTTCGATACCTCGGCACGAACGGCACTTCAATGCAGTGTGCCCGATGGTCGCAGTTCGATCACATTGCCGCCTGCCGGCGTTTGCGTTGTCGCGTGTACCGGCAGGTCGTACGAGGTGATTTCGCCGTCGAGCATGTCCAGGCTGCCGTGGCGGCGGTCATTGCCGTCGACGCTGACGTCGAACCGGTAGCACCGCTGCATACGCAGGCCTTGCCCCGGAATGCGGCGCAAGCTGATGCGGCGCAGCGCGACACTCTGGTCCAGTAGTTGCAGCCCCGAGCGGGCGCACAATGCATGGGCAAGATCGCGGGCGCGCTCGCGGGCGCGCAAGGCGTTATGCCAGAAGTAGAAAGCGGCGAGGATCAGTAGCGGCGGCAGCAGGGTTTCGTACATTGAAGCCTCTCAAAAACTACTGCGCTCGACATTTCGCGCGCGTGCGGTGCTCGGAATCCTCGTGTACTCCGCACGTACACTCCGGTTCCTGCGCTCCGGCCGCGCCCAAACTGTCTTCGCTCGCTACGTTTTTGAGAGGCTTCATCGCGCCAGTCTGCAGGCGTGAGGGCAATAACTCAAGGCGGAATGTGCGCCGGTTCACGCGCGAAGCCAGCGGCGAATTGGCTACAATGCCCGTCCCGACGGTTCAGGGGTAAACCCGGTGATCGAAATCCCCGGCTACCAGATCAAGCGCGAGATCGGCACGGGCGGCATGGCCAGCGTGCATCTGGCGGTGCAGACCTCGCTCGAACGCGAGGTCGCGATCAAAGTGATGTCGCCGGCGCTCGCCGCCGACCCGCAGTTCTCCAAGCGCTTCCTTGCCGAAGCGCGCATGCTCGCCTCGCTGGCACATCCGAACATCGTCGCCGTCTACGACGTCGGCGTCACGCCGGCGCAGCTGTATTACTTTTCGATGCAGTACCTGCCCGGTGGCGACTTCGCCTCGCGCGTGCAGCGCGGCATCGAGGATCGCGATCTGGTGCTCACGCTCGCTGGCGTTGCGCGTGCGCTCGGTTATGCGCACACGCGCGGCTACGTCCACCGCGATGTCGCTCCGGGCAATGTGCTCTACGACGGCAACAACAATCCCGTGTTGACCGATTTCGGCATAGCGCTGGCGACGGTCACCGGCGGCCACGTCACGAGCAGCGGTTTTTCGGTCGGCACCAGCCACTACATGAGTCCGGAGCAGGCACGCGGCGGCGATGTCGACGCGCGTTCGGACATCTACAGCCTGGGCGTGCTGACTTACTTCGGCCTGACCGGCAAGCCGCCGTACGATGGTGCAGACGGATTCGCCGTTGCCTATGCGCACGTATTCGAGCCGATTCCGCGCCTGCCGCCGCAGCATGCGCACTGGCAGCCGCTGATCGACTGCGCGCTGGCGAAGGACCCGAAGGATCGCTACGCCGACATCGAAAAATTCCTGGACGCACTGGCAGGCGCGGCGCCACAGTATGCGGCGCTCTTCCGCGACGACGTGGCGCCGACGGTCCCGGCAGCCGCTGCACCGTCATCGGCACGCCCCGTCGCCACGGACCCGGCGACGCGCGTCATGCAGCGCACGCCGTTGCCCGAGACGAAAGCGCCATCGACGCCGAAGCCAGTACCGCCGCCGGCGCACGCGTCCGTGCTGCAGAAGTCCGCATCAGCGCCGGTGGCGGCCGTGCCTGCACGCAGCTGGACCCGCGCCTGGCCACTGTTGATCCTGCTTGCAGGCGTGGGCTTGATCAGCTTCGCACTGTTGTCGCGCAATTCCAAAAGGCCTGCGCCGCAGATTCCGGTTGCGACTGCGCCAGTGGAGGCCGTCACTGCAGCGCCGGTTGCCCCTGCGGCGCCTGCGCCCACACCGGCGGAGAACGTGGCAACCGCACCGGCCGAAAATCCGGCTACTGCTGTGCCGGCACCCCCGCCGCCCGTGCAGCCGGTATCGGCGATGGACGTCATCGACGCCAACGAAGCGCAAGCGGCCGGCGGCATTTCGGTCGATCTTGCCAACCAGTACCCGACGGTGGTCGATCCATTGGAAGATTCGATCCGCTTGGGTCGCATCGCTTTTGCCGCGCAGCGCCTGACCAGCCCGCCCGGAGACAACGCGCTCGAACGCTTCCGCCTGGCGCTGCGCATGGATCCGAAAAACAAACAGGCCCGGCAGGGCATTGCTGACATCACCAAGAAGTACATCGATTTCGCCGAAAAAAACCTGGCCGGCGGCGATGCCGCGCAGTTCGACCAGTATTTGAAACGCGCCAGCGACGTGATCAAGAACGTGTCCGACGACAGCGACACGCCGCGGCTGATTGCGATTTCGCGCCAGAAGGCCGCAGCGCCGTATCTGGACAAGGGCAGGGCTGCCGCCGCCGCCTGGGACAAGGCCGGCGCGAAAGCGGCCTACGACAAGGCATTGCAACTGGATCCCGACAACGTCGCGGCGAGGGACGGCATGAAGTTCGCGGCGACGATCGGCGAGCCGGGTTTCGCCTTTCGCGACAAGCTTGCCGATGGCGCGCAAGGACCAGAACTCGTCGTCGTCGACGGCAAGGTCGCCTTGGCGCGCCGCGACGTGACACGTGCGGACTTCCGCCGCTTCTGGAACGCCGGCGGTAGCCGTGTCGGCGGTAAGGAGCACAGCTGCGGGGACCGTGAAAAATGGGCCTCGGGGTCGAGCGACCGCACTTGGCAGAAGCCAGGCATCGATCAGGATGACAGCCAGCCCGTGGTGTGCGTGAGCTGGACCGAGGCCAATGCCTACGCGCAATGGCTGGGACACGAGACCGGCAAACGCTATCGCTTGCTCAGCACGAACGAATTCGATCGCGTGGCCGGGGGCAGTCTGGGTTCGGAGGCGGCCGGCAATGTGCGCGTCTGGGTTGATAACTGCGGCGTCGGCGCGAAAGCATCCGAAGGCTGCGGTACGAACCTGGCCAAGGGGCGCTCGTGGGCGGAGCCGACCCTGTCCGTAACCGCGAGCAACACATTCCGTGGCAACAATGCAGCGCAGAACACGATCGGCTTCCGCGTCGCCCGCGATCTGGAAAAATAACCCGTTATACTGGGCAGGTTGCCAAGATAAATGGGGTCCGCACGATGAAGCTGCTGTTTCCGGCCGGCGAACACGGGCCGATCGAACTCAAGGATGGCGAAACCGTCATCGGCTCCGGTCCGGAGTGCCAGGTCATGCTTGCCGCACCTGGCATAGCCGCACGCCATTGCACCCTGCTCACGCGCGGCGAACAGGCGACGGTGCGCGCATTTGATCCTTCATCCGTAGTAGTGCTCAACGGCAAGCAGATCACCGCCGACGCACCGCTGAAAGCCGGCGACCTGCTGCTGTTCGCGAAAGTCGGCTGCCGCGTCGTTGCGACCGAAAAAGCCGCCGCGCCAGCTCCGGTGCGGCGTTCACCGCCACCAGGCGCGGGCGATGACGACAACGGCCGCACGCGCGTGCGCGCGGCGTTGCCGAAGTTCGTCATGCGCGGAGTATCCGGCCCGACGTTCGGCAAGACGTTTGGCGTCGTCGGCACAATCACCCTTGGACGCAGCGCCGAATGTGATATCAGCATTCCCACGGACGAGATTTCACGTCATCACGCCAAGCTCCAAGTCGTGCCGGACGGCGTGATGGTCGAGGATTTGGGTTCTGCGAACGGCACGTTCATCAACAACACGCGTGTGCACGGCGGCACGTTGATGAAGCCCGGCGACGAACTGCGCCTGGACACTGTGCGTTTCATGTTGATGTCGCCGGAACAGATGCAACCCGGTGCGCCGCCGCCGCGCAGCGAAGCACCAACGGTCGTCGTCGCCCAACCGCAGCCCAGCAGCGGCGGGGGTATGTGGCTGGTCGCGGGGTTGGTGGTTATCGCGGTGATCGTGGTTGGGATTTTGAAGTTTTTGGGGAAGATCTGACCAGATCAGGGCTTCCGATCGGCCAGCGAAAGTAGATCAGATCTGTGGACGCATCCTGCGCATTTCCGCTCGCTTCCAGCGAGCTCCTCTATCAAGCAGAGCTTCCACTCGCCTGCGGCGAGCGGGTAACTTTTCTTTGCTCGCGCAAAGAAAAGTCACCAAAAGAAAGCGCGTCAAAAGGAGCATCCCCAGGAGGAGCTTCACAAAGGCTCTGCAAGAGGATGCAGATTCCATGTACAACTCGGTCATTCTAAATTCGAACCGTATCCGCTTCGCTTGTTTCGCTTTTGAAGTAACGCGACAAGCGAAGCGAGCGAGCTCTCTATCCGAAACGACCGAGTTGTACATGGAACCTTCATCCCGTTCCAACTCTTAGTGCAGCTCCTCCTGGGGCGTGCTCGCTCTGAACGTGTTTCTTGGTTACTTCTTTGCACGAGCAAAGAAGTAACCCGCTCGCCGCAGGCGAGTGGAAGCCTT
>Ga0163163_10004003_pt1 | contig 12570 bp, 7 predicted proteins | sample S65metaG_FD_119766 | JGI IMG/M metagenome (GOLD analysis project Ga0163163, IMG submission 119766) | Switchgrass rhizosphere microbial communities from Kellogg Biological Station, Michigan, USA - S6-5 metaG | ecosystem: Host-associated > Plants > Roots > Rhizosphere > Soil | place: USA: Michigan... | reverse complement strand
TTGTCGTAATGATGTATCGGGTCCCTGGCATCTCGGTGGCCGAATCGCTCCACGGGAACGAGATCATCGAGAGCGTTCTCCGCGAATTTCCGGAGGTCCAGACAGTGTATTGCCGCACGGGTCGTCCTGAAGTCGCCACCGACCCGATGGCCATCGACCAAAGCGACGTCTATGTGTTTTTGAAGCCCGCTGCCGAGTGGCCCCGCAAACGGTCCAAGGATGACCTGGTCACCGCCATGAAGCTAAAGCTTGAGCAACACGCGCCCGGAGCAGGCTACAGCTTCTCTCAGCCGATACAGATGCGAATGCAGGAACTCATGGAGTCCGGAGTGCGTTCCGATATTGCGGTGAAGCTCTATGGTCAGGATCTGAATATCCTCCGTCAAAAAGCGGACCAAATCGCGGCCGTGGTTCAAAAGATCCCGGGCGCGGCCGACGTTCGCGCAGAACGCGTGGCTGGCCTGCCGTATCTTCGCATCCGAGTTCGGCGCGATGCACTGGCACGACACGGCCTCGACGCCGCCGACGTGCTCAATACGGTCGAGTCGATTGGCGGAAAGGTAGTCGGGCAAGTGGTGGAAGGAAATAAACGCTTTGCGATGCAGATCCGTTTCGAGGAAGCTCATCGGAACAGCATCGACGCAATCCGTAACCTGATGGTCGGCGACAATGAGGGCCATTTCATCCCACTCGCCCAACTGGCCGATGTCTTCGAGGAGAGCGGCCCTGCTCAGATCAGCCGGGAGAATGCGCAGCGCCGGATCTCGGTCGAACTGAACGTGCGAGGCAGAGATCTCGGGAGTTTTGTGACGGAAGCGAGTCGTATTGTTAGTGAGAAAGTAAAGCTTCCGTCTGGCTATTCATTGGATTGGGGCGGCAAGTTCGAGCAACTGGAGAGCGCATCGCGCCGTCTGGCAATCACAGTGCCGGCCGTGCTGTTGCTTATTTTCATACTGCTGTATTTCAACTTCGGGTCGTTCGTGCCCGCTCTGCTGATCTCCCTGAACGTGCCGCTGGCCGCAACAGGCGGCATCGTCGCCCTACTGCTTCGCGGTATGCCCTTCAGCATCTCGGCGGGTGTGGGCTTCATCGCACTATTCGGGATCGCGGTACTGAATGGCATCGTGCTGCTCACTTACATCATCGAGAGACACAAATCGGGCGCATCGCTGGAAGAAGCCGTAGAGGGAGGCTCACGGACCAGGCTTCGGCCTGTGTTGATGACGGCGCTGGTCGCCAGCCTCGGCTTCATTCCGATGGCTCTTTCACACGGGGCCGGGGCCGAAGTACAACGTCCCCTTGCGACTGTCGTGATTGGCGGGCTCATCACTTCTACAGTGCTCACGTTGTTGGTCTTGCCAGCCGTCTATCTTTGGTTGGAGAGAAGAAACGAAGCTCGCGGCTACCGGTAAAGTACGACTACGGAGCGGGGGCCGGCGCGATAGCTTTCGCCGCTGATTGGGAGAGCCGTCCGCCAATCCACTATGTCGTCCGGCGAATCCAGAAACGTGTCGATCCAGCGGCGCCACGGCCTGGCATTGCCCATCGGGGGCAGTTCGAATTCCAGGGGCTGCCAGTACGCGTTCATGATCAGATGAAACGTGAGGTTCTGGTTCGCCAGGTCCGCGCTGAAGGCCAGGCTGTGCGACCAGGGACTCCAGTCCGGCTGAAAGAGCTTCACGCCGTGCCAGGCCTTGTTCGCGTTTTTGAGCAACTCATTCAGAGTGGTGCGCTGGAGTTCGGCGTCCAGATCGCGCAACATCCGCCGCGCGATCAGTAACTTTACGAAGCGGTGGACGTCGGCGTGCTTTTCGAGCAGCGTCCAGTCGAACCAGCTGGTCTCGTTGTCCTGGCAGTACGCATTGTTGTTGCCGGATTGCGAACGGCGCACTTCGTCGCCCATCACGATCATAGGCACGCCCAACGACAGCATAGTGACTGTGAGGAAGTTCTTCACCTGGCGGTTTCGCAGCGTCTCGATCTCGGGATTGTCCGAAGGGCCCTCGACGCCGCAGTTCCAACTCCGGTTGTCGCTGCATCCATCGCGGTTGGCTTCGCCATTCAGTTGGTTATGTTTTTGGTCATAAGAGACCAGGTCGTTGAGGGTAAAGCCATCGTGGCAGGTGACGAAATTTATACTCTGTTCCGCTTCCCGCAACTTATGACTGTAAAGATCGGGGCTCCCCAGAAAACGGTCGGCCAGGCGGCAAACCGAATCATCCTCGCCGCGGATGAAGGACCGTACATCGTCACGAAACTTTCCGTTCCACTCGCGCCAGCTATCCCCGACGAAGCTCCCCACCTGATAGAGGCCGGCTGCATCCCAGGCTTCGGCGATGATTTTCGTGCCTGCGAGCTCTGCGTCGCATTCGATATCCCACAGCACCGGTGGATTCGCCATCGGGCGACCCGACGAATCGCGCGCCAGGATGGAAGCGAGATCGAAGCGGAATCCATCCACGTGCATTTCCTCCACCCAATACCGCAGGCTGTCCAAAATCATGCGGCGCACGATGGGGTGGTTGGCGTTGAGCGTATTACCGGTGCCGCTGTAATTGGAGTAGCGCGACCGGTCGGGCTCCAGCATATAGTAGGCCGGGTTGTCGAACCCGCGAAAGCACAGCATGGGTCCACGATGGTCGCCTTCCGCGGTGTGATTGAAGACCACGTCGAGAATGACTTCGATGCCGGCGCGGTGCAACGCCTTGACCATGTCGCGGAACTCGTTCACGGGACCCTCCGGCCCGGTGCGCGAGCTGTAGCCCTGGTGCGGCGCAAAAAACGATATGGGCGCATAGCCCCAGTAGTTGGGCCGGCCGGGCGGAGCGTCCTGGGGATCGTACTGGAACACCGGCATGAGTTCCACGGCTGTGATGCCCAGCTGCTTGAGGTAGGGAATCTTTTGGATCAGGCCGGCATATGTTCCGCGTACGTTTTCGGCGACCCCGGAACTGGGATGGCGCGTGAAGCCCCGCACGTGCATCTCGTAGATGATGGTGCGGCTGGACGGCCGTTGCAATGGCGCATCGCCTTCCCAATCGTAGGCCTGCGGATTCACAACCACACTCTTCATCGCGGTAGCGGTGTTGTCGCCTTTCAATTGGGCGGCTTCGCGGCTGTAGCCTTTGGGGACAACTACGCCACGGCCATAGGGGTCGAGGAGAACTTTGCCGGGATCGAAGCGCAGCCCCGCCGCGTGGTCGCTGGGTCCGTGCACGCGGTAACCGTAGAGTTGCCCGGGTTGCGCACCCGGCACGACGGTATGCCAGTAATGGTAGGTGCGGTTGGTGCAGGGATCGATAGGGATCGCGCGGGCGGGACGGGGATCGTCTGCGCGATCGAAGAACAGCAACTCCACCGCTGAGGCGGAGCGCGAAAATACGCTGAAATTGATGCCTCCGGCCACGACTGTGGCGCCCAGCGGAGCGCAGCGGCTAATGCCTTTCACGGCAGTACAGGCCGGCGATTCGAGAGTAGCAACAGAGTGGTCAGCCATATGGTCTACGTTTTTCCCGACAGTTCTTTTGCAACGACCCCGGAGCGGCTCGCCTCGAATTCAAGTTGGCCAAGGAACTCCTTGAGTGGCATCCGTTTTGCGCTTTTCGTCAGCTTTCCGAGCCATTCGAAAGCGGGCGCGCGCAGCATTTCTTCCGAAACCCGCCAGCAGCACTTCCCCGCCGTGATGCTTGCGGAGTTTGTAATCGCTTCCGGCGCCAGATTCAGCAGGTCTTGCAACGGAGCCATGGCAACGGCGGCTCTGGAGGACCACGCCAGGCGCATGAGGGCCGGCGCGGCATCGACGGGCTCTCCGCCGGGCTGCCGCATATACCGCCACAGGTTTCGCCGCTCGCGAACCGGCAGCTTCTCATACCAGGCGCGCGTCGCCGGGCTGGCATGGGTGCCCGTGTATGCCACCGTATTGACGGCATAGTTTTCGGGAAGGTGCGGATTGTCGGAGTGACCGTCGAAAGCGAGTTGGAGTACCCGCGTTCCAGGAGCCCCGATCTGGTCGAGGAGATGCCAGACGTCGGCGGTGATCATCCCCAAATCCTCGGCCAGGAACGGTAGGGAGCCAAGTTCGTGTTGCACCGCCGCGAAGAACGCGTAGCCGGGACCCGGAGTCCATTGTCCGCAGCGCGCCGAGGGTGCCCCGGCCGGAACGTGCCAGGCCGCCGCGAAGCCGCGAAAGTGATCGAGGCGGATGACATCCACGTGGGCCAGCATCGCGCGGAAGCGCTCGATGCACCATTGATACCCTGCCTCGCGCAAAGCTTCCCAGTTGTAGACTGGGTTACCCCAGAGGTGCCCTAGCGAACTGAGATTGTCCGGTGGGACGCCTGCCACATAGCGCGGCCGCCGGTTTTCATCCAGCAGGAAATACTCGGGCCGTGACCATACGTCGCTCGAGTCCGGAGAGACGAAAAACGGCAAGTCCCCGACCAGGCGTACGCCGCGCGCATGGGCGTATTCCTTGAGGGCTAGGCTGCTGCGAAACAGCAGGAACTGAGCGAAACAGACCCGGTCGACCTGATCGGCCAGTTCCCGGCCGGCCTGCTCCAAAGCGACTGGTACGCGTTGGACCAGTTCCTCCGGCCACTCCAGGTAGTGGGCGCCGCCGAAGGTGGCTTTCAGCGCCCGGAACAGCGCGAAGTCTTCCAGCCAGTACGAGTGCGCGTTGCGGAATTGCTCGAAATCGGCCTTCAAATCCTGGCGTGCGCCAGCCTTATAGTTGGCCCACGCGATGTCGAGCAAGTGGTTCTTAAAAGGGACTATGACGTCGTAGTCGATGAATGCTTCCTGGAACGAATGGCCCTCGCAGTCGCTAAGACGGAGCAACTCGTCCCGGATCAGAAGGTCGGGACTGATCAGCAGTCCGTTTGCGGCAAACGATGACGAACCCAGGTACAGTGAGTCGCCGTATGCGCCAGGTCCCAGCGGCAGTGCCTGCCACCAGCTCTGGCCTGTAGCATGGAGGCGGTCTATCCAACTCAAAGCGGCCGGGCCGACATCGCCGATGCCGTAAGGCGAAGGTAGCGAGGCGATGTGCAGCAGCAGGCCCGAGCCGCGATAATCCGCCTGAAACATTGGCACGATCTCGGGGTAATTGTCTGGGTCTATCATCTTGATTCCGTGGAATTCAGCGCGTTTTTCACGATTTCCTTTGCATCGGCCAGGATGAGATCCAGATGCGCTTCATCCCAAAAGCTCTCCGCATAGATCTTGTAGTTGTCCCTGGTGCCGGATGGGCGGGCGACAAACCAGCCGGTTGCGGCCACGACCTTCAACCCGCCGATCGGGTCGTCGCTTCCGGGGGCGCGCGTCAGTTTCGCCAGGATCGGTTGACCCGCGAGGTGCGACTGCCTTACGGACAACGGCGAGAGCCGCGCCAACAGTGCCTTTTGCTCCGCGGTGGCAGGCACCTCGATCCGCGTGTAGCAAGGTGTGCCGAACTCCGCTGTCAACTCCCGGTAGTGCGTGGGCGGTTCCTTCCCGGTGCGCGCGGTGATTTCGGCGGCCAGCAGGTTCATGATGAGGCCGTCTTTGTCGGTAGTCCACACGGTACCGTCGCGGCGCAGGAAAGTCGCGCCCGCGGTGGCTTCACCGCCGAAACACAACGACCCGTCGAGGAGGCCCGGCGCGAACCAGTGATATGCTGCCGGCACTTCGCAGAGGCGGCGGCCGAGCTTGCGGACCACGCGATCGATCATGTCGGTTGTCACCAGTGTCTTGCCCACTGCCGCTACGGAATGCCACTTGGGGCGGTACGTCAGCAGGTAGCGGATAGCAACCGGCACGTAGTGATTGGGGTGATTTAGGCCGGCCGCGGTCATCAGGGGATTCATGATCGCGGTCTCCAGGCCGTAGACCGAGTGGATCCGCTCCCAATAGGGCTGCGTGGCGCCACCCAGCGGATCGGCAGCGAGTTTGAGGCCGGCGCGGCGAATCGCCTCCATGTCCACCACGTGACGCAGTTCCTTAACATACGGCAGGATGAAGTCCTGGTGATGCGTTGTCGCCCCCAGCAGAGCCATCATGAGCGGCACTCGTTTGACATCCGAGTTGCGCCTCCGCAGCAGCTGGTTGGCCCTGGCCTCTACCCAATGGGTGACACTCGTTCCAGCGGGGCCGCCGTTCGGCGGGTTGTATTGAAGTCCACCCTCCTCCGGCGGTTTCTCTGACGCCGTCAGGACGATGCCATCCGCCAATCGGTCCCTCCGGTCGCGGTTGTAAGCGAGAATGGCGTACGAGACGGCTGGTGGGGGTGTCACGCCATCGTCCTGCTGAATCACTGTCTCGACGCCGTTGGCGGCCAGAACCTGCAGCGCGGTGTGCTGGGCCGGCGTGGAGAGCGCGTGCGTGTCCTTGCCCATATACAATGGGCCGTCCGTGCCCTGGACGCGGCGGCGGAAGTCGCAAATCGCCTGCGTGATCGCCAGAATATGAGCTTCGGTGAAGCTGCCCCGCAGCGGCGATCCGCCGTATCCGTTGGTGCCGAACCTGATCATGCGGCTCGGATCTTCCAGATCGGGCAGGCACTCGAAATACTCCCGTTCCAGCCGGGCCAGGTCGATCAGCATGGCTGCTGCTGCAGGCCGGTCCGCATTCGGCGAGACAGCCTGCTGAGCTTCCACGGCAATAGGCACGGTTCCACTTTCCATGTCGGATATGTATCGGGCGATGGTGCGACCGCTCGGGAATTTCCCGAACGCGCAAGGTTCAGCACGGCCTTGCGGACCCCTCACTCTTCTTGAGACTTGATGGGCACAACTCCGAATGGAGTCATTTTTTGATTTTGGGGCGATTTCTCACTGCGACTTACGCGGCTATGTCTCGCCGTGGTCCGCCGTGGCTTCGCCGCCAGCGGCAGATAATTCGATTCATCAAACCGCGGAAGATTGGATAGGGGAGCAGAGCCAGGACCGCCGCAACAATCAGGGATTGGCCCGGATGAATTTCGTGAAAGACGATGATTTGGTAAATCACATCCATGATCACCGCGACAATGAAGACCCTGGTCAGTTCCCTCCAGCCTTCGCGAAGTAAGTCGTGACGGTCAATTGCATTCGTGAGGATGGCCCAACCATAGGCAGGGCGACCGGACCGTGCGTCCCTCAAACCGGCGCGGCAGGCGATCAACGCCGACATTAGCGGTTGTAGGACCAATCGAAAGGCGAACGGTCCGTGCACCCGGCCGATCAAGTCCGGCCAGAATTGTTTCAATAATTCTTCCATCGCGTGACTGCTATAAGGATCTTTTCGGCGGTGGGAACGCGGCCGGGTCGGCCTGCCAGATGGCGAATATGTTGCCCTCCGGGTCCGACGCCATCGCATACCACGCGGTCTTCGGTACGGCTGTCTTCGGACGCAATACTACGCCGCCCAAGAGCTCCGTTTGTGTCAGAGCGTCATCGATCGACGGGACGCTGACGTAATGAACCCAACACCGCATTCCCGGCATGGGACGATACGTCAACCCGCCACCAACGCCCTGGGCTTCAGTTGCCCCGGTTTGAATTTGCCAGTATTCAACTCCTGGCGCTTGATCGACCTGCCAACCGAACAGCCCGCGGTAGAAATCCGCCAGCTTCGCCGGGTCTTCGGCGTAGATTTCAAAGTGCGTGACTGAACTGGACAATTTCGATCCTCATAGGCAAGCGATCCAGTTTTGTCAACATAGAACCATTAATTTTCGCGACAGCAGTCCTATACCTAAGGAGGTACGCTTGGGACTATCCCTGCACCGGGCCTACCGTGCATCCTATTCATGAAGACGCGCTCGCACCTGATGAACTGACTATTAACTTCGGTAAGCAGAGGTACCTGTCCCGTACCTTGTTATCTTTTCCCGGAGTCTGTCGTGGCAGACACTGGAATAGATGACGTTGCCGATTATCGCCGCCACAAGCACGATTCTGATGCTGGGTCTGGCTGTGCTTTTCCTGGTTTGCCGTCTCGGTTCCAACAACCAGGTGCTTCCGGTCACTACGGATTGGCTAAGTGAGCTCTCCACCGACCGCTATCGCCCCATGATGCGCTTACTGGACGAATCCGACTTTCAGTTTCTGCGCACGAGCAAGGGTTTCACTCCGAAAATGGCAAGCCGGCTGCGGCGTCAGAGAGTACAGGCCTTCCTCGGATATCTACACATGCTGGAGCACGACTTCGATCGCGTATCCGCGGCCTTGCGCCTGACGCTGGCGCGCTCGGCGTATGACCGTCCGGAACTCGCGGCTCTGCTGTTTCAACGCCGATTGATGTTCGCCTGCGCTTTGATCGGCACGTATTGCCGCATCGGACTGTTCCGCCTTGGATTGTCCGGCGTGGATGTTTCCATTCTGATCCAGTTGTTCGACGGCATGCGCCAGGAACTTCGCACCCAGGTTCCTGTCTACTCGCCGGTTCTGGCGTAAAATTCCGGCGTGATTTGGTCTCCCTGTGGCGGCCGCGAGCAGCTACCATGGGGTTCGTGATTGCCCGCAGCATTCTTGCCGTTTTCGGCATTCTCCTGGCAGCCTCCGCCGCGTTGGCCGACCCCTCGCCGCTGGTCTCCGGCGATCCTCTTACCTGCTTCAATCGCATCGACGGAGCCGCGACGGTGTCCACTGTCCCGGTCAGCGGCATGCCCTTTGTCCGCGCATTGCACGTAAAGACGGGAGCCGTGCCGCCAACCGCCAACGCCTGGGACATCCGCCCGCGCTGCTTCTCCACGCTAGCGGCGCGGCAGAGCGATGTGGTCGCCGTCACTTTCTGGATGCGTGCCGTCGCCGCGCCCGACGGCCGGGGCCTTGCCAGCTTCGTGCTGGAGCGCAACGATTCGCCGTACACGAAATCCGTCACTTACACCGCCGCCGCCGGTCCGGATTGGAAAAAGTTCGAGGTCCCCTTCACCATGGCCGAAACCTATGCGGCCAACGCTTACAATTTCAGCTTCTGGGTGACCTTTCCCAATCAGGAAATCGAAATCGGCGGCCTCAGCATTCTGGACTACGGTCCTGGCATTTCGTTCTCCGACCTTGGGCTTTCCACCTGGCCTTACGCCGAGCGCGCCGCCGATGCGCCGTGGCGCGCCGCCGCCGCCGCGCGCATCGACCGTTATCGAAAGGGCGATCTCGCGGTCATCGTCCGGGATGACAACGGCAACCCGGTCCCTGGCGCCGCGGTGCACGTCAAGATGAACCGCCATGCTTTCGGCTTCGGTACCGCCGTAGCCGGCGATGTCCTGCAGAGTTCGACCTCCGACGGTCAGAACTATCGCAACTGGCTCAAGAAGCTATTTAATAAGGTGGTCACCGAGAACATCCTCAAGTGGCCCCCCTTCGAAAGCTGGGGCCGCGCGCAGGCCGACTACATGCTGCCCTGGTTCGCGGCCAACGGCTTTGCCATGGTGCGCGGCCACAACGTGATCTGGCCTTCGGCACAATATCTGCCGGCGGACGTGCAGAACATGCTCAAGGCCAACCCGCCGGATGCCAACGCCCTGCGCGCACGCGTCAATAAGCACATCGCCGACGTCATGGGTTACAGCAAAGGCAAGGTCACCGAATGGGACGTTCTCAACGAGGCCTACACCAACAAGGACCTGCAGGCCGTGCTTGGCGATGCCGAGATGACCTCCTGGTTCCGGCAGGCCCGCGACGCAGACCCCACGGTTAAGCTCTACATCAACGACTACAGCATCCTGGAAGCCGGTGGCTACGACCTCCAGCACATCAACGGCTACTCGCGCATCGTCCAGAATCTGCTGGCCGCTGGAGCACCCATCGACGGCATCGGCCTGCAATCGCACTTTGATTCCAATCTGACGCCGCCTTCGCGCGTGCTGGAGTTGCTCGATCAATTTGCCGCGTTCGGCAAATATCTGCAGGTCACCGAATTCGATGTTGCCGTCGCCGATGAACAGGTGCAGGCCGATTACACCCGCGACTTCCTGACGGTATGCTTCAGCCATCCCGCCATGAAAGGTTTCATGATCTGGGGATTCTGGGAGGGCGCGCATTGGAAACCCTCCGCCGCCATGCTTCGGCGCAACTGGTCCACCAAGCCCAACTACGACGCCTGGAACGACCTGATCTACCGCCAGTGGTGGACCGACACCCGCGGCGTCACCGCCGGCGACGGCACGTTCCGCACGCGCGGCTTCCTCGGCGATTACGACATCGAAGTCACGATCGACGGCGTGACCCGGACCTACCCGCTCACACTTTCATCGAGCACCGAGCCGGCATTCGTAAACACCGGCAAGGCGGCCGCGGCAGCGATCGCGCCCAATGGTGTGGTCAACGCTGCCAGCTTTCGCGGTGGAGCGGTGGCGCCGGGGGAAATCGTCACGATTTATGGAGCGGGCTTCGGCCCCGCGGCGCTGGCAGTCGCGCAATATTCGGATGGCCAACTTCCCACCAGCACCGGGGAAACGCGGGTGTTGTTCGACGGCGTAGCCGCTCCCATGATCTACGCTTCTGCCGGCCAGGTGAGCGCCATCGTGCCGTACGCGGTCAGCGGGAGTGCGCAGGTGCAGGTCGAATACCAAGGCACTGCGACGACGCCGGTCGCAGTGCCGGTTGCAGGTGCGGCGCCCGGCATCTTCACCTGTCCCAACAAGCCTGCCGCGGCACTCGTCATCAACGCGAGCGCGGGCGGAGTTCTTTCCTGCAACAGCGATTTCGTCCCACCCGGCCCGGGTTCGGTGGTCACGTTTTTCATCACCGGCGACGGCGTTCCCGCACCGCCGATTGCCGATGGCCGCTTGCCCGGTCCGCCGTACCCCGCTCCCGCTGCGCCGTGGAGCGTGAGTATCGGAGGCATCGATGCGCCGCGATGTGCCGCCACCTTCGCGGGCCTGGTATATGCCGGCGTGACGCAGGTAAACGTCTGCATCCCGGAGGGTGTGGCGCGCACGGACTCCGTTCCCATCGCGTTCCGCTCCGGCGCGGCCTCCAGCCAGCCCGCCACTATCGATCTGAGGTAAGTGCCGGGGGCGCTACTTTTTGGCCTTCGGAGGATTGAACCGCGGGCGGTCCGGCTTGCCGAGACCGATACCGAGCGTGCCGTCCTCCATCTCCTCGGCTGTGCGGCCTACCACGATATCCCAGTTCGCCGTGTACTCTTTCAATTTCGAGGACGCGACCGGCTTGAAATCCACCATGACCGATTCCAGCATCTCGCCCTTCGCGCGATTGCTCTTGACGATGCCGTCGCGCTCGTTGGCCGGGTGCCCTTTAATCAACATCTGGGTGGCGATGAGCCGGTGGCCGGATTTGCTGATCGCGAAGTGAATGTGCGGGCAACGGAACGCTCCCTGAAGCGTGTACTCCACAGGCTTGATGGTGCGGAAAAAGTACTGGCCTTTAGAGTCGGTGACGAAGCGGCCGTAGCCCTGGAAATTCGAGTCGTAGCCACCGATGTTACGGCCGCCGGAGTGAAGGTAGGATCCGTTGGTGTCGGTCTGCCAGATTTCGACATAGCCGTTGCGAAGCGGCTCACCCGATTTCGTCAGCACGCGGCCGGAAACATAGGCAATTTCGCCGATCGCCGGCGTGATGCCTTCATTCAGGACGAGCAGGTCGTTGTCGGTATCCAGCGGCATCTTGTCCGGGTAAAACGGACCCTCTCCCAAGCTGACGGTGGTCTTGAGAGCTTCGGCAAACAGACCAGGAACGGTGTAGGCAGCGGTACCGGCGGCCAAAGCTTGCAGTAATCGCCGGCGTGAGTGGGTGGTCATAGGGCCTCCTGTTGGTTGTAGAGTATATCGCGTTTTGCGGGATGGGGTGCGGGCGAGCACTCCGCTACTATTTGCTCTCCTTCGATTTTTCCTCGATCAATCGTTTCGTCAGGAGGACGAGCCCCAGGAGTTGCGTCCACTCCGAGACGATGTTGCCCACTACCTGCCCCCACTTTCCTTCGGAATCCATCTTCAGGTAGAGTATTGTCCAGCCCGCTCCGGTGAGCCCCAGAAAAATGGTCAACGAATGATTCCGAATCGTCTCGATGACACGGCTCCGGAAGTGGTGATCCGGTTGTTTGCTCTCCGCCGAGCCGACCTCGTAGAAATATTTGGTCGCGATTACCGTAACAACCACACCCGTCCAGTCCGCTATGGCATTGCCGAAAAACGAACCGCGATGCGTCTTCGGGTCGCTGTAGATATACAAGGCAAGCCATGAGAGTAAAATGCCAATCGCTGCAATGCTGAGTGCATGCCGCTTTAGAAATCCTCCGCGTTGAGGGCGAGCGTGTGTCCTGGTCATAGCGACCAGTGTCCCACTAGCCGGATGCCAGGACAGAATTACACGCCCGCGGCTTTCAATCTGGCGGGCACGCGGTCGTTTGTGCTGGTTCAGCGTGAAATGGAACGCGGGCCTTCCCCGTTGCAAGTCATGTGTTGAGGTAGGAACCGCCGGATCTCCCGGGCGGAGCGCACCCTATCTGCCACCTCGGGCTCCCGGAGGTGGTAATCCCGCAAAGCCTGCACGCCGTTTTAGTTCTGCTGAGTAGGCGGTATCGGCAGCATCGGAGAGGTCCGGCCGAACGACCGCATCGGCGATCTTTCCGCGATAGATAACGGCATCGGCC
>Ga0163163_10004001_pt1 | contig 12571 bp, 8 predicted proteins | sample S65metaG_FD_119766 | JGI IMG/M metagenome (GOLD analysis project Ga0163163, IMG submission 119766) | Switchgrass rhizosphere microbial communities from Kellogg Biological Station, Michigan, USA - S6-5 metaG | ecosystem: Host-associated > Plants > Roots > Rhizosphere > Soil | place: USA: Michigan... | reverse complement strand
TGCCGGGATGTCCACAGGGCTTTTGTGCCTGCTCGGAGTGACCGTGCTGTTGTCGATTCTCGGCGCGCACCTGGTCGCCGCGAGCGGCGGGGGCGACATGCCGGTCGTCGTCTCCATGCTCAACAGCTACTCCGGCTGGGCCGCTTCCGCGGCCGGCTTCATGCTGAACAACGATCTGCTGATCCTGACGGGCGCGCTCGTCGGTTCCAGCGGCGCGATCCTGAGCTACATCATGTGCAGCGCCATGAATCGCTCGTTCATCAGTGTGATCGCGGGCGGCTTCGGATCGACGGGTGTGGCGCCGAGCGCCAGTGCTCCGACGGGCGAGGTGCAGAGCGTGGACGTCGCAGAGACGACGCAGCTGCTGCGCGACGCGAAGCACGTGATCATCGTGCCGGGCTATGGCATGGCCGTCGCCCAGGCGCAGTATCCGCTGTACGAGATCTGTAAGACGCTGGAGTCGCACGGCGCCAAGGTGCGGTTTGCGATCCATCCGGTGGCGGGGCGTTTGCCGGGGCACATGAACGTGCTCCTGGCCGAGGCGAAGGTGCCCTACGACCGCGTCTTCGAGATGGAAGAGATCAACGAGGACTTCCCGGAGACGGATGTGGTGCTGGTGATCGGCGCCAACGACATCGTCAATCCCGGCGCGCTCGACGATCCGTCGAGCCCGATCTTCGGCATGCCGGTGCTGGAGGTCTGGAAGGCGGCCACCAGCATCGTGCTCAAGCGCGGTATGGCCTCCGGGTACGCGGGCGTCGACAACCCGCTGTTCTACAAAGAGAACAACCGCATGCTGTTCGGTGACGCGCGCAAGAACGTCGAGGCCATCCTGACGGGCCTGCGGCAGAGCTACGGCGCGCAGGCTGCCGAATGATCTGGGCCGCTGAATGATTTGATGCCCCCACTCGCGCGCCCAGAGGCGCGCGGTCTCCCCCAAGGTCGTGCTCACCCGCGCAGCGCGGGTTGCGCGCGTCCGGGGGAGCACCGTCACTGACGAACCCGTTCCGGCGGGAGGGGTTCGCGATCTGCCCGCTTGGGGGGGTGCCTGCTTGGGTCGGGCTCGCCCCCGCCTTCGGCGGGGCCCCCTAGAGCTTCGCCCTAGCATGGGTCTCGCTCGTGCTGCTTGCACGCATGGATCCGACTGCAGAGGTCGCACCCCCCAGGGCGCGGGCAGATCGCGAACCCCTCCCGCCGGAACTTCGTCCAAGACTTCAGAGGGGATGAAGAGCTGCGGTCAGCGGGTGCGGTGGGCGAGTGTGCTGGCGGGGGCTTCTTCGATCGGGAGGTTCAGCAGGCTCGCGGCGAGCAGGACCAGGCCCGTGAGGTGGAGCAGGAAGCGGATCAGCTGGGAGAACTCCCACTGTTCGCGGAGCTGGTTCCAGTCGTGGGGCAGGGTGCTGTTGGTCCATTGCAGGACCTGGAGGTTCACTGGCTCGGTGAAGACCACCCACACTGCGAAGGCGAGTAACAGGCAGAGCGCCGAGCCCGCCGTCAGCACCAGCAGTTGCGGTCGGGAGAGCGCGGCTGCCAGTACGGCGAGATTGATGGCAATCGTGAACAGCTCGAGCGGGCCACCGACCGTGAGACAGGGCCGTACGAGGGTGTCCTGCACGGTCCACCACTCACTGGCGGATAGAGCCAGCTTGGATGGCATCTCGAGAACCGGCGCGAACGTCGTCCCGAGCAACAGGGCCGTGGCGAGCACGGCAATCAGCTGCAAGGCTTTCACACGAACCCTCCTTTCGCGACTCCTGCCTTTGGCGAAAATTCCAAAGCAAGCGTCGTGCCCTCGTCCCTGAACGAGGATGCTCGCAAGGGATCCGAGTCGCGCTTCAGGGATCGCCTCGGCACTGGGCGTGGCGGTTGGGGGCATTGTCGCGGGGGCGCCATGGTTTTGGCGGCAGCGCGCGTGGCGAAGCTGACGGGTGCGCGGCAAAACGACCACAGCGCGGCTGGTCGGTTGGGTCACTGCGCTGTTCTCATTTTCTCGATTTGCGCATAGGACCCCGGTGTTCCCTTACCTTCTTGGAGGCCCATGCGTCCCTCGCTTCGCTCTCGATCCTTGCTTCGTTCAACCACCCGCTGCTTGCCCGGTTTGGCCCTCGCGGCCCTCGCTTTTTCTGCGAGCCCGAGCGCGCACGCGCACATCCAGCTGATGAATCCGCCGTCCTGGGTCGTGGAAGGCGAGCGCGGCGATCCTCAGAAAGCGGGTCCGTGCGGCGACGATGGCACCGCTGCCGTTCAGAAGACTGGCACGGTGACGACGTTCACCGCGGGGGAGACCATCACGGTGATGTGGAAAGAGACGGTGGGTCACCCCGGCCATTTCCGGATTTCCCTGACCAAGCCCGGTGAGGATCGCAGCGTGCTCGTCGATCCGGTGGTGGAGACGGCGACCGGCGATGGTAAGACCGGCGATTCGATCAGCGCGGCCACCGTCAGCGACGGCACTGGCGATGTGCTGAAGGACAAGCTGTTCGAGCGCACCGACGTGGCGGCGAACATGCCGCAACCGGAACCGTTCATGCAGGACATCACGCTGCCCAATGAGCCGTGCGAGAAGTGCACGCTGCAGGTGATTCAGTTCATGGCCAAGCACGGGCCCGGGTATTTCTATCACCACTGCGCCGACATCGAGATCGTGGCCAAGTCCGCTGCGGTGGACTCCGGCGCCGTGGGTGCCGCTGGCTCCACGAGCATGGGCACGGGCGGCTCATCCAGCACGGGCGCAGGTGGATCGGGCGCTGGCACGAGCGCCGCGGGCTCGAGCTCGATCTCGGAAGAGGGTGAAGATGACGGTGGCTGCACGCTGGCCGGCGGCGCACAGCGCTCCACGCACTCGGGAGCGGCTGTGATCGCGCTGTTCGGTCTGGCCGCCACGCTCTGGCGCCGCCGCGCGGCTCGCTAAGCGAATGTCAAAGGGAGGTCCCCCTCGAGGCGAGGGGGACCGGGCGACGTGATGGCACTGGCGCACGCGGGCTGCGGCGCGGCGGCCACAAACCAAACCAACCGCGCTCAGCTCTTCAGCTGGAGGCCGACGAGCTTTGCCGGGGGGATGCGATACTGGCGATGGCAGTAGTCGCAAGAGATCTCCAGCACCTCGCCGCGCTGCACGAAGTCGTCGATGTCGGCCTTGGGGAGTGTGGAGAGCGCGCCGAGCAGGCGTTCGGCGCTGCACCAGCAACCGAACTTGAGCTCGCTGTTGTCGAGCTCGGTGTACGGGATGCCTTCGAGCAGCGCCGTGATCAGCGCGCGGGGCTCGGCCTTGCCCGAGGCGAGGTGCCCCTCGAGAGGGCCGAACTCGCGCACGCGCTCGGTCATGAAAGCGAGCGGCGCAGTGCCGACTCCCGGCAGCAGCTGGACCAGATAGCCGCCGGCGTGCACCACCTCTTCGCCGTCGAAGATGGTGCCGACCGCGACCAAGGTGTCGACCTGCTCGGAGACGCGCATGTACTCGCGCAGAGCGTCCGACACGTCGCCGCCGGACGGGACGTCGACGACCCCCTGATGGATGCTGCCGTCGTGCAGGCGCCGCATGACCTGCAGCATCGCGTCGGTCAGCGCGAACTGCGGGCTGGCCGCGGGCATGCTGACCAGGCCGCGCGTGCCTTCCGTGGGATGCGTGTCCGCCACCAGCGAGCCTGTCTCCTTGCGGCGTTTCAGGATCACCTGGACACGTTGGCTGGGCGACATCGTCTCGCGCACCAGCACGGCGCCGGTGAGCAGATCGCCGAAGGTCTTGCGGGTGAGTCCGCTCGGAGCCTGGCGACTCAGAGCCTCGCGGACCGTCTGAGTGGTGTTCACGGCCATGACGCGAAAGGCCGAGTCCTCGGTCATGGCGCGCAGGGAGGAGTCGTTCATCGAGTTCAGGTGAAATGCTCGTCTTCGTCGGTTCCAACCGCGGGAATCGGTTGTGAAATCACGTAGCGTTCGCTGAGCCAGCCGTGCAGGTCCGCCAGTTTGCAGCGGGGCGAGCAGAACGGGCGCGGAGGAAAGTCCGCCGGCGCGTCCTCAATCACTTTGTTGCACGAGGGACAGACAATCCTCACACCCTCTACCCTAGCACGTCCGGCGCCCGTCTGAATGGACGGGGCGACCCCCGCGCCAGGGCGGGTGTCCCAGCAGAAGCCCGGGGTGCGGGGTGTCCCCGCAGCAATCAGCCGGGCGTTTCGCTGGTCAGGCCGATTCAGGCCCGGGCGAGCGCACTGGCGACAGCCTCGATGGTGCGGTCGACTGCGCTTTCATCGTGGGCCAGCGAAAGGAAGGCCGCCTCGAACTGAGCTGGGGGCCAGTAGACGCCTTCGCCGAGCAGCGCCCGGTGAAAGCGCCCGAAGGCCTGGGTATCGGCGCTCTTGGCGTCGTTCCAGGAGCGGATCGGGCCAGCGTGGAAGAAGATCGTGATCATCGAGCCGACGCGCTGCACGCAGACCGGCCGTGAGCTGGCTGAAATCGCGCGCCGGACGCCGGCCTCGAGCCGGGCCCCGAGCGTTTCGAGTCGGGAATAGGCGGCCTCATCGAGCAGCTCCAATGTCGCCAGACCTGCGCTCACGGCCAGCGGGTTTCCACTGAGCGTACCCGCTTGATAGACGGGGCCGAGCGGAGCGACGCGCGACATGACGTCACGCCGGCCGCCGTACACCGCGAGCGGCATACCGCCGCCCACCACCTTGCCCAGACAGGTGAGGTCAGGGCGCAGCTGGTAAAGGCCCTGGGCGCCGCTCACCGAGAGGCGCGACCCCGTCATCACTTCATCGAAGATCGAGAGCGCCCCATGCTCGCGGCACAGGCGCACGATCGCCTCCAGGAAGCCCGGCTCCGGCGCGACGCAACCCATGTTGCCCGCCACGGGTTCCACGATCACGGCGGCGATGCGCTGGCCTTGCGCGGCGAACAGCGCCTCCAGCGCGGGGGTGTCGTTGTAGCCGAGCGTGGCCGTGTTCTTGACCAGCTCCTCCGGCACACCTGCCGAGTCCGGCGCGCCGAAGGTGGCGGCACCGCTGCCGGCCTTGACCAGGAGCGAGTCGGAGTGGCCGTGATAGGCGCCGTCGAACTTGACGATCACCGAGCGCCCCGTGAAGCCGCGCGCCACCCGCAGCGCGCTCATGGTGGCCTCGGTGCCGCTCGATACACAGCGCAGCAGCTCGATGCTCGGATAGCGCTGGACCACCGCCTCGGCGAAGCTCACCTCCAGCGGCGTGGGCGCGCCGAAGGACAGCCCGGAGAGCGCTGCCTCGCGCACCCGCTCGATCACCCTCGGGTGAGCGTGGCCGACGATCGCCGGGCCCCAGCTGCCGACGTAGTCGAGGTACTGGTTGCCGTCCGCGTCCGTGAGCGTGCAGCCCTGCGCGCTGGCGATGAAGGGCGGCGAGCCTCCGACGGCGCGGAACGCGCGCACAGGGCTGTTCACGCCCCCCACGATCAAGCGCTCGGCTCGTTCGAACAGGCTCTGCGACTTCTGGTGGGATCGTTCTTTCTGCTTTTCCATGACGCTCCGGTAGACACTAATCCTGATCGCGGCGTTCGTGGTCGTCGATCGCACGCCGCCACTCTTCGATCAGGTCCAGGGCTTCCGTGCCCGGCCAGCGGAGCCTCGAGAGGCGAGCGAGCAGCTGCGAGGTGTGCTCGCCGGCCTGGCAGAGCTCGGAGAAGCAGTTGGCTGCGCCGCCGAGCGCATGGTGTGCCTGGTCGACGTCGCCCAGCTCCAGCTCCAGCCAGGACTCGGTGAGCAGGCAGTGCTGCTTGGGCCCGCGCTCTTCACCGAATTTTCCAGCCGTGCCTTCCAGCAGCGTGCGCGCCTCGACCAGCTCGCCCCGCGCCAGGTGCACCTGCGCCAGGAGCAGCTCGGCTTCGCTCTGCCCGGATGGCTCTTTCAGCATCTCGTACAGGCGCAGGGAGCGGCTGGCGTGCACGTTGGCGTTGTCCAGATCGTCGGTGTCGACCGCGATCATCGCCAGCAGGCGCTCGCAGCTGGCGGTCCCGCGCGGCATGCCCAGCGCTTCGAACAGCGCCAGCGCGTCCTGCGCCTCGCACATGGCGCTGTAGAAATTCGACAGCCGGTGCTCGATGTGCGCGAGCAAGAGCGTCGTCTCGGCGAGCCCCGGGCGATAATCGGACCTGTCCAGCTCGGCGCGCGCTTCCAGCGTGAGCCGGCGCGCGCGGCTGGTGCGGCCCTCCGAGTGCGCGATCCAGCACGAAAGCAGCATGCACTGGCCGCGCCCGAGCGGGCGGCCGCGCGCCGCGAAGTGGTCGGCGCCGCGTTGGGCGGCGGTGCGCGCGCGCTCGTAGTTGCCTTGCAGGTAGGTGAGCTCGGCCAGCGCGGCCTCGCACTGCGCCATGCCCAGGTCGTCGCGCAGGCGCTCGAACATCGTCAGCGCCTGCTCCACCAAGCGCACGCCGTCGCTCAGGTTGCCCAGGTTGCTCTCGATCTGTCCGAGCAGGCGCAGGCAGTGAGCGAGCGTGAGCTCGTCGTCCAGTTGCGCGAGGGCGCCGCGCGCGCGTTCGGCGTACTCCTTGGCTTGCAGCGAGGTACCGGCGTGGCGCAGCACCTCGGCGCGCCAGCGGTCGTGGCGCGCCGCCATCTTGCCTGCCAGTCGATCGTCGAACAGATCCAGATCGTCGAGCGTGGCGCGCGGCTGCAGGGTGCCGTGGGAGGACTGCTCCAGGAACTCGAAGAAGATCTCGGCGGCCTGGTCCGCGCAGTGCGCGCTGAGCAGGTTGACCACGCGCTGGCGCACCACGCGATGCGTGCCGACCAGCGGATGATGCTCGAGCGCGCGCGCCGCGGCCTGGAAGATGCTGTCGGCATCGGGGCGGCTTTGGAGCCCCGAGAGCAGGTGCTCTTGCAGCAGAGCATGCGGCCAGGTGTAGCGCTCCGAGCCGCGCGGCAGGATGATCTCCGCTCGCCGCAGCGCATCGATGCAAGGGGTAGGGGGCAAGCCCAGGTCAGCCAGCAGCGCGATGATCACGATCACGCGCATGTCGATGCCGAGCGTGGCGACCGCGTAGGCAGCCAGCTGCTCGGATTCGCCGAGCGAAGCGAGCCGCGCATCCCACAGATCGGCAGTGGTCTGCGGCCGCACCGCGAGCACCTCACGCGGCACGCGATAAGCGCCGGCAGCGAATTGCAGGTCGCCGGCGTGCGCCCAGGCGTGCAGCTGCTGCAGGGCGAACAGCGGGAAACCGCGGCTGCGGCGCGCGGCCTCCAGCACGGCCTCGTCGTCCAGCGGCAGCGAGGCGCGCAGCAGCGAGCAGGTGTCCTCGCGGTTCATCGGCAGCACCTGCAACACCTCGCCGTCGAGGGCGCTGCGCAGCAGGCGCAGCGCGTTGGCGATCGGGCTCGCCAGCTGCACATCTTCCGTGCGCACCGTGGCCACCATGAAGATGGGCTGGTCTTGCTCCGTCTCGTGGATGCGCAGCAGACCGTCGACCACCATCTCGGAGGCGTTGTGCAGGTCGTCGAGGAAGAACAGTAGCGGCCGGCCATTGGCGATCTTGCGGATCGTGAAGCGCGTGATCTGGCGGCGCACTCCCGGCGAATCGACGCGGAAGCGCACTCCCGTCGGGCCCACGACGTGCTCGGCTCCGGGGGGCGTCGGGCGCAGCCACTCGGCGGCGCCCGCGATCCAGGCGCGCAGCTCCGCGTCGTGGTCGGTGGCGCCCCAGCGCGCGATCAGTGACTCCTCGATCGTCGCCCGGTCGACGCGTTCGAAGTTGAAGTACTGCACCACGGCGCCGAGCATGCCGTTCGAGGCGCCGCGCAGGCGCGTGTAGCGCACGGGCAGCGGCACCATACGGCCTTCTTCGTGAACGGCCGTGGACAGCCACTCGGCGATCCGGCTCTTGCCCACGCCGGCGGGGCCCAGCAGCAGCACGAGGCGGTGCGGAGGACCCTCGCCGTTGGCCACCTGGCGCGCGATCTGCAGCAGGCGCGTGCGGATGTCCTGCCGCCCCACGAGCGGTGAGGGGCGGATGCTGAGCAGCCCCGTGGGGCGCTCGGAGACGGCGCGCAGGCGTCGGGGCGGGCGGTTGCTGGGCTTGCGCGGCCCCTCGCCGTTCATCCCCAGCTCGGGCAGCTCCCAGGTCGTGGGCGGCAGTGGCCACTGCGGCGCGAGCGCCTTCCAGGAGCGGCGCGCCTCCGCGGCGAACTCGAAGCGATCCCAGGGGCGCTTGGCGAGCAAACGCCGCACGAACTGCAGCACCGGCGGCGGCACCTCGATCGCCGCCGCCAGCTGCGGTGGCTCGTCGAAGGCGTGCTGATGCAATAGCTCCTTCGTGTCGCCCACGAACGGAGCGCGCCCGCTCAGCAGGCGAAACAGCAGGCAGCCCAGCGCATACAGATCCGTCGCGCCGCACACGTGGTGCATCTCGTGCTTGATCTGCTCGGGCGCCATGTAGCCGGGCGTGCCCGCGCCGGCGTGCGGCAAGAACTCCATGGCCTTGGTGCCGTCGAGCCGCTCGTCGTGCGGATCCTCCTTCAGCCAGGCCAGGCCCAGGTCCAGGATGTGCACCCGCGGCGGGCGTCGCGGGCGCGCCTCGACGATCACGTTCGAGGGCTTGAGATCGCCGTGGATCACGCGCCGGGCGTGCGCGTGTGCGAGCGCGTCCAGGATCTGATCGACGATGGACCAGATCACGGGGTAGCTGAGCTGTACGTGCCCGAGATCATGCAGCGAGGCGCCGGTGACGAACTCCATCACCAGATACGGTGAGCCGCCGAGCAACTGCCCGAAGTCGGTGGCGTGCACGACGCCTGGATGGTCGAGCGTGGCGAGCGCGCGCGCCTCCTTGTAGAACCAGGCCAGGTAGTCGCGAGTGGAGGACCCCTCGGGTACGGTCACCTGCTTCAGCGCCACGTCGACGTTGCGGTGGCGATCGTAGCAGCGATAGACGATGCCCATGCCGCCTTCGCCCAGGACGCTGCGCACCTCGTAGCGCTCGGCGATGCAGTCGCCGATCACGATGCGATCGACCGGCGCGGGAGCGCGCGCCGCCTCGCGAGCGTGCGACTCGGAGCCGCGGTTGCCTGCGGGGGAATTGCCCGCGGGGGGATTGCCCGCGGGGGAATTGCCCGCGGGGGAATTGCCTGCGGGGCGGGCAGCCGGCGACCCCTGCGCCGGTGACGCAGCGGCTCGACGGGGACTATCCCCGCTCGAATTGCGCGCAGAGCGCGGCACTGGCGGGTCTGCTTGGACAGCCGTGGGCGCCGAGCTTTTCGAGCCTGCAAGCGACGCGGGTTGGGGATGTGAGCCCCCGGGGTTCATCGCCGCGGAGTCTAGTCGCGCCGCTGTTCCCGTCGAGGCATACCGCGCAGAAATTGAGCACCTTCGACTCGCCGCCGAGGCTGGAATGCTGGTGCGCGTCAGGCGCTCGAGTCGGCCTCAGCGGAGCAGTGGAGCGAAATGGATCACTCGCGAGCGCCGGTTTTGCTTCAGCCGTGCTTCGGCGTGTTGGCGCGCCGGGCTGCGTCCACGGCTTGTTTCAGGCTGCCTGGGCTGTATCCCACGAAGATCCTTCCCATCACGTCGATCACCGGAATGCTGGAGCCGGTGCGGTTGGCGCGCGCGAGCTTTTCTTGCATCTCGGCCTGGGCCGCGCGGCTCTCTTCGATGTTCTTCTTCGTGACACTGACACCCAGCGACTCGAGGTAGCGTTGAGCGTCGTGGCAAGGCTTGCACCAGTCTGCGCCATAAACGATCGCGGTGATCGCGCCATTGGCGCCGGGCTGCTGCGTGTCCGAGGACGCGCTGCCTGCCGCGCCTTCGGGCGCCGGTGGCTTCATGCTGGGGGCTAGCGCCTCCATGCGCGTCTTGCGCAGATCGGCGCCGAGCTTTTCCCACTCGCTGCGCGGCAGCGTGCTCACCGCGTAGGTGCCGTCGGCGCGTTTCACCGTGAGATCGGCGACATACACGCTGGTGCCGGAGCCCTCCGCCTGGTCTGTGGGCACCACGCGCACGCGCGAGCGCTGAGCCTCCGGCACCTTGCCGATCGATTCCTCGACGTGGAAGTCACCGTCTTCGCTGATCCATGTGAGCAGCAGGTTCGGCGTGTCGTCGGTCAGCTTCAGACCGGGCAGCGCTTCCGCCGGGGCTGCGCTCGCCTGCGCCGATGCCATCGTGCCCGGTGTGGGATGGGCGCGACAGCCCAGCGTCACGGCCAGAGCCACGGTGGCGAAGTACAGGCCGCGCGACATCAGCCCTGCGGCGCGGGCTTGGAGTCCCGCGGAGCGTCTTGCTCCAGGCTGCCCGCAGCGCTCTGCTCGGGCGGACGCCGCCGCAGAAGTTCCGGGAGCGCTCGCAACGTCTCCACGAGCCCGATCGTCACATACAAACACAAGAGCCATAGGAGGACGAACTGCGGTTTGCCGAAGCGCCAGAGCACCAGGCTCGGACCGATGCCGAACAATACCAAGAGTGCACTGCCGGTGTTAAATCGCAGATCCTTGAAAGAGCGAAATCGGAAGCTCGACACCATCAGCAAGCTGAGCCCGATCGTCACGCCGAACAGGGCGACGGTGTAGCGCTCGTTGCTCAGCTCACCACCCAGGGCGTGGTTGGCGAGCAACAGGGAGATCAATATGCCGGAGGCCGGGGGGATCGGCAGTCCAACCGTGTATTTGCTCGGTTTGACCGGCGTACCCGCCGGGCTCGAACTGAGCACATTGAAGCGCGCCAGGCGGATCGCGCCGCATGCGGTGAACAGAAAAGCGACGATCAGACCCGGAAGGGGGTGGCGATAGAGGACCCACTTGTAGACCAGCAGCGATGGCGCGACACCGAAGGAGACGATGTCAGCCAGCGAGTCCAACTGCAGCCCGAAAGCGCTCTGAGTGCGCGTCAGGCGCGCCACGCGACCGTCCAGGAGGTCGAATAACATCGCGAACATCAACAAGATGGCCGCACGATAGAAATCGTCGGTCGTGGGATTGTCCAGCGCCACCACGCGGATGGCGTTGAAGCCGCAGAAGATCGACCCGAGGGTGATCATGTTCGGCAGCACGAAGAGCGTCTTGTGTAGGTCGACGCGAGTGATGCGCCTACGGCGCCGGCGCTGGTTCAGTCGCGAGGAGGGCTCCACGGTATCGGACAAGCTATCCAAATTGACGCGACGAGTCCAGTGTCCAGCTGGCCGACAGAGGAGTGTTAACGGGTGATGTATCCTACCTGGCCTTGTCCCGGCAGCCGGAACGAGGTTTGTCTTTTCAACGGGGAGATCGCTCGAGGGGCTTGTGCGACGGCTCTCTGGGGCCGGTTTGTTGTCCGGGGGGCTGTCCCAGTGCCTAAGATTTCCCAGCGCATGTCCTTCTTCTCTGCAGCTTCGTTGTTGGCTGACTTCTCTCGTGCCGAACGGATCGCCTGGAGACGCCGGATGCGGCGCCTTCCGAGCTGGAGCGTGGCCTTCGCCTCGCTCCTGGTGTCTGCGGCGGGGCTTTCCCAGACTGCGGACGAGGGCGGAGCCGACACGGCAGGCGCGCCGCCCCCCGCACAGCCCGAGAATCCAGCGGTGCCTCCTGCGGCGCCAGCGCCCGGGTCGGGCGCCTATGGGCCCATGTTCCTGCCGGCGCCGGGAGTCAATCTGGACTCCCACCTGGAATCGAGCTCTCAATCCAAGAGCGATATCTATGCGCCCGACACCTTCGACCTGAAGAACAACACCCAGAGCGCGACCACGTTGCGGGGCGACCCCAATAATCTCGGCGTGCTCAACGTCGACACCGCCGCGGGCGCGGGGGAGACCAAGTCGCTGCAGGTCGTGCGCAAAGGTGACACGCTCTGGGGTCTCTGCGGTGAACAGCTCGGTGACTCGCGGCTCTGGCCGCGAGTCTGGGCGCTCAACCCACAGCTGCAAAACCCGCACTGGATCTATCCGGGAGATCAACTGCGTCTGCGGCCCTCGTCGGCAGCCGACGGGCTCCAGGTCAGCAATGCCGTGGGCGGCATCCGCGGCGGCACGCTCGGAATGGGCACTGTCGGGCGGACGGCATTGGTCCCGCCGGAGACCATCTTTCTGCGCGAGCTCGGCTACATCGATGATCCCGATCAGGACGTCTGGGGTCAGGTCGTGGGCGCGCGCGAAGAGCAGCAGCTCTTGAGCGATAGCAACCACGTGTACATGATTTTGAGACCGGGCGCGCAGGTGCAGATCGGGCAGCTGATGACGGTGTTCGAGGACGTGCGCGACCCGCCCACGCCGGAGGGTGCACGCCGTCCACCAGGCAAGATCGTTGCATTCAAGGGCACGATCAAGATCGAGACCTGGGACGCCACGAATCGAGTGGCTCGCGGCGAGGTGATCGAAGCGCTCGATGCGATCGAGCGCGGCGCGAAGGTAGGGCCCGTCGGCAGGCGCTACTACGTGGTGCCCCCAGCCGCCAGCCAGGTCGATGTACAAGCCCGCATCCTGACCAGCCTCTACCCACACGTGATCATGGGCCGCGATCAGGTCGTATTCATCGACCGCGGAGCCAATGATGGCTTGAAGCCCGGCAATCGCCTGTTCGTCGTGCGACGGGGGGATGCCTGGCGCCGCACCCTGGAGACGGCCTCGGTCATGGCACGCAGCCGCATCCGGA